>OGWZ01000004.1_pt1 | contig 364873 bp, 381 predicted proteins | sample 1576141 | NCBI WGS metagenome assembly OGWZ01 (sample SAMEA3541512, study PRJEB24748) | human gut metagenome | biome: human gut; feature: human-associated habitat; material: faeces | place: China | collected 2012
GTGAACTAAGCAGACTCTCTTAAAAACGTCTGCAAATCTTATTATACGAGGAGGAATTGTTATGACAAAAAGATTTTTTGCAGCCCTTTGTTTAACCGCAGTCCTGTCAATGAGTGCAGCCGCGACAAGCGTTTCTCCGGCTGCTGCTTCGGAAAAGCCCGCCCTTCAATACAGCGTCTGTAAAAGCTGCGGCGCAGAAGCGGTGCAGCAGGAGGAAACCCGCTATGGCAAGTGGAATTATGCGGGAGAGGTTGCTTGCGTCCACGAGGGCGGCGGAGATTCATATAAGGATGAGAAGCAGGTCAGATTGGTCCTTTATCCGGCAGTCTGCCAAAAATGCGGAGTCAGCGAGACAGAGGTAAAGGTCGAAGAGCAGTTTATCCACATCGGCAACCCCAAAAAGATACAGTATGTTTTATAGCTTTATCCACACAAAATATACACCAGACGAAAAAATAGAATAAATCCCGAAGAGACTCTTGACTTTTAGAATCCGATACAGTATAATGGAGAAGAAGAGTTCCTACAAAATGGGCAATATAACCCAATCGAAAAAGGAAGAAAGATCCTATGAAAAAACAGCGTTTGATTTCCCGACTGGTTGCAGGCTCCATGGTCCTTTTGCTGCCGGTGCTGTCCCTGTGCGGCTGCACACAACAGCAGGCTCCCGACCAGGCGCAGGTCAGTGCATTGATTGAGCAGGCGGAGGGGATTTACCACCCAAATCATCCGGCGCTGACATCAGTAGAAAACCTGCTGCCCTTCAGCAATCAGGATGACCCATCGGACATCCGATACTACGATGAGGTAGAGGACTATGAGCAGGTGGCAGCACAGGTTTTCACCGACAGGGCAAAGCAGGCGCTGGAACAGGCTTTCTTCCAGGAAGGACCGGTCCTCTTCAAGCGGGACGACAAGGTCTACCATATCAGCAACGCCCACGATTCGATGGGAATTACCTATTTTGCAGAAATCGTATCGCTCAAGCAGACCGAGCGCAGCGGCGACCGCCTGACCTATCAGGTCACAGCAAAACCTGCACAGCGCGCCGAGTCGATGGATGACCCGCCGGTGCTGGGCGAAGCGGTGACCTATGAGATGGTGCTGGTTGAACAGGACGGCAAGCTGCTGCTGGAGGAGTTTCCGTATCCGATGGTCGTTTCCGACGGACAAATCGACATCGACCGTTATCAACTGGTAAAATAAGGGGGGGAATCCTATGAGAAAAAACTTGCTTGGAATCGCGGTTGCCTTTTTGCTCCTTTGCTTTAGCGGCTGCACCTCAAATCAGAATCAGGTCAGCGCACCTACTTCCCCGGAGCAGCTGGGCTATACCATCGACCAGCAGCAGATTCCGCAGGTGGTGATGGAGGATTCGGTCTTTTTAAATCAGGAGACCTTCTATTGTCCAGAGCTTTCTGGAGATTTTACGGCGGTTGGGGTATACTGGCACGATTATTTAGGCTCTGACGCATATCCGGTTGCTTTTTTGCAGGCGGTGCCAGCCAATACAACAAAAATCAAGCTGCCTTCCGGCGAAATTTCCGTTTCCGATTGGGAGCAATATCAGATTTTTCAGAATCAGGATGTTATCATCTATGACCTGTACCCGATGCTCTATCCAGAGGGAACCGTGCCGGAACGGATCGCACAGGAAGTGGAGCGCAGCTATTATCAGACACAGGAAGAATATCAGGCAGGAAAAATCCCGCCAGAACGATATTTTAATGAACCTCTCAACAGCAGACTGACCCAGACCCGCTATTTAAATTACCTCTGGGAATACTATCATCAGCAGCTGCCGCAGCTGATTCAAAAATCATCCGACCCGAAATAGATTCACCTATAAAAAACAAGGCAGCCTTTTGGCTGCCTTGTTTTTATCATTTCACAAAAGGATGCACATTTTTTTTACGGTAGGTGGTTTTTCTTTTTCGCAAATTATGGAATTGAATTTCGTAAAGGCTCATGTTACAATAAAGAGGATGAAATGAAAGAGAAAAGAAGAGAAAGGAGAAGCTATTGATGGAACAGCTTCGCAATGCAAAAGGCTTCATCTGCGATATGGATGGAGTTATCTATCATGGAAACAAGATTTTACCCGGGGTCAAGGAATTTGTGGAATGGTTGTATCGGGAGAACAAACAGTTTTTGTTTTTGACCAACAACAGCGGCAAAACCCCGAAGGAATTACAGGAAAAATTAGCCCGCATGGGACTGGATGTGGACGAGCATCACTTTTACACCAGCGCGCTGGCAACAGCAGAATTTATCTCCCGCCAAAGTCCCGGTGCACACGCCTTTGTGATTGGAGAGCCGGGACTGTACAACGCACTGTATGAAAAGGGCATCACCCTTGACGACACCAATCCCGATTATGTGGTAATTGGAGAATCCCCCAACTATAACTACGACAACATCTGCAAGGCCGTCCAGCTGGTGCAGAAGGGCGCGCGCCTGATTGGTACCAACTACGATTTGACCGGACCGACCGAGCAGGGAATCATGCCTGCCTGCCGCGCCTTTGTCAAACCCATCGAGCTGGTCACCGGCAAGGAAGCCTACTACATCGGCAAGCCCAACCCGCTGATGATGCGCACCGGACTGAATATGCTCGGGGTACACTCGAGCGAGGCGGTGATGATTGGTGACCGAATGGATACCGACATCGTAACCGGCATCGAAAGCGGTCTGGATACCGTGCTGGTTTTGTCCGGCGTATCCACCAGAGAAACAGTCAAGCTGTTCCCATACCGTCCAAGACTGATCCTCAACGGAGTGGGAGATATTCCGGGCTAAACAGCAGTCCAAAACAACAGAAGCCAAGCGCCAAAGGAAGCGGAAAATACCGCCCTTCTTTTGGCGCTTTTGCTTTTTGAAAGGCTTTCCTTGTGATACCATCTTGTGATACAATAGGGTAGAACCACAGTAGACGAAAAGACCATCACAAACAGGATACGGAGAAATACAATGGCAAAAAAACAACGGTTGGATAAAGCAATCTCGATGCAGGGCAACCTTTCCCGCAGCGAGGTCAAAACGCTCATCCGAAAGGGAGCGGTCACTGTCAACGGACAGGTGGTAAAGGCAGCGGATTTTGGAGTGGACTTTGACAGCGACACGGTGCAGGTGCAGGGCAAGCCGCTCTGCCTGCGGATGCACCTGTATCTGATGCTCAATAAACCCAAAGGAGTGGTCAGCGCAAGCGAGGACAAAAATCAGCCCACTGTCGTGGACCTGGTGCCGCAAAACCTGTGGCGCAAGGGACTTTTCCCTGCGGGCAGGCTGGACAAAGACACCACCGGCTTTGTGCTGATTACCGACGACGGAGAGTTTGCCCACGACATCCTTTCCCCGAAAAAGCACATCCCAAAGACCTACCACGCGCTGGTGGACGGCGCCATCACCGAGCGGATGGAGGCGGATTTTGCCAAGGGAGTCCGCATCGGCGAGGACTTCACCCTGCCGGCGTCGCTGAAAAAACTCTCCTCCACCCCACAGGGGGATTGGGGAGAGGTCATCCTCAAAGAAGGGCTGTACCATCAAATCAAGCGGATGTTTGGAGTGTACGGCTTAAAAGTTTTGGAATTAAAGCGGGTACAGATGGGAAAACTGCCGCTGGACCCGCAGCTGCCGGAAGGAGAATGTCGGGAATTGAGTGAAGAGGAGCTGCGCCTGGTGGCTTCTCGGGAGGAGGAATAGCCGATGGGATGCCTCATCTGCGAAAGAATCGAGCAGATCAAGCGGGGAGAAAACCCGTACTTTGTCTGCGAGCTTTCGACCGGCTATGTGGTGCTGGGAGATCACCAGCGCTTTTGTGGCTATACCCTGTTTTTGTCAAAGCAGCACGTCACCGAGCTGTACCACCTGCCGTGGGAAATTCGGACGCGCTTTTTGCAGGAGATGTCGCTGGTGGCAGAGGCGGTGGCTGCTGTCTACCACCCGGACAAGATGAACGTTGAGCTGCTGGGCAATGGGGACACCCATCTGCACTGGCACCTTTTCCCACGGGTGGCGGGCGATACCCCGCAGCCGGGTCCGGTCTGGTGGCTGCCGCGGGAGGAGATGTGGAACGACGCTTTTCTGCCGACCCCACAGCAGCTTGCGCAGCAAACCCGTCGACTGCGGGAGGAAATCCTCCGACGCAGCAGGACGGCAGCGCTTTTTTGTGAGGGGGAAGCAAGGGATGGATAACGGCTTGCCGGGCAAAAAACTGCCGCCGGAGTTTTATTTGCAGGATACCGTACAGGTTGCCCGCCAGCTGATTGGCAAGCTGCTGGTCCGCAGGGTAGAAGGGCAGACCCTCTCCGCCATCATCTGCGAAACCGAGGCGTACACCGGCTTTTCGGACAAGGCGTGTCATTCCTATAAGGGCAGCTCACCGCGCACCCGCGTTATGTTCGAAGTAGGTGGAAAGGCGTATGTCTATCTGATCTACGGAATGTACAGCTGCCTGAATGTCACCACGCGGGAAGAGGGCGTGCCGGAGGCGGTGCTGATTCGTGCGGCATCTCCGGTAGAGGGAATCGAGCGGATGATGCAGCTGCGGCAGAGCAAAAAGCCTATCAAGAGCTTAAAGGAGAACACACTGCTGTCCGGTCCCGGGCGGCTGTGCGATGCGCTTGCCATTACCCGCGAACAAAACGGTCTGTCGCTTTGCGGCGATGAGCTGTTTATCTGCGAGGGAGTGGAGCTGCCACAGCAGCAGATTGCTGCCACCCCGCGCATCAACATCGACTATGCACAGGAAGCAAAGGATTATTTGTATCGCTTTGTGGATACTAAAAGCCCTTGTCTTTCAGTGAAGTACAGGGAGGGAGAGCAGAATGGAAGGACAGCAAAATGAAGCGCTCGAGCAGCGGCAGAACTGCTGTTGTCTGACCGGTCATCGGTCGCTTCCGTCCGACCCGGACCGGCTGGCAGAGCTGCGGCAGAATTTGCGGCGGCTCATCTGTGATTTGGCACAGCAGGGCATCACCACTTTTTACACCGGCGGCGCATTGGGATTTGATACGATGGCGGCGATGATGGTGCTGGAACTAAAAAGCCGACTGCCACAGCTGCGGCTGCACCTTGCGCTGCCCTACCCGGAGCAGGCAAAGCGCTGGAGCCGCACCGATCGACTGCTGTACGAGCAAATTAAGGAACACGCCGACCGGGTGTATCTGGTCAGCATGGAATATTCTGCTGTCTGTATGAAAAAACGAAATTATTTTATGGTGGATCGCAGCAGAGCATGCGCCTATTATATGGTCAATGCTACCCGCAGCGGGACGGCACAGACGGTAAACTATGCCCGCAATCAAGGCTGCAAGCTGTTTGACCTGTTGGAAAAGCAGCCGGAGCGGTTTGTAAAGACGCCGCAGCAGCAACAGATTAGCTGGAGCGAACAGGTGATTGTGCGGGAGAGCTACCCGGCTGCGCAGGAAAAATCGGACCCAGAAAAATAACCCGATGCCTTTGGCATCGGGTTATTTTTCTGGGTCAACAGCAGACGAAAGCTCACAGCTCCTGCTCCGGCAGAGAGAAGCCGTGCATAAAGCCGTTCTCCGCATAAATCGAGCAGATGTCCCCGCCGATAACTTCGTGATTATAAATCAAAAGATTGGCTCGGATATACTCCTTTTGTCCGGGGTAGTTGAGCACTTCATAGCTGCATCGGCTGACCTGCTTTCCTCGAAACCGGCTCAGGTCAAAGCCCTGCTGCTTTTGAATCTCATTGTAGTTTTCATAAACATCTCCAAAGGTTTCGGGGATCACCACCTGCACCATCTCACAGGGCTGTTCGCTTACCTCCCAGCCGTAGCTTTGCAGAAATCGCACCTGCGCCAGCCCATTGGGAACGCAGGTGTCATGATGGGCGGCAGGCTGCACCGGAGCAGACGACTCAAAAGGGTGCAGCGTCAAAGCAATCAGCAGGACCGCTGCGAGGATTGCCGCTGCGCACAGTAGCTTTTTGAAGAGGGAACGGGGTTTGAATGAACAGACGAACATAGGTGAGTGGCTCCTTTCAGACAATATTCTCTGGTGGCAGAAAAGACCTGTGGGGACAAAATCAGCAGAACGATCAGATTCGGCAGCAGCAGGCAGGCATTCAGCAGATCCGCCAGCGCAAAGACCACCGGCAGACGGGCAAAGCAGCCGGCGGCACACCCGACCAGAAAAATGCAGCGATAGAGGAAAAGTGCGTGGCGGCTGTCGCCGAACAGATATTCCACACAGCGCTGACCGTACAGACAAAAGCTGATGACCGAAGCAAAGGCAAACAGCGAAAGAGAGATCCCCAGCAATCTGCCGCCGGTTTTTCCCATCACGCTGCAAAATGCCTGATAGGCACCGGAGGCACCCAGCGGGACACCGCTTGCCAAAATCGAAAGTGCTGTGATGGTGCAGACCAGGATGGTGTCGCAGAACACCTCAAAAATTCCCCAGAAGCCCTGTTCGACCGGACTGTCCGCACCGCTGCAGGCGTGAGCGATGGAGGCGCTGCCCAATCCCGCCTCATGGGTGAAGATGCCGCGGGAGATGCCGACCCGCACACAGGTGAAAAATCCGACTCCGCTGCCCGCCGCACCGGCGATGCCGCCGGAGGAAAACGCCTGTGTCAAAATCTGAGAAAAGGCAGACGGGATATTCTGCCGGAAATGAAAGAGGATGATCCCGCAGCCAAACAGGTAGAGGGCGGACATCCATGGGACTAAAGCTGAGCAGGTCTGCACCGCACGGTCACAGCCGCCGTGCAGCACCCACCCGCACACCAGCACCAATACCACAGCGCACAGGGAAGGGGAAACCGAAAAGCTCTGCTGCATCGACTGGGCGATGGCGTTGGTCTGGACCATGCTGCCGCTGGACAGGCTCGAGAGGATACAGAAGATGCAAAACAGCACCGCCAACAGCTTGCCGATGGGATGTGGGATGCCGCGCGCGCAGTAATACATCGGACCGCCGCAGAAGGAGCGGGAACCGGGACGGCGCACCCGCCATCGGACCGCCAGAAAGACCTCCATATATTTGGTCATCATCCCGAGCAGCGCGCCGACCCACATCCAGAAGATGCTGCCCGCGCCACCCAGCGCCAGCGCTGCACCCACGCCGATGATGTTGCCGACCCCCATCGTACCGCCCAGTGCGGTACTGACAGCGGCAAAGGGAGAAACGCTGTCCTTGGATTCTTTTTTGCAAAACAGCGAACCGAGCGTCTTTTGTGTGACAAGACCGATCTTCCGCAGCGGAAGAAAGTGTGTAAAGACAGTAAAATAAAGCCCGCACAGCAGGGTGAAGGCGATGGTCCCGCGTCCCCACAACAGCTGCACCGCCCGGTCCAGAAGATTTTCGAGCATAATACCCCTCCTCATCCGGTTTGATAAAAATTATGTGCCGGAAAACCAAAATATGACGGGCTGGACATTTTAGCAGAATGTACTATAATGAGAACAGAGGAAACGAGCCGAGGGATAGAAGAAAAAATCAGGGAGGTATGAAAGATGTATAATTGTGCAAAATGTTTTCAGAGAGGCTGTACCAAGCAGGATATGACCAAGACCCTGCCGGACTGCCCAAGTAAGGACGAACAGGTCAAGGAGCAGGCAAAACAGCTGTATAACGAACCGGAAAACCACCGCATCGCCTATTGTGCGGCGCTCACCGAGGCAGGAGGCTATTGTCAGGACACCAGACTCATTGAAATCATCAAATTCCTGCATCGCGGCGGCTATCATAAGATTGGAATTGCCTTCTGCACCGGACTGTTCAAGGAAACGCAGGAGGTCGTCAACATCCTGGAGTATAATGGCTTTGAAGTGGTGTCGATTATCTGCAAGAACGGGTCGATCACCAAGGACTTTTTGGGTATCACCGACGAGCAGGCGGTTAGAGGCAGCTGCAAAACCGAAACGATGTGCAATCCGATCGGACAGGCGCTGTTTTTGAATCAGCAGAAGACCGACTTCAATCTGATGCTCGGTCTGTGTGTCGGACATGACACCCTGTTCATCAAATATTCCGATGCACCGATTACCGCGCTGGCAGTCAAAGACAGGGTCACCGGACACAATCCACTGGCTCCGGTTTATCTGGCACAGGGATATTATCACAACAAATTCTATCCGCAGGACAAAGAGCAGCTCAACCCGCACGACACCGAGTACAACCCGAAGTAAGGTGCTGCGGACAACCGCTCCATTTTGAATAAAGGAGAGATCCTATGGAACAGCTACAACAGCTGATGTCGATGATGAACGCCGGATGCAGCGCTTTGAGTTGGAAGACACAGGACGGCAAGCATCTGTGGGGAAGGAATATGGACTTCAACCGGCTGGCGCAGGGCAGCAAAATCAGCTTTATCCCGCGCGGCACCAGCTATTATATGCGCGGCACGACAATGGAAAATAACCTGCGTGAGCAGGAGCGGCGAACCTCTGCCTATGCGGCAGTAGGAACCGGATTTTTGATGATTCCCTCCACACCGGTGCTGTATGAGGGCATCAACGAGAAGGGACTGATGGGCGGTCAGCTGTATTACCGCGAATTTGCCCATTTTGAACAGCAGGTGCGGGAAGGAACGACCGCTCTGTTGCCTCCTTTTGTGGTCTACCATATGCTGGCACAGTGCGACAGCGTGCAGCAGGTGGTGGATACTTTGCAGCAGCAGGTCACTTTGCTGCACGAGCCGATGCTGGGAACCGTTCCGTCGCTGCACTGGGCATTTTCCGACAGCACCGGCGAGATGGCGGTCATTGAGCCGGATGTGGATGGTCTGCACATCTACCGCAGCACCGTCGGCGTCATGACCAACAGTCCTGGCTACCCGTGGCACCGCACCAACCTGCTCAACTACGTTGGTCTGCGTGATTTGGACTACGATGAATGGGAGCTGGAGGATAATCGCCTGTCCCAGTGCTTCTCCGGCAGTGGAATGCAGGGACTGCCCGGCGACTGGAGCTCGCCGTCCCGCTTTGTCCGTCTTGCCATGCTCAAAAAATTTGGCGTGAAAGGTCAGGACGAGGCGCACGGGGTAGCCAATATGATGCACCTGTTCCAAAGCGCTGCCTTCCCGAACGGAATGGTTCGGGTCAGCCAGGAGGGTCATCTCACCGAGTACGACGTCGAGGTCATCCCGTATGACTACACCATCTACACCTCGGTGATGTGTGCGGAGTCCAAACGATTCTACTGGACCTCCTATGAAAATCAGCGGGTGCAGTATGTGGATTTGGAGCAATTAAAATCCCGCACCCAGCCGATGCAGTTTGAGCTGGGCAGGGAGCCGGATTTCCTTTGCGTCACACCGCAGGCGTAACGGCAACTCTGTCAAAAGCAAAAAGCACCACCGGAGGGACATCCTAACAGGACTTCCCTCCGGTGGTGTTTTCAATGAAAGCATATCCTACTTTAATCCGTATTTTTGTGCGTACTCGCAAACAGTTTTAACCCAGTGCGGATGCTGAAAGCTGCGTTGAACGTCAGATAAATCAACATAAGCACCACCGGCGATATTTTGAACCAGAGCCTCGGCAATCATTGCCTCACGTGTGTACGGGTCTGCAAGATATTTTTCAAATTCCATGTTCATCTTTTGGTCGATCCCTTCCATCGCTCCGATGTAAAACAGGTTGTCTTTACCAAGCAATTCGCCGATGTGTACAAAACATTCAATTCCCTCTCGAATCTGGGCAACCGATACCCGGCGGGTATATTCCATCATCCGTTGACCGCCGTTGAGGATGTGGTCAACGGTCGTTTCCAGCACCTTGGCTAAGTCCAGCAAAATCCCGACATCCGGCAGAGTTTCACCGCGCTCCCATTTTGAAACAGCTTGAAAGGAGACGTTCAACCGCTCTCCCAGCTGGTTTTGGGTCAAGCCCTTCACTTTGCGCAGGTCTGCAATCTGTTTGCCTACTTTAGTTGCGTCTATCATGGAAAAACCTCCTTTTTGTTTTAAAACCGGTTTCTGTTAATCAGTATATCAATTACAGAAAGAAGCTTCAATAACGCAAGGAGATAGTTTTTTACCCGGCTGCTCAACGGTTGGTTGAAAAGGATATAGATACCGGTATAAGCACAAGTATTGTTGTTACAGAGGAAGAAAATTTACCCGGAAATACAATAAAAAAAGGAGCTGGTCCCAAATAGGAACAGCTCCTTTTTTACAGAAAGTAAAATCAACTATTTTGCTTTTCTTGCATCTCTGATAGCGACCATTTCTTCGTAGGTGTAGCCATCTTTGCAGGTTTCAAAGTTTTTGATTTTTTCTTTTGCCCATTCGCCCTGTGTATTGAAGCGGCTCAGCGCGAAGGAAGAAGTGGTGCTGGAAGGCATTACGAGAGCGTGCTCCAGCAGGTAAGCTTCTGCGGTTGCAAGAGCATCGTAACGTGCATCCATATCCTTGGTAATCACAACAGCTTCGTTTACCAGTCTGGTAAATTCAGTAAACTGTGCAATTACCTCTTTGTTGTAATCTTTTTCCGGGAGGTCTTTGATGTTTTCAAAAGAGGTTGCGTACCATGCAGCATCACTGTCGTTTACCATCTGAGTGAGGTAGTTTTCAGGGTCGCTGTAGTCTGCACCCCAACCACTGGTCTGAACAGACTGGAGTTTAGGAGTACGAACTTCCTGGTTGATACTGGAAACGTACTGGTTGATTTTTACAGTGATGAAGTCATCGCCGAGGGAATTTTTGAATACAGTCTGAAGAACGCTTGCCATGTCGAGAGCCTGCTGGTTACCACCTTTGACGAACCAATCCAGTTCAACCGGGAAGGTAACACCCTGAGCGGTCAGCTCTTCCATCGCTTTTGCTTTGTATTCCTGTCCTTTTTCAGGGTCATAACGGGTTGGTTTGCCTTCTACCTTTGGTTCTGCCGGCAGGTTGATTTTCTCTTTTACCAAATCGGTGTAGTCTCTGCCGTCAGAAGTGTAGCTCAGACGATCGCAAGTGAAGGTATCGTTCTGGCAGGAAAGTGGATCAAGGGTGTTTTCACGACGGAGGAAGTCGGTGAGGTCCAGACCGTAGTACATTGCTTTACGGAAGTTTTCGTTAGCGATTGCTTTGTTCCAGTTTACATCCTCGGAACCATCTTCCAGATGTTTGTCGTAGTTCCAATGGAACTGGTTGGAGTAAGCAGCCGGAACGTCTGGAACCAGGTAGTCATGGAATTCATGGTTTGGATTTTCGCTGATGGTTTTAACCATGGATTCGCCGAGTTTAACGTAGTCCACTTCACCGGACTGATACAGCTGGTAAGCAACGTCGTTGGACTCTACCATTCTGATGGTAACAGTGTCGAACAGGAAGCAGTCTTTGTCCCAGTATTCAGGGTTTTTGGTAAGAACTTTTTCGTTGCCCTGCAGATAAGAGGTCATGGTGTAGCAGCTGTTGTACCACATATTTTCGTTGTTCATTGCACGAACGCCATCAACGCCGCCCAGTTCGTCGATCATAGCCTGAGACATTGGCATACCGGTGGTGTAAGACATCAGAGAATCGAAATAAGGTTTTTCAGCAGTGCAGGTGTAGTGCAGGGTGTAGGCATCTGGAGCTTCAACAGCAACCATTTCACGGAATTTAGAACCTTCACCAGCGGTGAGAGCATAAGCTTCTTCTTTGGACAGACCTTTGGTGTAATCGTAGTACTCCTGTGCGCCTTTGATCATCTGGCAAGGCATAGAGGTTCCGATGGAGTCGTTTTTGTGGAAGTTCAGGGTCCATTCCAGAGCGGTCAGGAAGTCGTCTGCAACGCAGTCCGCTTTCACATTGCCGTTCATGTCAACCCATTTTACATCGTTGCGGAGTTTGAAGGTCCAGTTAAGACCGCCGTCTTCGGTACCCCACTCGGTCGCAACACATGGATGACGTTTGTCAAGGCTGTCTTTTTCCAGAAGACCTTCAACGAGGTTGAAAAGAATTTCAAAGTCTTCGTTGGTTTCGCTGTGCAGAATATTGAAGGTAGTCAATTCATTCTGAGCCAGTTTTGGCAGCACCAAATCGGTGATTTCGTGTTTGCCGGTGACAGCAGAAGCATCAGCCGTTTTGTCCTCGTCTTTTTTGTCTGTTGCTTCGTCTTTGGTTTCAGTGGAAGCAGCATCGCTTGGTTTTTCTTCCTCGGTAGCAGGCGCATTACCGGTGCAGGCAGTCAGAGTCATCATAGCAGCTGCACACAGAGCCAGCACTTTTGTTGCTGTTTTGTTCATTATTATATCCTCCTTAGACCTCTTACAAAAAATTTTGCCCATCCGTATGGATGCGCCCATTGTTTTGTACCATGGAATACAAAGCAACGAGCGCATATTTTCCGTTTTGCAAAAATATTTTGTTCTGATTTTAAAAGTGGCAGATGAAAAAACACACAAAGCCATATCACTTGCACATTGAATCATAGCAGATAAAAAAGTTTGTGTCAATAATGACAATAAAAAATGAACGAAAAGTAAATATTTTCAAGTGCTTCCACCGCAATATTTGTCGACCCTTCACATATTTGCTTTAAAACGCTAAATCAAATGAACAGGCTTTTGCTAGATATTGACAAAGAATAATGAAGATAATTATTAGAAAAAACCAAAAGATGACAGAATATCAAGAGCTTTTATTTTTGTTTTATAGAAAGCTCTCTATTGGTTTTTCCTTAGGTCGGCGACGACCAACTGATAGCCCGTGATACCTCAGTCAATCCGATTTGTTTCCTCTGCTGTTTTAGGAACAACGATGAAAACACGCCAAAAAAGACTTATCGTCAACAGACGATAAGTCTTTTTTGGAAGGAGTAGACGTTTTGGAAACGGCTTTCAACGCGAGCGTCTTGCCGGGTTAAAAGAAAAGAGTCCAGACGCGATTTGCGTCCAGACTCCGTCTGGTGGTTGCGGGAGCTGGATTTGAACCAACGACCTTCGGGTTATGAGCCCGACGAGCTACCAAACTGCTCCATCCCGCGATATTTATTTTTCAGTGCCTAATTATAATACCATATTTGCTTTACAAATGCAAGCCCTTTTTTCAAAAAATTATAACAAATAATTAGAAGAAACCAAAACACACAGAAAATCTAACAAAAAACTGCCTCCTCTTTCGATATAATAAAAGGAGGCAGCTTGCATATCGTTTTATTCAGCGTCATCCTCATCGGACGAGGTGTCCTCGTCGGCGAGAGGTTCATCTGCGTGTTCGACATACTGTGCGGCGATGTATTCAGAATCGTCGTCGTCCATCAAAAGGTCATCGTCAAAATCGTCACAGCAGAGTTCTTTTTTCTTGCGCATCCAGGCAGCCAGTGCAATCACCAGACCCACCAGGGAAACTCCAAGCGCGATCAAAGAAATCAGCACGCTTTTTTTCATGGAAGCTACACCCCTTTACAATGTTGATAGCATCTTTGTGCTTCTAGGCTTCATTATACCCAATTTACAGGAAAATTACAATTCATTTTGGGGAAGAAATTTTTCTGCGAAAAGAATCTGCCCTCTGTCCTAATCCTTTTTGTCCTCCATACAGCGGATCTGCTTGGAAAGGCGCTGCATCCTTTGGTCGGTCTGGGAGATGATGTCCGCACACTCGCGCAGTTCGCCAACTACACAGTCCGGGACTTCGTGGCTGGCTTTGTAATGGATTTGATGTTCCAGGCTTGCCCAGAAATCCATGGCGATGGTGCGCAGCTGGACCTCGACCCGCACCAGCTCCTTGTGGTCGGACAAAAAGACCGGTACGCTCAGCACCAGATGGTAGCTGCGGTAGCCGTTGGGCTTTGGATTTTGGATATAATCTTTCTTCTCTAGCACCTTCAGGTCATCCTGTCGGGTCAGCATATCTGCTACCGTATAGATGTCCTCGATAAAAGGGCAGATGACGCGGATGCCGGCGATGTCGTTGAGGTTGGTTTTAATGGATTCCAGCGAGATGGGAAAGCCTTTTCGGTGCATCTTTTCCAAAATGCTCATCGGGGATTTGACGCGACTTTTGATTGATTCGATGGGGTTGTGCTTGCTGAATCGTGCGTCCCGCTGCAAGATTTCCAGCTTGGTCAAAACCTCTTGAATACCGGATTCATAGATTGCCATACTTTGCTGAATGCCGCTGAGCAGTTCGATGAGATCGTGCGAGGACTGAAGGCGCGCGATGTCATCCATCAGTTTTTTGCTGTTGTAAATCTGTCCCATTGTGTTGTACAGTTCCTTTCTCGTTCGATGATAAGCCAAATGGCTTTCATACTGTTACATTTTAGTTTAACGAAAAAGTGTGTCGAAATCAATGGTAAAAAAGAAAAGAAACTTTGAATCCACCCCCTCTATTTTAATTGACAAACAGGAGGAAAATGTTTTATTATAGTAAAGATATAACAGTTGTTACAAATATATAGTGAACAATACCATTTCATATCGTATTCCGAGCTACTTTTGAGGGAGGGAATATCTTGGAACCACATCAGCCGCGGCTGAATATCGTGCTGTTTGAGCCGCAGATTCCCCAGAACACCGGTAATATTGCGCGCACCTGTGCCTGCACCGGAGCGCGTCTGCATCTGGTAGGACCGATGGGATTTTCCATCGACGACAAAAAACTCAAGCGTGCCGGTCTGGACTACTGGCACTATTTGGACATCACCTATTATGAGAATACACAGGAGTTTTTGGAAAAGCATTCGGACGACTCGCTCTTCTTTTTTACCACAAAGGGAAGAAAGGTCTATTCCGAGCAGAGCTACCCGGACAACTGCTACCTGATTTTTGGCAGGGAGGATGCCGGCATCGACGAGCACATCCTGCTGCGCCATCCCGACAGCTGTCTGCGCCTGCCGATGATTGGACCGGTGCGCAGCCTGAACCTGTCCAACACCGTTGCCATCGCTGTGTACGAGACGTTGCGTCAATGGGGATTCCCTGCGCTGCAAAATGAAGGGCAGCTGCATCAGTTTTGCTGGGATGACCCGATTTCGTTTGATTAAAAGGAGAAATTATGACAGAACAGAAGATTTTTTTCATCACCGATTCTGCCTGTGACATCCCACCGCAGGAGGAAGCGCAGCTGGACAACCTGTGCATCCTGCCCATCCCGGTCACCGCAGACGGAGAAGGCTATTACGAGAGGGAGAGCTTTACCGCAGAAGAATTTTATGACCTGATTGAGCGCTGTAAGGAGATTCCGGTTACCTCGCACATTCCGTCCATCACCTTCCAGGAGCGTTATGAGCAGGCGTGGGAGAAGGGCTACACCCATCTGGTGGTACTGACCATCTACTCGGGCGCATCCTCCATGTACCACTCGGCACTGATGGCAAGGGATGCCTTTTTGGAGGAGCATCCGGGAGCCATGACCATCGAGGTCATCGACTCCAACTGCTATACGGTGGGATACGGCTATCCGCTGATGCAGGCGTGCAAGAAAGCGCAGCAGGGCGCCGAGTTCGAAGAGGTTGTTGCCTATATCCGCGATTACCTTGACCGAGTCCGCATCTATTTTAGTCCCTTCACCCTGCAATATGTCAAAAAATCCGGCAGGGTCAGCTGTACCGCAGCCTTTGTCGGGGAGCTGATTGGTCTGCGCCCGGTTATTTCGGCAGTCGGAACCACCAGTGTTGTCGAAAAGGTGCGCGGCAATGCAGCCATCCTTTCCAGTATGGAAAAGATGTTTGCTGCCCAGCGCAGTAAAAAACAGGAGAATGCCCCCTACATGATTTTGGTGGCAAGGGACACCCCTGCCAGCCAGGAGCTGGCAGCAGCGTGCGAAAAGATAGCCGGTTATCCGCCGGTGGGTATCTATAAGATTGGAGCAGCAATCACCATCAATACCGGTCCGCAGATTATCGGACTGACCTTCTTGGCAGATTAGCCGCACAGAGGAAGGAAGGGAGAAGAAGCTTGTTTCACGGAGCTTTGATTTTGGAGGGCGGAGGCTTTCGCGGCGTCTACACCGCAGGGGTTCTGGATTTTTTCATCGACCGCAAGGCGATGTTTTCCTCGGTCTACGGCATTTCGGCGGGAGCCTGCAACGCGCTCAACTACCTGTCGCAGGACAGGGGAAGATATATCGAGATTGCAAAGCGGTTTTGCAATGACCCGCGTTATATGGGAGTGGGTCAGCTGCTGAAAACTGGTTCCATCTTCAACTGGCAGTTTTCTTTTTATGAAATCCCGGAGCGCTATATCCCGTATGATTACGATACCTTTTATGCCTCGCCCATGTGCTTAAAGGTCGGAGCTACCGACTGTGCCACCGGGCGCTGCCACTGGTTTTCCAGAGAAAACGGCGATGACCTGATTCGTGACTCGATTGCCTCCAGCTCGATGCCGTTGCTGGCGCCGATGCAGGAGATTGCAGGCAGGCAGTATCTGGACGGCGGCATTGCCGATTCGATTCCGGTCGGTCAGGCAATGCAGGACGGCTTGGAAAAGCAGGTGATCGTGTTGACCCAGAATGAGGGGTATGTCAAGAAGCCGAACAAGCTGATGCCTTTGATTCGGCTGCGCTACCGCCGTTATCCTGCGCTTTGCAACAGTATGCAGCAACGGCACATCGACTACAATCACAGCTTGCAGGCAGCACAGCAGCTGGAGCGGCAGGGCAAGGCGGTCATCATCCAACCCAGTCAGCCGATGGTGCTGCACCGCATCGAAAAGGATGTGGACAAGCTGCAGGCGGCGTATGAAAATGGCTATCACGATGCAGCAGCGGCATGGGAGCGGGTCCAGAAGCTGTTTGAGCAGGAATAGGGGACAACAGGAGCAAAAGGAGGAATGAGGATGGGACAGAAGGTTTTGCTTTTTTACATCTATGCGATGACGATTTTGACCTTCAGTATCTGCGGTGCGGACAAATTTGCCGCGCAGCGCCAGAGAAGAAGGGTGCCGGAAAAGGTTTTATTTCTGCTGTCTGCTTTGGGTGGCAGCGTAGGAATGTATCTGGGGATGTTCACCTTCCGTCACAAGACCAAGCACTGGTATTTTGTGGTCGGCATCCCACTCATCATCCTGGTTCAGGCGGCAATTTTATTTTACTTTTTGGGATAAGTTTTTTGCAGCAGGAGGGCGGCATCTGTACAGATGCCGCCCTCCTGCTGTGTTTTTATTTTAATTCGAAGTACAATCGTGCAAGGTCGGTCAGCCGGTCGAGTGCCCGCGATAATGTTCGGGAAACAGTAGACTTGTTTACGCACATCTGTTTGGCGATTTCGGTCAGGGTAAGCCCGTCAAAAAAGTGCATCATAACGACCTGCTTCTGCCGCTGGGTCAACTGCGTTTTGATGGCTCGGTATAAAAACCGGCGATATTCCTCCCGCTGCCGTTGGTTGCTTCCGCCGCGAAAGCAGCTGAGCAGATCGGGATAGTGGTCGATTTTGTCGCTGGGAATCTGGTTGCGCATAAAAAGCCTCCTTAATATCAAATAAATTGTGTGTTTTTAAATAGTATATCAGATGATTGTGTGGAATTCAACTTGTAAAAATACACAAAATATGTTATAATAAGGCTGGCAAAAAACCAATCATACTCGATGGAAGGGATGGATGGAAGCAGAAGATGTTTGCAGAAAATTTAAGCGCCATCCGGCGCCAGAAAGGCTATACACAACGACAGCTGGCAGAGCTGTCCCAGTTATCGGTCAGCAGCATTGAGGCGTATGAAGAGGGCAAAAGGCTGCCGTTGTTTGGACCGATGCAGCGGCTGTGTCAGGCGCTCAAGGTCAGTCCTCAGGAGCTGGAACAAAACTGGCAGCAGGAAATCGACCCCCTCGAGCGCATATCCGAACAGATTAAGCAGCGGCTGTTTGCGCAATAAAAAGGCGTTCTGTGTTTTTATAACACAGAACGCCGGAGAGACGGGTGTTATTCGGCAGCAGCCTGCTCCTTGGAACGCTGTTTGCTGCGGGATTCGTGCTTTTCGTAAGCATGCACCCATTTTCCTTTGCGGTAGCAGTGCAGATACAGGAAGAAACGAACGACGTTGTCCAAGCACATGGCGGCACACATCCAGGGGAGGTCCTTGTGCAGCAGCCGAATCAGAATGAAGGAACCCAGAATACGCACACCCCACATCGAACAGAGGGTGATGAGGAAGGGACTGCGGGTGTCACCGGCACCTTTGAGCGCACCGGAGTAGACCATTGCATACATCTGCGGAACCTGGATGAACGCCAGGATCTTCAGCAGCTTGCCGCCCAGTTCGATGACGGCAGGGTCGGGAGTGAACAGGGCAATGATGCGGTCGGACAGGAAGAAAAGCACACAGCTCATAAAGAACATGACGCCAGCGCCCATCAGACCGGTGATGCGGACATAGCGGCGCGCCTGCTCCTCATTGCCGGCGCCCAGCGATTGACCGACCAGGGTGGTCGCTGCCGTACCAAAGGCAAATCCGGGCATAAAGCTCAGCGATTCTGCCTGACCTGCCAGAGAGTTGGCAGCCAACGAAACGGTACCCAGAGTGGCAATGATACTGGAGGTGACAACAAAGGCGCTGGACATGGTGAAACGCTCAAACATGACCGGCAGGCTGACATGGAAAACCTCCCGCAATGTATCACGGCTGGGACGGAAGCTCTCTTTCAGGGAGATGCGCATTGGACCGGAACGCTGGGTAAAGCAGATGGCAAGCAGTGCCAGAGAGCCCATCACCTGAGAGAAGGTGGTTGCAAGTGCAGCACCGGCGACGCCCATACCGGCTCCCCACATCGGGAAGGTGGTACCGAACAGGGTGATTTGCCGCGGAGAATAAATCAACAGGAAGTTGCCGACAACGTTGGTCAGGTTGATAGCGATGTTAATAATCATTGGGGTCTGGGTATCCCCGAACCCTCGGTAGATTGCTGTCAGGACCATCATCAGCCCGCGGAACAGCATGGAGAAGGCGATGATGCGGATGTAGCTCTGTGCGTCATCCAGGATTTCGGGAGCAGCGCCCATCCAAATAGGAATCTTACGGGACAGGGCAAAGCAAAGCGCCGAAAGCGGGATGCCCAGAGAAAATACAACAACAATCGATTGCCGAATGAGCAGCCGTGCATAGTCATATTCCTTCGCACCCACAGCACGGGCAATCATGGTGGTAAATCCGACGCCCAAAGCCAGAATGACCGAGTTAATCAGGTTGATTGGGTTTTGGCTGATGGCGACCGAAGCGGTAGCATTTGCTCCCAGAGAGCCGACCATCGCGGTATCAATCGATTGAACCAGCGATACCAGAATTTGCTCGATAAAAATCGGCCACGCCAGCGTGACGATGACGGAGACGGGATTACTGGTTGGGTCGGTGACAGAAACGATGCGATGCTTCATAAAATCCCTCCTTAAATTGCATGAAAATACTATAAAAAAATGGCTGTTTCGTACATTCTGCGGTTGCAGGATGGAAACAACACTCTTTATAAAGTAAATATTATCATATTTTAAATTTGAATACAATCCGCCCATTTTCCATAAGATTGCGCGATATTTTGTGCAACTCTGATAAAATATACTGCAAATAGGGAATTTGTTCTTGTAAAATAGGTCGAGTTGTGGTATGAATTTAAGAGGTAAGAAATTTTAGTTTTACACATACCACGCAAAAGACATCCTGTAAAAGGAACATAGAAAAGGAAAGACTTTATTTTCTTTACGAAATAGAACAAAAAGCGGGAAATGGGAAGCGATTGAAAAGAGGTGGACTGCATGAATAAAACTGCAATCGTATTGGCAGGAGGAGGTTCCAGAGGAGCCTATCAGATCGGCGTCTGGAAGGCGCTGCGGGAAATGGGAATCGACTATCAGCTGGTGACCGGCACTTCGGTGGGTGCGCTCAATGGTGTGCTGATGGTGCAGCAGGAGTACGACAAGGCACTGGCTGTGTGGGAAAACATCTCCTCACAGCAGGTGCTGGGGGATATGCTGGAAGGGAAAGAGGATTTGGACGACCGCGGACTGCGCAAGGCGTTTGCAAAGGAAGCACTGACCAAGGGCGGAGCGGATATTTCCCCGCTGGAGAGCTTCGTTGCCTCCTTGCTGGATGAGGAAAAATTTTGGCAGTCACCGGTCGATTTTGCGCTGGTAACGGTGGAATATCCAATCTTAAAGCCGCTGGAGCTGCACAAGCAGGACATCCCGAAGGGAAAGCTGCGGGAATATCTGCTGGCTTCTGCCGCCTGCTTTCCGGCATTTCAGGCAAAGGAAATCGACGGAAAAAAATATATCGATGGCGGTTACCACGACAATATGCCGGTGAATCTGGCACTGGAGATGGGTGCGCAGCGGGTCATTGCGGTCGACTTGGAGTCGATTGGCATTATGCACCGCATCCGCGCCAAACAGCAGCAGGTCATCCAGATTTACAGCTTGTGGCCGCTGGGCTCCTTTTTAAAATTCGATGGGGAGCTTGCCCGCAAAAATATTCAGCTGGGCTATCTGGATACCCGAAAAGCGTTTGGGGAAGCAGATGGTCAGCTGTATGCCTTTGTCAAGGACAGCGCCTTCTTTTACACCGCACGCCTGCGTGAAGAGGCAGAAAAACTGTTTGAGCAGGCAAGGCAGCGGGATGAGCGGATGTTCACTGCCATCCATGGAGGACTGCTGCGTCGGATGCTGCGGGAGTTTCGCAAGCGGGCAATCCGCACCGGTCAGCCGACCGCCTTTACTATGTCTCGCCAGATGATGATGGCAGCGGAATATCTGGGTCAGGCGATGGGACTGCTGCCGGACGAGGAGTATGAGTTTGGTGACTTTTTGATGCGGGCAGTGGGTGCAGCAAAGCAGGCTGCACAGCGTCCCATCCATCTGGAGGCAGGTGCAGACCTGCGTCGGATGGGTGAAGAGCTGCAAAAGCTGGACAAAGCCTTTCTGGTGCTGCTGATTTGCGAGCGTATCAAGAGCTTTTTGCAGGGTGGCGGCAATCTGGGAGAGCTGGCGTTTGTTTCCGCTTTTTGGCGGGAGTTTGCCGCAGCGGTCATTTTATATCTGCTCGAACAGACCGACCCGCATCATCTGTATCAGTAGACCGTTATTTTGGGTGTTGACGAAAGGGAAAAAATCATTCAAAATAGAGATAGAAAAAGCGTGTATCAAAGGGCGATCCGCCAACCGGATGCCCAAACAATATAATGGAGGGTTTAACCTATGAGAAAACCAATCATTGCAATTACACCGAAAACAGGAAATACCAATCAGGAAGAACAGAAGTACTGCTATGTTTTCCCGAACTTTATCCACTGTGTCAGCGCGTGCGGCGGTATCCCAATCCAGCTGAACAACCTGGAGGGCACTGTCAGTGCAGCGGACGTTGAAGAAATCCTCAACCATGTGGATGGCGTGATCTTCAGCGGCGGACCGGACATCCACCCGGGTCTGTATGGCGAAGAGCTGATGGACTGCTGCGGCGCACTGGCTCCCGAGCGCGATGCGCTGGAGATTCCACTGATGCAGAAGGCAATCGAGATGAACAAACCGGTTTTGGGTGTTTGCAGAGGTTTTCAGGTGCTGAATGTGGCAACCGGCGGAACTCTGTACCAGGACATCAACACCCAGCTCAAGAGCAGTGTCAAGATTGAGCACAGCCGCTCGTCGGATGAAGACAAGGACAAAGAGGTACACAAGGTCAATGTCATCCGCGACACCCCTCTGCACACCTTCAGCGAGGGTCTGCTGCAAATCGGTGTCAACACCCTGCACCATCAGGGAGTCAAAAAGCTGGGCGAGCCACTGCGCAGCATGGCAGTAGCAGACGACGGCATCATCGAGGCAGTTTATCACCCGGACAAAAAGTTTGTGATGGGCTTCCAGTGGCACCCTGAGATTCTGGGACTTTCCAACAGCATCTCTTCCCGTATTTTTGAAGCATTTATCGACGCCTGCACCAAACAGGACTAAAAAGAAAAAGGTATTATTGTCAAAGACAATAATACCTTTTTTGTATGCTTTGTGGCAAATTCCAGTAAGAGCCGAGCCTGTCACCGGCAAAATTTATTCACAGTGCTGTTTTGTCGAAATAGCGGTTGAAATTATTGGAGGCTTATAGTATCATAATTAGAAATATAAGCTGTGTTGTCAGGAACAAATTTTAAATTGATGTGAGGAGCGTTAAGATTATGGCATACTATTTTAATGAGCCGTCCCATACCTTTGGTGAGTACCTGCTGGTACCGGGCTATTCTTCTTCGGAGTGCATTCCGGCGAACGTCAGCCTGAAAACCCCACTGGTAAAATTTAAAAAAGGTCAGGAAGAGTGCCCACTGACCATGAACATTCCGCTGGTTTCTGCGATCATGCAGTCGGTATCCGACGATAAAATGGCAATCGCATTGGCAAAAGAGGGCGGTATTTCCTTTATTTATGGTTCTCAGTCGGTAGCTGACGAGGCAGCAATGGTTGCAAGAGTAAAAAGCTACAAAGCAGGCTTTGTTACCAGCGATTCCAACATCAGCCCGGATAAGACCCTCAAGGACATCCTGGCGCTGAAAGAAAAAACCGGTCACTCCACCGTTGCTGTTACCGAGGACGGAACTGCTACCGGCAAACTGGTCGGTATCGTAACCAGCCGTGACTACCGTGTCAGCAGAATGAGCCTGGATACTCCGGTCAGCGAGTTTATGACCAAGTTCGAAAACCTCATCATGGCAGATGCTAACACCTCCCTGAAGGAAGCAAATGACATCATCTGGGAGCACAAGCTCAACTCTCTGCCGCTGGTGGATGAAAACCAGAGACTCAAATACTTTGTATTCCGCAAGGACTACTCCTCTCATAAAGAAAATGCAAACGAGCTGCTGGATGCACACAAACGCTATGTAGTCGGCGCCGGTATCAACACCCGCGACTATGAAGAGCGTGTACCTGCTCTGGTAGAAGCCGGTGCAGACGTACTGTGCATCGACTCCTCCGAGGGCTTCTCCGAGTGGCAGAAACGCACCATCGACTTCATCCGTGCAAAATACGGCGACACCGTTAAGGTCGGCGCAGGTAACGTAGTAGACCGCGAAGGCTTCCTCTTCCTGGCAAAAGCAGGCGCAGACTTTGTTAAGGTCGGCATCGGCGGCGGCTCTATCTGCATCACCCGTGAGCAGAAGGGTATCGGTCGTGGACAGGCAACCGCAGTAATTGAGGTAGCAAAAGCCCGTGACGAATACTTCAAAGAGACCGGCATCTATGTTCCAATCTGCTCGGACGGCGGTATCGTACAGGACTACCACATGACCCTGGCTCTGGCAATGGGCTCTGACTTCATCATGCTGGGTCGTTACTTTGCACGTTTTGACGAAAGCCCAACCAACAAGGTCAACATCAACGGTAACTATATGAAGGAATACTGGGGCGAAGGTTCTGCCCGCGCAAGAAACTGGCAGAGATACGACCTGGGCGGTGACAAGAAACTGTCCTTCGAAGAGGGCGTTGACTCCTATGTTCCATACGCAGGCTCGCTCAAGGATAACGTGGGTCTGTCGCTGAGCAAAGTCCGCTCCACCATGTGCAACTGCGGCGCGCTGACCATTCCAGAGCTGCAGGAAAAAGCAAAACTGACCCTGGTCTCCTCTGTTTCCATCGTCGAAGGCGGCAGCCACGACGTTGTCCTCAAGGACAGAAGCAACCAGATTATCTAATTGTGCCATCCCTGACACAGGCAAATCGAATCGACAAAAAGCCAGCCCAAACGGGCTGGCTTTTTTGCTTACTGGATGGTAGTGACAATAAGGGTAGAGAAAGGCAGGAAAAGATGCTATAATAGAAATAAAAAGGCGGGAGGAGGAAAAAGACAGGTGAAAGGGTATAGCCTTGGCTGTTACATCAAGCTGCTTCGTGAAGAACAGGGTATATCCTGTGAAGAGCTGTGTAGAGGATTGTGCAACCGTTCGACCTTGTACCGCATCGAAAGCGGGGAACAGCAGCCCAGTCTGTTTGTAGCCAGTCAGTTGCTACAACGATTGGGTATGGATGAAGGTGTGCCGATGCTACCACTTGGACCACAGGATTTTGAAATCTCCAATCTGCAAAAGGAAATCATTTCGCTCAACGCACAAAGCAGATTTGCCGAAGCATTGGAAAAAATTGCCCGGCTGGAAAACTTAGTCGCACCACAGGACAAGCTGGCACAGCAGTTCATCCTGCGCGCCAAAGCACTGGCAGGCTATGAGCGTGATGGAAAGTGTTGCCCTTATGACTATCCGACCCAGCGGCAGATGCTGATGAAGGCGCTCGACATGACCCACCCCAATTTTGATTTGGGGAAATTCGAGCGCTGTCTGCTGAGTGTAGAAGATGTAAAAAGCCTCAATCAAATTGCCATCACCTATTCGGAGACCGGCGAAAGACGTTTTGCCATCCGCATCTATGAGCAGTTACTGCGTTATACAAAACGGCGTTTGTTTAATAATGAGGCGCTTTTTTCGGTGCTGCCAATGCTGTGCTATAACTACTCCCGCCTGTTGGGGAGAGAGCGGCGCTATGAGGAGTGTATTGAGATTGCACAGTATGGCTATGATCTTTCTCTCAAATATGACAAGGCTCGTGCATTGGGAGGACTGCTTCTGAACATAGGATGCTCTTTGCAAAAATTAGGGAAGGATGAAGAAGCAAAGAAAAAGTTGATGGAATCCTACTATGCTTTTGTTACTGTTAAAAAATTCAACAGTGCTCAAAAAGTAAAGGATTATATGAAAGAAGTTTTCGAAATAGAATTTAAAGGGGATATTTAAAATTCTCCCATAGGATCATCTATAAATAAGGGTTTAATTCCAGATTCTCCGTCGTTATCCGGCGGTGGGGTCTGGTTATTGTCACCCTTTTCGTCCTCGCCATCCTCTACCGGCGGCGGGGTGGGCAGCTCGTCGTCGGCGAAGCTGACCTGTGGAACAGCGGTGAGCAGGGTCAAAACAGCCAATAAGGCAATCAGTAATTTTTTCATGATAAACTTCCTTTCTGAATCATATAGGTGTAAAAACAAGTGTCGCGACAATTTTAAATAATCATATTTTTCTGATTTTGTCAATGTTGCGTTTTATGCAACATAACATGATGCGCGAAATGCAATATTGACTTTGAAAATTTGCCACCTTATAATACAGACAAGGAGCTCCTAAAGAATGAATGTGGAAGTAATTGAGTTAAGAGGTATATCATGAAAAAGCATTTTTCGAAATTTCTTAGCTTAACTATTGGTGTAGTTATGCTAGTGTCCTTGTCCGTAGCAGCATATGGCAGATAAACCAGCAGCAGAACCATACACACCTACCGCTGAGACGACCTTGGGAGATATTTGTCGCCATTTTGAACCAGAGTGGTTTGCTAGTCTTCCTGCTGATATTCAATCACAATATGATGAGACACTTTTGAATGACGTATCTGGGGAAAAGGCTTGTATCACTAATAATGAGGAAAGAGCGACAGTTGGATGGGCAAGTGTCCATGTAAATGCTTATGGAAAAAAGGAAGCAATAGAATATGTTGCTGCATTGGAAGTGGATATAAGCTGTCCATCGGTTATTTTGACAGCCGTAGCCTATGATAACGAAACGGGAGATATAATTGATACAGATAGTGCATACGATACAGATTCTGTGGGAGTAAGCTTCCGTAACACATGTGAGGATTTAGAGCCAGATCATGAGTATAGAGTGGATGCACTTGGAATGGTTACACCACCAGCAGGATGCACGATTGATGGCTTGATGGATGATACAGATATAGTGACAACAAGATAACTTAATAAAAAAAGAAACAAGAGAATATTTATTCTCCTGTTTCTTTTAAATGTATGAATCGGAACGGAGGATTTCTATGAAAAGCGTTTGTTCCAAAGGTTTGGCGCTTCTGCTTGCGGCGGTGCTGGTGCTGGCGCTGGGCGGCTGCGGAAACGGCAAGGGGTACCTTCCCTCTCAAAATGCAACATGGGGAGAGCTGTGCAGACATTTCCAGCCGGAGTGGTTTGACTCGCTGCCGGAGGAGGTGCAGGCGGAGTATGACCAGCTGCTGCTGAATGAGATCCCGCCAAAACGGGAGGATTCTGAAAACCCGGAAACAGGCAGAGAGGAAGCGGCAATCCGCTCGGAAGGCGCCGAGGGCTATTCGGTCTATGTGGTCGATGAAGGAGCGATGACCCTGCCGCAGTCGAAAGTGCCGGAGGGCATCATCACCCTGATGATGGGACTGCGGGCAGAAAAGGAAGCGGTCGGCTATCGCGTTTCCACCTTCTGCGACCAGGAGGGTGCGCAGGTGTTTCTGATGGTTGCGCTGATGGATGCGCAGACGGGAGAATACCTCGCCGTTCAGCCGTATTCGAGCGCCATCGACCGGATGTACCAGACAGAAGAAGCCTTTGCCAAGCTGAAAAGCAAGACCGATTATACAGTCAAAGCGATTGCCTGGGTCACAGCCTCCGGTTCTGTCAACAATGGTGCGCTCTATGCAGAAAGCAGCATTACAACAGAGTGATTATACGCATATGCTCTAAAGAGGACAGCGAAAGCTGTCCTTTTTTTACAAAAAACAACTTTATATCAAAATCTACTTGCTTTTTAGAATCGAATCGTGTATGATGAAGACAAGGAACTCCGAAAGGAGTAAAATAACAAGTCAAGCGGACAGAAAGGGGATTTTCCATGAAAAAACAAAAATTTTGCGCCCTCCTTTGCGCAGTGTTTTTGATGAGCTGTGTGCATTTGGATGTTTGGGCGGAAAGTTTCAACGATGAAATTGCTGGAATCCAGTATGAATCCATTGAGGAACTGCAAAGCTGCATTAAGACACATTCCTTGATGAAATCTTCCCACCAATCCCAATCCGCTCTTCTTTCCTCTATGAGCCAGCTCTTTCTCCCCGAGGTGCTGTGCGATCATTTAAATGAAATCGAACAGATTCTGGTTACGCCAACCTATGTATCGGTCAATTTTGAGGAGGATGGACAGAAGCTGGAGTTTCGCCATTATCCCTCGGGAGAGCAGGAGTATCAGCTTGCGCAGGAGCGGCAAAAACCGCAAGCCAATCCGATATATGATTACCAGCCGGTTAAACGGGAGGTAAATGGCTATCCGGTATACAGTAGTTATTCCGGCGCGACAGAATACTGCTGGAAACAGGAGGGAGAGGTGTTTGTACTAAGGACATTTGACGAAACGGATGCAAAAGGACGTCGGAATTTTCATCTGTGCAAATCTGCTTCGGTTCCGTTATATGAATCCATTTCTGCAAAGGACCCTGCCGCACAACAAACAGTACAGAAAAAAGAAAAGGTTTTCTTCCGCGCCATCGACCAAAATGGAAATCCGATTACCGATGCACAGTTTGTTTTGCCGGCATTGCAGACACTTGTTCCGACCAATTCTGCCGGAAAGACATGGTACAGCGGAAAGCCTTTTGAGAAGCAAACGGTTACCCTGTATTATAGTGATTCCTATGGGAATAGACGGAACACTTCTAAAATCGTCACGATTGAAGACAGTCACCTTCAAAACGGCAAAATGGGCATCACCTTTAAAATTACTATCTAAAACCTTTGCAATATAGGTTTATTCACACAAAATAGGACAGCGAAAGCTGTCCTTTTTTTACAAAAAACAACTTTATATCAAAATCCACTTGCTTTTTAAAATCGAATCATGTATGATGAAGACAAGGAACTCCGAAAGGAGTAAAATAACAAGTCAAGCGGACAGAAAGGAGATTTCTATGAAAAAACAAAAACTTTGCGCCCTCCTTTGCGCAGCGATGATGCTGGCTTCTTCCCTCCCTGCCTTTGCGGCAAAAACAACATTGGAGGAGCCTCCGGTTGAACCACCTGTACAGTCGGAAAGCGATCTCTTTACGGAAAAACTTTTGACCGCAACGATTCGGGTGATTGATCAAAAAGGCAATCCAGTTCCGGGACTTGTTTCTGATTCTGACCTCGTGCTTTTTCCAACAACAGATGGATATGGAAAATCACAAGTAGAGTTTGCAACGGTATCGCTCCCAAGTTATAAGATTCTTGAGCAAGTCAATACCTTTGTTTTGAAAAACCCAATCAGTGGAGAAAGTATGACTTGTAGCGCACGCTCTTTTAAAGAGGGTGGAAAATACACTTTTATATGGAAAAAAGAAACTCCAGCGCAGAGTATCGAAAAAGTGGAAGATAAGGTAACTTTTCGCGCAGTGGATCAAAATGGAAATCCTATTAAAAATGTAAAATTTTCTTTTTCTGACCAGAGATATATTCTTCCAACAAATGAAGATGGAAAAACTTACTGCCTGCATGGTCCTCTGAAACAGTATTATGTCAATGTCGAATATGTTAATAAAGAAGGAAAAGAAGTGTCGCAAAAATTTTTCCCGAAATTTTCGGAGGATGATTTAAAAAATCATAAGCAGTACACGTTTAAGTTAACGGTATAATTAGATTCACCCACAAGAGAAGACAGCTGTTTGGCTGTCTTCTCTGCTATCAAAAGATACGGCAAAGGACAAATCAAAAGAAAGGACGATTTCCATGAAAAAATGGAAGAATCTATCGGCAGCTGTTCTGGCTGTCGGTATGTTGGCAGCGATGGGTATTTCTGCCTTCGCCGGTGCCGAGGCTGAAGATCAGGCACAAGCGCAGATGCAGCCGACCGGAATGAAGTGTACAAAATGTGAAGCAGGGGAACTGTATTTGACAGATTCTGTGGACACCGGTTGGTATACACTTGAATATGTACTGTGCCAACACGGTTATCCCAACAAGATGGACGGAAAAGAGGAAAAGCAAATCACCAATATTTATACCTGTACAAATTGCAAAATTTCCCAGCCTTCTAAAACCAAACAGACCCGATTGGTTCATCAGCAGTAAGAGAAAAAAGTCTTCCCCTCTAAAAACAAAAAAACCATCCCATTTGGGATGGTTTTTTTGTTTGATGAATCTATTTGGTTGTACTGATTGGCTCTATTGTTGTTACTGCTTTTTCCACATACAGCGGACAACTACTGGAGTAACCTTCTGGAGGCTCTATAATAGCTATTGCTTGAACAGTGTATTTGTGGTTGTGCTTAAGGTTTTTGAACCCATCAACAATTCCATCTATATCGTTTGTTATAGAAACAATGTCTGCATCAATGGCTAAATATTCTCTACTTTTTGTATCAGAGAGAGCAATGATAACAGTTATATCGGTAGATGATTTGTTAATAGATGAATATACGCTTGATATATAATCAATGGACTTATCTTGTTCGTTTATCATAAGCGAAATACCTACTGGGTTAGAGATGTTTTCCTCAGAAGTGCAGTCACCATTATCCTGACCGAAAACCGTATAACCAGCATCATTAGTATGTTTAATCTCTTTATAAACAGGTGCAGTGGCAGAGATAGATGAGTCATCATTATTAGAAGCGTGATTTTCACTCAGAAGCAGTTTGTCTAATTGAGTACGAACTTCATCTGGAAGAGAAGCGTACCATTTGGGTTCGAACTGATTACAGAGGTCGCCCCAAGTGGCATCAGCTGTTGGTTTATATCCGTTGGAAACATTGCAGGCGGACAATAAAAAAGCAAGTGTAGATATAAGAAAGACACATATGAATTTCAAAATATAAGTTTTCATGGTGTTTCTCCTCAAAATACTTCTGAAGCGAATAAGAGGGGAAATGGTTATTCCCCTCTTAATAGCATAACTTATTTTGTGGTTACATATATAGTATCATACATTGGACCAGGAACAATGTATCCAGCAGGTGGAGTTACAACACCGATAGCTTCTAATTTGTATCTGTAGTTAGATTCAAGTCCGTTAAAGGAACCACTAATAGTACACATGCGTGTATTAGATTCATAGGAGCTGTCAGAATCTACAACGTTACCGTTCTTGTCGTAAATTGCTATGGTAAGAAGCATTGATTCGTAGTCAATCTTGGCAATAGCATTTGTAGGAAGAATTCTTCCGCTATAATTGATAGAATTACTTGTCACTTTGGTGGCTTCTACAGTAGTTGTCAAGTAATCTGTCAGAACGATCCCTTTTGTGTTTTTAACGTTGGTGTCTTCTGCCGACTGCTGTAATGGTGTTTCATTGTATAGTTCCTGCATATCAGTTGGAAGTGCAGCGAACCATTCAGGCTCAAAATGACGGCAAACATCACCGAGGGTTGTTTCGGCAGTTGGAGTAATAGGTGCTGGTTTGTTGTCAGCTGCAAAGCTGGTAATTGACAGGGACATAGCTGCAACAGCAACAAGTACAAGAGAAAGAATTTTGGTAAATCTTTTCTTCATAATGATTCCCTTTCTAAACATTTATTTTGAAATATTTAGGAGCTCCTTGTTTACATAATATCCCATATTTCGTTTAAAATCAATAGGCAATTCATGCAACAAAAAAGTTGCATGAATTGCCTATTGACAAGGATATAGTACTGTAGTTATAGTGAAAATGTTGCAACAAACAAATACAGAAAGGATGTATACTTACGAAAAAATTACTCGCTTCCATGCTCGCTGTCCTGATGCTTCTTGTCGCTGTTCCGCAGATGTGCTTTGCGGATGATGTAGATGTTTCGGAAACAACAGATGGGGTAGACACCTATGAATATATCGAGGGACCGGATGGGGATATTTCTTAAAACAAAACTTCCCCCCATGTATCCATCGCATACTTTTTTATAACGTCACAGCTTGAATAGCGTTGCATAAGGCGATATGCGTAGTAAGAATCTAGCAACTTAGATTTGCTTTTTTCATCTTGCCCCAGTTCGTGTAAACTATAAGCCATATTTAAAAGCAATCCACCAAGATGTTGGTATCTATTGTATTTAACACAGATGTCATATCCATACTGGGCAACTTCTATACATTCTTCATACCGCTTTTCTCTTCCCAGTAATCGGGAATAGTTGTAGGTGATCAATGTAAGAACAGAAGCCTTTGCCTCATGGTTTGCTGCCTTTTGCAAAGGAGATTGGAACAACTGCTGATAAATATGGATAGCATAGCGTCTGTCACCTGTTTCCGAATAGGTGATGGCAATCTGATTTAAAATTTTGACCTCGTCAATACTTAAAAGATAGTTTCCGATGTGGTCGAAATCAAAATCAGGATAGGTTATGAACAGTGCTTCGATAAGCATTTGGCGGGCAGCAGCATAGTCTGTCCAGCAGAATGCAAGCGCTTTAGAACGAAGAATAAACTGCTGTACGACCTTGTCCTCGGGGTCTGCAATTTTTTCGAGGTGACACAGTTTTTCTGCTGCCTGTTCAAATTGCTTTTGTGCGTTGAGGGCTACGATTTCCTTTTGAAGATTGGTTATCTCAAAATCTTTCGGACCGAGCAGGATAGAAAATTCTTCATCATCTAAGCCAAGCCTCTGAAGAAGCATTTTAAGGGTTGTGACGGATGGCTCATGTTTTCCTCGTTCGATGCGCGACAAGGTTGAATGATCGCAGATTCCTTTGCAAAGTTCTTTCTGACTGATGCCTTTTTCTTCCCGCTTTTGCTTGATGACAAAACCAATGTGATAAGCTTTCACCATTCTCACCTCCTACAATATATTATAGGACTAAAATCAAACAAAATCAATCCAGCAAAAAAGACACCATCTAATGATGGTGTCTTTTTGTTTTACAGGATGATGCTCTCCCCACTCATGCTTTCCGGTTTTGGCAAGCCCAAAATCTTGAGCATGGTCGGCGCAATGTCTGCCAGTCTGCCTTCGTGCAGCTTGCAGTCGGCGTACTGTTTGCTGATGACCAAAAATGGCACCGGATTGGTGGTGTGTGCGGTGAACGGCGAGCCGTCCTCCTCATACATTCGGTCGGCGTTGCCGTGGTCGGCGGTCAGCAGAACGGTGCCGTCCATCGACAGAACCTTCTCCACCACCTTGCCCACGCAGCTGTCCACCGCCTCTACCGCCTTGACTGCCGCATCGAATACACCGGTGTGTCCGACCATGTCGCAGTTGGCAAAGTTGAGGATGACAACGTCATATTTTCCGCTGTCCAGACGGGCAAGCAGCTCGTCGGTCACCTCATAGGCGCTCATCTCAGGCTTCAAATCGTAGGTGGCAACCTTCGGGGAGTTGATGAGTGCGCGGTCCTCCCCTTCCGAAACGGTTTCTACACCGCCGTTGAAGAAGAAGGTGACGTGCGCATACTTTTCGGTTTCGGCAATGCGCAGTTGATGCAGTCCCTTTTTGGAGATATATTCTCCAAAGGTGTCATGTAAGCTCTGCGGCTTGAAAGCGACCTGTACATTCGGCATGGTCGCATCATACTGGGTCATGCAGACATAGTACAACGGGAACAGGCTGCGGGCAAAGCCGGAAAATTCCGGGTCCACCAGTGTGCGGGTGATTTCACGTGCGCGGTCGGGACGGAAGTTGAAGAAAACGACCGAATCCTCCGCCGCAATCCTTCCCTGTGCAGGGTCGCCGACCACAACCGGAACGATGAATTCGTCGGTGACCTCCTGGGCGTAGGAATTCTCCACCGCTTTGGCGGCATCCTCATACAGAATGCCCTTGCCCAAAACCAGCGCGTCATAGGCTTTTTCCACCCGCTCCCAGCGGTTGTCGCGGTCCATCGCATAGTAACGTCCCATCACCGAAGCGATTTTGCCGATACCAAGTTCATCAAGCTTATTTTGCAGCTGAAGGATAAAGTCCTTGCCGGAGGAAGGCGGAACATCCCTGCCGTCCATAAAGCAGTGGACATATACCTTGGTCAGCCCGCTCTTTTTGGCAAGCTCCAGCAGACCGAACAGATGTTCGATGTGGCTGTGAACGCCGCCGTCCGACAGCAGTCCCATCAGATGCAGGGCAGAGTTGTGTTTGTGGCAGTTTTCAATCGCACCGGTCAGCGCCTCGTTGGTAAAGAAGTCGCCGTCTTGGATGGATTTGGTGATGCGGGTCAGCTCCTGATAAACAATTCTGCCCGCGCCGATGTTGGTGTGTCCAACCTCGGAGTTGCCCATCTGCCCATCGGGAAGTCCGACGTCCAGACCGGAAGCACCCAGCCGGGTATGTGGGTAGGAGGCAAAATATCGGTCCAGATTCGGCTTTTTAGCAGCATGAATAGCGTTGCCGTAGTCTGCCGGGTTGATGCCGAATCCGTCTAAAATCATTAAAACGAGTGGTTGTTTCATGGTCATACACCTTCTTTTTGGTACTGGAGATGATAAGAATGTAGTGAATACAGGGTTGATTTTGCAGCTTCAAAAATCATTTGTTTTCTGCAAAAGGAATCCAAAGGCGTTGCCTCTGGACACCACCACCTTTTGAAAAAGGTGGACGAAAACGTTTGCTTGCTGCCGAAAAATAGCGCGAAGCGAGCACTTTTCTTTTGGTTTAACCTTTCTTTTAGGAAAGGAAGAATTAGTGAGGTGCATCAATGGTGGCGGCAAAATTGCCTACTGTCGCAAGGGCACCGCGAAGCGAATTCTTTTCTTTTGGTCTAACCTTTTCTTTTAGGAAAGAAAAGGTTAGCGGGCAGCATCGATGATGGCAGCAAAATCCTTTGCAACCAGAGCAGCTCCGCCGATGAGTCCGCCGTCTACGTCCTCTTTGCCCAGCAGTTCTTTTGCGTTGGCAGGCTTCATCGAACCGCCATACTGGATGGTCAGTGCATCGGCAGCCGCTTTGTTGTACAGCTTGGCAACCACACCGCGGATGATGGCGCAGACCTCCTGCGCCTGTTCAGCGGTTGCAGTTTTGCCGGTACCGATTGCCCAAACCGGCTCGTAAGCGATGACGATGTTGGCAAGCTCCTGCTCGCTGACGCCGCCGAGTGCAATCTTGGTCTGCATGCTTACGACCTCTTCGGTGACACCCAGCTCACGCTGCTCGAGCACTTCGCCGACGCAGAGGATGACCTTCAGTCCAGCATCCAAAGCAGCGCGGATTCTTGCGTTGACCGTCTGATCGGTTTCACCAAAGTACTGTCTGCGCTCCGAGTGACCGATGATGACATATTCTACGCCCATCTCTGCCAGCATCTGTGCAGAGATCTCGCCGGTGAAGGCGCCGGATTTTGCCCAGTGACAGTTTTCTGCACCAATGTGCAGGTTGGTTCCTTCGCACAGCGAAAGAGCAGTTTCCAGGTTGGTGTATGGTACGCACAGAACGACCTCGCAGGCAGCGTCTTTGACCATCGGGGTCAGCTCGCCAATCAGCTCCCTGGCAGCTTTGCGGTCGTTGTTCATCTTCCAGTTTCCGGCAACAATGGCTTTACGAAGTGCTTTGTTCATATTCAAAAACGTCCTTTCATACAGTGGTCTTGGGTTTGTTAGATGGTTTCTGTTGGCTTAATGGATGTTATATTTGGGCTGGAGCGGCTCGCAGCGTCCGGCTACTCCGACCGGAACATTGTGTCTGCACAGCAGCAGCGGGATAAATCCCAGATTAAAAAAGGCAAGGATGGTGTACAGTACCGCGCGGGATGGCTCATAGTCCATCATCAGGTAGTAGAAGGAAAACAGGTAGAATACCTTGTAGGCAATACCGACCACCGAAAGCAGCAGTGAAAACAGGGAAAGAACCATGGCAGCCAGCGGCGAAGCAAGGTTAAAGAAAAGCGGCAGCAAAATCAAAGTGAGCACTACCGACAGCACCGACAGCGGCAGAGAGATTGCGCTTAAAACGGTAAGCCAGACGTTGAGCATGGATTTTTTCTGGCGGCAGGAACAGTTGTACCGGTCCGCCAGCGAGCCTAACAGGTGGTCGCGCGCAATCGGAATCCAAGCGGTCCAGGGGTTTTTCATGCCGGTATTGTTTGCCATGGCATATAGTCCGGCAGAGCCGAGCAGGTACAGCACCAGCTGCACCACAAGGCAAACCAGAATAGCCGGCGGTAGAAAGGAGGCAACAACGGTAAAGGGATCGTGGTAATACATGAAGCTCAGTTCCTTTCAGGGGAATTTAACATCCAGCCAAAAAACAGATGCAGGAACATTTCTCCTGCATCTGTTGCTGTAAAGGTGCGATTATTTGTCGTTGAGAGCAGCGATGCCCGGCAGCTCCAGACCTTCCAAAAATTCCAGGGAAGCGCCGCCACCGGTGGAGATGTGGGTCATTTTGTCGGCAAAGCCCAGCTTGGTTACCGCTGCAACACTGTCGCCGCCGCCGATGATCGAGATTGCGTTGGAAGCAGCGATGGCTTTTGCTACCTCCAGAGTACCCTGTGCAAAGGCAGGGAATTCAAACACACCCATTGGTCCGTTCCAGATAACGGTGCCTGCATCCTGAACAGCCGAGCAGAACAGCTCGATGGTCTTTGGACCGATGTCCATGCCCATCCAGCCTTCCGGGATGCTGTCCGAATCAGCAAACTGGGTTGCGCAATCCTCAGCAAATTTGTCGCCGAGCTTGTTGTCGACCGGCAGCAGGAAGCGAACGCCCTTCTGCTGTGCTTTGCTGAGCATCTCTTTTGCCAGCTCTACCTTGTCGTCCTCGCACAGAGAAGCACCTACACCGTAGCCCTGTGCTTTAAAGAAGGTGTATGCCATACCGCCGCCGACGATGAGGGTGTCCACCTTCTCCAGCAGGTTGTTGATGACGCCGATTTTATCCGAGACCTTTGCGCCGCCCAAGATGGCAACCAGCGGACGCTTTGGATTGTTGAGCGCCTGACCCATGACCGAGATTTCCTTCTGAATCAGATAGCCGCAGACAGCCGGTAGGAAGGAAGCAACGCCGGTGGTGGAGCAGTGTGCGCGGTGTGCAGTACCAAATGCGTCGTTGACATAGATGTCAGCCAGACCGGCAAGCTCCTTCGAGAAGGACTCTTCGTTTTTGGTTTCTTCTTTTCTGAAGCGGACATTTTCCAGCAGGATGACATCGCCCGGATGCATTGCGAAGGACAGTGCCTTTGCATTTTCGCCGACCACTTCCTTGTCCTGCGCCAGCTCGACCGGCTGACCGAGCAGCTCGCTCAGTCTGGCAGCGACCGGAGCCAGAGAGAATTCTTCCTTGTATTCACCCTTCGGTCTGCCCAGGTGGGAGCAGAGGATGACCTTTGCCTGATGGTCGATCAGGTACTGGATGGTTGGCAGAGCAGCCACGATGCGCTTGTCGTTGGTAATCACGCCGTCCTTGAGCGGAACGTTAAAGTCGCAGCGCACCAGCACACGTTTGCCGGATACATCAATATCTTCGATTGTCTTTTTGTTCAGAGAATTCATCACAGATAACCTGCCTTTCATCGGTTGGAGATTCCAACCCGTTTATAAAAATGGTTGCGGTAAACAAAACATTTTTCCGCTAAAAAAGCGGAGGATTCAATCTGTACGATTTAAGTCTATTGTAATCTATTCGCTGCGCTTTTGCAAGGGCGCGGGTGGATGATTTACCCCATTTTTACAAAGGTTTTCCCTTTTGTGGTGCAGGAAGGGGGGAGGGGGAAAGAATTTGTGTAATTTTTCACAAACTTTTACAGGAAAGGATTTCCCAATCCCTCATAAAAGGAGGAAAAATGCAGGAAATCCTTCCCGATTCCTGCATTTTTTGCCTTACAGCAGGACTGAGCGTGCAATGTCGGCGGAGGCTTTTGCATCTTTGGCGTAGAAATCGGCGCCAATCTTTTTGGCATACTCCTCGGTCAGCACCGCGCCGCCCACCATGATTTTGCAGTCGGGTTGCTGTTGGTGCAGCAGGGCGATGGTTTCCTCCATGCTTTTTAAGGTGGTGGTCATCAGCGCACTCAGTCCGACCAGCCGGATGCCGTGTTCCCGCACTGCCTGTACGACCCGCTCGGCAGGTACATCTCTGCCCAGGTCAATGACCGGGAACCCGTAGTTTTCCAGGATGACCTTGACGATGTTTTTGCCGATGTCGTGGACATCTCCATGCACAGTGGCAAGAACGATGCCTTTGGAATCGAGCGGTTGATGGGAGCTGTCCTGCTGCGGGTGGGCAGACAGGAAACGTTTGATTTCTTCAAAGCCTGCCTGTGCCGCCTGTGCGGATTGAATCATCTGCGGCAGAAAGATTTTCCCGCTTTCAAACTCCTGTCCCACCAAATCCAGAGCAGGAATCAGCCGCTCGTTGATGATGGTTTCCGCCTCGCAGCCTTCCAGCAGTAAGCAGACCTCGCGCCGCGCCGATTCACTCAGACCCTTTTGGATGGCAGCGGTCAGCGGGTCACAGTCGCTGCCGCTTGTCTGGACAGCAGAGGTTGTGGGAACGGTTGGTTTTGCCGAGATGCGTGCTATCTCCTCGGGACGGCTAAAATTTTCGATGTAACGGGCAGCGTGTTCATCCTTTGCATACAGCACTTCAAAGGCGCGGATAGCATCCAGCATGGAAGGAACATTTGGATTGATGATGGGCAAATCCAGTCCGGCTTCCAGCGCCATCAGCAAAAAGCTGTGGTTGAGCAGTTCGCGGTTGGGCAGACCGAAGGAGATGTTGGAAACGCCCAACAGGGTGCGGCAGCCCAGCTGCTCTTTGACCATGCGCATTGCCTTCAGTGTTTCTACGACCTCTTTTTGCTGCACCGAGGCAGTCAGGGTCAGGCAGTCCACATAGATGTCCTCGCGCGGGATGCCGTACTGCTCGGCGTGTACAACGATTCGCTCTGCGATGGCAAACCGTTCCTCTGCCAGCAGCGGGATTCCCTTGTCGTCCAGGGTCAGCGCAACGACTGCCGCACCATATTTTTTGACCAGCGGCAGGATGGCGTTCATCGAGCCATCCTCCCCGTTGACCGAGTTGACGATGGGTTTTCCGTTGTAGAGACGCAGCGCCTGCTCGATGGCTTTGACATTGGAGGAGTCGATTTGCAGCGGAGCATCCAGCACGCCTTGCAGCTTTTGAATAACCAGCGGCAGCATCCGGCTCTCATCGACCTCGGGCATTCCCATGTTGACATCCAGGATTTGTGCGCCTGCCTCCAGCTGCGAGAGTCCCTGGCTGAGGATGTAGTCAAAATCCTGCTCCAGGATTGCCTGCTTTAGACGCTTTTTGCCGGTGGGATTGATGCGTTCCCCGATGATTCGTACCCGGTCGATGGGAACAAAACAGGTGGGTGTGCAGACACAGGCTTGTCTGGAAACGACAGGAGTTGGAAAATCCTGTGGACACTTTTGGTCCAGCATCTGCCGCATCGCACGGATGAAGGAAGGGTCGGTTCCGCAGCAGCCGCCGAACAGGTGAATCCCCAACGCAAGGTATTCCTGCATACAATCGGCAAATTTTGCAGCGTCGATGGAATAGCTGCCGGTCAATGGATCGGGCAGACCGGCATTGGGTTTGATGAAGAGGGGCAGAGAGGTGTTTTCCCGCAGCTGTCTGGCGAAGGGGAGCAGTTCCACCGGACCCAGCGAGCAGTTAAAGCCGATAGCATCTGCGCCCAGTCCCTCGATGACCGCAGCCATCGAAGGAACGCAGCAGCCGGTGAAGGTCCGTCCGTTTGCCTCAAAGGTCATCGATACCAGCACAGGAAGCGCTTTGCCAAGCTGTTCGCAGCATTCCTTAGCGGCAAGGATGGCAGCCTTGACCTCATAGAGGTCGGTCATCGTTTCAATGACAATCAGGTCTACGCCTGCCTGTACACCGGCATTGACCTGCTCGGCAAAGAGGTCATAAGCCTGCTGGAAGGAAAGGGTGCCGGTTGGTTCCATCAGCTCGCCGATGGGACCGATGTCCAAAGCAACCAGCGTGTCCTTCCCCGTTGCCGCCTGTTTGGCACAGCCGACCGCAGCAGGAATGATCTGCTGCGGTGTATATCCGCTGCCAGTCAGCTTTTTGCGGTTGGCGCCGAAGGTATTGGTGTACAGGATGTCTGCTCCGGCTTCCAGATATTCCCGATGGACCTGGGTGACCAGCTCCGGTTCGGTGATGCAGCACAGCTCGGGGATTAAGCCTAAAATGCTGCGACCGGCAGCGATCAGCTTCTTTTGCAGCTGGGTCCCCATCGCTCCGTCTAACAGCCAGAAGCGGTCGGCGCGGCGCAGCGAATCAATCAGTCGATTTTCCACAAAAAACACCCTTTCTTCTTAAAACACAATTTTCTTTTAAATGACAGATGGTGCAGGGCTTTGGCGCCGAAGCGACAGTACCTGCGGGCAGGATGCCCAGGATGGCAGTCACCGATTTGACCGGTGTCAGCATAGAGGAATGGCTGACCGAAAGACCGATGCTTTTTGCACTGTCCAGCAGCGTACACAGCTGCGGCTGGATGGAAAGGGGAAGGTCCCCATATCCGCAGCTGAAGCGGTGGGTCAGGCTTTGTCCGAGCTGTTCGGCAATCTGCCGCTGCGCTGTATCGCAGACCTCCTCAATGGCTGCCGAGGCGGCGGCATCCAGCCAGAGCGCCTGCTCCATATCATTGACCTGCGCACGGCGAATCAGGGCATCCACCTGCGCGCCCAGGGTGGCAGCCAGCAGGATACAATCGGTGCAGCCGGACAGATGGCTGCGGATGTCCTGACCGGTCAGCAGCTGCTCCAGTAAAGGCGCGCTGGGAAAGACTCTCCAGCAAAAACGAGGCTGACTGCTTTGCAGAACCTGCTGTTGTGCTGTTTGTGCCTTGGACAGCCACTGTGGGTCGACCGGTTTTGGCACAGCGCAGCCGAGCGCATAGCGGATGGTTTCTTCGGTTGGGATGTGATGCAAAAGGCAGAGCATCCACAGACCTCCTTTATCGGTTGGAGCAGCGAATCAGGCTGGCAACCGCCTGATTGATGCGGTGTGCAATGAGCGGATTGTTCATGGTGTACAGATGGATGCCCTGTACTCCGTTGGAAATCAGGTCTACAATCTGCTCGACGGCGTATGCGATGCCGGCATCCTGCATGGCAGCGGGGTCATCTCCATAGCGGTGCATGATGCGGACAAATTTTTTAGGAAGGCTGGCTCCACACAACGAAACCATCCGTTCAATCTGCTTGCGGTTGGTTACCGGCATGATACCCGCTTCGATGGGAACGGTGATGCCCGCCTGCCGCACCCGATACAGAAAGTTGTAGTAGTCGTTGTTGTCAAAAAACAGCTGAGAGATCAGGTGGGTAGCACCGGCATCCACCTTTTCCTTCAGGTGCAGCAGATCCTCCTCCAAATCCGCAGCCTCCGGGTGGACCTCGGGATAGCAGGCGGCAGCGATGTCAAAACCGCCGTATTGCTTAATATCATCAATCAGGTCGCTGGCATAGCGGTAATCGGTCTGCGGCGGTACGTTTGGATTGAGGTCGCCGCGCAGCGCCAGGATATTTTCGATGTCATTTTCCCGCAGATCATCCAGTACCCTGCCGATATGTTCTTTGGTGGAATTGACACAGCTTAAATGAGCCAACGGCTCGATATGGTAGCGGTGCTTGATGTCGGAGGCAATCTGTACAGTGGAGCGGTCGGCTGGATTTCCTCCTGCGCCGTAGGTTACGCTGATAAAATCAGGCTCAATGTCGCGCAGCGCATCCAGCGTGTCATAGATGGTCTGAATCGAGCTGGTCTTTTTGGGCGGGAAGATTTCCAGGGAAAAAACGACCTTTTTTTCCTCAAATAATGTTTGCAGTTTCATGCGGTACACATCCTTTTCCGGTAGTCCTATCTTTTATTACACAATTTACAAAACGATTTATTACATTATAGTGAAAAAGCGAGTCGATGTAAAGAAGTTGGGGTGAATTTTATTGGAGTTGACGAAAAGTAGGAAATTTTGCTAGAATAATCAAGTAAAGGAGGAAGAACGATGTTGCAGATTCGTGATTTTAAAGAGGAAGACCGTCAGGCTTATTTAGAAATGGCAAGGGATTTTTACAGCAGCGATGCCAGCCTGTTTGAGTTGGAGGAACAAAAGCTGGAGGACACTTTCAACATTGGGGTGAAGGGAAGCCCTTTGATGCGCGGGCTGACACTCTGTGAGCAGGAAAAGCCGGTGGGTTATGCCTTGCTTGCTTTCTACTGGAGCTGTGAAGCAGGCGGATTGGTAGTACAGGCGGAGGAGCTGTATTTCACCCCGCAGTCCCGCGGCAAAGGCTATGGTCATCAGTATTTTCAGTGGCTGTTTGCCGAGTACCCGCAGGCGAAACGTTTTCGTCTGGAGGTCTGCCCATACAATCCAAAGGCAAAAAAGCTGTATGAGCAGCTGGGATTTGAAATGCTCAACTACGGACAGATGATTTTGGACCGATAGTGGGTGTAAAATAAAACAGCGCAGCGAAAGCAAACTGCTTTCGCTGCGCTGTTTTGTCGTTGTGAAGCTTTGGAGACCATGCTTTTATCATGGTTCTGCTTTTCTAGATGCTGTACGGTAAAATCATCAAGCTCAAAAACAGCAGGATGCCGGCAGCCAGATTGACAGCGGTGACCACCCATCTTTTTTTGACGGCGCTGTACAGGATGACGCTGACAAACAAAGCCATCGAGAGAAGCCAGCTGACCCAGACGGGTGTCTGCTGGTAGCTGCGGGTGCAAAACAGATAGATACCGCCGACGGCAACCGAAGCAATTTGCAGGATGAGATAGATTTTATCCGAAAACAGTTTTTTCATAAGGTTCCTCCCTGTTTGATGGTTGTAAATTTTTGCTTGTTTTCAGTATAGCATCCGATGATGAATTTTTCTACAAAATTTTGCAAAGCCATTGACAAGCAGAAATAATTGTGATACTGTATATATACGATATATACAGTATATACGGAAAAGAAGGATGGGTGATCATTTGAATCTGATTATCAGCAACTCCAGCGGCAAGCCGATCTATGAACAGATCACCGCACAGATCAAAAACAGCATCCTCAGCGGCGAATTGCAGGAGGGCGAAGCGCTGCCCTCCATGCGGGCGCTGGCAAAGGATTTGCGCATCAGCGTTATCACCACAAAACGTGCCTATGAGGATTTGGAACGGGACGGCTTTGTGGTGACCGTAGCAGGAAAGGGGTGCTTTGTGGCGCCGCGCAATCTGGAGCTGATGCGGGAAGAACAGCGCAAACGGGTCGAGCAAACGCTTGAGCAGGCGGTTGAGCAGGCGCAGGCAGCTTCCATCACCCTGGAGGAGATGCAGCAGATGCTCAGCCTGTTGTATGAAGAAGGATAGAAACCGGAAAGGAGAATCGGTTTATGGTATTGCAGGTACAAAATTTGTGTAAGGAATATCCGCAGTTTTCGCTGCGGGACATCAGCTTCCAGCTGCCGGAAGGTGCCATCATGGGCTTGATTGGAGAAAACGGCGCAGGTAAATCCACCACCATGCGCATGATTCTGGGAATGGCACAGCCGGACAGCGGGCAAATCTCTGTCTTTGGACACCGGGGAGTCACGCCACAGGACAGGGAATCCATCGGAGTGGTGTTCGATGAAATGCCCTTTAACCAGACACTCTACACCTCCCACCTGGGCAGGGTGATGAAGAAAATATACTCCCAGTGGGATGAAAGTGCATACAATCAATACCTTCAGCGCTTTTCTCTTCCCGATAAAAAGGAAATCAAGGATTTCTCCCGCGGGATGAAGATGAAGCTCTCGCTGGCGATTGCACTCAGCCACGGCGCACAGCTGCTGATTTTGGACGAGCCGACCAGCGGGTTGGACCCAGTGGTCCGCGCCGAGATGCTGGACATCTTTCTGGAATTTATCTCCGACGGCAAACGCTCGATCCTGGTGTCCTCGCACATCACAAGCGATTTGGAGCGGATTGCCGATTACATCACCTTCATCCACCAAGGCAGGCTGCTGATGAGCAAAAACAAGGATGAGCTGTTGTACGGCTATGCGATTGCAAAGGCGGATCGCCAGACCCTCCATGCGCTGGACAGCAGATTGGTGGAGGTCATGCAGGATACCCCGTATGGCAGTCAGGCGCTGGTCAACGACCGTGAGCAGTTTACCCGCCGGTATCCCGACATCCTTCTGGATTCGCTGACCCTGGACGAGATGATGCTGATGCTCTGCCGCAACAAACAGTAACCGGATGCAGAGCAGTTGGGAAAGGAAGGTCTTATAATATGAAGGGACTTATTTTAAACGATCTTTTGTCCATCAGGCGGATGCTCAAGACGCTTGCAGGGATTTTTCTGGTCTTTATGGTTGCCTGGGCAGTGGGAGGACAGCCTGCCACCGGTGCGATGATGCTCTGCATCATGGGCGCCAGCTATATCCTCAACCTGTTTTCCTACGATGAGTTTTACCATTGGGAAAAATATCTGCGGGTGCTGCCGGTCAGCACAAAGCAGGTGGTGCTGTCGCGCTATGCGACCTTTGGCATCATGGCATCTGCCACCGCAGTGATTTCGTTGGTCTACCTGCTGGTGCTGAATACGCCGATGCAGGAAATCCTGAGCGTTTTATTGATGACGGTGGTGCTGAATGTCTATTTTGCCGCGGTGATGATTCCGGTGGCGTACAAGTGGGGCGTCCAAAAGGGACGGCTGATTTTTATGCTGGTCCTGGGCGTGTCGTCCGGGCTGTTTGTGGCAGGGGCCTTTATCCTCAACCGTCAGGTCAGCGTGGTGGCAACCGCATCCTTCTACAAGATGGTGCTGTTGGGTATTGCCGGTTTGTTCCTGCTTCTGGTTTTGGGTCTGCTGCTGTCGATTCACCTCTCGGTCAAGATTGTCAGCAAAAAGGAGTTGTAAAAATTTCCCGGGAAATTTTGGACAGTTCCTCCCACAGGATGACAGCAGCAGAAGCAGCCGCGCGGTAACGCGCAGGAATCAAAACGCCGTACTGCCGGTACCAGCGGGAAAGCTGGTCGGAAAGCTGCTGCATCGTTTCGATTGATAACTCCCATTTCCATCCAAAGAAACTCAGTGACAGGGCGTCTGACCGATTGGTCGGGCGCTTTGTCATTTTCTGCTGGGAATAGGGCAGCTGTACCGACAGGATGGGTTCTTGTATGCCGCTGTTTTGTGAGCAGGCGATGTATAAAAAGGCGCAGAGGAACAGGATGAGGATCAGACTGCTCCAAAAGCTCTGCCAGAACAACCTCCATTGTGGGATGCGGTGCGGACGGGACTTGAAAAGATGCACAGGACCTTCCTCCTTCTTCTTTTCAGCTTGCCCGCAAAAGAACAGGATATGCAAAAATCCCGAAGCAGTCATGACGACCGCCTCGGGATTTTTTTAACGACTGTATCCGATGTAGTTTCTGGCATCCAGGAAGGTACCGTTGCTGATGATTTCAAAGTGACAGTGGTTTCCAGAAGCCCATCCGGTTTGTCCGACATAACCGACGACCTGTCCCTGCGATACCTGCTGACCGGTGTAAACAGCAAGGCTGCTGCAATGCGCATATCGGGTCTTGGTTCCATCCCCATGATTGATCAGGACATTATATCCGTAACCGTTGGACCAGCCTGCATAAGCGACGGTTCCGCCTTTGGAAGCCCAGATGGTGGTTCCGGCTGGCGCCGCGATGTCGGTGCCGGTGTGTCCGCTGTATCCCCAGATCGGGCAGGAGATGTAGCCGCCGTTGACCGGCCAGATGTAGCCGCCGACGTTGCTTTCAGTAGAAGCGGCGCCGGAGCCTGAGAAGTTGTACTGGCTGCTGGTCAGAGAGCCGACCACAATCTTGGCAGTAACCGGTTCCTGCAGGGTCGTTTTGGAGATGACCGTTCGCTCGGTTTCATAGCCGTCGATGTAGGTGACCTCGCTGACGATTTCCTCCAGTCCGTTTTTACCCTCCTGCACCACCTTTTCATAGCCGGAAGCTTTGTTGTGGTCCAGTTCGGTTTCGGTTGTAAAGGCAATCTCCTTCTCTTCGGTGACCGTTTTGACCGTCTTGGTCTGAAGGAAGGGCTGCTCATGGGAGATGACCAATACATCGCCCACCAGCATCGACTGGGTGACATCGGGATTGAGGTTGATCAGTGTCTGGGTCGGGATGCCGACCTTGTCTGCAACCAGCGACGGAGAATCTCCCTGCTGGATGGTGTAGGTCTGTTCACCCTCCACCACGCTGTCGAGCTTGACGTTGATGCTTTGCAGGCTTTCCACCGAGGAAACAGGATAAAGACCTCTTTCCACGCGGATAGACTGGACAAAGCTGATGATTTCATTGTTGGCAGAAAGTGGTTCCTCGGCAGCCTTTTCGGTTTGTATCTGTTCTGGCTGTTCGGTGCTTGCGGTAGACGTTTCGCTCGATTTTTCCGCTTCGGCTGAAACGGAATCGGAGGTCGTCTGTTTGTCCGCTGCATCGGAGGAATCTGCCGGTGGAATCATCAGTGTTTCACCAACCAGCATACTCTTGCTGACCTCCGGGTTGAGCTGTTGCAGCTGTTCGACGCTGACATCGTATTGGGTAGCAATATCCCACAGCGAATCGCCGTCCTGCACAGTGTGGGTGCGCGATGAGGAGGATTCCTCCGCAGAAGCAGTTTCTTCTTCTGCCGGGCTTTCCTCTTCAGAGGGAGCTTCTTCTGCCGGGGCATCTTCCGCCGGAGAGGAAGACGATTCCTGCGAGTCGGAGGAGTCAGATGCCTGTGAGATAATCAGCGTCTGACCCACCAGCATACTCTTGCTGACCTCCGGGTTGAGCTGGAGCAGCTGGTCAACGGTAACATCATATTCAAGGGCAATATCCCACAGCGAGTCACCTTCCCGAACCGTATGGGTGCGCTCGGGCACAAGCTGTTCGGTGGAAGGCTGTTCGTTTTCCGGCTCGGGGTTGGAAGGAGTCTGCTCCTGCGGTTGCTCTTGGGATTCGGTCTCTTTCTGCGGTTGCTCCTCAACCGGTTCGCCGGTCGGCATATCAGGGGAATAGGTTCCGTTTTTGCGGGCGCGCAGGCTTTTCAGCAGTTCGTCGCCGTCGGACACCGCCCCGATAAACTCCCCGTCGACATAAAGACCGGCAGCTTCTTCAATTTCATTGCCGGAAGCGCGGATGATGTTGTTGATTAAGACGCTTTCTTCTGAAATCTGGTCATCCTCCACGATGGCAAGCGAATAAATAGGCACGCTGTCCTCAGGAGGCAGATAAGCTTCGTTGACAATACGTTCCCGCACCTTGGCTTCGGCTTCCACAAAGGCGGACTCCGACAAGATATAACCGATGTGCTCGCCGTTGTACTGGACCTGCAAGCCGTAGGTCATGGTGCTAAAGTGCAGTACAGTGGAAATCAGAATGACCATACTGCCGACCGGCAGCAGGTAGTTGACGGTACCGGCAAGCAGCGGGAGAATCGGTCGGAATGCGCAAAAAAACTCACCGAACAGCAGCTTGGAGGATTGCTCGCGGTGCTGCTTCCACTGTTGCAGTGACTGCTGCACCTGACGAAGGGCATCCTTGTTCTGGCGGTGGTGATGTTGTTTGTTCAGGTTATCGAGGACCTGCTGGTCTTTGAAATCAAAGTAAAGCCTGCGCAGCTTCCACTTCAGGTGCAGTGCGCCCTTTTTCAGCCGTCGCTTGGAACGTCGGAAAAATCGGATGATCCTTGCACCGACCAGGTAGCAGACAGCATATACAAAATGCCCCAAAGAGGACAAGCTTTCAGCAGGAGTGGCAGCGGGTGTTTTTTCTTTTTTGCTTTTTTTGGCATTGGACACCAGCAGTTCGCTCCTTTCTTCCAAAATCAAGATCAAGATACAATTCCCTTCCGTGAAGGGAATTCGTTATTTTTAACTGACAACTTGCAATTTTATAACATACTTACTTATTATAAGCTTTTCTGTGTGCAGATTCAAGGTTTGTTACAGGATTGATACCGAAAAGAGGGTGTTTTTGGCAGATTTCACCTTCATTTGCCGGGTCGTTTATTAGTTTAACGAAATTTTTTAAATAAGAACAGCGCAAAATTATAGACATTCTGTGAAGAAATGATGCAGAAAGGCTTGGAAAAAGGGGGAAAATCAGCCTTCTATCACGTCAGCTTAACCAAGATACAAGAGGAGAAGAAGTTATCCTATATAATAAGGAAGGAATTTGCAAATGACCGAGAAACAAAAGAGGAGCGCCTTGCAGGGCGCTCCTCTTTTGTATTGCAATCTTTTATTTTTTGGATTTGCCGCGATTTTTTTTCATGATATGGTCGTTGGCACGAATCAGACTGTCGGCAACCCAATCCAACTGTTCGGTTTCCTGATAATGGTCGAGCAGCGGGCTTTCCTGCATATCCTCGTATGCGTTGCTTTCGCGGTAGGCATATTTGAGCAGCAGAGGGGTCAGGATGGTGCTGGCGACCACCATGATGATGACCGGAGCGAAGAAGACCTCCGGCATCAGTCCCAGTGCAGCGCCCTTGTTGGCAACAATCAAAGCGACCTCACCACGGCAGACCATGCCGACACCGATCTGTTCACATTGATGGTTTTTCAAGCCGCACAGTTTGGCACCCAGTCCGCATCCCAGAACCTTGGTCAGCACAGCGACAATGACCAGCAGAACCGAGAAGAGAATGAGCCTGCCGTCCATTTTGGGCAGGTCTACCTCCAAACCGATGCTGGCAAAGAAGATTGGCGTCAGCAGCAGGTAGGAAAGGGGAGCAAATTTGACCTCGATATACTTGGCTTTCGAGGTGGTGGAGATGATTAGACCCGCAGCAAATGCACCGGTGATGTCCGCAACGCCGAACAGTTCTTCTGCACAGAATGCCAGAAACAGGCAGAGAACAAAGGCAAAGATGGGATAACGTTGCAGGTCGGTGGAATGAACGTTCTGGATGTACCAATCCATCCCCTTTTTGACCAGCATACCGACGACGATGACAAAGAGGAAGAAAGCAGCAATCTTAATCAGAACAACCAGCAGGTTGGAATCGGCAGAACCGCCGATGCTGGTGACGATGGTTAAGGCAATCAGACCCAGCACATCGTCGATCAAAGCGGCAGCCAGAATGGTGTTGCCGACAACGGTCGACAGCTTGCCCATCTCCTTGAGGGTTTCAACAGTGATGGAAACGGAGGTCGCAGTCAATACCACTCCGATAAAGATATTTTGCATCAGTGCATTGGCAGAACCGCTGTCGTTGAAGAAGGCAGCCAGTACAGCACCGCCCAGCAAAGGAATCAGTACGCCGCACAAAGCGACCATAAATCCTGTTTTACCGGTTTGCTTGAGGTCGTCCAGGCTGGTTCCCAATCCGGCGGTGAACATCATGACGATGACACCCAGCTCGGAGACCTGACTTAAAAATTCGGTGCTGTGGATGATATTCAGACAGGCAGGTCCCATAATCAAGCCTGCCAGCAGAGCGCCGACCACCTGCGGCATCTGTAATCGTTTGGTCAGGATACCAAGAACTTTGGTGGAAACGAGGATGAGAGCGATGTCAACAAGATAGTGATAGGACATGAAAAAGCCTCCTTTGCGTTCCTTTTTTCTCGTTCCCCCATTATACTCCGACAAACAAAACATGCAAGGGGAAATTTGTCCTTTGTGCCTTGTTTCTAAAAATACTGGATGATAATATAAAAAATAGACAATAATCAGAAAAAATCATAGTGATTTTACTCGTTGGCAGGTGAAAACAAGGTGAAAGCGGAACGGAACTTTGGGAAAATCTGCATTTCCTGGGAAATAGCGCAGAAAAGCATCCGACCGCACAGATTGTTTTTACACAACCAGTGCAGTCGGATGCTTTTCTTTATGGATGATTTATTCGAGATTTAACTTGTTTTTCAAAATATAGCGGGTCGGCAGGTAAAGCAGAAGGTCCAGCAGCAGACCAACCAACAAGAAGGTGGTCAGCATCAGCAGTCCCAGCGGAAAGACATCCAGCTGTTCAAGCCAAGGAGAAAGGTTAGCCGCACAGGTAAGCCCGCCCATGATGGCAGCCATCAGGATAGTTAAAGGGATATTCAATACAAAGTAAGCGATGAACGAGCCGACAATGCGGTTCTTTGAAAGGATAGGCAGCTGCGAGCAAGCCATCGCACAGTAGAAATGCAGGATTTCGTTGGCAAGAAAAACCAGGAAAGCCAGTATGCCCAAAACCACCAGAAGCAGGACGGAAAGGGTGCCGGAGGTGTACTCTCTGAAAGCAAGGAAGAAAGCCTGGATGACATCAAAGGTTGCCGAGAAAAATTCGGAAGCACCGGCAGTGGTAGCAAGGGTAATAAAGAGGACGATGATGCCGACTACTCCGCTCAAGCACAGCCAAATCATGGCAGAAAGCAGCTTGGAGAAGAGGATGACATCCACACCCACCGGCAAAGTGTTGGTCAAATATCCCTCGTCGCCCAGTACGTTGTGATAAAATTGGGTAATAATCATCACCAAAGCGGTGACCCCCAATGCGATGAACAGTCCGAAGATGATACTGCTGCCGGCGATGATGCCGGTCATCCATTCAAAATGGATGAAAAAGTTGTTGAGGACGGTCATTCCAATGATGACCAGAAAGAAGGGCAGCATCGTTTTAGACATTGCCTTGAGGTCATATTTGAGCATCTTTCCTAACATTTAAATACCTCCCTGAAGAGTCGGTCGATGGATTTGCCGTGTTGCTGACGAATTTCGTCCACCTCTCCGTCAATCACAATCTTGCCCTGATTGAGGAACAGGACCTGGTCGAAGATGGCTTCTACATCTTGAATCAGGTGGGTGGTGATGAGAATGGAGGAGGACTCGTCAAAGTTTTTGAGGATGGTGTTCAGGATATACTCGCGGGCAGCCGGGTCCACACCGCCGATGGGTTCGTCCAGCAGATAGAGCTGTGCGCGGCGGGACATCACCAGAATCAGCTGCACCTTCTCCTTGGTGCCTTTACTCATCGTTTTCAGGCGGGTGTTGGGAGAGAGGTGCAGGTCTGCCAGCATCTGCTGTGCCCGTTCCAAATCGAAATCGGCATAAAAATCGCTGAAAAATTGCAGCACTTCGCTGACCTTCATCCAATCGTTGAGATAGGTGCGCTCCGGCAGGTACGAAACAATGGATTTGCTGACCAGCCCGGGCAGATGTCCGTCAATCAGGATGCTTCCATTATCGGCGGGAAGCAGACCGGAAATCATCTTCATAATGGTGCTTTTGCCGCAGCCGTTGGGACCGAGCAGTCCCACAATCTTGCCGCGTGGAATCGAGAAGCTGACCCCTTCCAAAACCGGATGGGAGCCATAGCTTTTATGTAGGTCGCTGATTTGAAGAACACAGCTTTCTGCGACCGAACCGCCCTGCATGATGGCGTTGTTTTCACTCATACAAACCTTCCTTTCTTGTGGTAGGGAATAGAAAATCTACTTTTGCTCTGCCAGATATTTTTCCAGCAGCCGAAGAATATCGTCCTTCTGGTAACCCAGTGACGAAATGGTTTCTACCATCCGCTCGATTTCGTCGTAAGCCAATGTGCGTCGTACTTCCATAATCTTCTCCTTATCATCGGTGACAAAGCGACCGGAGGTTCGCTGGCTTTTCACCAGCCCATCCCGCTCCAGTTCTGCCAAGGCTTTTTGCATGGTGTTGGGGTTTACCCCTGCGGTCAGCGCCAGTTCGCGCACCGCAGGCAGCTTTTCTCCCGTTTGATATTTGCCTCGCGCAATATCCGCTTTCAGAATCTGTATGATCTGAAGATAGATTGGCAGCTTGTCGTCAAAGACCCAGGTCATCTGTCTGCCTCCCTTCAATGCTTATTGTATTAAGTGATTAATACAATAATACCAGCATCCTGTCGCCTTGTCAAGACCTTTGCAGATTTTTTATGGGCATCATCTGCCTGAAAGAGGGAGGAGTAGCCGAATTCTTTGTAAAAAGGAGAGGGGAATTTGCCAAAAAATCCATAAAATTGCATAAAACCCCAGATTTGGATTGCAAAGAGGGGAAGGGTGTGTTATCGTATGAATGTATTTTTCATGTATGATTATATGAAAGGAAAGTTGGGAGGAAGAAAATATGGCAAAGATTATGCGCCAGACCCTTCGCGAGCAGGTGACGCAGGCAATACGACTGAAGCTGTTGACCGGTCAGCTGCGCCCGGGAGAAAGAATTGTCGAACAGGAGATGGCAGAGGACCTGGGTGTCAGCCGTGGTCCGGTCCGGGAGGCACTGCGCCAGATCGAGCAGGAAGGGTTGGTGGAGTACACCTCTCATGTGGGATGTTTTGTCAAGGAATTTAATGCAAGGGACGTCTATGAGGTGTATCTGCTGCGCGCCAATTTAGAGATTTTGTCGGTCAAGATGTGCGACGGCAAATTTTCTGAGCAGACTATCGCAAAGATGGGGCAGATTGTGCAGCGGATGGCAACCATCGAACAGCTTGAACAGTTTGATGAAGTGATTGAAAATGATAACCAGTTTCACGCCTGCATTATTGAAGAGTGCGGACTCAAACGTTTGTATACCCTGTGGAGCAGCATGGACAGCGGCAACACCATCGTCTTTTATCGCGGCGCGGGCAAAAACGAATATGTAGTACACAATCAGGAGAAAATTCACCGCAGGGTGCTGGATGCGGTAAAGACCGGCGACGTGCAGGTTATCTGCAAAACATTGATCGATCATTATATGGAAACAACCATCGGTTATCTCAAGGACCATGGCATTTCGACCGAGGAATTTCCATATAAAATCAATGTCAATTTTTAATGCAGTACCATTTCCAGAAAAGCGGAATTGTATCTCCGGTTTCAATTAGATTGTCATAAAAAATAACTCTTTGGTCACTTTGAGAGGAAAATGAGGCTGTTTTATATGCAAAATATCCATAAACAGCAGCTTAAAAATGAATAAGATGAACAAAGTGTTAGCGAATTTGTTGCAATCAATAAACAACTATGATACAATAGCTCTCGTAAAGATTGTAGACAATCTTCTGCGTACAGTAATCTTTATACATACTACTAACAGCACGGAGGGAACGGATGCCGAAGTTAAACTATAAGACCCTGCGGCAGGAAGTGGTAGACGAGATTCGACAAAGAATTCTGACCGGAGACTTTCAAGCGGGAGAGCGCATCAAGGAAAACGAGATGGCGCAGCAGCTGGGCGTCAGCCGGGGACCGGTCCGCGAGGCGCTGCGGCAGCTGGAGCAGGAAGGTCTGGTGCAGTATGAGCGCAACGTCGGATGCTCGGTTGCACAGGTGAGCGGTCAGGATGTTTATGAAATCTGTTTGCTGCGGGCGACGCTGGAAATTTTAGCGGCACGTCTGTTGCAAAAGGGCAAATCCGTACAGCAAGCTTTGCAGCAGATGCAGGACTGTGTGGAGCAGATGGAACAGGAAGACTGCGATTTCTATCAGCTGGCACAGCAGGACAATCGCTTCCATGCCGCAGTAATCGAGCAAGCAGGATTAAAAAAGCTTGCAGAGCTGTGGAAAAGCACCAACATCCATAATCTGGCAATCTTCTATGCCGGCAGAAACGATGGCAGCTTTGACCGGCAGGAATACTGCCAATCGCATCAAAGGCTGTTGGAGTGCTACCACACCGGCGACATCTGCCAAATCAGCAAAGAGATTGTGCAGCATTACAGCTTGAAGGCAAGCCGCCCGATTGAAGATGTATTTACTTTTTCTTAAAAAACAGGCATGCCTGTTTTGTTTCGGTCTTCCCGAAACAATCTTCCGAATGGAAATTTTATTTGGCTTATGCACGCAAAAGCGTGTAAAGATAAAAAACAAAAAGAGAGTTTGTTAAGCCCGAAAGGAGAAACAATCATGAAAATCAAAAGAATCCTGGCAGTCATGCTGGCAGGTGCGATGATGCTTTCTATGGCTGCTTGCGGCGGCGAGAGCAAAGAGGAAAGCGCTGCTCAGCCAAGCGCAGAGCAGAAGACCATCGACGGCAACGTGCTGGATGCAGAGCAGTACTTCAACGGCTACATCGGCAGCGAACCGACCACCCTTGACAGCGTTGTTGGTAACGACCAGTACAGCGGCAGCGTGCTGACCAACACCATGGAGCCACTGACCAGACTGGCTGAAAAAGATGGCAAAAACGTTCGTGAAGGCGCAGGCGCTGAATCCTGGGAATCCAATGAAGATGGTACCGTATGGACCTTCCATCTTCGTGACAACAACTGGAGCGACGGTCAGCCTGTTAAAGCACAGGACTATGTTTACTCCATCGTAAGAACCCTGACCCCGGAAACCGGTTCTCCAAACTCCTACCTCATCACCTGTGTTAAAAACGCAAACGCAGTTCTGGCAGGCGAGATGGACCCATCTGAGCTGGGTGTAAAAGCAATCGATGACAAGACGGTTGAATTTACCCTCGAACAGCCAACCCCATACTTCCTGTCCCTGACCGACACCCGTGTTATGATGCCACAGCGTCAGGACATCGTGGAGCAGTACGGCGAAAGCTACGGTGCAGAGGCTTCCAACCTGGTTTACAACGGTCCATTCAAACTGGAAAGCTGGATGCACAACTCCGAGCTGGTTCTGGTAAAGAACGACCAGTACTGGGATAAGGACAATGTAAACCTGCAGACCATCAACTACAAAATCATGAATGATGAGAACACCATCTTCAACTCCTTCACCAACGGCTCTATCGACTCCTGCGGATGCGGTACACCGGAATGGATGGAGAAGTTCAAAGCGATGGACAATGTAGAGTACCTGCACTACGTTTCTCCTGCAATCCGTTACAACTTCTACAATACCAAAGATGAGCTGTTCCAGAATGCAAACATCCGTAACGCATTTACTCTGGCTCTGGACCGTGAAGATATTGTAAATACCATCTACTTCGGCACCATGTCTCCAGCTTACTCCTGGGTACCGGACGGTGTTTCTACCGGTGAGCAGGGTATCTACAGAGCACAGGTAGAAGAACCGCTGAAAGCAATGTACGAAACTGCTGATCCAAAAGAACTTCTGCTCAAAGGTATGGAAGAGCTGGGTCTGGGTTCCGATCCTTCCACTCTGGAAGTTACCTTCAGCCTGGGCGGCGTTGACCAGTGGATGAAAAACTACGGCGAATACTATCAGCAGACCTTCAAAAACGTTCTGGGCGTAAACGTTGTTCTGGACTTCAACGAATGGGGTACCTTCCAGCAGAAGGTAACCAGCGGTGAGTATCAGATGGGCTATATGCAGTGGAGTATCGACTACAACGACCCATACGCAATGCTCTCCATCATGCACTCCTCTTCTGAGAAGAGCAACGTTGGTACCGGCTGGACCAATGAAGAGTATGACAAACTCCTCGAGCAGGCTGCTGTAGAAATGGACGAAGCAAAACGTGTTGAACTGTACAAACAGGCAGAAGAACTGCTTTTCCAGGAAGGTCCTCTGTGTCCAGTTGTTTGCACCGCTGCAAACACCTTCCGTTATACCTACATCAAGAACAGCAACACCATGCCATTCACCTCTACCGGTCTGAAATATACCTATGTAAGTGGTCGTGACGCTTAAACTGAATTTGAAACGGAAGTAAGGCTTTCTTTTACAAGCGAAGCGCGAACAGGCAGCCAGTTCCGGCTGCCTGTTTTCTTTTAAATGTAAAATGTAAAGATAAGGAGGAAAAGTATGTTCAAATATATCCTGCGAAGAATCGGGTATATGTTGCTTACCTTATTTATTATCGCAACAGCGACATTCTTTATGATGCACTCGATTCCAGGTGACCCATTGGGACAGATGGCAAACAAGCTGCCGGAGCAGGCAAAGGCAAACTACTATGCAAAATACGGTTTGGATAAACCCCTCACCGAGCAGTATGGAATCTTTATGAAAAACCTGATCACCAAGGGTGATCTGGGCGAATCGCTCAAATATCCGGGCAAAAGCATCACCGATACCCTGCTGACCAACTCCAAGGTATCCGGTATGAACGGTGGTATTGCGCTGCTGTTCGGTGTAACCACCGGTATTGTCTTAGGTATTGTGGCGGCGCTAAACAAGAACAAGTGGCCGGACTATCTGGTTATGTTTATCGCCATGCTGGGTATCACCATACCGGTCTTCGTACTGGCGGCGATGCTTCAGTACCTCTTCTCGGTTAAATGGCAGATCCTGCCGACCAGCGGATGGGGTAAACCAAAGCACATGATTCTGCCAATCATCGCAATGTGCTTCGGAAGTATTGCGACCTATGCCCGTTACCTCAAGGCAAATATGCTCGACGTCATGGGACAGGACTACATCCTGACCGCTGAGGCAAAGGGTGTCAGCCGCTTCCATATCATCAAGGACCACGTTTTGAAGAATGCCTTCCTGCCTTGTATCACCATCCTGGGCGGACAGATTTCCGGTATCTTCACCGGCTCCTTCGTCATCGAAAAGATGTTCGGTATCCCGGGTCTTGGTTTCTACTATGTTTCCTCGATCAACGACCGTGACTACACCATGATCATCGGTACGACCATCTTTGCAGCGGCTTTGTTTGTTGTAGCGCAGCTGCTGATTGATATTGCCTACACCATCTTTGACCCGCGTATCCGCATTAAATAAGGAGGAACACCATGGCTACAGAACAGAATATCCATTCTGCAGCGGAATGGGAAGACATTCCGGCGGAAAAGTTTGAAATTATCGGCACCGATGATTTCTCCGGCGACATCATTGCCCGTCCAAAGATTGGCTACTGGGCAGACGCATGGAGAAGACTGAAAGAAAATAAAATCGCGCTGGTTGCGCTGATTGTTTTGCTGCTTTTGATTGTAATGGTTTGTATCGGACCTGCTATCTCCGGCTATAACTTCGAGCAGATGGACACTTCCGCCATCAACCAGAAACCAAGTGCAGAGCACTGGTTCGGTACCGACTCGCTGGGTCGTGACCTGTTTGCCCGTGTATGGCAGGCTGGTCGAGTTTCTCTGGCAATCGGTGTTGTCGGCGCAGTGGTTGCCAGCGTCATCGGCTGTATCTACGGCGGTATCGCTTCCTACTTCGGTGGCATTGTAGACGACATTATGATGCGTATCGTTGAGGTGCTGCTGAGCATCCCATATCTGATTATCGTCATCCTGATTTCGGTTGTTACCGATTCCAAGAGCATCGGCACCATGATGCTGGCGCTGACCCTGACCGGCTGGTGCGGTATCGCACGTCTGGTTCGTGGACAGATGCTCCAGCTCAAGAGCCAGGAATACGTTTTGGCTGCAAACGCACTGGGCGTTTCTCCGTTTAAAATCATCATGCGTCACATGATTCCAAACACCATCGGCATCATCATCGTTGCCATCACCTTCGATATCCCGGGCTACATCTTCTCTGAGGCATTCCTGAGCTATATCGGTCTGGGCATCCAGCCGCCGGATACCAGCTGGGGTGCGCTTGCATCCGCTGCACAGCAGAACTTCATGTTCTACCCTTACCAGCTGTTCTTCCCATCGCTGATGATTGCACTGACCATGCTCTCCTTCACCCTGCTGGGCGATGGACTGCGCGACGCTCTCGACCCGAAACTGAGAAAGTAGGAGGATCCTTATGGCAAACGATAAAATCTTAGAAGTAAAAGACCTCAGCGTATCCTTCAACACCTATGCGGGTGAGGTCAAGGCAGTCCGCGGCGTCAGCTTTGAGCTGAACCGAGGCGAGACCCTCGCCTTTGTTGGAGAGTCTGGCTGCGGCAAAACCGTAACAGCAAAATCCATCCTGCGCCTGCTCAAACCACCGTTCGCTGTCATCAAGGAAGGCTCCCAGATCACCTGCGACGGCAAGGACGTACTGGCGCTGAACAAAAAAGAACTGTGCGAATTCAGAGGCGACGAGGTCAGCATGATTTTCCAGGACCCGATGACCTCTTTGAACCCGACCATGACCGTCGGCAAACAGATTATGGAAAGCCTGCGCATCCATCGCCATCTGAGCAAAAAAGAGGCGAGGGAAGAAGCAATCCGTATGCTGAAGATGGTAAACATCCCAAGCGCGGAAAAACGTGTGGACAGCTATCCGCATGAGATGTCCGGCGGTATGAGACAGCGTGTTATGATCGCGATGGCTCTGGCGTGCAATCCGAAGATTCTGATTGCAGACGAACCGACCACTGCACTGGACGTAACCATCCAGGCACAGATCATGGACCTGATGCGCGAGCTGAAGGAGAAGATGAACACTGCGATCATTCTGGTTACCCACGACCTGGGTGTTGTAGCAAACTTTGCAGACAGAATCCAGGTTATGTACGCCGGTCAGGTCGTAGAGCGCGGTACTGCAAGGGAAATCTTCTACGATTCCAAGCATCCATACACCTGGGCACTGCTCAGCTCGGTTCCAAAGCTGGCAAAAGAATCCAAGCAGGAACTGTATGCGCTCAAAGGCACTCCGCCGGATTTGATCCTGCCGCTCAACTGCTGCCCGTTTGCATCCAGATGTGAATACTGTATGCCAATCTGTAAAGAGCGCAATCCGTTTGAAACCACCATCACCGATACCCACAAGGTATCCTGTTGGTTGCAGCATCCAAATGCACCAAAGGTAAAATCCTTCTATGACAGGGAGGCGAAATAATGGACCAGGTAATCGAAAAACTGCAAAATGCCGACACCATCATGGAGGTCACCGATCTGTGCAAATTCTTTAAAGCAGGTCGCAAACAGACTTTGAAAGCGGTGGACCACGTCAGTGTGTCTATCAAGCGCGGTGAAACACTGGGTCTGGTAGGCGAATCCGGCTGCGGAAAAACCACCTGCGGCAGAACTATGATGAAGCTGTATGAACCGACCTCCGGCAAGGTTGTCTTTGACGGCAAGGACATCTCCACCCTGAAGGGAAAAGACCTGCTGGAGTTCCGCAAGAACGTCCAGATTATCTTCCAGGACCCATATGCTTCTTTGGACCCTCGTATGACCATCGGAGAGATTATCTCTGAGGGCATGGACGTCCACTTCAAGCTGACCGATAAAGAAAAGAACGATAAGGTTGCAGAGCTGCTCAACAAGGTCGGTCTGAGTGCCGATTACGCCAACCGCTTTGCACACGAGTTGTCCGGCGGTCAGCGTCAGCGTGTCGGAATTGCCCGCGCACTGGCGGTAGAACCAAAGTTCATCGTCTGCGACGAGCCAATCTCCGCACTCGACGTTTCCATTCAGGCACAGGTTGTCAACCTGCTCATCAAGCTCCAGAGAGAGTTTGGTCTGACCTATCTGTTCATCTCGCACGACCTGTCGATGGTTAAACACATTTCCGACCGTGTAGGCGTTATGTACCTCGGTTCGATGGTAGAGCTTGCCAGCAACCACGACCTGTACGACAGACCGCTGCATCCATACACCCAGGCGCTGATTTCGGCAATCCCGACAGCAGACCCGGATGTGGAAGCAACCCGTCAGCGTATCAAGCTCGAGGGCGAGGTGCCAAGCCCGATCAACCCGCCACCGGGCTGTAAATTCAGAGCAAGATGCCGTTATGCAATGGACATCTGTGCTACCCAGTCCCCTGTGCTGCAGGAGGTAGAACCAAATCATTTTGTAGCCTGCCACCTCTGCAACAAAAATAAGTAAATGCTTTTAAAAGATGCCCAAAGAAATTTTCTTTGGGCATCTTTTTTCATTGATTTGGGATTGTATCCGCGATAAGATTGTGGTATACTGTGCTTGAGAAACAGTTCGCACATATTTGTATAAATTTACGACATAGAATTTATACAAAACGCCGAAAGCAAAAGCTGAATCAAAGCTGCGAAGGTTTTGACAAAATTGTTAGGAAAATCATTTGATTATATCATGAGAAGAGGAGTGCAGAACATGGATATTTTGAAAAACACCGATGCAATGGGAAAACGCATCTTTGCGGACCTGGAAAAAATCAACTTTATCCGCACCAGCACCTCTGCGGAGGAAACCAGAGCTGCCAATATCATCAAGGATGAGCTGGCAAAAGAGGGCATGGAAGCGACCATTGAAGAATTTATGGTAGAAACCGCTGACATCCACAAGGTTTCGCTGAAAGCACTGGGCAAAGAATGGGAGATCAAAGGCTACCGCCGTTCGGGCAGCACCCCACCGGAAGGTCTGACCGCAGAATTTGCTTATGTACAGCAGGGCAACGACATCGACCTGTATGACAAAAAGGGCAAGATCGTTTTGGTCAATAGCGGCAGACTCAATGAAGAAGTGTATGAGAAGCTGGTTCGTTATGGTGTTGCAGGATTTTTGACCTGGAACGGAAACGTTTCGGATGTTCGTGAGGATACGGACCTGGGCGAAAGAGAACTGCGTTACTGGGCACTGCGCTACGGCACCATTCCCGGCGGCGTTCTGCGTGCCATCGATGCGATGGAGCTGGTCAAAGGCGAACCGGAAACGGTGACCTTCACCCTGATTCAGGACGATGTGACCCGTCCATCCAGAAACGTAGTGCTGCAGATCAAAGGCACCGAGGACACCAATGAGAACATCACCTTCGGCGCACACTTTGACAGCGTTGAGTTCAGCCACGGTGTATACGACAACGGCGCAGGCTCTGCCATCCTGATGGAGCTGGCACGTCATTATAAACAGAATCCTCCAAAGCGCAACCTGACCTTCTGCTGGTACGGCTCGGAAGAGGTTGGTCTGCTGGGCTCCAAAGCGTATGTTGCTGCCCACAAGGATGAGCTGAAGGACGTTCAGCTGATGATCAACGTCGATGTAGCCGGTCCGGTTCTGGGTGCAGACTGGGCTGCCATCATGGCAGACGAGTCCCTCTGCCGCTTTGTAGAGTATCTGGCAAAAGAGGTCGGCTTCTCCACCGATGTTACACAGGAGGTTTATTCCAGTGACTCGGTTCCGTTTGCAAACGAGGGAGTTCCGGCAATCAACTTCTGCCGCTTTGGCAGAAATGGCGGCGCAATGATCCACTGCCGTCACGATGTCATCGACTACCTCGATTATAAGAACTTTGGAAAGACCGCAGCTTTCGTACAGGAATTTGCAGACCACATGGTCAATGCAGTGGTATTCCCGGTTCCAAGAAAGATGCCGGAAAACATGGTAGAGGCAGTAGACAAATATCTGCGTAAAAAACGTGTAGACGAGAAATAATCCTCCAAATCCCCAAATACGACAGCCACAACAGTTTTCTGTTGTGGCTGTTCCTGTATTTTCATTTGTGGGATGGAAGGAAGCCGAGTAAACGGACATCTTGAAGCCGGGAGGTGTTTGTATGAAGCTAAAAAAATGTATCAAGGACGCTTTTGTTGTGATTGGGAAAGAAGGTTCCACCTTGGAGGGGCAGGGCTTTATCCAAAGATTATGGTCGGATGCAAACGCACATTTTGCGCAGGTGCAGCCGCTTGCCAAAAAGGACGAGGATGGCAATCTGGTGGGAATTTGGGGTGCCATGTCCGATTTTTCCCGCTCATACCAACCGTGGGAAGAAAATTTCAGCAAAGGCTTGTACCTTGCAGGTGTGGAATGTCTGGATGAGGCGCAGCCGCCCGAAGGCTGGACAAAATGGAACATCCCGGGCTATGAGTATCTTTGTGCCAAGGTGGAAACGGAAAATACATTTTCAGAGGTACTGGACTATATGCAGAAAAATCAAATCCCGCTGGTGGGAGCAATTCAGGATTTTTCCTGTCCGAAAAGCGGAAAGGATTATATGCTTTTCCCGATTCGAAGACTTTAAAGGATATCCGTTACCCGGACAGGCTGACAATAAACGCCGACCGATGTTTTGCATCGGTCGGCGTTCTGTTTTTTTATTCGGCAAGGGTTGGCTGGTTGTTGATGGTGACTGCCACCCGATTGGGCATACAGACGGCGCTCTGCGGCTGATGGTCCAGCCAGCCAAAGCCTATGCAGAGGTGGTCGGGACAGTCGGAGGAAAGGAAGCGTATCCGGTGGTCAGAAATTTCCAGCACCACTTTGGCTCCATATTCCGACAGGTTGATCTGCTGATCTGGTGCAGCGTGCAGCTCGATTTCGCGGACGTTGTTTCCATCCACCGAAATCAGTGCATATGCCTGCGGACCCTGCAAATGTTCCATGATAAAGAAGATACCCAGCATCAAAAGGGCAATGCCGGCAAAGGAAAGCAGAAGGATGCGGTCCTGTTTTTTCATGCAAAATTCTCCAATCTGTAAAATGCTTTCCTCATTATACAAAAAAACGGCAAAAGCGTCAAGGGAAAACCGCCGGAAGAAATCTTCTTCCGGCGGTTTGTTCGATGAAAGGGGACTTATGCGTTTGCGCTCCACAGACCATGCAGGTTGCAGTAAGCGTAAGCAGCAACGGGTTTGTCGCAATCGGTCAGCATGAAAACAGCCTGTGGCTGTTCGCCTGCCTTCAGCTCTTTGCGCTGGCTGCCCTGTGCGGTTTCCAGAACAATCCATTTGATGAAATGCTCTTCGAGCATTGGGTGAGCCACTTCGCCAACGGTAACGGTGACTTTGTTGCCCTCTACGCTGATGACCGGAACGTGTTTTTCCGCAGCAGCATCTACGCTGCCCGGAACCAGTTCGCTCATCTTTTCGCCGCAGCAGACAACCGGAACGCCTTTGTTCTCTTCAAAAGTGATGATATTTCCACAGTGTTTGCAAACATAAAATTTCATAAGTCGTTTCCTTCTTTCTTCAATCGAGTTCGATTATCTTAAATGTATACCAATTTAGTTTATTTTCCTGTATCTTTAGTATACCGTATTTTTGCGCGTTTGACAAGAGGGAAAACCAACAGAATGAAAAAATTTTTTTAGGCAAGCTGACAGGAAAAAACTTGTTTTTGCTTATTTGCTCGGGCTGCTGCGAACCATCAGCCAGCACAGAGAGAGCATCGCCAAAGAAATCAGCAGATAGATGGAGGAAGAAAGCAGCGGATGCTGATAGGGCAGCAGATAAAGCCGGTCGAGCACACTGTCGAATTGCGCCAGATAGTACAAAAGAGCAAGCAAGGTGCAGCCCAACAGGATGCCGACTATCCAGCGCCCCATCTTATTTAAACGATAGAAGAGGACGGAAAGCAGGTAGCCGAGGCTGATAAACAGCAAGAAGGTGGCAAACTGATAGAGCAGACCGACCGCCATTCGCAGCACGACCGAAGAGATGGGGATGGCAAAGATGGGGGAGCCCATCGGGATTCCAATCAGCTGACTGATGAGAAGAACGGTAAGATTCAAAGCGGCGGTCATCAGACAGACAGCGCAGGAGGAGAGCAGCCAGCCCTTGAAAAAGGTGCGGCGGGTGGAGCCCATCTGCAAATGGAACATCAGGGCGCTTTGAAAGTTCATTCCGCACACCAGCAGAAAGAAGCAGGTGGCTACCTCCAGACCGGATACGGTTGACCCATCGGAAAGGGTGATACTGGTGCCCATGATGAGCAGTGAAACCAGATAGAACAGAAAAACTGTCCATTTGTACTCGGAAATTTGAAAGAGAAAGGATGTTTTGGTGTTCATCAGAAAAAGCCTCCTTTTATTTCATAGTTGGGTCGTCTTCATCCGTCGCACTGCCGACCAGCTGAACAAACAGCTGTTGTAAGCTCAAGCCGCTGATGTCCAGCGAAGCGGGTGGAGTCTGCTGCTTGCCCAGGATGGCGGAAGTTTTGAGTCCACCGACAACGTTGGAGCCGATGACCCGCTTGTCTGCACAGAAGTCATCCACCTCGGCAATGCGACCGGACACACAGTAGCCCTGCTCCAGCAGCGTTTCGACCTCTTCATCGACCAGCAGCTTTCCGTGGTCGATGATGGTGACCCGTTCCAGCAGACCTTCTACCTCGCTGATGAGATGGGTAGACAGCAGGATGCAGGAGGGCGATTCGGTGTAGCTTTCGATGAGCAGCTTATAAAACAGTTCCCGATGGAAGGCATCCATGCCAAGGGTCGGTTCGTCGAGTAGCAGCAACGGCGTGTGGACCGACAGAGCCAGCAGCGCGCGCAGGACCGAGCGGTAACCGGTGGACAGCTTGAGGTTGGGGGTTTTGCAGTTGAGTTCAAACCGTTTTGCCCAGGCAAAAAACTGCTCGGAAGAAAAGTTCGGATAGCTTCGCTTCATCCAGCGGGCAATCTCCTTGGCATTGAGTTCAGAAAACCAGGATTTTTCGGTCGACAGGAAAATCTGCTGCTGTGCCTGCGGATTTTCCCACAGCGGCTTTCCCTCCCAGAGCAGCTGACCGTCGGAGGGCTGTATCAAATTGCCCATCATTCGCAGCAGGGTTGTTTTTCCGGCGCCGTTGCGTCCGAGCAGACCGTAGATTCGCCGGTCCTCCAGATGAAGGTTCAGCCGGTCGAGAGCGGTGACCGAGCCAAAGCGCTTGCTTACATCTATGCAATCCAGTTTCATTCTGCAAATCCCCTTTCAATCCAATCGCGCAGCGTTTCCGGTTGGATGGAGAGGCGTTTTGCTTCCTGCACCATCGGAAGAACGTACTGCTGAAAAAACTCATCCTGTCTTTTTTCTTTGAGCAGCTGCAAAGCTCCTTGGCTGACAAACATTCCGATTCCTCTTTTCTTGTAGACGATGCCCGCATCCACCAGCAGATTGATGCCCTTGAGGGCGGTAGCGGGATTGATTTTATAGCTGGCAGCAAGCTCGGTGATGGAAGGAATCTGCTCCCCTTCACGGTAGACACCGGACAAAATCTCGTCTTCCAGTCCTTGAGATAGCTGTAAGAAGATGGGAGTTTGGCTCCCAAAGTCGATCTTCAACAGGACACCTCCTTTTGTTATATGGTTAATTAGTTGAGTAACTAACTAGCTTTGACCTTAGTATACATCCGGCAGGTGGGTTTGTCAAGAGAAAATTTACATTTCCGCTGCTGGCGTTTTAGCAGGATAAATTTACAAACGGCTCGAATTGTGCTATACTAAAAAGAAGTTGAGTTATCAGGACACAACAAAGAATGTTTAGAAAGGGCTGTCAAACCATGCTGTTGCTCTTGATTCCTGTATTGCTGATTATCTGGGGGTTCTGGTGGATTCACAAGCCGCCGGCATATCCGAAGGACCCGGACAATATGGGCTATTTCTTCATCGGATACCGCACCCAGTGGGCGCTGAAAAGCCCGGACACCTGGCTGTATTCCCATGTGCGCTATGGCAGATGGATGGTCGGGCTGGGACTGGTCACCCTGATTCTGACGGTGGTCGGGGTTTTCCTGCTGCCGGCTGACAAGGTGGAACGCACCCTGCTGGCGATGTATGTGACTGCGCTGATTATCCCGTATGTTCCGATCGAACGGGGACTGCGCCGCTGCTACGACCGCTATGGCAGACGCATTGACGAACGGTAAAAATAAAAAGCTCCCCATCGGGGAGCTTTTTATTTTTACTAAAAGAGATTGAAGTCCAGGTTCTTGGAGAGATGCTCCAGAATTTTGATACCGCCGACGCTGTTGCCCTTTTCGTCCAGCGAAGGACCAAAGACGCCGATGCCCATACGGTCGACCAGCGCTGCCGCAATGCCGCCGCCGACGCCGCTCTTGGCAGGAAAGCCGACGGTCATGGCAAATTCACCTGAGCCGTCGTACATTCCGCAGGTCAGCATCAGGGCGCGGACTTCCTTGGCACTTTCTTTAGGAATCAGTTCCTCCTGGGTGACTGGGCAGGCGCCGTGGTTGGCAAGCACAGCACTCATCTGAGCGATGTCCACTGCGGTGACATTGACCGAGCACATCTTAAAATAAAAATCCAGACACTCTTCTACATTGCCCTCCAGGATACCGCTGGCTTTCAGGTAGTAGGCAAGCGCGCGGTTGCGGTCGCCGGTGGCTTTTTCCGAGAGATAGACCGCCTCATTGAGCGAAATTTCCTCATCGCCGCACAGCTTGCGTACAAAGGATAAAAAGCGCTCGAATTTTTCCTCTGAGCTGTTGCCTTCGATGCAGTCGGCAACGGTGATGGCTCCCGCATTGATGAAGGGATTGAAGGGCTTGGTTTTGGTTTCCAGTTTGACGATAGAGTTGAACGGGTCGCCGGTGGGCTCTACACCGACCTTGTCGTGAAAGAGGTAGTCGCTGCCCTTGTCGCTGATAGCAAGGATGAGCGAAGCCAGCTTGGAGATGCTCTGGATGGTAAAGCGGGTGCGGGTGTCGCCACATTCCATCACCGTACCGTCCAGATTGACGATGCAGGCTCCCAGCTGGTATTTGTTGACCCGTGCAAGTTCAGGAATGTAGGAAGCAGGGCTTCCGAGTTTGATAAAGCAGCGACCGTAATCGACGGCGTCCTGCAGATGTTCCTGGGTGAGCATGGAGAAAATCTTCCTTTCTCTGTAAAGCGTTGTGGCAAAAAAGTTCGGTATTTTTATTGTACAACAAATTTGTGGGAATGCAAGAGTCAACTGGATTTTTGCACAGCAGTGCAAAAATCAAAAAAACCCGCTGTACAAACGGACAGCGGGTTTTGAGTAAGCAAAAAACTTAGATGAGAGCCAGGGTGTCTCTTGCGATTGCAAGCTCTTCGTTGGTTGGGATAACCAGAACTTTGACCTTGGAATCAGCAGCAGAGATGAGCTTGTTCTCGCCTCTGGTGTGGTTTGCTTCTTTGTCGATCTTAACACCGAGGTAACCCCAGTATTTTTCGCACAGCTCTTCACGGATTTCGATGTCGTTTTCGCCAACACCAGCGGTGAATGCGATTGCGTCAACGCCGTTCATAGCAGCAGCGTAAGCTCCTACGTATTTTGCAATGCGGTAGGTGTAAGCATCCAGGGTAACTTTAGCCAGATGGTGACCTTCTTCAGCAGCTGCGGTGATGTCACGGCAGTCGGAAGACAGACCGCCGCTCATGCCCAGCAGACCGGATTTCTTGTTGAGCATGTTGAGCACTTCGTCAACAGTCTTGTTCTCTTTGTTGCAGATGTACTGGATAACAGCCGGGTCGAGGTCGCCGGAGCGGGTACCCATGATCAGACCTTCCAGAGGGGTCAGACCCATCGAAGTATCTACACATTTGCCGCCGATGGAAGCAGAAACGGAAGCACCGTTGCCGACATGGCATACGATAACCTTTGCGTTCTCCGGGTCCAGACCAGCAAATTTGATGGTTTCTTTGGAAACAAAGCTGTGGCTGGTGCCGTGGAAGCCGTAGCGGCGGATGCCGTATTTTTCAAAGTATTCGTGTGGGATTGCGTACAGGTAGGATTTTTCATCCATGCCCATACCAAAGGTGGTATCGAATACAGCAACGTTTGGTTTGCCTGGGCATACTTTTTCGCAAGCTTCAATACCCATCAGGTTTGCAGGGTTGTGCAGAGGACCCAGGTCGAAGCACTCGCGGATAGCAGCTTTAACATCGTCGTTGACAACGATGGATTTGGTGAACTTTGTGCCGCCGTGGAGTACGCGGTGACCGATTGCATTGATTTCCTCAACAGAAGCGATAACACCGTGGTCTTTGTCGGTCAGGGCATCCAGAACCAGTTTTACAGCTACGGAATGGTCTGGCATTGGGGTTTCAACAACATAGTTGTCTTTGCCTGGAACTTTGTGGGTCAGAACGGAACCTTCGATGCCGATTCTCTCACACAGACCTTTTGTCAGAACGTGCTCGTTCTCCATATCAATCAGCTGATATTTCAGAGAGGAGCTTCCGCAGTTCATTACAAGAATTTTCATATCAAATTCCTCCATAGTTTTTTAAAGCCTTCCACGCAAAAGGGTGGAAAGGCAGATTGACACTCCTATACACTTACTATATTATTATATCTGAATCAACTTTTCAAGAGAAAAAGAGCGATTTTTGAGGAAAGCGGGCAATATTTTTTAAAAAACCCGGAAAATCGGGCAAACATCCCCAGAAATCGCCAGAATTTGATAATAAAATGACAAAGAAAAGGGAAGGAGAAGCACAAGAATGAAAACAGCCGTCATCACAGCAGAATATAATCCCTTTCACAAGGGACACAGGTGGCAGCTTGAGCAGGTGCGAGCGGCAGGAGCCAGCCATGTGGCAGTGGTGATGAGCCCGGACTTTACCCAGAGAGGCACACCCGCCATCTTTCCAAAGCGGCTGCGGGCACAGGCAGCGCTGCAAAACGGAGCGGACCTAGTGCTGGAGCTGCCGGTCTGCTACGCTCTGGCGGGTGCACAGCGTTTTGCTTTTGGTGCGGTGCAGCTGGCGGCTGCAATGGGTTGTGTAGATTTGTTGGCATTTGGAGCAGAGGACGCCGACCTTGTGCAACTGCGGCAGGCTTGTACCGCTTTGCAGCAGGAAGAGGTCAACCAGACCATCCGACAGCTGCTGCCATCCGGTATCACCTTTGCAAAGGCAAGGGAGCGGGCAGTGGCTGCGGTGTATGGGGAGGAAACTGCTCTGCTGCTGCAAAAGCCGAACAACATCCTGGCAATCGAGTACCTCTGTCAGCTGGAAAAACTGCCGGATGCGCACATCCAGCCGCTGGCGTTGGGACGGATTGGAAACACCCACGACGGGGAGCCGGTGGGAGAATTTGCCTCGGCGAGCTTTCTGCGCGGTTTGATGCTGGAAGACAGGTGGGAGCAGGCGCAGCAATATCTGCCGCAGAACGTTTGGCAGCTGTACAGACAAGCGCAGCAGGATGGACAGCTTGCCGACCTGCAACTGGGAGAGCGGGCGGTGCTATCTGCTTTGAGAAGGATGGAGCAAAGGGAGATGGCGCAGCTTGCCGACCTGTCGGAGGGTTTGGAGAACCGCCTGTATCGGGCAAGCAGGGAAGCCTGCTCGCTGGAGCAGCTGTATGCAGCGGTCAAAAGCAAGCGCTATCCGCTGGCGCGGGTGCGCCGCCTGGTGATGAATGCCTTTTTGCAGCTGCCTGCGCAGATGCAGATGCTGCCGCCGCCCTATTTGCGGGTGCTGGGCATGAACGAGCGCGGTAAGCAGATTTTATCGGCGATGAAGCGGACTGCTTCTTTGCCGGTGTCCACCAGCCTGATGAAGCTGGCGCGCAGCACACAAGCAGCGCGGCAGTGGGCGCAGGTTGAGGCAGCTGCCTGTGACCAGTACAGCATCTTCTGCCAGCAGATACAGGCATCGGGCAGCGATTGGAGTCTGCCGTTTGTTTCCCTTTTAGGAAAAGAACGGGAATAGCAGGCTTTACCCCAACAGCAGACGGACAGCGGCGGCACTGGCAGCAAATCCCATCAGGTCGGCGCATAGAGAAGCAGGAGCAGCATAACGGCTGTTTTTGATGTTGGCAGCGGAGCAGTAAAGGGCGATGGTGTAGAAGGTGGTTTCGGTGGAACCCATCAGCACACTGGCGACCCTGCCGACAAAGCTGTCCGGTCCATATTGGGAAAGAATCTGCTGGAAGGCGACCAGAGCGCCGCTGCCGGACAGAGGACGCAGCAAAGCCAGCGGCAAAACCTCCTTAGGGATGCCCAATACCTTGGCGGGCGCTTGCAGGGCACGGCAGAGCAGCTGGACAGCACCCGAAGAGGAGAGCGCACCCACCGTCAGGGTCAGCAGCAACAGCGAAGGGAACATCTCCCACACCACCCGCAGACCGTCCTCCACCCCTTTGGCAAAAGCAGACAGCAGGTCAACACGACGAAGCACCGCCACCAAGAATACCAGGCAGAGCAGAGCAGGAACGACCAGATTGGAAAAGAAGCTCATGTCGTTTTCCTCCTTTTTTGCCTCTGCGGCAAGACACAGAGAGATGCCATTCCCTTGGCAGCAGCAATGCCGGTCAAAACCGATAGAACCGAGGAGAGCCAGACAGCGGGCAGAATCTCCATCGGGGAGGCAGAACCGGCTTGCAGCCGCAGCATGGCAGCGGTGGTGGGAATCAGCTGAAGAGAGGCGGTATTGAGCAGGATGAGCAAGATGCTGTGGTCGCAAGCACAGGTAGGGTCAAGCGTATTTTGCTGCAACTGACAAACTGCCTGGATACCAGCAGGAGCAGCGGCAGCGCCTAAGCCCAACAGATTGGCAGCCAGATTGAAACAGATGTTCCGAGCTGCCTCCGATTTAGGGGAAAGACCGGGGAAAAGCAGTGAAATCAGCGGGGAGAATAGACGAGAAAGAGGCTTGAGTAAGCCGGATTGTCGGATAACTTCCATCACTCCGCTCCAAAAACAGATGCCGCAGCCAACAGAAACGGTTAATTCCACCGCTTTTTGTGGAGAAGATAGAAGATGGACGCAAACTGTTTCCATGTTTCCGTTGAAAATAGCTGTAACCAGTGAAAAAGTGAGCAGAAGGACAACCAATTTGGCAAGCATAAACAGACTTCCTTTCGACAAGATTTGACAGGATTCGATACCATGCGACAAGAGGCGGAGATTGTTCTTAAAAATTTCCAAAAAATGTAAATTATATTGATTGACATTGTGGAATAAATGGTTTATATTTATCAGTAAAAGGCGAATCTTGGAATGTAAAGGAAGTGTATGTCAGATGAAGTCGACAGGAATTGTTAGAAAAATCGATGAGCTGGGAAGAATCGTTCTTCCAATCGAATTAAGGCGCACGATGAAAATGCAGATTCGGGACGAGGTAGAAATCACAGCGGAAGACGACCGAATTATCCTGAAAAAATATCAGCCGAAGGAGAATGCAAGCTGTATCTTCTGCTCTTCACAGGAAGGGCTGCGGGCATTTAAGGAACATTGGATCTGCCAAAATTGCATGGCAGAGCTTTTGACAAAGTAAAAAGCGCAGCACAAAATCGTAAAGTCTGAACAGAAGATCGTCTTTTTAAAGTATGAGGGAATCGGAGTGAATAGAACCGGACCGGTCGGTTTACAATAATTCTGTCTTGAAATCACAAAGGCAAGGAGATGTTGTAATGATCGATAAACTGGTATTGGCACTGGTAGTCATCGGTGCGTTGAATTGGGGCAGCATAGGGCTTTTCCAATTTGATTTGGTGGCAGCTGTGTTTGGCGGGCAGGCGGCAATCTTCAGCCGCATTGTCTACACGCTGGTTGCGTTGGCTGGGGTCTGGGCCATTTCCTTTTTCTTCCGTGACACGACTGCACACCATCCGACAACAAGGGAACGACATAGTGAAAGATAAAAAAGGACCGGAGAAAACTTCTCCGGTCCTTTTTGCTGTTATTGTTCTTTTCGCTTGCACAGCATATTTTTGAGTCTGTACATATTGGCGGCGCGGCGGCGCAGGGTCTTTTCGATGTCCACCATGATGGTTCCGTCGTCCTGCACCAGCAGAACACTGCCCTCTTCTGCTTCGGGCGGCAGATTTTTTCTGGGCAGGGCATCAAACTGTCCTTCGGGAGTTTCACAGACAACGTATCCTTCTTCAAAACGGTCGATGATCAATTCTTTCATAGATGATTCCCAGCTTTCTATTATGGTTTTTCGGTTCGAACTGAAATGGAGCTTCCATCACTGGTAAAGGTGATGTTGCCGGACAGGTCGGTCCGATAGTATTCTACATCCATCTGCTCAAGCTTCTGGATGGTTTCCTTGTGTGGGTGGTTGTACTTGTTGCCCTTGCCGCAGGAGATGGAGGCATATTCGGGAGTGACAGCATCCAGATACTCCTGGGTAGAAGAGGTGGAGCTGCCATGATGACCCATCGTCATCATATCACAGTCCAGGTCGGCTCCGCTTTGCAGCAGCAGCTTTTCCATCTCCTTTTCCTGGTCGCCGTTAAAGAGGAAGGAGGTTTCTCCAAAGTCCAGTCGGCTGACGACCGAGCCGTTGTTCTTGCTGTCAATCTCTTCGGTGACCGGACCCAGCACCGACAGCACCGCACCGCTGCCAAGGTCGAGCGTATCCCCTGCGCGCAGCAGCGACAGGTCCAGGTTTTTCTGCTCGATGACATCCAGCAGGTCCTCGTAGGTTTTGGTGGTTGGAATCAGCTTGTCCGGCAGATAGCCGAAGAAGACTCCGTCGGTGACCTCGATGTTTTGCAGCACCGTGTCCATGCCGCCGATGTGGTCGGCATCGGGATGGGTGGCGATGACATAGTCCAGTTTTTCCAGACCCAGCTGGTCTAAAAATTCCAGCACTTCGTCGCCTTTGTCATTTTCACCGGCGTCGATGAGCAGCGAGCTTTGGTCGGTGGTGACCAGGATGCTTTCACCCTGACCGACATCGATGATATAGACCTTGACCTGACCGCTGACCGGCAGCGAGGGTGTGGGACCGGTCGGACCGCCGTAGAGGATGCGGTCGATGAAATCCATCGCCTGCTGTGCAAAGGAAGTGTCAATGCCAATCAGGTCGCCGCCGAAGGTAAAAATGCTCAATACAACAGCGATGACAGCAAAGACGGTGACCGCCCATTTGGGAAGGGCGGGATTGGTTTTCTTTTTGCGTCGTTTTGCCATGGTGACCTCCGTGAAAGATTAGCGGTATCTTCCCTTGCGGGAGGAGCGTGTATCATTGGTCAGCACACCGCCGCGGTTGACCACAGTGCTCTTGCGGCTGACCGGTTTGCGCGGCTTGGCTCCGGTGCCGTTGGGCTTGCGGGCAGGTGCGTTGCCGGAGGAAGCTGCCGGACGGCGGGTGTGGGTTCGGATGTATTCGTTGTCCGGCGCGACCAGACAGTTTGGACCGTTGCCGATCAGGTCCTCCCGATGGGCGCGGATGAGTGCCTGGATGACGTTATGACGATTTTCCGGCTTGTAGTATTGCAGAAGGGTGCGCTGGTAGAATTTTTCCTCTGCGGTTTTTGGAACATAGACCGGCTCCATCGTCTGCGGGTCCAGACCGGTGTAGAACATACAGGTGGAGTTGGTGCCGGGTGTGGGGTAGAAGTCCTGCACCTGTTCCGGGCGCATATGGTGGCGCTTGAGGTAGACTGCCAGCTCCACCGCATCGGCGATGGTGCAGCCGGGGTGGGAGGACATCAGGTAAGGCACCAGATACTGCTCCTTGCCGATGCGCTTGGTTTCCTCATAGAAGCGCTTGCAGAAGCGGTCGAAGTCCTGGATGTGCGGCTTGCCCATCTTGTCCAGAACATGATTGACACAGTGCTCGGGAGCCACCTTGAGCTGACCGCTGATGTGGTATTTGACCAGCTCCTGCAAAAAGGTGGGATTGGGGTCGGCGTTGAGGTAGTCGTAGCGGATGCCCGAGCGGACAAACACCTTTTTGACCCCTTTGATGCGGCGCAGCTTGCGCAGCAGCTCGACATACTCCATGTGGTCGATCTCCAGCTGCGGGCAGGGCTTGGGTGCCAGACATTTTCTGTTTTGGCACAGACCGTATTTCAGCTGCTTTTTGCAGGAGGGATAGCGGAAGTCTGCCGTAGGTCCGCCGACATCGTGGATGTATCCTTTAAAGTGCGGATTGTGGGTCATCGCCTCCGCTTCGTGCAGGATCGACTGCTCGCTGCGGGAAACCACCTGTCTGCCCTGATGGAAGGTGATGGCACAGAAGTTGCAGTTGCCAAAGCAGCCACGGTTTTGGATGATGGAAAATTCCACCTCTTTGATAGCATCCACTCCGCCCATCGCCTCATAGGACGGGTGATAGGTGCGGGTGAAGGGCAGGTCGAACACCTCGTCCAACTCCTCGCGGGTGAGGGAAGGCATCGGCGGGTTCTGCACCAGATACAGGGTGTCGGTCTGTTTTTGAACGATGGTCTTGCCGTAGACGGCGTCCTGCCATTCGGTCTGAATCTGGTGGGCTTTTGCATAGCTTTCCTTGTTTTCGGAAACCTTGTGGAAGGAGGCACAGCTGACGCTGTCCTGCGGGATTTCTTCCTGACGGCACAGGTAACAGCAGCCGCGCAGGTCGCGAATGGTTTCCAGTGCTTCTCCCTGGCGCAGGCGCTGGGTCAGCTGGGTGATGACCTTTTCCCCCATGCCGTACAGCAGCAGGTCTGCCTGTGAATCCAGCAGGATGGAAGGGCGCACCGCATCGTCCCAGTAGTCGTAGTGGGCAAAGCGGCGCAGCGAAGCCTCCAGACCGCCGATGACGATATTGGAATCGGGGTAAAGCTGGCGCAGTTTGCGGGAGTAGACGATGGTGGCGCGGTCGGGACGTCTGCCGGCTTTGCCGCCGGGGGTGTAGGCATCGTCGCTGCGGCGGCGTTTGGCAGCGGTATAGTGGGCGACCATCGAGTCGATGTTGCCGCCGGTGACCAGAAAAGCGTAGCGAGGCTTGCCGAATTCCATGTAATCGCGGTCAGCGACCGGTTGGGAGATGATGCCGATGGAAAAGCCCAGCGACTCGATGACGCGCGAGATGATGGCAGCGCCAAAGCTGGGGTGGTCCACATAGGCGTCCCCGATGATATAAACAAAATCAAGCTGTTCCCAGCCACGCTCTAAAGCCTCGGCGTGGGTGATTGGAAGGAATGATGAAGTCATGCTTTCTCCTTTTTGTGCGATTGGGATGGATAGGTTGGAACGAAATCAGTATAGCACAAAACTTTGGTAAAAGGCAAACAAAAAACCGGATACAGAAGATTCTGTATCCGGTAAAAACTGTAAGCTTTTTATACAAAGAGAACTTACTTGAGTTCGATCTCTGCGCCAGCCTCTTCCAGTTTAGCTTTGATTTCCTCAGCCTCAGCTTTGGAAGCAGCCTCTTTGATTGGCTTTGGACACTCGTCAACCAGAGCCTTAGCCTCTTTCAGACCCAGACCGGTGATCTCTTTAACCAGTTTGATAACGCCCATCTTGGAAGCGCCAGCGTTTTTCAGGATAACGTCAAACTCGGTTTTCTCCTCAGCAGCAGCGGCAGCAGCTGGAGCAGCAGCAACAGCTACAGGAGCAGCAGCGGAAACGCCAAATTCTTCTTCAAGTGCTTTTACGAGCTCAGCAAGCTCAAGAACAGTCAGTTCTTTAACATTCTCAACAAATGCTAAAACTTTCTCAGAAGCCATGATAGTACCTCCATAATTTCAATAAAAGTGTAGCGGCGGGACCGTTAAAGGACTCCGCACAGATTGGGATTATTCTGCAGCAGGAGCTTCTTCCTGAGCAGCGGACTCAACAGCAGGAGCGCCGGATTCCTCTTCCTTCTTCTCGCCGATTGCTTTGATAGCAACAGCAAGACCTCTAAGGTTGCCAGTAAGAACGCTGAGCAACATAGAGATGAGGCCTTCTTTGTTAGGCAGCTTAGCCAGAGTCTCAACACCAGCTTTGTCCATTGGCTTACCGTCAGCAAAACCAGCTTTTACAGCGTAGCTGCTCTTGGAAGACTCAATGTACTTGCAGATGATCTTTGCAGCGATGATCGGATCTTCGTGGGAAAGAGCCAGAGCGGTGGTGTTTTCCAGCACGTTGGAAATCTCCTCGTATGGAGTATCTTTCAGTGCCAGACGGAGCATGGTGTTTTTAACAACACGGTACTCAACGCCAGCTTCACGCAGTTCTTTACGAAGTTTGGTATCATCGGCAACAGTGATGCCCTTGTAATCAACCAGGACACCGGCAGCAGAGTTGGTGAGTTTCTCTTTGAGCTCAGCAACATACTGCTGTTTTTCGAGTAAAACCTTTTCGTTTGGCAAATCAGTTCACCTCCTGAAAAATGCTTGTCCGCAAAAAGATGCGGTGCGGATTGATGCAAATCGCCGCCCTGAGCGCTCTGCCCGCAAAGCGGAAGGAGATACTCAGATGACCCGAAAACTTAAAAAAGCTCTTTTCTCCCAGTGGGGGACCACCGAGGGAAAAGAGCAGATGAAAAGTCATAGATATGCTATTTCATCATTTCCTCGGCAGGCTTACTTTAAGCAATGCTCGTGCATTTGCACCTGCTGTCTATGGAATTGACAGCTTTTTTATTATATCGAAGGAAATCTGTGCTGTCAAGAGCAAAAATGCGGATAAAAGGGGTGTTTTTCGAAATTTATGAAAACTGACTAAGAGAGCGCGGAAACAGTCGGGTCTTCATTGGCGGCTTTAGCATCCCCGGAGCGGGAATACAGGCTCTTGCTGCGCCATTTTCCGCTTTTCCAGCGCAGCTGCATCAGCAGTCCGCGCAAACATTCGTCCGCAGCAAAGGCAATCCAAATGCCTCGCAGTCCTAATCCCATCGGAACGGCAAGGATAAAACTGCCCAGGGTGGAAACCAGCCACATGGAAAACACAGCGACCACCGACGGATAGACGGTGTCACCGGCTCCGCGCAGACCGTTGATGACCACAATGTTGAAGGTGCGTCCGAATTCCACAAACAGGTCGATGAAAAACAGCGCCGCTCCCGCCTGCACGATGACCGGGTCGTTGGTGAAAATCATCATCAGCTGGCGGCGGATAAACAGCGCGCCGATGCTGATTGCCATGGAAATCACCAGTGAGATGCGCAGCGAGCGCATACAGACGCGGTCTGCCTGGTCCGGCTCACCGTTGCCCATGTGATAACCGACCAGAATCTGTGCGCCCTGCGCGATGGAATTGGAAAAGACATAAAAGAAGATGACAATGTTGGAAAAATAGGTCTTGGTGATAAAATCGCTGTCGGATAAAAAGCGGAAGATGATGCCGGTGACCACCAGCTGCGCAACGTTGTAATTGATGCTTTCAAAGGCAGAGGGCAGACCCACCAGCAGAATTTTTTTGCCCTCCTCGCGCGGAAAAGGACGCAGCAGCGAAAAGATGGACAGCGGCTCGACATGGCGGAACAGCATCACACAGAGGATAGCAACACCGACTACACGGGCAAGGGTGGTGGCAATGGCAACGCCGCGCACGCCCAGCGAAGGCAATCCAAACAGACCAAGCACAAAAGCGGTGTCCAGCACAGCATTGAGCAGGTTCATGATGGCGGTGACGTACATCGAGATGCGGGTGTGTCCGTGGCTGCGCAGGATGGCAGTGACCGAGTTGAGCAGTGATTGTGTGAAGATGAAGCCGCCGACAATCAGCAGATATTCGCAGCCATATTCCAAAATCTCGCCCTGTGCGCCCAGTGCAGCCAGCAGCGGACGGTGAAACAGGGCAATCAAAGCGGAAATGACAAGCCCGATGATGGTGCTGAACAGCAACGACAGCGCAGCAATCTGTGAGGCGCTCTCACGTTTTTGTGCGCCCAGGCTTTGGGAAATCAGGATGGCAGTTGCACCGGAGATGATGCTGAACACCAGGTTGCAGATGGAAATGATCTGGTTGGCTGCGCTGACTGCACTGGCAGCGACATCGTTATAGCGGCTTAGTACAAAGATGTCGATGAAACCCAGCAGCATGAACAGCACATTTTCAATGAAAATCGGCCAGGTCAGGGCAAAGAGATTCATGCGTTTGTTCATGGTTTGTCCCTCTCTGTTTTTAGATTACACAAGCGTTTCCTCTGCGGCAGAGGATTTTGACCTCACCTAAAATACAGCGCAAAACGTCAGTTGTCAATTCTTTTTTGGCAAAAAAATAACAATGAAGCAACAATTTTTCCGCTTTGCATAAAAAGAAAAAAGCATGGGAATTTTGGATTGTGCAATCGGAAATCAGAGGGGAAGGAAAGCGGTTTTCGAGGGCTTTGGCAGACTGCTTTTATCGGTCGGACCCCAGTGCCTGCTGCATCCAGCGGTCCAAAAAGGCAAGCTGGCTTTCGGTGTGGAACCAGTGCTCGCCGCCTTCCAGTATGGTCAGGTGTGCGTTGTGGGTCTCTGCAAAGCGGGTGACCGTTTGCAGCGAGGTCAAATGGTCATGCTCTGCGTATAAAATCTCGGTGGGGACCTTCCAGTCGATGGGATGCTCCCGCACAAAGCAGAGATATTTCCAGGAAAGGGTTTCGCCAAAGTCGGTGGGAATCTCTCCCTTTTGGGCAAGCTCCTGCTCGGACACCTTTGCCCAACCCATCATGTCCAGAATCAGCTGCTCCATATCCAGGATGGGAGAAATCAGCAGGGCTTTTTGAATGTCGCAGTTTTGCAGGGTGTGCATGGCAAAGTAGGCGCCGATGCTGTTGGCAAGCAGGATGACGGAATCATACTCGCGGCGCAGGATGCGGTAGTCGGATACAATTTGCTCCTGCACAAGCCAGGGGAGAGAGCCTTGATAATCGACGCCGTGCAGGTAGAAATCGGGACAGTTTTTGGCGTACTGCTCGACCTCACAGGCGCTTCCGCCCTTGCCGTGCAGATATAGGATGGCTTTTTTCAAAGATAAGACCTCCCGTCAAGGTGAATGGATGTGAAAAATAATCTGCTCACAGAATAGCAGTTTTTGCAGCAAAGGTCAATTTTCAAGAGGATAATACGACGGCAACAGAGGGAGTGTTGCTGTTTTCTATAAAAATGAGGAGATTTCATTAAGCAAATAGATGAAAAGAAGGAAACAGACTTGACAGGCAGAAAAGAAAATGATATATTATAGTCAGTAACAGGAATCATTACTATTAAGGAGCGGAATATGACAACAACCAGAAGAAACTCCCGGCAAAGGACGCTGGTGTATCAGGCAGTCAAAGATTCCCACAGTCATCCGAACGCAGAGGAGGTTTACCTCCTGGTTCGCCGGCAGCTCCCGGACATCAGCTTGGGCACCGTTTACCGCAATTTAAATTTGCTGGTGGAAATGGGTTTGTTGCACAGGATTTACACCGGCATGGGCGCCGATCGATTCGATGCCGTGGTAACAGCGCACCCACATCTGATCTGCTCCTCCTGTGGGGGAGTGTTTGACTTGGAATGTCAGGTGGAAAGGGAAACCGCGCAGCTCAAACAGGCGTTCGAACGCTCAGGTGCAACCATCGACGAAGTCCAGGTTCGAGCCTGGGGAATTTGCGACCGTTGCAAACAAAATCATCAGGAAGAAAAATAAACATAAAGCACAATTTTAAGAAGAAAGGCGGATTTAGAGTATGAATTTAAAAGGTACTAAAACAGAACAGAATCTTCAGACTGCATTTGCAGGTGAATCTCAGGCAAGAAACAAATATACCTTCTATGCTTCTCAGGCAAAAAAAGAAGGCTTTGAGCAGATTGCAGCTCTCTTCACCGAAACTGCCAACAACGAAAAGGAACACGCAAAGATGTGGTTCAAGCTGCTCAACGGCGGTATCGGCAAAACCGTAGACAACCTCAAGGATGCGGCTGCCGGTGAAAACTATGAGTGGACCGATATGTATGCGACCTTTGCAAAGGAAGCCAGAGAAGAAGGCTTTGACCACATCGCAAAGCTGTTTGAGATGGTAGGCGAAATCGAGAAGGAGCATGAAGCAAGATACCTGGCACTGTGCAAAAACATCGAAGAGGGCAAGGTATTTAACCGTGAAGGCAAACAAGCTTGGATCTGCCGCAACTGCGGACACATCCACTTTGGAGAGGAAGCACCGGAGGTTTGTCCGGTCTGCGCACATCCAAAGGCATACTTTGAGCTGAGAGCCCAGAACTACTAAAAAGAACATCTTCTATAAAACAGCTGGGCAGCTGCACAAACGTGCAGCTGCCCAGCTGTTTTTTCTGGAAAAGCGTCGACAGAAGAGCGAACCGGTCTTTGACAATATCGGACGACCCTTCCGAAAGAGGAGGAGAGCGCATAGGATAAAACTGTCAGGAGGAAGCGCTCGGGTGTCTTCCTGCTGTAAAATAAGGAAAGAGGCTAAGGAAATTTTCCTTAGCCTCTTTGCGCTTTTTAAATATTGATTAAGAAAGAGCGGGGGAAGCCACGATGCAGGCGGAGATGCCGTTTTGCTCCAGCAGCCGGATGCGGGCATTCAGCTGTTCCTGCGTCAGTCCCTCTGCGTCGATGACGGCGGTCAGCTGACAGCCGTCCATCTTCTGCACCAAAGCTGCACTGGCAGTTTGCAGGGTGTTTTCCGGGTTATCAGCCGGATTCGGGATGGACACCGCTTCGGTGGTGAAGCCGTTGCCAAAGCTCTGGATGCGCAGGTCTGCCACCGCACGCTCACCCACTAAAGCAGCCGGGTCGCCAAAGTACATGGCGGTATTTGCGCCCAGCAGGCGGGAAGAAGGGAACATGGCAGACAGCTCGACACCCTGCTCGGCAGCGTATGCGGTCATCTGTTCGATATATTGCGCCAGGAAGGCGTGCTTGTCGTCCGAGGCGTGTGTGCCGTAGTCAATCATGTCCAGCGAGTAGCCTTCCGGGAACTGGACCTCCTGCAGGATGATTTTCTGGAAGCCTGCCTTGATGGCATCGTCAATGATGTGGCGGATATAATTCTGACCCGACTGGGTGAACGGGTCAATCCAGGGTTTGCCGCCTTTGTCGGGGGCATCGTCCACCCACAGTACATCCGAGTCCATATAATAGGTGGAGGCGCTGTTGTCCGCCAGCGGGTAGATGTTGTCGTGGAAGGTATAGATGGAGGCGACCGGCATCAGTCCCGCATCCAAAATCTGTTGGGCAGTCTGTTGCAGGTCGATGGGATGCTCGGCAGTCACGCGGGCATTCACCGTCTCATTGTAGTCGATGGAATAGTTTACGGTGCCGTCCTGCGATTTTAAGTCGAACAGGATGCTGTCATATCCCTGCTCAACTGCCTGCTGAAGGGCTTGGGAAAACGCCTGTGGGTCTGCAACCGTCTGGTTATCCAGGTAGGCGGTTTTGGAGGCGGTCAGCTCGGACGACGCGGACGGTTCTTCCGGCTTGTCAGCCGATGGGGCAGCCTCCTGTTGCTGCGGCTGTGCAGCAGGCTCAGAAACACCGGGAACCATCTCCTGTTGCTCGGTGGGTCCATTCTGCTTTTGTGAAATCCAATCGCTGACAGGACCATATAATGTCCAGCCCAAGCCAAACAGGATGGCAACAGCAGCAATAATCGCGGTTGCCCGCGCAAGGATGCTGCCCGCCGACCGTCGGTAGATTCTCTTGTGACGTTTGATTTTATAAGGTCTTGCCATTTACGGAATCCTCCCTAAACAAAGTGGTGATTTAAGCGGGAAGCTGGTTGCCCAACAGACCGAACAGCGCCAAGGACAGGATGCCAAGGCACAAGAAGGTGATGGGGAACCCGCGGAAGATTTTGGGAATGCGGGTGAGGGACAGGCGGCTGCGCACCGACCAAAGAATCAACAGAGCGGCGGTAAAGCCTACTCCCGCACCCAGACAGTAGCCAAAGAAGGAGAAAAACTGGGAGGTGGTGCTCATGCGGGAGGAAATCAGCAGGCTGCCTAAGGTAACGCTGTTGATGCCATAGAAGGGCAAAGCGTCCTTGACCTGCATAAACAGCTGTGGGCGCAGGTGTTTGACCAGATAATAGACCAGCAGCATCACAGCGCCGTTAATCAGCAGCATCCCCAGGGTAGAGAGGCTGGTCAGCGGCAGAAAACCGATTTTCAGTCCGGTGTACAGCACCTTTGCCCGGAAAAAGGCATTAAACAGATAAGCGGGAATCGAGGAGAGCGCTGTGACCAGCGTCAGCAGACCGCCGACGGTGAGCAGTTGGCGCAGCGAGCGCTTTTCATACAGTCCCGGGATGTCGACAGCGCGGGTGAACAGCAGGTTTTCCAGAGCAAATGCGGTCAGAAAAGCCGCCATCACTTCGGTTAAGTAAATCATTTCTGCTCACCTCCCTGCGGTGCAGATGCTTGTGCGGCGTTCTCGCCGGCTTTCATGGTAAAATACAGGACGACGCGGTGGACCAGCCGGCAGAAGGCGGCAAAAAAGCCAAGGAGCAAAAATCCTCCCAAAGCCATCTGCGCAGTGGGGATGCGGGGCGTATTTTGCAAAACGGGGAATCCCCAAAGGCTGCCGGTGGCAGAAAGCTCGCGGATAGCGCCGCAGACAAAGGCGACCAGCGTTGCACCCAGCCACTGACGCAGGGCAAAGCCGAGCGCCTGTGACGGCTTTTGCAGCTGCACCTTTTCCACTGTGTAGATAAGCAACGAGTTGACGCAGATCAGGGAAAAGTAAACACCCAGCGAATCAAAGATCAAAGGCGATACGTTTTTCACCATCATGCGCGATGGAATCAGCAGCAGGCAGGAAATCAGCGGGTACAAAACCGCGCGCCAGGGCTGCGGGACCTTTTTGCGCAGCAGGCTGGCAATCAAGACGGTGGGAATAAAGCAGACGAGCATAACTGCCGAAATAGCGGTGGTGCCGGTCAATCCGTAGGAAGGGATGACCACCAGCGGCAGAGCAAGTCCCAGACTCAGCAGGGGATTTTTATAGAAGATGCCCTGCGTCTTGCGCAAAAAGCGCTGATATTTACGGACATAGGTTAGATTCATCCTTGCTTGCCTCCTTGTTCGGTGCGGTTGTCCGGCAGCTGTTCCTGCTGGTTCATCCAAGGGATGAGGAATTCACACAGGGTATCGAATGCCGGAGCCAATGCGTTCATCAGCAGTACAGCAAAGACAGCGCTGAATTCCAGAGGACTGTAGTAGCGGAAGACCATTGTCAGCAGTCCGGCACACAGACCGTAGATGACCCGCGCGATGCGGTACTTGGGGGTGGTGACCGGGTCGTTGATGATGTACACTGCGACAAAGAAGAGGGAACCGGCAAAGACTTCGTTGGCAATCGATTCCAGAGGGCTGACACCATACGGATGGTTGATGGCAGAAAGGACGGCAATCGGCAGCAGGAAGCTGAGGGTGGTGTACCACTTTGCAAGGTTGCGGGCAATCAGATAGACCAGACCGGCAAAGATAATCAAAGTGTAGGTGGAGCCGAGCGGACCGGGGAAATTGCCCAGGAAAAGCTCGGTCAAGCCCAGTCGGGGGATGCCGCCCAATTTCAGCGTGGCAGTGGGACCCTGAAGCAGGGTGACCGTCTGGTCGATGGTGACAGGCAGCCTTTGCAGCGGCTGGGTGTAGGCAAACATCTGGGGATTCCAACAGATGATGGCAAAGGCGACACCTGCTGCTGCCGGATTAAAGATGTTGTGACCGGTTCCGCCAAAGGGCGCCTTGCACACCAGGATGGCAAACAGCGAGGCGACCACAATGACCGTCAGGTCGATGGCAGGCGGCATCAACATCGAGATGATGACACCGGTGACCGCTGCACTCAAATCGCGCAGGTTGACCCGACGATAGGTCAGGTAGCTGCACAGCCAGTCGGCAGCAAGGCAGGTCAGAACAGCGACCGCGCCAATCACCAGTACGCGGGGACCGTAGTAGAAATAGGACATAAAGTACAGCGGCAGCAACGAAATCAGAGTGTCGCCCATGATGGTGCGGCAGGATTCGGGGTGCCGGATGTAGGGTGCGTGGTGTAGTGATGAATTCAAATCGAAAGTCTCCTTTCAAAAAAGGCTGAAAGCAAGGCAGTCTACTGCTTGCTTTCGCCGGTAAGCCGGTCTTTGGCACCGATGATGGTGTGCGCAAGGTCCAGCCGGGAAGGACAGATGTAGCTGCAGCTGGAGCAGCCGATGCAGCTGTGCAGCCCAAGGGAGATCGCTTTTTGCGAATGGTTGGTGGTGATACACTGGTACAGCTTGTGCGGGTTGAGTCCCGATGGGCACGCCTCGATGCACCGTCCGCAGCCGATGCAGCTGTACAGCTGCTCCTGACGGTCCACGCGAAAGGCGAGGATGGAGCTGGTGCTGGCGCGGATGAGGGTGTGGTCAGGGTCGCTGATGCGGATGCCGTGCATTGCTCCGCCCTCCAGAATGTAGGACGGCTCCCGCAGCAGACCGCTGCGCTCAAGTAAAGAGGAAACCGGGGTCCCGATGCTGACCTCAAAGTTACGCGGGTTGGTTACACAGTTTCCGGCAACGGTGACAAAGGAGGTTGTCTGGACCCTGCCCTCGGTGATGGCGCGGTGCAGATGCAGCAGAGAAGCGGCTCCGGCGATAAAGGTCTGTTTGCCCAGACTGCGGAAGGCGCGGGTTTCCATCGGGTAACGTCCCGACATCTGGCGTACCTCCACCGATTCGATGAAGGATGGAATTCTTATGTCTGTCAGCGACATATTTTTATATACAGCGACGAAGCGGTCGGTTGCTTCCAGCGCAGAAGCCAGCCAATTTGCCGATTGGACAATTTGGCTGCGGCAGAAGAGCATGGGGTTAATCTGGCTGGAAACATACGGCTCGTCATCGATGGCGTCGATGCAGATGGTTGTGATTTTCTGCCGGGCGGACTGTTCAATCTTATCCGCCAGCGGTTTGCCGTCGTGTTCGTCGATGATGTTGGCGCGGCGGGCAATGTCCGCCAGCTGCTGCCAGCTGAGCGGACGGGACAGGTCGCAGCCGTGTTCAAATGTCGGCGCTTGCAGGGTAGTGGCGCTGTAAAACGGCAGAAAAGGCTTGGAAATGGCAGGTTCCTTCTCTTGCTCCAAAAGGATGCCGTTGGAGGAACCGGTCGTCAGCCAATGAAAAAATGACATGAAAGAAAAAACTCCTTTCGATAAATACAAGGCAAGGGGTGAAGACAGTGTGCAAAGGAGGATGCAGCCATGCAGTTTTTTGTGGATCGTGATACCGTTCGGATGCTGCTGAGCCAAAAGGAAGCAGCACAGCTTTCGTTGTGTTCGCAGCCGGACTGCAACGACCCAAAGGTTTGTGAGAATTTAAGCCGCCTGCTCCGGCGGGCAGCGGTGAGCAGCGGACGGTCTATCCCAAAAGGGGAATTTTCCGTTTCGGTATGCAGCCGGGAACAGGAGATGGAAATTACCCTGACAAGGCTGGGTGCAGCGCAAGGGCAGCGGCAGGTGTGGCGCTTTTGGGAAAGCGAGCAGATGATACAAGGGTGTATCTGCCTGCATCGGCAGTTGTGCCGCCGGACGAGAGAGTTCCCGATGGAAAGCAGTCTGTACGCAATGACAGGGAAAGAAGGTCCGAGCAGCTTTTATTGTTTGAGTTTGAATCTGCCGTCCACATGGGAGAAAAAAGCGGAGTGCATCCTGCTGGAATATGCACAAAAGGCCAAGCACCCGCTGCTGGCGCAGGGGGTGCTTGCCGAGCGCGCGGTTTGTTTGGTGCAGAAAAAGGCGGTGGAGCGCATTGCAGAAAGCTTTGGGCGTTCCGGCTAAAGGGTCCTGTACAGAAAAAGCCTTAGTCAGCCGGCAGCAGGGTGCGCATGGCTGCGGCGTAATCCTCTTTCGAGAAGAGGTAGGAACCGGCAACCAAAACGTTGGCTCCGGCTTCGATGCAGGTTTTGGCGGTTTCCTGGTTGACACCGCCGTCCACCTGGAGGTCAATCTCGCGTCCGCTCTGCTCAATCCAGCTGCGGATGGAGCGCACCTTGTCCATCATATCGGTCATAAATTTCTGTCCGCCGAATCCCGGCTCTACGGTCATCACCAGCACCATCTCCACTCGGTCGAGGTAGGGTTTAACCAGCTCTGCCGGGGTGTTCGGTTTGATGGAGATGCCGGCTTTGCAGCCCAGCTGATGGATTTCCTGGATGGTGGCATCCGGGTCGCTGTCCGATTCAAGGTGGAAGGTGATGATGTCTGCCCCTGCTTTGGCAAAGTCTTTGGCATAGCGCAGCGGCTCGCTGATCATCAGGTGTACGTCGAAGATGCCGTCAAAATCCTTGCGGATGCACTTCATAACCGGTGCGCCGAAGGAGATGTTGGGAACAAAATGTCCGTCCATGACATCGATGTGCAGCCACGGAGCGCCTGCCTGCTGCATTTTGCGGGCTTCCTGACCCAGCTGAGAAAAATCTGCGGACAAAATCGAAGGGGAAATCTTTATCATAAAGGGCACGACCTTTCCAAAAAGTAAGATTTGCTCTGCCAAAGGGCAGAAGAATACCATTTTATTTTAAACCAACTGTCATAAAAGGTCAATCGTTTATCGGCGCAAGAGGTCTGATGATAGGATAAATTTTTGGTTTGTTTACATTCAGTGGGCATACGAAAGGGATTTGAAAAGTTTGACAGAGGGGGTTTTACACAGCAGCGTTTTTGTGGTAGTATAAAAATACAAAATTCCTGTCGCGCGGACAGGAATCGGACCATGAGAAGGAGAGGATAGAAAATGATCGATCGCAGAATGATTCCTGCTTTGGGAAAGGAAATCTCCCGTCTGGGTTACGGAGGAATGCGTTTTCCGAAAAACGGCGATGAGGTGGACGTGGATGCAGCGGTGCAGCTGCTGAGAAAAGCGTACGAAATGGGCATCAACTATTTCGACACCGCGATGGTCTACCACAAGGGAGAATCGGAAAAAATCTTTGGCAAGGCGTTTGAGCCGTATCCGAGGGACAGCTATCTGATCGCAGATAAAATGAGCATCTGGCTGTGCAGCGACGAAGAGGACATGAAAGCTCGCTTCTACAATCAGCTCAAAACCTTGAAGACTGACTACATCGATTTCTATCTGGTACACAGCCTCAACCGCAACCACTATAAAAAGGTAAAGGACCTGCACTGCGTGGAATTTTTGCAGCAGATGAAGCAGGAGGGCAAAATCAAACACCTGGGCTTTTCCTTCCATGACACCTATCAGGTGTTCACCCAGATTTTGAATGATTATACCTGGGATTTTGTACAGATTCAGCTCAACTACCTCGACTGGCACAACCAGGGTGCAGAGCAGCTGTATCGTGAGCTGGAAAGACGCAACCTGCCGGTCATGGTCATGGAGCCGGTGCGCGGCGGCTATCTGGCGACTATCGACAGCGAGCGTGCCAAACCATTTTTGGAGCTGGAGCCACAGCGCTCGATTGCCAGCTGGGCAATCCGTTGGGTGGAATCGCTGCCACAGGTTGCTGTTGTGCTCAGCGGTATGAGCGATTTGCAGCAGCTGGAGGACAACGTTGCCACAATGACCCACTTTGAGCCGATGAACGAGCAGGAGCTGGCAGCTATCGACCGGGTGGTCGAGGAGATTCGCAAGGTCAACGAAATCCCCTGCACCGGCTGTCGGTACTGCATGGACTGCCCGATGGGTGTGGACATCCCGGAGATTTTCTCCATCTACTCCCAGTACAAGATTTTTGGCAAGGAGAAAGCGTTTGTTCAGGACTATGAAGAGGTGGTCGAGCATGGAAACGGTGCGGAGCATTGTGTCCGCTGCATGGCATGCACCACAAAATGTCCGCAGATGATTGCGATTCCAGATAAGCTGGAGATGATTGCCAAGCTGTATGCCCAGAAAAAGGCGGAGCTGGAAGCCGCCGAAGCAGCAAAGTAAGAAAACTTTTGCAATAAATAGAAGGACCTCGCTTTTGCGAGGTCCTTCTATTTATTGCAGCTTTAGACGGTAGATGCGATGCGGCTGGATGGTTTCGTTCCAATAGCAATAGCTTTGGGGAGGCGTGCAGATTTCGAGCAATTCTGCGCCAAGGCGTTCGAGAGTTTTGTAGGAGGCGATATTGTCTTCATCGCAGGTGATGTCCAGATACTCCATTCCATGCGCTTTTGCCAATGGGAAAAGCATTTGACAGGCGGCGGCAGCATAGTGATGCCCACGATGTGCCAGGTCGATTTCATAGCCGATGTTGCCGTTGTAGTAAGAATGAAAGTTGTGACCGACCCGCAGACTGATTTTTCCAATGGGCTGGTCAGAGCCGCTTAAAAGGATGTTGTAGTAATAAAAAGGAATTGCCTGCTGGTCACCGGGATTTTTCTCTATGATTTTTAACGTTAGAGGATGACCGGCAATCGTGTCAAAATGATTGAAAAAAAGAAACATGGACCCTTACCCTCCGCATATTATAATCATTAGAATATTTATGAATTGAATATAGCAGAAAAAAGCCCAGGGGTCAAGGCATTGTCTTGACCCCTGGGCTTGATGCACATCATTGATAAGAGGGAAAAGTTTACTCGATTGCGATGTATTTGTGTCCTTCTACCTGTTTAGCTTCCTTCTTTGGAACGGTCAGCTGCAGGATGCCGTTTTCAAATTTCGCCTGAATGTCCTGCTCGGTCAGCTGGTCGCCGACATAGAAGGTACGGCTCATGCTGCCGGCATAGCGCTCGCGGCGGATATATTTGCCATCCTTATTCTCCTGGTCTTTGTCCAAACCTTTTGCGGCGCTGATGCTCAGGTAGCCGTTTTCCAGCTGGACGGTGATTTCATCCTTGGAAAAGCCCGGCAGGTCGATGTCCAGCTCGTAGCTCTTTTCACTTTCGCGGACATCGGTCTTCATCATGTTCTGAGCGTGTTTGCCGTACAGCGGGCGGCCCATCCGTTCGAATTCCTTATCGAAATCGAAGTTCATCATATCATCAAACAAATTTTCACCAAAGATGCTAGGCAGTAACATAAATCATTCCTCCGTTTTCAATCCATTTTGTTTTGTTCGTTGGAACATCAGGAAGAGGCTTTCAACGGTTTGCTGCGGGAGGCTCCTTCTGGAATCTCCTGCGTGCCTGGAGGTCTTTTTCTTTTGTTCTGAACCTAGTATAGCTCGCAATATTAGCGCTGTCAAGTAGTGAGTGCTAATATTTACTTTTAGTTAATAAACATCATATTTTATACGATAAGTTAATAAAATCTGCGATTTCCCAGAAAAATACCCTCTGCTTTCGATTGTAAGCGGTGAAAGCAGAGGGCTTGATTGCAAAATACAGGGTGCGTTTATTTAAGAATCTTTGCCTTTTGCAAAGCGGCGATGATGAGAGGAATCAAAATGAGCTGCAAAACGATAGCAGGAACGGCATTGATGAGTGCGCCTGCAATGAATGCCTGGAAGGTGAAGCTGCCGCCGGAAAGTCCCATCAGGATGACCTGAGCGATTCCCCAGACGATGCGTCCGACTACCATGGCAGGGACCAGGCTGAGGTAGATGCCTTTGATGTTGTGCTGGACACGGGAGTAGACCAAGCCGCTGACCAGACCGTAGGTTGCCATCTCAAACGCCATAGCAAGACCCACCGGGTACAACGGAGGCATCTGGAACAGCAGGAAACGCACCGGCGGCAGAATCAATCCCACCAAAGCGCCGTAGGGAGCGCCGCAGATGAAGCCGCACAACAGGACGGGAAAGTGCATCGGGCTGATCATATTGCCGATTTCAGGGATTTGACCGGTCAGAAAGGGGAGCACCAGTCCGATTGCAAGGAAAAGACCCGACAGGACCAGCTTTTTGGTGTTGTGTTTCATAACATATCCTCCTCAAAATGAAAAATGGGTGCCGTATGACAACAGGGGAATTGTCATCGCATCAAGTCCATCCGGTCCGCTTCCGAGATGGAGCGCAGCACACGACAGGGATTGCCCGCGGCAACGGTGTTTGCAGGGATGTCGCGGGTGACCACGCTGCCTGCGCCGATAACACAGCCGTCCCCGATGGTCACACCCGGCAGGACGGTACAGCCGCCGCCAAACCAGACATCGTTTCCTACCGTGATGGGACGGGCAAACTCAACGCCCTCGCGGCGCTGCTGCGGGTCAATGGGATGACAGGCAGTATAAAAGCCGCAGTTGGGACCGACCATCACGTGGTCGCCAAAGGTGACCTTGGCGCAGTCGAGGATGACGCAGTTGTGGTTGGCGTAAAAATTTTTGCCCAGATGGATGTTGTAGCCGTAATCGCACCAGAAGCTCGGCTCAATCAGAAAGCGTCCATTGGTGCTGCCCAACAGTTGGCGCAGCAGATTGATTCGTTCCTCCCGCTGCTGATGTTCGGTTGTGTTGAAGGCATAGCACAGCTGCTTGCAGCGGGCACGCAGCGCGCGCAGCTCCTCATCGCCCGGAAAGTAGGGCAAACCGGCATCGGAACGTTGTTTTTCTGTCATCGTTTTCACCTCACATACAGTTTGGGGATACCCAGTGCATTATACCACATCCGACCCGTTTTTTCCAGATTTGACAGCTTGTGCAACACAAAAATCAGGCAAGCGGCTGTGCAGAAAAGGTGAGGGTGACCAGCTGTGCGGCGTCGCTTTCGATTTCCTGCGGATTTTCCAGCGCATAGTCGGGCAGGTAGTGGGTGTAAGCATCCTTTTGCTGCCGGTTGAGGTAGAGCACGCACAGCGCGACCGGCTGCTCCAAGGTGATGTCGGTGCGCCCGGAGATGGCGCTTTGTCCGTAGCCGGTGGCAGCAGGCAGCGACTCCATCTGTGGCTGGATGCGCTGGATGGAGCCAAGGTTCTCCACCGCCAGTGAGCTGATTTGGTGGGTGTCCGGGTCGGTCCGGCAGAGGATGCGACCGGTGCAGGAGGGCTGGTCGATATTTTCCGAAAAGGAGCCGGCGGGCTTCCAGCTGCCGTTTTCCAGGGTGAACAGCTCGAGCGAAAGGCTTTTTGCTCCCTCGACCGAAAAATCGAACAGCTGTGGCTGCTCAATCTCCAGCAGCTGGAGCAGCGCCTGCTCGTTTTGACTGAGCTGGGCGCTTTGAACAAAGCTGGCTGGTTGCTGCTTACATCCGGTATACAGCAGGCAGCACAAAAGGGCGGTCAGGCATAAACAAAGGATGTGCTTCATAAAACTGTCCTCTCTATATGGTTTATAAGGGTGTGTTTTTCACAGTGTATCATAAAACAGAAGGGGTGGACAAGGGGCGAAAAACGAATATTTTTTAGTAAAATAGAATAAAAATCCAACGCTTGACTTTGTAAAAATTGTATGTTATTCTAAAATAGAAAAGAGCATTTGCGGATCATATCGAGCGGTCTGCGGATGCTCTTTTTTGCAGAGCGGGAAAACGGGAATGATTTTATGCAGGAGGGAAAAAGAAAAATGAAACAAACAATGGACAAGGAACGCTGGAAGGGGTGGCTCATCTCCTTCTTTATGGAAACGTTGGGCGGATTTTTGGTGGCGGTGTCGCTGGACAGTTTTGCGGTCAATGCAGGATTTCCACTGACCGGATTTTCGGGCATCGCGCTGATTTTTAACCGACTGTGGGGAATGCCCATCGGTGTGACTATCATTTTACTGAATATTCCGCTTGCCTTTTTGTGCTATAAGCTGTTGGGCAAGGGATTTTTCCTGCGCTCAATCCGTTGTATGATAATTTCCTCCATCTTTATTGATTATATAGGACCGATGCTGCCGGCATACGACGGCGACCGGCTGCTGGCGGCGCTGTGTACCGGCGTGACGATGGGTTTGGGATACGGTCTGATTTATATGCAGAACTCCTCCACCGGCGGTGCGGATTTTGTGGTCATGGCGCTCAAGGCGGTGCGCCCGCACCTGTCGCTGGGCAGGCTGGCATTTATCACCGACGTGGTCATCGTGCTGGCAGGTGGATTTTTGTTCCGAGATGTGGACGGCATCATCTATGGTATGATTGTCAGCTTCATCTTCTCGGTGGTCATCGACAAGGTGATGTACGGTGCAAACGCGGGCAAGCTGACACTGATTGTCACCGAGCATGGCAAGTTGGTCTGCGATACGATTGATGCGACCTGTAAGCGAGGCACGACCATCCTCAAGGCTGCCGGCGGCTACAAGCAGGAGGATAAACAGGTGGTTATGTGCGCGTGCAGCGACAAACAGATGTACCAGGTGCAGCAGGCGGTGAAGGCGGTGGACCCTGCCTCCTTTATGGTGGTGCTGGAATCAAATGAGGTCCACGGAGAAGGTTTTCGTTATATCCAGATGGGGGACTGACCTCCATCTGGATTTTTTTGCATCTTTTTGTTCACGGAATAGAGAAAAAATTGTGTGGCAGAGATATGAATTTTCTAAGCACATGAAAGAATGATAGAAAGAAAATGCGCATAATTTTTTGGAAAATAGTCCTAGAAAAGCCTTTTAAATAGCGCAAATTTGTGGTATATTTATTTAAAGAGGGAAAGGTTGCGTATAGCAACCTTTTGGCTTTATCAAAACACACGAAAAAGATTGAACTTTATTGTCAGTTTGCCCTATTTTTGAAAGGAACTTTCGCAGGTTCAGCCGTACTTTAGTCATCGTTATTAAAATGAGAAGTTTTTTTTGTCGCTTCTGTACATTGCACGAAAAAAATCAAAATCAACTTTTTTGAAAGAAAACTTGCAAAGATGGGACAATGGTGATAAATTAGAGCGGGGCATCTTCTGTCTGCCCTGAAAAAACAGTCGGATATCAGCGCTGGCAAGCGCTTATCAATAAAAAACAGCCGGTGGTGACACGGGCTGCATTTTTCGGTAAATACTGAAAGACCAAACGGGAGGGAAAACACGATGAGAGAGATTAGTGCCAAAGACATTACCGCACAGGTAAAACGTCTTTGCATGGAAGCAAACTCCTATCTTCCTGAGGATATCAAGGAGAAGATCAACGCATGTGAACAGGCTGAGCCATGGGATCTGGCAAAGAACATCCTGGGCATCATTCATGAAAACTACCTGATTGCAGAAAAGGCTTATGTTCCGGTTTGCCAGGATACCGGCGTGGCGTGTGTATTCATGGAGATCGGTCAGGACGTTCACATCGACGGCAACCTGGAGGAAGCAGTCAACGAAGGTGTACGTCAGGGATACACAGAAGGCTGCCTGCGTAAATCGGTCGTCCGTGACCCACTGGACAGGGTCAACACCACCGACAACACTCCTGCTATGATCTACTATGATATCGTTCCTGGAGACGGCTTTAAGCTGACCGTTGCTCCAAAAGGATTTGGCAGTGAGAACATGAGCCAGATCAAAATGCTCAAACCTTCTGACGGGTTGGAAGGCGTCAAGGCATTTATCATGAAGGTCGTTGAGGATGCAGGACCGAACCCATGTCCGCCAATCGTAGTCGGCGTAGGTATCGGCGGCACCTTTGATAAGGCAGCTCTGCTGGCAAAGAAAGCGCTGATGAGAAACACCAACGTCCGCAATGCAGATCCGTTCTATGCACAGCTGGAAGAAGAGATGCTGGAGAAGATCAATGCTCTGGGCATCGGTCCACAGGGCGTAGGCGGCAAGACCACCGCTCTGGCAGTCAACATCGAAAAGATGCCGACCCACATTGCAGGTCTGCCAATCGCAGTCAACATCAACTGCCATGTTACCCGTCATAAAACTGTTGAGTTATAAGAGGAGAAGGTTATGGAAAAGAGAATAACAACTCCACTTACCTTGGAGCAGGTAAAAGACTTAAAATGTGGAGATAGTGTACTGATTTCAGGAGTTATTTACACAGCAAGGGACGCTGCTCACAAACGTCTTTGCGAACTGGTAGCACAGGGCAAGGAGCTGCCGTTTGATCCAAAGGATGCCGTTATCTATTATGTAGGTCCGGCTCCGGCAAAGGGCGACCAGGTGATTGGTTCCGCAGGTCCTACCACCAGCTACCGTATGGACGCTTATTCCCCAACCATGATCGAGCTGGGTCAGCGCGGCATGATCGGCAAAGGTAAGAGAAGCCCTGAGGTAATTGAAGCGATGAAGAAACATGGCGCAGTTTACTTTGGAGCAATCGGCGGCGCAGGCGCTCTGCTGTCCCGCTGCATCAAAAAGGCTGAGGTTATCGCATACGAGGACCTGGGTGCAGAGGCACTCAGACGTCTGGAGGTTGAAGACCTGCCGGCATTTGTCATCATCGACAGCGAAGGCAACAACCTGTACGAAAAAGGTCCAAAAGAGTATCTTGAATCGCTGCGCTAACAGCGGGCAGTGACCGAAAATATTGACAAGAGGTGCAAACAATAATGGAAAAGAAAAAACTGGTTATCGGCGTTATCGGTGCGGACGTTCATGCAGTCGGAAACGCCATCCTCAACCGTGCATTTCTGGACGCAGGCTTTGACGTTACCAACCTGGGCGTACTGGTACCACAGGATGAGTTTATCAAAGCAGCTGTCGAGGTAGGCGCAGATGCCATCTGTGTTTCTTCTCTGTATGGACAGGGCGAGATCGACTGCACCGGTATGAGAGAAAAATGCGACGAGGCAGGCTTAAAAGGAATTCTGCTGTATGCAGGCGGCAATCTGGTTGTAGGTAAAGTTCCGGTAGAAGAAATCGAAAGACGTTATAAAGCAATGGGCTTTGACAGAGCATTTGGTCCAGGCACCGACCCACAGGTAACCATCGCTTGTCTGAAAGAGGACCTGGGCATCGCATAAAAAACCCTCAAAAGCGAATAACGATTTGAGTCTAGATAAAGAGGGTGAAGGCAATGAAGGCTGTTTTGCTGATTGATTTTGGAAGCACCTATACCAAGATTACCGCAGTCGATGTGGATGAAGAGAAAATTTTGGGTACGGCACAGAGCTATACCACCATCGAAACGGACATTATCAACGGCTTGAACAACGCACTTGCAATTTTAAAGGAAAAAATCGGGGACATCCAGTTTGAGGAACAGTACGCCTGCTCCTCTGCTGCCGGCGGCTTGCGGATGGTTGCCATCGGTCTGGTTCCCGAGCTGACCGCAAAAGCGGCAAGACAGGCATCGCTGGGCGCGGGAGCAAAGGTTATCAAAACCTACTCCTATGAGCTGACAGAAGGGGATTTGGAGGAAATCGACCGCATCAATCCTGACATCTGTCTGTTGACCGGCGGCACCGATGGAGGCAACAAGGAAAATATCGTCTTTAACGCACGGATGCTTGCTAAAGCGAAAAATCCTTTTCCAATCATCATCGCCGGCAACCGCAACTGCGCCGACCAGTGTCAGGAAATCCTGAAGGAAAAACAGACCTATGTCTGCGAAAACGTTATGCCGCGACTGGACATCCCGAATGTAGAGCCGGTTCAGAAGAAGATTCGCGAAATCTTCCTGGAGCAGATTGTCAAGGCAAAGGGACTCAGCCGCGCACAGCAGCTGGTACAGGGTATTCTGATGCCGACCCCTTCTGCTATGCTGACAGCGATGAAGCTGCTGGCAAAGGGATGTGAGGGAGAAGACGGCATCGGAGATCTGGTTGGAGTGGATTTGGGCGGAGCGACCACCGATATTTATTCGATGTCCTTCGGTCTGCCGACCACCGGCATGACAGCCCTCAAGGGTCTGCGGGAAGAGTATGCAAAGAGAACGGTAGAAGGCGACATCGGTATGCGTTACAGCATCCACGGCATTGTGGATGCTACCGACATCGCCCGTGTATCGGAGCTGTCCGGCTTGAGTGAACAGCGCTGCAAAGAGCTGATTGACTACCTTTCGGTTCATACCGATGTGGTACCGAAGGATGACGACGATGAGCTGGAGGCGCTGGATTATGCGCTGGCTTCCCTTGCCATCGAGGTAGCGGTTACCCGCCATGCAGGACATCTGGAGCAGTATTATTCCCCAATGGGTATCAGCTATATGCAGATAGGCAAGGATTTAACTGCCGTCAAGACGGTCATCGTCACCGGAGGTGCGCTGATTCACACCAAACGCACCGCGCAGATTGCTTCCCATGCATTATTTAATCCACTCGATGCGTTCTCCTTAAAACCGAAGGAGGCGCAGGTGCTGGTGGACCGCAAGTATATTCTGGCGGCCATGGGCATCCTCAGTACCGAATATCCACAGACGGCATTGAGAATCATGAAAAAGGAGTTAGTAAAAGATGGAAACCATTGATATCAAAAATAAAAAATGGTCCGACGACGAATTTTATAAAGTTCGTAAAGAGATCCTCGCTACCTGGGAAACCGGTAAGGAAGTAGACCTCGACGAGGCCATCGCTTACCACAAATCCCTGCCGGAACACAAAATCTTCTCCAACAAGCTCAACAAAGCAAAAAAAGATGGCGTTACCCTGGTACAGCCAAGAGCTGGTGTTGGTCTGATTGAAAACCATATCGAGCTGCTCAAACACCTTCAGGACGAAGGCGGAGCAGACCTGCTGCCAAGCACCATCGACTCCTATACCCGCCAGAACCAGTATGAAAACTGTGCTGAGGGTATCAGACGTGAAAAAGAGAGCATGGCAAGCGGCAAATTCCATCCATACCTCAACGGCTTCCCGGCAGTTAACCATGGTGTAAAGGGCTGCCGTCAGGTTGTAGAAGCGCTGGATACCCCTCTTCAGGTAAGACATGGTACACCGGATGCAAGACTGCTGACCGAAATCACCTACGCAGGCGGCTTTACCTCCTACGAAGGTGGCGGTATCTCCTACAACATTCCATATGCAAAGAACATTCCGATCGAGCAGACCATGAAGGATTGGCAGTACGTTGACCGTCTGACCGGTATCTATGAAGAAGCCGGCGTACAGATCAACCGTGAGCCATACGGTCCTTTGACCGGCACCCTGGTTCCACCATGTATCTCCCACTCGGTTGCTATCATCGAAGCTTTGGCAGCAGCAGAGCAGGGCGTTAAGAACATCACCGTTGGTTACGGTCAGCTGGGCAACCAGATCCAGGACGTTGCAGCAATCCGCACCCTGGAAGAGCTGACCGAAGAGTACCTGCACAAATTCGGCTACAACGATGTCAACGTTACCACCGTATTCCATCAGTGGATGGGCGGTTTCCCGGCTGACGAAGCAAAAGCATTCGGCGTTATCTCCTGGGGTGCTGCCTGTGCAGCACTGTCCAAGGCAACCAAGGTTATCGTAAAGACCCCACACGAGGCTGCCGGCGTACCAACCAAGGAAGCAAACGCACAGGGTCTGCGCTGCACCAAACAGTTGACCAATATGCTGGTTGACCAGGTTACCATCGGTTCCCGTATGGAGCATGAAAAAGAAATCATCAAAGCAGAGACCCGCTGCATCGTGGATAAATGTATCGCTCTGGGTCATGGCGACATCATCCTGGGCGCAATCGCTGGTATCAACGCAGGTGTCATCGACATCCCGTTCGGTCCGGCAAAATGCAACGCAGGCATCATGCTGCCAGCCCGTGACAACACCGGTGCTGTCAGAATCCTGGAAGTCGGCAACCTGCCATTCACCGACGACCTCAAGAAGTTCCACAAAGAAAAACTGGCAGAACGCGGCAAGGCAGAAAACCGCGAGGTTTCCTTCCAGATGGTTATCGACGACGTATATGCAATCAGCAAGGGTCGTCTGGTAGGCAGACCAAGATATTAATTTTTAATTTTACTGCATCTTAAAAGCCAAAGCGGGCGGCGGAAAAAAGCCCCGCTGCCCGGCGGCTTTTGTTTTAATCAAGAAGGGAGATTTTTAAAATGAAAATCGTAAACGTAGTATGCGCTCCAGGCCGTACAGGTTTCTTCTTTGACGACCAGAAAGCAATCAAAAGCGGTGCAAAATCCGACGGTGCGGCTTACATCGGTCAGCCTGTAACCTCCGGTTTTAAATCCATCCGTCAGGCAGGCGAGTCCATCTCGGTTATGCTGGTTCTGGAAGACGGACAGATCGCATGGGGCGACTGTGCAGCTGTTCAGTACTCCGGTGCAGGCGGCCGTGACCCACTGTTCCTGGCTGAGGACTTCATCCCGGTTATCGATAAATACATCAAACCTGCTCTGGTAGGCAAAGAAGCAGACAGCTTCAGAGAACTGACCAAGATGATGGAAGCAATCGAAGTTGACGGCAAGAGACTGCATACCGCTATTCGTTACGGTGTTTCCCAGGCAATCCTGGATGCAGTAGCAAAATCCAGCAAACGTCTGATGAGCGAAGTTGTTGCTGACGAGTACGGCACCACCGTATCCGAAAAGCCAATTCCGATCTTCACCCAGTCCGGCGACAACCGTTACGAAAACGCAGACAAGATGATCCTCAAAGGCGCTGCTATCCTGCCACACGCTCTGATCAACAACGTAGAGACCAAACTGGGTCGCGACGGCTCCAAGCTCAAAGAGTACGTTTGCTGGCTGCGTGACCGCATCCTGCAGCTGCGCACAGATGAGTCCTACTGCCCTGTTTTCCATATCGACGTATACGGAACCATCGGTCAGGCATTCGGCGATGACAACTACACCGTTATGGCTGATTACCTGGCAGAGCTGGAAGAGGCTGCAAAACCATTCCACCTGCGCATCGAAGGTCCAATGGACGCTGGCGAAAGAGAAAAACAGATGCTGTGCATGAAAGGTCTGAGAGAAGAGCTGGATCGCCGCGGCATCAATGTTGAGCTGGTAGCTGACGAGTGGTGCAACACTCTGGAAGACGTTATCTACTTCTGCGATAACAAAGCAGGTCACATGGCTCAGATCAAAACTCCTGACCTGGGTGGTATCAACAACACCATCGAAGCAGTTCTGTACTGCAAAGAGCATGGCTTCGGTGCATACCAGGGCGGTACCTGCAACGAGACCGACCGTTCCTGCCAGGTATGTGTAGACTGCGCAATGGCTACCCAGCCAGACCAGATCCTTGCAAAACCAGGTATGGGCGTTGACGAAGGCTTCATGATCGTTTACAACGAAATGAACAGAGTAATCGCTCTGAGAAACGCAAAAAAATGCTAACCGTTTTTGACGGTCCGGCAAAATAAGCAAAGCCGATAGGGATTCTGCAAAGGAATCCCTATCGGTATATCTGCGCAATGCAGGAAGGGAGGCGTTGTATGTCGTATATCAGTCATCTGTACAGCATCTATTTTGCACCAAGAGGAAACGAGCGAATGGCGGAACTGGGAATGCAGATTGCACAGCAGTATCTGCGCCCGATGGATAAGCTGATTGGGATCATCGGCGATGCAGGTTCCGGTAAAAGTATGCTGGTCAAGGGGATGTTCCCCGGACTGGAGTTGACTAATGACGACGAGGGGGTCAACGTTCGTCCGCTGCCGATTCTGGAGATGCTGGATGATCCGCTGGGCATGGGAATCAGCAAGAGAGGCTTTTCTCTGTTTGCCACCCCGCACACCTACCATCTGGATATCCGCTTTGAGCAGGGCTTTACTCAGTGTCCCGAGCTTGCACGCGCCATCATGGCAGCTATCGAAAAAGGCAAGCGGGTGGTGGTAGAGCACTTTGATTTGATTTATCCGTTTTTAAAACGGGAAGGCAGTGACCTGCCGGTCAACGCAGATGTGATGATCGGCGTGGGGGAGGAGGTCATTGTGACCCGCCCGGACCTGTTTGGTCCCATCCCGCAGGATATTGCCAACATTGTTTTTAAATCCATCCGATACAGAAAGATGATTCATTCGGCAGAGGATATCACCGGATATTTTCTGTCGCACGGTCATCCAGAGGATTATGAACACGCAGAAGTAAAGCACGGCTTTGTCCTGTGCTTTAAAGATAAACCAATCGTTTCGTTGGATACGATTGAAAAAAAGGTGCGGGCGGTCATCGAACAGGATGTTCCGATTTCGTTCCATGATGAGGAGCACATCAGCATTGGAGATGTTATCTACCGATGCACTGCGCCGCGCAACCATGTTCGCAGCGCTGGAGAGATCGAAGGCTTTACCCTGATTAAGGATATTCCGTATGACCCGGTGCGCAAATGCTACCTCATCGTCGGTCTGGTTGGGCAGAAGGAAGCTCCGAAGATCGGCTCGGACATTGATAAGATCGAGCGGATTTACTAAAGGGTATCCGTTGCGCCTGTCCGTTTACCCGAAAGGCTGCACAGGCAAGGTGCAGCTTTTCTTTTCGGGAAGGACCGCGCACTTGGAAGGGAGGACATACAGATGCAGAAAGGTTGTACACAGCTTTACTATGGGGACGGCAAGGGAAAAACCACCGCTGCCATGGGACAGATCGTTCGTTGTGTAGGACATGGCTTCAAGGTGCTGGTATACCAGTTTTTGAAGGAACCGAACAGCGGAGAGGTCAGCATCATCCGTTCGCTGCCGGGTGTGGATTATATTGAAAATGAAGGACCAATCCCCTTCATGTTCAATCTGACTCCCGAGCAGCAGGAATTTTATAAGGAAAAATTCCAGAAGAAGTTTGACGAAGTCAGAGAAAAATATTTTACCGGCAACTATGACCTGGTGGTGCTGGATGAAGTGATTGACGCCTACAATCTGGGCACCATTCAAAAGGAACAGCTGCTGGAAATGATGGATAAACGTCCCGAGGGCACCGAGCTGGTCATCACCGGACATCAGTACGGAATGGACATCAGCGCATTGACCGACCGGGCGGACTATGTGACCAAATTTGTCAAAGAGAAACATCCCTTTGATTTGGGTATGCCATGCCGCAAAGGCATCGAGGAATAGGGCGAATCCGCTTTAGATGTACCTTAGATTTTCCTTTAAGCAACAGAGAGGGGAAGAAAACCATGAATATCAAAACAAGCGCCGTTGCAGGCACACTGGAATCCAGCGATGTCTATGTAAAGGTAGAACCCTGCGAACGGTTGGAAATTGAGATTGAATCGGTTGTTTATAACCAGTTTGCTCAGCAGATCGAGCAGAGTGTCCGCGAAGTGACCCGGGAGCTGGGCGTAGAGTCCGGCAAAATCTCGGTCAACGACAAGGGAGCCATCGACTGCGTCATCAAAGCGCGCGTTGAAACCGCAATCAAGAGAGCAGGAGGGGAAAACTGATGAGAAGATCGATGTTGTTTATTCCAGGAAACACCCCGAACCTGCTGATGAACGGCGACGTTTTGGGCGCTGACAGCATTATCCTGGACCTGGAGGACGCAGTATCTCCGGCAGAAAAGGATTCCGCAAGGATTCTGGTGCGCAACGCGCTCAAATCGCTGCATTACAAAGGTTGTGAAATCATCATCCGTATCAATCCGGTAGAAACCGATTACTGGATGAAGGACCTGGATGAAATCATCCCGCTCAAACCCAATATGATTATGCCTCCAAAGGTCAGCGGCGCACAGGATGTAAAAACCGTTTCCGAGTACATCGCCAAGCTGGAGGAAAAATGCGGATTTGAAAAGAACACCGTTAAGCTGATCCCTCTGATTGAAACCGCAATGGGTGTGGAGAACGCCTTCCAGATTGCCAGTGCAGACGAAAGAGTAGCTGCCATGTTCCTGGGCGGCGAGGACCTGACTGCGGACCTGCGCTGCAAGAGAACCAAAGAGGGCAACGAAATCTTCTATGCCCGCACCCGTCTGGTATGCGCTGCCCGCGCCTGCGGCATCGACGTATACGACACCCCATTCACCGACGTGGACGACATCGAAGGACTGTATGCCGACGCCAGCTTTGCAAAGAGCCTGGGCTTCTCCGGCAAAGCATCCATCTCTCCAAGACACGTCGAAGGCATCAACGAGGTCTTCAGCCCAACACAGGCAGAGATCGACTATGCGCATGAGGTCATGGAAACCATCCGCATCGCAAAGGAACAGGGCAAGGGCGTTGTTTCTCTGCGCGGCAAGATGATCGACGCACCGATCGTAGAGCGCGCAAGACAGGTCATCGAGATGGAAAAAGCAATGTTTGGAGAGGTGGAAGACGATGAGTAAGTTACTGGCATCGATTAAAGAAGCGATTGAAAAATGCGAACTCAGGGATGGAATGACCATTTCCTTCCACCACCACATGAGAAACGGCGACTATGTGCTGAACATGGTGCTGGATGAGATCGCAAAAATGGGCATCAAGGACCTGACGGTCAACGCAAGCTCTGTTTTTGACGTGCACGAGCCAATCATCGGTCACATCAAAAACGGCGTTGTCACCGGCATCGAGTGCAACTACATGGGCGGCAAGGTCGGCAAAGCCATCTCCGAAGGAATCATGGACAAACCGGTCATCTTCCGCAGCCACGGCGGCAGAGCTTCCGACATGGAAAAGGGGACCTCGGTCATCGACGTTGCCTTCATCGCAGCTCCTACTGCGGACGACATGGGCAACTGCACCGGCAAGGTAGGCAAATCCGCCTGCGGCTCCATCGGCTATGCTTTTGCCGATGCAATGAATGCGAAAAAGGTTGTTGTCATCACCGATAACCTGGTAGAATATCCGCTGGTAGACTTCTCCATCCCGGAGGTCTATGTTGACTATGTGGTAGCGGTAGACCAGATCGGCAACCCTGCCGGTATCGTTTCGGGTACCACCAAGATCACCCGTGACCCGGTTGGTCTGAAGATGGCAAGCTACGCTGCAAAGGTCATCGAAGCCTCCGGTCTGCTCAAGGATGGCTTCTCCTTCCAGACCGGTGCAGGCGGTGCGACCCTGGCTACTGCAAAATATGTCAAAGACATGATGCTCGAAAAGGGCATCCAGGGCAGCTTTGGCATGGGCGGTATCACCGGCTACATGGTCGATATGCTGGAGGCAGGCTGCTTCAAAGCGCTGCTGGACGTACAGTGCTTCGACCTGAAGGCAGTTGAATCCATCCGCTCCAATCCAAAACATATGGAAGTTTCTGCAACCCAGTATGCAGGCGTCAGCGGCAAGAGCGCCGGCGTAGACAGCCTGGACGTTGTTCTGCTGGGTGCAACCCAGGTGGACCTTGACTTTAACGTCAATGTACACACCGATTCCAACGGCTACATCATGGGCGGTTCCGGCGGTCACTGTGATACTGCTGCCGGTGCAAAACTGGCAATCATCATCGCTCCGCTGACCCGTGCAAGACTGCCGCTGGTGGTAGACAGATGCCTGTGCATCTCCACTCCGGGCAAGACGGTCGATGTGGTCGTTACCCAGAGAGGAATTGCAGTCAACACCGAAGGCGGCAAGAACGTTGAGCTGAAAGAGAAGCTCAAAGAGGCAAAACTGCCGGTCGTTGAGATTGCAGACCTCAAACGGATGGCAGAGGAGATTGCGGGCGTACCGAAGCCGGTACAGATGGGTGACAAGGTCGTTGCCAACGTCATCTACCGCGACGGCACCCTGCTGGATGTCATCCACAGCGTAAAATAAGCCAATCCTTTGATAGAACAGATGGCAGGCAAAGCATCCGCTTTGCCTGCCACTTGTTTTTCAGGAGGGGATAGGGTATGATAGTACAAAAAGTGTTTGTCACAGGAGAGGAGCGTCCGTTCAGATGGAATACAGCCAGTTTTATGAGGAATATGGGCAGCCGTTCAGCGGAAGAAAGCTGAAACGCTTGCAGGCATTTTTGGAGTCGATGCAGCTTTCGTACGACCAGGGGGTGGAATATACCGTCAATTTGGTCGATGCACAAGGAGAGATTGCAGCGACCGGTTCCTTACAGCAGAACGTCATCAAATGTGTGGCGGTGGACGACCGCCATCAGGGAGAAGGACTTTCCTCGCGGGTGGTCACCCTGCTGATGAACCACGCCATCGAACAGGGCAACAGCCATCTGTTTGTCTTTACCAAACCGAAGAATATTGCGATGTTTTCCGACCTTGGATTTTTCCCCATTATCCAGACAGAGGACGTGCTGTTCATGGAAAATGTGCGGGACGGCATCGGCAGATATGTCCGCAGCTTGCAGCACCCAAAGGACAACGGCGGCGTGATTGGTGCAGCGGTGATGAACTGCAATCCATTCACCAACGGACATCGGTATCTGGTGGAAACGGCAGCTTCCCAGTGTGAGCTGCTGCACCTGTTTGTCCTGTCGGAGGACCGAAGTGCCTTTCCGGCGCAGGTGCGCTATGAGCTGGTCAAGCAGGGGGTGTCGGACATCGGCAACGTGGTGCTGCACCATACCTCCGATTACCTGATTTCCTCCGCAGTTTTTCCGACCTATTTTATCAAGGAGAAAACCCGAGCAGAGCAGGCAAACTGCGAGCTTGATCTGCGCATCTTCTGCGAATACTTTGCTAAAGAGCTGGGCATCACCCGCCGCTTTGTGGGGACCGAACCGTTTTGCCCGGTGACCGGCGCCTACAACCGCGCCATGAAACAGGTGCTGGGAGAATATGGCATTGAGGTAGTAGAGATTCCACGACGCCAGCTGGATGGGGTGGAAATCAGTGCCTCCAGCGTGCGGGAGCGGATGAAGGCAGGGGACTATGATGCCATTCGCCGGATGGTCCCGCAGACGACGATGGATTTCCTGCTGTCCGAGCAGGGCAGGGAAATCGCAGAACGCTTGAGACAGGGACGGTAGAGGATGGAGCAGTATTATTTACGGCAGCTGCGTGCCTGCCAGCCGATTTCGTTGCAGCAGCTGCTGGACGCAAAGGAAGCGCGGGTGCTTCGCCAGCAGCGGATGATGCAACAACAGGGGGGTACCCTCATCAGCTTTACCTTAAATATTGCAGGCGGTGTCAAAAGCTTTCCGCTGTTTTCCTACGCCTTTGCGCTGGGCAAGGAAAGCATCCTGCTTCAGCTGCAATTTGCAGGCGCAGAAGTTTTGCAGCAGGAGGAGGTCCATCAGCCGACAGGGGACGAGCTTTGCCTGCTGACCGATTTGGAGCCACTGGAGGTAAAACGCCTGATGACCCAAATCGAGGAGGATGGCGCGCTGGGCAGGCTGTTTGACATCGACGTGATGACCGCCGAATCCCCCAAAATTTCGCGGCAGCAGCTGGGTCTGCCGCCCAGACGCTGTCTGCTGTGTGAGCAGCAGGCGGCGGTTTGTGCAAGAAGCCAGGCGCATGACATCCGGCAGCTGCAAAGCCGCACCGTGCAGATTATCTGCGAGCAGCTGATGGGTCGCTGCGCAGATGACATCGCCTCCACCGCCTGCCGTGCGCTGCTGTATGAGGTCCACACCGCACCCAAGCCGGGACTGGTCGACAGGGAGAACAGCGGCGCACACAGCGATATGCAGGAAACGACCTTCTTTGACAGCAGTTGCGCCCTCTATCCATATTTTCGTCAGGCGGCGTTGTTGGGTGCGCAGTACGGCAGCAACAGCGACACCTTCCAAAAACTGCGCTGGAAGGGCAAGCAAGCCGAACAGCGGATGCGTCAGGCGACCGGCGGAGTCAACACACACAAGGGAGCCATCTTCTCAATGGGGATTTTCTGTGCAGCGATGGCAGCAGCTTCCCTGAAAGAGGGAGGGTACTCCCGCACAAGACTGGCGGAGGGCTGTGCGGCTTTGTGCAAGGGCTTGTGCGATGATTTTGTACAGCTTGACCGGGGACTCCGCCCACCTCGTTCCTACGGGGAGCACTTGTACTGTCAGTATGGTATCGTCGGGATTCGGGGAGAAGCCGAGCGTGGCTTCCCTTCGGTGATGCAGCTGGGATTGCCCGCCCTGCAAGCTGCACTCAAACGAGGAGAGAGCTGCAACGATGCGGCGCTGTATGCGCTGTTGCAGTTGATGACCTCCGTCGAGGACACCAACGTGTTGACCCGCTCGGATTTACAGACATTAAAATGGATGCAGCAGCAGGCAGACAGTATGCTGCAAAAAGAGCGTCTGGACCATCATCTGTTGCAGGAGCTGGATGCTCGGATGATTGAGCGGAACATCAGTCCGGGAGGCTGTGCAGATTTGTTGGCACTGTGTCTGTTTGTCCACTTTTGGGAGGAGAATCTTTCCAAAGGGATATTGCCTTATCCACAGGAAAGTGGAGATTTGTTTGGGGAAAATGCAGAAAATAAAGCGTTTACTATAAAATAGCTTGACAAAACGGGTGAGGTGGATTAGTATAGGGATATGAAAGGCAGCTGCTGTTTGATTTAATAAAGCAAATGCCTGCAATCAATTCGTATTCTCCTTTTTGAGGGGGGCGAAGCGTCCCTTGCGGCTTTTGGGGACACCGCCCTTTCCCCCTTATATGATCCCAAAAAAAGACAGCCCTTGCGGTCGAAGGACCGACAGGGGCTGTCTTTTTTTATGCTTTTATTGTTTCTCCAGAAGAGATGTGTGGAACACCACATAGCGGTCGTGCGGCATATCCACTCCGCGGTAGTGCTTGACCATCCGATCTGCCTTATGCATCCCGTTTCGCAGGGCAACCTGCTGAGAGGCGGTGTTGGTGTCCCGAATGATGGAGCAAACCTCATCTGCCCCAAGGGTTTCAAAGGCGTACTGCCTGCACGCCTGCGCCGCTTCGGTGGCATAGCCGCAGTGCCAGTAGGAGCGGTTGAAGAGGTACCCAATTTCCAGAAGCTCCTGACCCTTCCACGGCTGCATGGTCAAGCCGCATTGACCAATCATTTCGCCGGTTTGTTTGAGGATGACCGCCCAAAGACCAAAGCCGAGCTGACGGTATCGCTCCAGCTGGCGGTCCAGCCATACCTGCGCTTCGCTGTCACTGAAGGCACCTTCGTAGGCGTACATCGTCTGTTCGTCCTGAAGGATACAGCACAGGGCAGGAAAATCCTCCTGGGTCATCTCCCGCAGGAGCAGGCGTTCGGTTTGCAAAATCATGGGAAAACCTCCGTTTCATCCAAAAGTTTGGGATAGCTATTTTAGCAGAGGAAAAAGAGCGCACACTCATTATAGGGGGAAAGCCCTCTGTGAAAAATCGCGGCACGCGCGCTGTTCATTTTGATAAAAAGAAAGAGTCCGAACGCGAACTGCGTCCAGACTCAGACACAAAATCGTGCGGGAAAAAGGTGTCGCTGCCGACGCGTGCAGATTCAGCTGGATAAAAGAAAAGAGTCCGAACGCGAACTGCGTCCAGACTCAGACACGAAATCGTGCGGGAAAAAGGTGTCGCTGCCGACGCGTGCAGATTCAGCTGGATAAAAGAAAAGAGTCCGAACGCGAACTGCGTCCAGACTCAGACACGAAATCGTGCGGGAAAAAGGTGTCGCTGCCGACGCGTGCAGATTCAGCTGGATAAAAGAAAAGAGTCCGAACGCGAACTGCGTCCAGACTCAGACACAAAATCGTGCGGGAAAAAGGTGTCGCTGCCGACGCGTGCAGATTCAGCTGGATAAAAGAAAAGAGTCCGAACGCGAACTGCGTCCAGACTCAGTCTGGTGGTGCGGATAACAGGACTTGAACCTGCACGGGGGTACCACTAGAGCCTAAATCTAGCGCGTCTGCCAATTCCGCCATATCCGCAAATGACCTCTGATTTTTATACGGCGAGGTGACCGAGGTGGAGCGAACTGCTTTATCCACAAAGGCTGCGGCAAGGTGCGAAAGCAACTGCTTTCCTTAAAAAGGAAGGATGCCGCATACCGTTATTTATTATAGCAGTTTAAGAAGGGAAAGGTCAAGCGTTTTACCAAAAGAAAGAGAATTTTGAGAAGAAAGAGAAGGAATGAATTGACTTTATTTTAACGAAAGAGTATAATATAGTCAATATCAATAAAAAGATTGTCTGTAAAGGACAAAAATAATGTGATTTATTGGAGAACGGGAGGAAAAACAAATGATGTTGTTAAAAGATCGTGTAGCAGTTGTAACCGGTGGAACCAGAGGCATCGGATACGCCATCGTTAAAAAATATCTGGAAAACGGAGCAAAGGTCGTTCTGTTTGGCTCGAAAGAGGAGTCGGTCAATAAAGCTGTCCAGTCGCTCAAAGCAGAGAACCCGGATTGGGTCGTAGAAGGAATGTGGCCAAACCTGACCGATTCCGAGGAGATGGAACAAGCCATCGCCAAGGTCGGCGAAAAGTACGGCAGACTGGATATTCTGGTCAACAACGCCGGTGTATCCCAGAGCACCAAGTTGGAGGACTACCAGCCGGAGGACTTTGCAGGTATTATGAACCTCAACGTAAACGCACTGTTCAATGCCATCCAGCCGGCAGTTAAGATCATGCGTGCACAGGGCGGCGGCGTTATCCTCAACACCAGTTCGATGGTCAGCATCTCCGGTCAGCCATCCGGTGTCGGTTATCCAACCAGCAAATTTGCCGTCAACGGTATGACCCTGTCGCTGGCAAGAGAGCTGGGTCCAAGCAACATCCGTGTCAACGGCGTTGCACCGGGCGTTACCCGCACCGACATGGTAGCGGCTCTGCCGGAGAATATGATTAAGCCTCTGATTGCAACCATCCCGCTGCGCCGCGTCGGTGAGCCGGAGGATGTTGCAAACGCATTCCTCTTCCTGGCAAGCGATATGGCAAGCTATATCACCGGGGAAATCCTCTCGGTAGACGGCGCTGCCAGAAGCTAATTGACAAATTAAATCCATTAAAAAAAGGCGATGAATTTTCATCGCCTTTTTTATGTGTGTTTAGCGGGTCAGCGCTTCTTCCAGCAGCTTTACATCAAAGTGGAAATCCTTGTAGCCCTGCACGACGGTGTCCCAGTACCTCTGGGTCGGCGGCAGTTTCTCCCCTCCGTTCATCACATACCAGAAGCCTTCGACCTCTCCGTGTCCTTCGATGGAGAAGGTCATCGTTTCGGTGCGGTAGATGTTGTCCTGTACATCCTCATAGTCGTCCAGTGCGCGGATGTCCTCCTCATACACCTCAAAGGCAGCGATGGGAACAAAGTGGTCGGGACTGGGCACAACGGTGAGGAAGGAGGTGTCCGGTGTGTGTCCGCGGAACATCAGCTCATGTCTTTCGGCGTGTCCGGCACCCAGCAGGCGGGCAGTGGGACACCGAACCTTCATATCCTCCAGGTTCAGATTGCTTCCATAGGCAAAATAAATTTTGGGTTGCTTATTCATTCGACCATCCTCCTTTTTTATCAGTCTTAATATTTCTGCTTATTAAGTTTATCATAGCAAGTTGTGTGCTTTTTTTCAAGAATTTATTCTGAAAAATGCAGCTGCCATTTTGTGACATAGGAAAAACGGCTTTCCCCAAAAATAAATTGGGGAAAGCCGTTTTTTATGGATGAATCGTGGATGTCAAAAATTAGTAACCAATCAGCGTGTTATAAAAAACGAGGGTGTTGTCCGGGGAACATAGAGCGGTGCGCTCCATCGCATCCAGCTGTTCGGTGCTCTTGTTTTCAAACCATTCGTTCAGCCCATTCTGTCGGGCAAACTCTGCGACGCTGATATTTTCGGAAACGTCAAAGAGCATCTGCATCGACTGCTCGGCGCTTTTTTCATAGAGAGCATCTTTAAAGATGTCCTGTTTTAAAAGCGGATACAGGTCGTTGCTGTATTCAGAAGGGGAAAGCAGGTAAGGCAGCTGGAATTCACTGTCCTTCAAAATCGAAAGCAGATGACTGTTTTCGATGAACAGTGCGCCGCGTACCGGAACTTCTGTGGAATCCGTTTGCAGATAGAGTCGGTTGCAGCTCATCGAGGTGCGGTTCGGGCTGGAAGCTGCCAGAATCTGCTCAATCAGCTCGGGGTCGGTGATGCTCCATTTGAGATTGGAGCGCTCGATGGATTCGGCATAATCCTCCAGGTCGCTGGTGATGGAGAGTGTAGGGTCCAAATCAATGTCCTCCATGGTTGGCATTGTCACAACCAGAGATTGAACCTTGGTGGAAGGCTGCCCAAGATTCAGACCAAACGACTCCAGCAGCTTGAGCGTTTTCTGATAAGAGGAGCGCAGAATCAGGTTGGAGCTTCCATAGGGCAGCTTTTGCAGCTGTTCGCGCAGCTCAAGATTTTGCCGAAGACTTTCATCGTATTCCTTGACACCAAATTCCAGGTAACCGCAGAAGGAGTCGGCAGAATAGTCGAAGAGGCGGTCGGCGGTCATGGTCATCAGGTCTTCGCGAATTGCCTGAAGCAGGGCTTCATATTGGTCGGTGTCGACCGTTCCGATACGGCTGCCGATGGCGTTGTAAAGGGTCACCTGCTCGAGCAGCTCGGGCTGATAGAAAAAGACCGGTTCGCTGCTTTGAATCACTTCCGGTTCGCAATAGATTTGCTCGAGCAGCGGAAGGTCATGGGCGCTGATCGGATACCGGCGGCTCAATTTATGACCGTTTGGCTCCAGAGAATAGGTGATTTCATAGAAGGATGAGGTCTGACCGGTATAGTCTTTTAAATCCAGCCCATTCTGGTGGAGCTGAAGAACCAGCTTCTTTGCAGATTCCGAGGTCAAGGTGCTTTTGGGAGTGGCGAAATTGTCGTGCCAGATTCCGTTGGTGTCTACCCAGGTGTAGGAGGAATATCGGCTGGCTCCAGTTGCCATTCGGAAGGAGAGGTGTTGAATCTTTTCCTCTGTCGGAATTCGGTAGACCTGACCAAAGCCGTCGGTGGCAAAAAAGATGGGAACAACTAAGCACAGCGCCATCAGGAGGGCAATGCTGCGTCCATTGCTGCGCAGTTTGGAAAAACCTTTTCCGGTGACGCCCTCCACCAGCAGGAAGCCGAGTGGTGCGCCCACCAGACAGCCCAGCAGGGCGTTGGTGACCGGATCGTCAAAAAAATGGATGCCGAAGACCAGGAACATCATCAACATTCCTGCCAGAATCTTCATGATTTGGGTGAAGATGGTTTGTCTGCCCCACTGCTGCGCCCACTCGCTGTGGAAGCGGCGGTAGAGATGCAGCGCAAGCATCAGAGCGGCAAAGCCCAAAACCAGCCAGAGCAGCATACCAATCAACCAATGGTTGTTGTCTGGAAGCGGTGTGTAGGAATAATGGTTCATATAATATGCCATCAGAGCATAGGGGGAGAGCAGGCTGGCAGGAATCAGAAGGTTTCTATTGGCTGCGCCATAAAGGGAGCCGGAAAAAGCTGTGACCATAAACAGAAGTACCGAGCCGGCACCATTGAGGGCAGCGGAATAGAGGATGCTCTCGATGGTATTCGAGGAGGTGACTGCCACCATGCAGGAGATGGTGAAAATGGAGCTGTACAGGACAGCCCAAAACAGAAAATCCTGGAGATGGATGGACAACAGGGTGATTGGAGAAAGGACAGAATGATAGAAAGCCAACTGAATGGACAGGGACAGCACCTTGCAAATCAGCAGAGGAGGCAGCAGGAAGGTAAGCCCTGCAAAGTAGCGGGTGAAAAACAGGCGGTCACGAGATATCGGCATCCCGTGGTAGAAATCCACCGAAAGACGGGTGTGCAGATAGTGGAACAACATGGTTGCCAGCATGACCGGCACGACAAAGCCCAGCACACAGAAGGCAAAGGAGGAGACGCGAGGGTGCAGGCTGTTTGGTGTGATGATGCTCATATCGACCTGGGAGGCAGAGGTGTAATCGGGCAGCACGGCAGTCAGCAGCAGGGCAACCAGATACATTCCCATAGGAATGAGGTTCTGTTTGACTACGGTGCGGTACAGCTCAAAAAACTGGTGATCGAACAATCTGCCGGATGGACGGGAACGAGAATTAGAAGATGACGTTGTTGTAGTCATAGCCGACAGCCTCCATTTCTGTGATAAATATTTCTTCCAGCGTCAGCGGTACCGTTTCACACAGCAGCGGGTGAAAGACCGACAGCTTCTGCTGAATCTGTATCGGATTGCCGCGGACCACCATCTCTGCAATGCTGCCGCTGCTGTGCATGGAGATGATGGGGAACAATTGAGCAAGCTGTTCGCGGGAGGGCAGCGGACGGGCGGCAAACTGGATTTTGGCAAAGTCGCAGCGCAGCTGGTCCAGCTCCCGTTGGAACAGGATGTGTCCGCCGTGCAGCAGACCGACCTGGTCGCACAAATCCTCCAGCTCCCGCAGGTTGTGGGAGGCAATCAAGACGGTGATGCCTCGTTCGATGACATCGTCCGAAATCAGCTTGCGTACAGCGACGCGGATGACCGGGTCAAGCCCGTCGAATGCTTCATCCAGCAGCAGATATTTGGGCATACAGCTCATGCCGAGGATGATGGCGATTTGGCGGCGCATCCCCTTCGAGCAGGTGGATAGCTTGCGCTTGGGGTCGATGGGGAAACGCTGCACCAGCTGTTCGTACCGCTGCTGTGACCACTGGGTATACAGGCAGGCGTACAGCTTTGCCATGCTTTCCATCGAAGCGCCCGGCTGCTGATAAATTTCATCGGGGATGAAGAAAATCTGCTGTTTGCACGCCGAATTTTCATAGACCGGCTGACCGTCGATTTCAATGCTGCCGCTGGTGGGACGGTAGATGCCTGCCAGCAGGTGCAGCAGGGTGGATTTTCCGGCGCCGTTGGAGCCGACCAGACCGTAGATACTGCCTGATTCGATGGTGGTGGACAGATTTTCCAAAGCAGTGGTTGGACCGAAGGTCTTGGTAAGAGAAACCGTTTTAATCATCTTGGGTACCTCCTTGGTTGCAGGGTGAAAGGGAGTCCAGCTGTTGGCGGATGGCGTCGAGCAGTTGCTGCGGGGATACGCCGCGGCTCAACGCCTTGTCCACAGCGTCCAGAACCTCCTGCAAGGCTGCCTGCCGCAGCGATTGCAGGGAAAGGACATCCGGTGAAACAAAGCTTCCCCTTCCCGATACGGTGTAGATGATGCCCTGTTGCTCCAGCTGCTGATAAGCTTTGGCAACGGTGTTGGGGTTGACACCCACCTCGCGCGCCAGCGCGCGCACCGACGGCAGCTGCTGATTTTCGTCCAGAATCCCCAGCATCGACAGACGGATGATCTGTTCCTGAAGCTGCTCATAGAGGGGGACCCGACTTTGCAAATCAATCTGGATCATTTCTTCACCTCCCAAATCTATCTGTATGAAGTGTATTAGTTTGAATAGTACACTTAGAGTATAGCAGATTTTTCTGGCTTGTCAAGTATGAAAAAGACAGAGCCATAAAGTTTTCAAAATGCACCGAATCAGTCGATGCAGCAGGTGATTGAATCCAAATTTTTTTGTTGGATACAGGGGAAAAAGACTTGCTTTTTTGCCTGTGATGTGGTAGTATGTGTTTTGTTATCTTATGATTTTCAGAAAGAGGTGACTAGCTAAGATGAAACAGGGAATCCATCCAAAGTATGAGCCAACCGTTATCAGATGTGCATGTGGTGCAGAATTTGAAACCCGTTCTACAAAAAAGGATCTGCGCGTTGAAATTTGTTCAAAGTGTCATCCTTTCTTCACAGGCAAACAGAAACTGGTTGATACCGGCGGTCGTGTAGATCGTTTCAACAAACGTTTCGGCCTCAATAACAAATAGGTTCAGAACTTTACGCTCACAAGGCAATGCATCAGAAAAACAGACTGCTGCATTGCCTTTTTGCTATCCCTTGTTGCAAAAACACGGGGATAAAATCAAAATCAGGCGGAGGGAAGGCTTATGCAGGAATATGTAACCATCTATGCTCCGGCAGAGGATGAATTTGTCGAGCGCAAATCCAGGTTTATCGGAGCAATCGCGCCGGTGCAGACTGAGGAGGAGGCACAGGCGTGGATTGCGCAGGTGCGTCAGCAGCACCGGGATGCCACCCACAACACCTATGCCTACATCCTGCGCAACGGGATTAAACGTTACTCGGACGACGGAGAGCCGCAGGGGACTGCCGGTGTGCCGATGCTCGACTGCATTGAAAAAGAGGGTCTGGTCGATGTGGCGGTGGTGGTGACCCGCTATTTCGGCGGCATCCTGCTGGGAGCGGGCGGCTTGGTGCGCGCTTATTCCCACGGAGCCAAGATTGCTGTCGATGCTGCCTCCCGCAAGCTGATGACCACCTGCGTGTTACTGGAGATGCAGATGGACTACTCCTTTTACGGAAAGGTCAACTATCTGCTGCCAAACTATGTTTGCCGGGTGGAGGACACCGATTTTGGAGCGGTGGTCAGCATGAAAGTGCTGTTTAAAAAGGATGAGAGCGAGCGCTTTATCAAAGAAGTCACCGAGCTGAGCGCGGCTTTGATTGTTCCGCAGGTGGTGGAGGAACGTTTCGACCATTTTGCGGGATAAGTTCGCATAAAAAATTAAAATTACAGAAGGAATTTCGTCTTTTTTTCAGTATATAGTATATAGAAGGGGAAAAAGGGAATTTCCTTTCAAAAGGTAAGGGAGATCATCTGGAAAGGAGGGCGGCAGGATGTTGCCAGAACTGTTTATCCAGCAGCTCAAACAGAGCTGTGATATGGAGCGGATCGTTTCCGGCTATCTGCCCTTAAAGAAAAAAGGGCGCTACCTGGTGGGACTGTGTCCCTTCCACTCGGAAAAGAGCCCTTCTTTTTATGTCTATCCGCAGAATCAGTCTTTCTACTGCTTCGGATGCGGAGCGGGAGGCGATGTGATTACCTTCATCCGCCGCATCGAAAATCTGGAGTATATGGAGGCGGTCAAGCTGCTGGCGGACCGCTGCGGGCTGGAGCTGCCGATGGACAGCGACCAGTCGGACGCACGTTCGATGCTGAAAAAGCGGGTGCTGGAAATCAACCGCGAGTCGGCACGGTTTTTCCATTCCTGCCTGATGTCCGAACAGGGCAGACAGGCGTATGAGTACCTCATCAGCCGCGGAAGGGACCGCAAGACCATCCGTCACTTTGGATTGGGCTATGCACCGGCAGGCTGGGACGGACTGCTCAACCACCTGCGCGCCAAGGGTTTTTCGGACAACGATATGCTGGAAGCCAATGTGGTGACCAAAGGAAAATACGGACCGCACGACCGTTTTTCCAACCGAGTCATCTTTCCGATCATCGACCTGCGGGGCAATGTGGTCGCCTTTGGCGGCAGGGCGCTGGACGACAAGGGAGCCAAGTATCTCAACTCCAGCGATACGCCGGTCTTTAAAAAGAGCAAGACCCTGTTTGCCCTCAACTTTGCCAAAACCTCCAAGCACCCGGGTCTGATTTTGGCAGAGGGGTATATGGACGTCATTGCCATCCATCAGGCGGGCTTTGACAACGCGGTGGCAACTTTGGGCACTGCGCTGACCGAGGAGCAGGCAAGGCTGATTTCCCAGTATGCCGAGCGGGTGGTGCTGGCGTACGATTCGGACGGACCGGGACAGGCAGCCACCAAGAGGGCGATGAATATTTTTGATGAGGTCGGTGTCAAGGTCAGTGTGCTGTCGATGACCGGTGCAAAGGACCCGGACGAGTTCATCAAAAAATATGGGGCCGAGCGCTTTGCCATGCTGCTGGACAACAGCCGCAATCCGGTGGAGTTTGAGCTGAGCAAGCTGCGCACCACCTATGACACCGCGCAGGCGGACGGCAAGGTGGGATATCTCAAGGAGGCGTGCAAGCTGTTTGCCGGCATCCGCAACCCGGTGGAGCGGGAGGTCTACATCACCCAGACGGCAAACGAGCTTGCAATCTCGCCGCAAGCTATCAAGGCACAGATTGAAAATCTGGACAAGCGGGAGTCCTACCGCCAGCGTAAGCAACAGCGGGCGGACACCAACATCTATATCGGCAGGATGGCAGCAGCAAAGGACGACCTGCAGCGCCGCACCAATCTTCGCTACGCCATGGCGGAGGAAGGGGTGCTGTTCTGCCTGATGAAAAACCCGGACTCCTACCCGCAAGTCAGCAACCGGGTGAGCGAGCAGGATTTTGTCACCGACATCAACCGTCAGCTCTATCTGGCACTGAGCCAGCGCTTGGAGCAGGGACAGACGGTGGAGATGATTGACCTGTCGTCGCAGCTGTCCCCGGAGCTGATGGGAAGAATCTCGGCAATCATGGCGACGGCACCGTCGCAGCGGTGCGACGAGCAGACGCTGGGGGATTATATCGCTCGGTTGATCGAGCACAGAAGTGTAAAAACGGAAAGGGAAGTTGCCCAGATGGATGACAACGACTTGGGAGAGTATGTCAAACAGCTGGCGGCAAAGAAAAACAGGAGGAGTTAGTTTGGCAGTAAAGGACAAAAAGGCAGTGATCCGCAGCCTGATCGAAAGCGGAAAAGCCAATGGCAAGCTGACAACAAGAGAGATCAACGATGCGCTGGAGCAGTTGGATTTCGATGTGGAAAAGGTGGACAAGCTGTATGACACACTGGAATCGCTGAACATCGACATCGTGGACGACATCGACCTGTCCGATTTGGACGGCAAGGACTTTGATGGCGAACACGACGAGGATGACGATGCACTGCTGTCGGTGGAGGGCATCAGTATCGACGACCCGGTCAAGGTGTATTTGAAGGAAATCGGTCGCGTGCCGCTGCTGACTCCCGAGGAGGAGATCGAGCTGGCAGAGCGGATGGCAAAGGGGGACCCTTATGCCAGAAAACGTCTTTCGGAAGCGAACCTTCGACTGGTTGTCAGCATTGCAAAACGATATGTTGGACGCGGAATGCAGTTTTTGGATTTGATTCAGGAGGGCAACCTGGGTCTGATCAAAGCGGTGGAGAAATTTGACCACACCAAGGGATTTAAATTCTCCACCTATGCGACCTGGTGGATTCGTCAGGCCATCACCCGTGCGATTGCCGATCAGGCAAGGACCATCCGCATCCCGGTACACATGGTGGAAACCATCAACAAGGTCAAAAAGGTTTCCAGCCAGCTGCTGCACAAAAACGGACACGATCCGACAGCAGAGGAAATCGCAGAAGAACTGGATATGCCAATCGACAAGGTCAGAGAGATCATGCGCGTTGCACAGGAACCGGTTTCGCTGGAAACACCAATCGGCGAAGAGGAGGACAGCCATCTGGGCGACTTCATCGAGGACTCGGATGCACCGGCTCCGGCAGATGCCGCTTCCCACACCCTGCTCAAGGAGCAGCTGGAGGATGTCCTGTCTACCTTGACCCCAAGGGAGAAGAAGGTGCTGGAGCTGCGCTTTGGTTTGGAGGACGGCAGAAATCGCACCCTCGAAGAGGTTGGCAAGGAATTCAACGTCACCCGTGAGCGTATCCGCCAGATCGAAGCCAAGGCACTCAGAAAACTGCGCCACCCAAGCCGCAGCAAACGTCTCAAGGATTTCCTGGATTAGTGGATAAAAATAAAAAAGATGCAGACGTTTGTCTGCATCTTTTTTTGTTTGATTTTATAAAGGGGAAATCTCGTCCCTTTGCAGCGAGAACAGCACATTGTCATAGACAACATCGTTATACCGCAGCGCCCGATGCAAATAACCCTCCTGCCGGAAGCCGAGTTTGCGCAGCAGGGCTTGGGAGGCAATGTTGGGAGCCAGCACCTGCGCTGAGATGGAGTCGTAGTGCTTGACCGAGAACAGGTAGTCGATGAAGGCGGTGAGCGCTTCGGTCATATACCCTTTGCGGGTGTACTCCTCCCCCAGCCAGTAGGCAAGGTCGATGGAGTTGACATCATAGCGCAGATGGTCTTCGTCGACATGGATTTTACCAATCAGCCGGTCATCCTCTTTGCTGGCAATGGCAAAGTCCTTTTGGTTGGCAATCATCTGTTGCAGATAGTTTCGGGAGCCTTCGCGGTCCATTTTGAACATACACAGATATTGCAGGACGAAGTCGGAATTTCCCAGCCGGTCAAATTGCTCCAAATCCTCCATGCGCAGCTCGCGGATTGTCAGATGTTCGGTGACAAGGTTCATGGGTCTCCCTCCTGATGTGTTATTGGGAAAAAACAGAAGTTTTCGTCCACCTTTTTCAAGAGGTGGTGGGTTTTGCACTCCGCAGAGTGCCAAATCCTTTATCGTCAGGCACATTTTTGAAAGTTTTCGGCAGTACCGGCAGAAACTGATGATAGCATACATCTGCACAAATATGTGCAGATGTGAACTGACGTGCAAAAGCATCGAAACAGCTTGACAGCCTCTATCGCTTTTTATTTTTTGTTATTAGGTTGGGGCTGCTCGCCCCAAACCCTCGCAAACTTTTTGCAAGTGAAAAAGTTTTCAAGAGCCGATTGTATGTATAGACTGCCTCCGAAAAGTTCCCAGTGGGAAGTTTTCGACAGTATCGGCAGAAACTGATTATAGTATACATCTGCACAAATATGTGCAGATGTGCACTGACGTGCAAAAGCATCGAAACAGCTTGACAGCCTCTATCGCTTTTTATTTTTTGTTATTAGGTTGGGGCTGCTCGCCCCAAACCCTCGCAAACTTTTGTGTACAAAAGTTTGACAAAAAACTTCTGTTTTTCTTTTAACTGCCTTTATCTAGCCAGCGAGCCCATTGGGTCCCATGGCTCGAGCATGATTGGTTCGCTTTCGAAAATTTCAACCACTTCTTTTGGCAGATACTTTTTGTTGACCACGATCTGGTAGGTGTATTCTTCGAACCAGCGGTCGCTCATAACATAGTATCCGTCCTTGCAGGCATCTTCACCCCAGCTGTTTTCTACACGCCAACGGTTTGGATTGCCGTTTTCGTCGAGGTTGACCCCCTGGAATACCATCGCATGGGTCATCTGGCTCTGTCCGTATTCCAGACGCTCTGCCTTGTTCATGCCAAAGTGGGTGCCGAACAGACCGTCCAAATCATAGATATCCAAATCCAGGATGCCGCCGGTGCGGGAGCCGCGTTTGCCGACGTCACAGCCGAACCAAACCGGTTCGCCGTCCTGCATCTGCGCGATAGCAGCCTTCTTCAGCTCTTCGATTGGCAGGTTGACATATTTGACCGGGCGACCTTCTTTGACGTTGCCCAGGTAGCTGACACTGTAGGATTTAAAGAACGGTTTGTCCTCGGTCGGAGCGTTGATGAGGCTGATGTAATCGTTGACATTGACGCCGATATACTTGTCATAGAAGCTCTTTGGAGTCAGACCGCAGTCACGATGGAAGTTGCCATCCTTGTCGCGGTATTCAAAGTCAAAGCTCTTTGGCGGTTTGCCCAGGCTGATGCACAGCATATTGTAGATGGTGGCAAGCATCTCTTCCTTCTGCTGGCGCAGCTGTTCGATGCTGGCTCCGTCCTTGTGAGCTTTGCGCAGGATGCAGGCAAACTCGCGCAGCTTTTCGGTCATGTAGCTGTTCATCTCCTGGGTGGCGGAGGAGATTACACTCTCCGGCATGGCAGCTTTTGGAACCAGACCGTACTTGTTGATAAGGTTGCACAGCATATCCCACTGACCGCCGTCGTTGAGCGGAGCAGAAACCAGATGGGAGATCAATCTGCCGTTGCTTGGCTCATCCAGAGTCTCCAGAATGCTTTCCAGGAAGTAGTTGGATTTTTCCAGTTTATCGTAGAACAGGGTGTAGCTCTGGGAAAGCTCAAAGTTTTCCAGATTCAGTTTGTGCATCACCTGAAAACGCAGACAGTTGAGGGCTGCAAACATCCAGCAGCGACCGCTCTTTTTCTGGTTGGTGACCTTGCCCTGTTTTAAGCTCAGGGAAAATTCATGAGTGACCCTACGCTCTGTTTGGTAGTTGGTGGCAACCGCGTTGATGCCGTTGCTGACAACCGCATTCATCGCAAGAGCATTGGTGGGATTGGTGTCAAATCCCTGTTCGAACTGATTGAGGTTTTCCAAAGAAATGTTTGTGTTCATCATTTGTCACTCCTTCATAAAATGTAGCAGGCACTTTACCTATTGACTCTATTCTACCACTTTTTCGATAAAAATCTTAAACTTTTTATGAATTTTACGGATATTTTTGCCGAGATTGGGTGGAAAGGAGGGGGTGTTCGCTTTTGATAGGCGTAAAAAGAGGAAAAAAGGGAAGAAAAACAGCATCGGCATTTCTAAAATCTTTTGGCTTGACAACTGATACAGGGTATTATATACTAAAAAGGTAAGGTTAGACCGGTCAATCGATACGGCGAAGAAGTGTGAGGTGAACGACGTGCATATTACTTTGGAAGCCGATTATGCAGTCAGGATCGTTCAGGTGCTGGCACAAAGCAATAAGCGCCTGGATGCAAAAACAATCTCTGAGATGACAGGAGTGACCCTGCGCTTTTCCTTAAAGATACTGCGCAAGCTGGTGGCAGCGGGGATCATCCGTTCTTTTAAAGGTACCCAGGGCGGTTATGAGATCGGACGACCGCTTGATGAAATCTCGCTGGGCGAGGTCATTGAAACCATTGAAGGGAGATATACCCTGAACCGCTGCATAACAGGGGAATATGCCTGCACCCGAAAAAAGGGACAGTGCTGTAAGTTTCAAAAAGTTTTCCGTGAAATCTCGGAGGATGTGCGCGAAAAGCTGTACTCCTATAAGTTTACAGATTTTGTGGATTAAAAACTCAACCATAGCAATACAGAAAGGCTCCGCCAAACGGCGGAGCCTTTCTGTATTTTGGGTTTTATATGGTGTTTTATCATTTAGAGATAACAAAATTAGCAGCGGTATCCTCTGGTTGCATACAGAATCAGCAGTGGACCAACCACCGGAATCAATGAGAGGATGGTGAATAAAAATTTGTTTTGCGGTGCATACTGCTGGAAAACGAACAGATAAACCAGCACCTGACCGAGATAAACCAGCAGGTTGAGCAGTGAGCTGACCAAACCACCCAACAGAGGTACTGCATAGGCGACCGAAGAAAAGATGGACAGCAGCGGCAGTGCGTATGCCAGCGGGATGTCGCTGAGATAGCGGTTGAAGGGTGCTGTGTTGTATTTGAGGGTGTCGCCGATGTATCCGATGATATAGAGGCTGAAAAAGGGAATGAAGGCAAGCCAGGCGTTATTTAAGCAGCGCAGTTTTGCCAGCTTGTAAAAAGCAAAAGCAGAAACGATGTAGATTGCCAGCGAGATCATGTTGGTGATCGACCAACCCAAAAATGCAAAATGCATAATGGATGCCCTTCTTTCTTTAGCTGTAAGATTGAACTTGTATTCTTATTATAGCATCTTTGCAGAAAAAATCCTAGGGGTATTTTCAAATATTTTCACAACATTTCCACTGAAAACGCAGTGGTTTTCAACAAAAACAGGAAAAAATAGGGAAAGAACACAGCAATCTGCTGTTTTATAAAGAATTATTTCTACAAATCATACAAGACAGTGTTCAAAAAAAGGAGGGTTTTGCCCTCCTTTTTGTCCTTTAGGCGTTTTTAGCAAAAGCAGCGTCGGGAATGGTCACCTTGCGGATATCCGCACCCAAGCCCTGCAATTTGCCAACCAGGTCCTCATAACCGCGCTCGACCCAGTGGATGTCCTCGATCTCGGAGGTGCCCTTTGCGCTCAGGGCTGCCTGAACCAGTGCGACGCCGGCGCGCAGGTCCAACGCTTTGACGTGCGCACCCGACAGCTGCTCCACACCTTCCACAACGGCAACCTTGCCGTCCACCTGAATCTTTGCACCCATGCGGTGCAGTTCATCGACATATTTGAAGCGGTTGTCCCACACCCCTTCAGTCACGATGCTCGTTCCCTGTGCGATGGCAAGCAGGGTGGTCATCTGTGGCTGCATATCGGTGGGGAAGCCGGGATGCGGCAGGGTCTTAACATTGGTCTTGACAAGCTTTCCAGTGCGGCGCACCAGAATGGAATCATCGTATTCTTCAATTTCACAACCAGCTTGAATCAGCTTGTCGGTGATTGCCTCCAGATGTTTTGGAATGACGTTTTTGATGAGGACCTCTCCGCCGGCGGCAGCGGTCATGGTCATATAGGTGCCGGCTTCGATCTGGTCCGGGATGATTGGATAGGTCGTGCCGTGCATCAAATCGACCCCGTGAATCTTGATGACATCGGTGCCGGCTCCGCGGATGTCCGCACCCATGGAGTTTAAGAAGTTTGCAAGGTCAACGATGTGTGGCTCTTTGGCGGCATTTTCCAGAATGGTCAGTCCCTTTGCACGCACGGCTGCCAGCATGATGTTGACCGTAGCACCCACCGAAACCACATCCAGATAGATGTGGGAACCGAACATTTCTTCGCTGGTGGCGTTGATGAAGCCGTAATCGGTGGTGACAGTGGCACCCAGCGCCTCAAAGCCCTTGATGTGCTGGTCGATGGGACGCACGCCAAAGTTACATCCGCCCGGAGGGGAAACGTGCGCCTGCCCAAAGCGTCCTAAAAATGCGCCCAGGAAATAATAGGATGCACGCAGATGCCGCGCCGATTCGTAAGGCACGACCGGCTCGGTGATGTTGCGGGTGTCGATTTCGACGGTGTTTTTGGCAAGATAGCGCACCTGTGCGCCCAGGTCCTTTAATATCTGAAACAGGATGGTGACATCACTGATATTGGGTACGTTTTCAATGACGCAGACATCCTGCGCCAGTACAGTCGCAGGGATGATTGCGACCGCGGCATTTTTGGCTCCGCTGATCTCCACTTCACCGTGGAGGGTGCTTGGTCCGTTGATGATATATTTTTCCAAGGCAGACTCCCCTTAATTTGCATTTTTAAGCGGACAGGCTCCCGAACGACCTGACCGCACAGCACCGTTTAGTATTTCACAAAAAACAAAAAATACTACCGGCTGTTCTGTCTATCTATTTCTGCATGGACCGGAGAAGCTTTGCTTTCTGCCGGTCGAGTGATTTTTTGGATTATTTTCAAGCTATTTAAACATACCCTTTTTCCAGAAAATCAGGGTGCATACCAACATCAATACGATGGCGGTGCTGACAACGAACCAGAAGTATGGAAGAGGAAGGTCGTTGACGTTGATACCGTAAAGACCGAAGACGATGTTTGGCAGCGCCATGACCATGGTCAGCGCAGTCAGCGTCTTCATCACGATATTCATATTGTTGTTGATGATGGAAGCAAAGGCATCCATGGTGTTGGAAAGGACGTTGGAGTAAATCGAGCACATCTCAATCGCCTGTTTGACCTCGATGATGACGTCCTCCAAAAGCTCTTCGTCCGCATCATAGAGCTTGATGATGCGACCGCGCAAAATCTTTTCCAGAGTTACTTCGGTTGATTTTAACGAGGTCGAAAAATAAACCAGCGATTTTTCCAGTCCCAAAATCTGGATCAGCTCTTTATTTCGCATGGTTTTGTGCAGCAAGTTTTCAGTTGTGTAGGAAATTTTATCGATCTGTTTTAAGTACTGCAAGAATCGCGTTGCGATGCGCAGCAGGATGTTCAGTAAAAATTGTGTGCGCAGATGGGTCTGGATATTCTTGACTAAACCCTGGCTGAGTTCAGAGATGACCGCATTTTCGCGCAGGCAGACGGTGGTGATGAAGCGGTTGTTGGTGATGATTGCCATTGGCATGGTGGAATAGACCACCGTTTTTTCCTCATCCTGTCGCTCTGCTGTCGGCACGTCCACGATGACCAGTGTCTGCTCCTCTTCCGATTCAACACGGGAGCTTTCCTCTTCGTCCAAAGCCGCGCGCACAAAGTCCTGCTCCAAACCCAAAACGTCCACCAGATAGCGGACCTCAGGCTCGGTCGGACAAATTGCACAGACCCAGCAGCCGTCCTCGACTGCATGAATCTGAGAAACTTTTCCGTCTATTGTTTTATAAAAATTGAGCACAGGCGCCCCTCCTATTTTGAGGACAGAACCGCCGTAAAGCCTGTCCCCAACGCTTTTGTTTTGCTGTATGTCGGAAAACCTAACGGGTCAGGCTTCAAAAAACTCACCTCTTATTTGGTAAAAAATCTACATAACAGTTTTATTATATCATAAACTAACCTGATTGCAAGCAAAAAACACCCGAAGCGGTTTTGGAAGGGTGAAGAAATATCAGACAAAAACAGGTAGAAGTTTTGTGCATTTTTTGCTTTTGTAGACAGTTGCGGCTATTTATGGTATTTGCTGTGGTTATTGATGCTGCACGCACGATAAATTTGTTCAAGCAGCATGACGCGGGCAAGCTGATGCGGGAAGGTCATGCGGGACATCGACAGCTTGAGATTGCTGCGCTGTTTGACCGCAGGGTCCAATCCCCAGGAGCCGCCGATGATAAAGCTCATCTGGCTGATGCCGCCGGTCTGCTGGCGCAAAAAGGTTTCGGCAAGCTGCTCGGAGGAAAGCATCTGTCCTTCGATGCACATGGCAACCACAAAGGACTGTGCAGGGATTTTGGACAGGATGCTCTGTCCCTCCTGTGCAAGGCAGCTTTCAATCTGTGCAGCGGAAGGGTCCTGCGGTATTTTGCCTTCGGGCAGCTCGATAATCTGTAATTTGACAAAGGCGCCCAGCCGCTTTTGATATTCTTCGCAGGCGCGGCGCAGATAATCCTCTTTTAATTTTCCGACGGTAATCAGGTCGACTTTGAGCATGGGCAGCTCTCCTTTTCAGATGGGATTTAGCAGTTTCGGTTTTCGTACCAGTATTTCTGGTCAAGGGTGCGGTAGGCAAGCGCTTCGGCAATCTGGGTGCGTCCGATGGTTTCTTCGCCGGCAAGGTCGGCGATGGTGCGGGCGACCTTGACTACACGGTCATAAGCACGGGCGGTCATCCCGAGGCTTTCGAAGGAGCGGCGCAAAAATTCCAGTGCTTCGCCGCTGAGTGGGCAGTAGTGCTGCAACTTTCCGGCAGGGATGCGGGCGTTGCAGTGGAAAGGCTCTCCGGCAAACCGTTCTTGCTGAAGCTTGCGTGCTTTTTCTACGCGCGCGCGGACAACAGCCGAGCTTTCTTCGGTACTGCTGCCGGTCAGGTCGTGAAACTGGACGGGCGCGACCTCGACGTGCAGGTCGATGCGGTCGAGCAAAGGACCGGAGATTTTGGAAATGTAGCGCTGGACAGCATTTTCCGAGCAGGTGCAGGCGATGCTTGGGTGTCCGCGATAGCCACAGGGACAGGGGTTCATGGCAGCAACGAACATCATCGAGCAGGGATAGGTGACGCGGGAGGCGGCGCGGGAGATGGTCACACAGCTGTCTTCGATGGGCTGGCGCAGCACCTCCAGCGACTGCCGCTGAAATTCCGGCAGCTCGTCCAAAAACAAAACGCCGTTGTGCGCAAGGGAAATCTCACCCGGAACCGGGCTGGAGCCACCGCCGGTCAACCCGGCAGGGGAAACGGTGTGGTGCGGCGAGCGAAACGGTCGGGTGTTCATGATGGGGTGGTCGGGCGGAAGCATCCCTGCAACCGAGTAGATGCGGGTAGTCTGGATGGCCTCCTCAAAGCTGAGCTTGGGCAGGATGGTGGGCAGGCGCTTGGCAAGCATACTTTTTCCGGTGCCGGGCGGTCCAATCAGCAGCAGGTTGTGCCCGCCGGCAGCGGCAATCTCCAGTGCCCGCTTGGCAAATCCCTGTCCGCGCACCTCACAGAGGTCCTCGGTGAAGCGGTTGCCGCCGTCGAGCAGCAGCATCGGGTCGAAGGGGAGAGGAGCAATCTCCTGCTGACCGCAAAGGCAGCGGCAGAGCTGTTCGATGTCCGAAACCGGATAGACCTCCAAGCCGTCAACGATGGAAGCTTCTTTGGCATTTGCTTCGGGGACATACAAGCGGAGGATGCCGTCCGCTTTTGCCTGAATTGCCATCGAAAGAACGCCGTTGATGGGACGCAGCTGACCGGACAGACCCAGCTCGCCGACAAAAGCAGATTTTTCGGGCAGAGCCTCCAGCTGCTGGGAGGCAAGCATGACCGCCAGAAAGATGGGCAGGTCGAAGGCAGGACCCGATTTTTTCTGGCTGGCAGGAGCCAGATTGACGGTGATTTTGGCAACCGGCAGTTCGTAGCCGGCGTGGACCAAAGCGGACTGCACCCGCGAGCGGGATTCCTTGACGGCGGCATCGGGCAGTCCGACCACATCGAAGGAAGGAATCGAGCGGCTGAGTGTGGTTTCCACCGTGACCGCATAGGCATCAATCCCGTTGATTCCATAGCTTTTAACGCAACTGTACACTGAAACATCCCTCCATGACAGCAGGATTTTTCTTTATTATACCACAGTTGGGGGAAAGCGAGAACGATATTTGCCAAAGTTTTGGAATGAATTTACATCAGCGGAGCAAAGGCGCGCAGCAGACTGCGCAGGACACGCACCGGCGCTCGCACCGACCGCACCTTTTGCAGGGTGATTTCCTCACAGATGTTCTGGGTTTTCAGGATGTCATCCCGTACCTGTGCAACCATAGGAGAAAGGTAAAAGGCGACGCCGCACTCGAAGTGCAGGTAGAAGCTGCGGAAATCGACATTGGTGGTGCCGACCACCGCGGTGGTGTTGTCGCTGACAAACATCTTGGCATGGATAAAGCCGGGGGTGTATTCAAAGATGCGCACCCCTGCGCTCAGCAGCTGCTGGTAGTAGGAGCGGGTGACCATATGAACATACCATTTGTCGGGCACATGAGGAGTGATGATGCGTACATCCACTCCGCTTTGTGCCGCAAGGCAGAGGGCGGAGAGCATCTCGTTGTCCAAAATCAGATAGGGTGTAGTGATATAGACATAGTCGCGCGCATGGTTGAGAATCTGCATATAGACGTTTTCTGCCAGATTGCAGGAATCCAGCGGGCTGTCCCCATACGGTTGGACAAAGCCCGGCGCCAGAAAACTCTCGTTGGGTAAAAAGTCGCACAGATGCAGCTTTTCCTGACAGGTGAACTGCCACAGCTCCAAAAACATCTCGGTCAGACCCTGTACACCCTGTCCGCGCAGCAAAACGGCAGTGTCCTTCCAGTGCCCATGCTTCTCTTTTTCGTTGATATATTCATCAGCAAGGTTGATGCCGCCGGTGAAGCCGACGTTGCCGTCAATGACACAAATTTTGCGGTGGTCACGGTAGTTGGTGGCAGCATTCAGGCGCGGGTGGAAGGGATTAAAGACGCCCACCTGAAAGCCCTTCTGCCGCAGCTGTTCGCTGTACATGGCAGGCAGGGTGGTGACACAGCCGACGTCATCATACAAAATGCGCACCTGTACGCCGTGCCGCTGCCGCTCCTCCAGTACACGCAGGATACTGTCCCACATCTTTCCGTGCTGCACAATAAAGTATTCCATCAGGATGAACTTTTGGGCGCCGCGCAGCTGTTCGAGCAGCCGCTGATAAAACTGTTCGCCGAGGGAGAAGTATTCCACCTGGGTGTTGCGATAGACTTCAAAGCCGGAGGTGCTGCTGATATATCCCGCCTGCCGCCCGAGCATCGGGTCAATCAGCGACAGCTGCTGCAAGGGTGTGGGCTGCGAAAGGGAGTCGTTTGGATTAAGCGTAACCTTGCCGTGGTCGCGGTGCAGCAGCGAGCGGGTGTAGCTGTCAATCTGCCGTGCCATCCGTCGGCTGTTGCGCTTCATGCCAAACATCAAATAGAAGATGCCGCCCACCAGAGGAATTGCCATGATGAGGATGATCCAGGAAATCTTGTAGGAAGGGTTGTCCTCCCGCGGCAAAATCCAAAGAACCATCAAAAAGCTTAAAATATTGAAGGCAATGCTAATCCAGTATTGCCGGGTGCCAAGCTCGACCAGCGTGAACAGCAGCAAAAACAGCTGCAACAGGATGAGGACAACGATAATGAACAGACGACTGGTCAGTAAAGTCAGTAGCCTTTTTTTGCGGGAGTGCCGGGCGGACAGCGGTTTGCGGATGTGGGCTCTCAAAGTGGGACACCTCCTGAAAGATAGGAAAAAAAGAGAGGCAAAGGGAAGAACCCCTCGCCTCTGCGGGAAACATGGTTTTGCGGGAGCAGCTCCCGATGAATGGTTATTCCAGTCCGTTTGGATTTTTGGAGATAAAGTTCCAGCTACTCTGGCACATCTGGTCGATGGTGCGGGTTGCTTCCCAGCCGAGCATCTCATGTGCTTTGGAGGCATCTGCGTAGCAGGAAGCGATGTCGCCGGCGCGTCTTTCCACAATTTTATAAGGGATGGCATGACCGCAGGCTTTTTCGAAGGCGTGTACAATCTGCAAAACGCTGGTGCCGTTGCCGGTACCCAGGTTGACCGCCTCTACGCCGGTGTGCGCAAGGCTGTAATCAATGGCTTTGAGGTGTCCCAGAGCCAGGTCTACGACATGGATGTAGTCGCGTACGCCGGTTCCGTCCACTGTGTCGTAGTCGTCGCCGTAAACGCTCAGGCAGGGCAGCTTGCCGATGGCAACCTGAGAAACATAAGGCAGCAGGTTGTTCGGGATGCCGTTTGGGTCCTCGCCAATCAAGCCGCTGTCGTGTGCGCCGATTGGGTTAAAGTAGCGCAGCAGTACAACGCTCCATTCGGGGTCTGCGACGTGCAGGTCGCTGAGGATCTGTTCAATCATCACCTTGGTGTAGCCGTATGGGTTGGTCGCAGAGGTAGGCATCCCTTCCTTAAATGGAACCGGGTTGTTCATGCCGTATACCGTAGCGGAGGAGGAGAAGACGATGCGCTTGCACTGATGCTCCTTCATGCTCTGGCAGAGCATCAGGGTGCCGGTGATATTATTGTGGTAGTATTCCAATGGTTTATGCACCGATTCGCCTACCGCTTTGAATCCGGCAAAGTGGATGACAGCATCAATCTTCTGTTCTTCAAAGATACGGTCGATAGCAGGCTTATCCAACAGATCTGCCTGATAAAAAACAGGGCGGGTGCCGGTGATTTTTTCGATGCGGTTGAGGACCTCCGGCTTGGAGTTGGAGAAGTTATCGACGATAACGACCTCTTTGCCGGCGTTGATCAGCTCCACGACGGTGTGGCTGCCGATAAATCCGGTTCCTCCGGTGACGAGAATAGCCATAATATACACTCCTTTATTGATCCTGATAAATTGTGCTTTTCCCTTGCATACAGTATATTCTTCTTAAAAAGCGGTGTCAACTGTGCTGCGGGATTTTACAAAGACTTTATCCTCCGTATGCCTGTGGGTAGCCGCTCTGCGCCATCTGGGCAAGCTGGTCGATCATCGGGAGCCCGCGCAGGCGCATTGCGGAAAAGTCCACCGGAATCAGCTGCTGCGAGAGAACCGCAGGAGACTGGCTGTACACAGGGCTTTGAATGATCTGCTCCGGGTCCAGCTGGCTGTCGTAAAAGATGATGTCGGGGACCAGCTCCTCGCTTTCCACCTCGGGATAGCTCCAACGGGAGCCAAGCTCTCCCAGATTGTCAAAGCCCATTTGGTCCAGCAGTTCTCCTTCCAGCGTTTCGCCGGTTGCCATGGTGTAGTCGGGCTGCGCAAGGTAGATCGCCTTCTTTTTAGAGGCGACCCGCACATACTCGGAAGCCGGTTGGATGGCAGTATCCAGCCTTTGCTGGTACTCATTTAAAAAGGCTTCAGCCTTCTGGGTGCCCTCCAAGCCGTAGCAAAGGGAAAACAGAGTGCGATAGCGCTCTTTGATGGAGTCGATGCTGTCCGGGTAGTCAAAGCAGATGACCTGAATGCCCGCCTGCTCCAGCTGCTCGATGCTGCTTTGACGCATGGGAACAGAAACCAGCACCCAGTCCGGGCGCACGGAAATCAGCTGTTGCAAATTGGGGTTCAGGGCAGTGCCGCAGCTTTGGCTGGCAGAAAAGCTGACCGAAGAGGGTGCATCGGTGCAGGCGCCCGAAATCAGGCTGGCAGCTCCGATGTCGCCTAACGCCTGCACCAGGTCGGCAGACAGGACCGCAAGGCTTCGTGGTTTGCTTGCAATCAGATATTCCTCTTCCCCTACATTCAGTTTGATGGGGAAGGATTCGGTGGAGGTCAGCTCCGAGTGATTTTGTACCTGCGGTTCTTCCTGCTTTTGCATGAAAGAGCAGGAGGAGAACAAAAAGGCTGTGCAAAAACACAGCGCCAGGGTCAGGGCTTGTATCCTTCGTTTCATCCTGATGACGTTCCTTTCCAAAAGATAAAAGGTTCTGTTTTCGTTTATTTTTATTGTAACTTTTTGCAGGGTCAATGTCAATTCATCCTCTTTCTTTTGCTTTTGTGAAAGAAAGAATTGTGTGTGTAAAAAAAGGGAAATCGTTTCCAAAAGGCGGGTGTAACCGTGTTTGGAAAAAGGGGATGGAAATTTGGACAATTCTATGAGATAATAAGAAGTGGTTTTAGATGAGAGCATCTGCAAAGGAGGGAGATTCGGATGATCGTCATGGACCTGGAATGGAACCACGGAACGGTGGACAAGCAGCTGTTGTTGGAGGGACGCACCCTGCGCTTTGAGATCATCCAGATCGGCGCTGTGCAGGTGGACAGTCTGGGAAATATCTGCAAAACCTTTGAACGACTGGTAATGCCCTGTGTGCATCGCACCATTATGCCAAAGGTCATCGAACTGACCGGCATCACCGACAGAAATCTAAAGGGTCAGCAGGGATTTGTGCAGGTATGGCAGGACTTTTGCCGTTGGGCAGGAGAAGAAAAAAGAATTGTTTTTTGGGGAAACTGCGACAAGGCAGTTTTGCTGTCCAATCTGCTGTACCATAAAATCGACGGCGGAGAAAGCTTGCAGATGTACGATTTGCAGGCGATGTTTGACTGTGCCTTTTTAAAGGGCGGGCAGCAGACCTCGCTGAGCGCTGCCATCGAACAGCTTGGGCTGCCTCCTTACGGAAGTTACCACTCGGCGCTGTCCGATGCTGTTAATGCAGCCAACATCATGCGCAGCTTGGGCGGAGAAAGCTTTGTGTACAAAAATCAGGTAAAGGTGCTCGAGCGTCTGCGCCTTCGTTCTGCCCGCCGCAAACGCAAGGAGCAGGAGGAGGGCAACCTGCTGATGGAGCGAACCCTGACCAACATCACCGACACAGCACAGGTCAAGCAGCTGCTGGCGCTGGAGCTGTCCCGACAGCTGGATAACGGCGTGCAGGAGGTGGTCCCGGGCTTTTACCGCAACCACAAAAAGATATGGGCGTACCAAAGCGGAGAGGAATTCTTCAAGGTGACCAGTCACTCCCGACCTGCCTTAAGCGGAGAGGGCAAAGACTTTGTGCTGCGCTTTTTTAAGATAGACCGCCCGCAGGTGGCAGCACTGCGCGCTTTTAGCAAACGGGCGTATCAGACGACGATGCGTCAAAGCCAGCGAGCTGCCCGACGCAGTCGAAAAAAAGGCTCATAATAAAAAACGGCGAAGGAATTCCCTTCGCCGTTTTTTGTCGGCAGTCAAATGCTGTGCAGGACAGGGAAAACGCTTGTTTTCTCCTGATGGAAGGACTATAATAAAAGATACAGTCTGTCCTATATCAGGAAAGAAATTCGAATGATGGGACAGAGAAATTTTTGTACGATCAAGGAGGCAACCCACATGGAAGAAAACCGCTTTACATGGAACCTCGAGGACATCTATCCCGATGAGCAGGCATGGTATCAGGACCTTTCCAAGGCAAAGGAGCTGACAGCGAAGCTGGCTGCAATGCAGGGAAAGGTCTGCCAGGACGGACATACTTTGCTTGAAGCGCTTGACCTCAGTACCAAATGCAGCGAGTATATTGCAAAGCTGTTTACCTATGCAAGCTGTCACTATGATGCGCAGATGGGCAATGCAGGCTACAAAAAGCTGTATGAAACCATCTGCGGAGAGAACAGTGCAGCTGCCGAGCAGACTTCCTTCCTGATGCCCGAGCTGATGGAGCTGACTCGCGAAAGCTTCGACCGGCTGTGTGCACAGGTGCCGGAGCTTGCACTGTACACCCATTACATCGAAGACCTGCTTAGCCAGAAGGAACACATCCTCGACGAGCGCAGCGAGCAGATGCTGGTGCGTATGCAGGACATCCACTCCTCCTTTAAGAAAATCTACACCGACCTGCGTGTCAACGACACCAAGAGCGAGGAGATTGCCGACAGTCAGGGCAACAAACTGGTGGTCAGCGATGCGACCTACAGCGCAGCGATGGAGCACCCGGACCGCGCTTTCCGCAAAGAGTTTTTTGAAAAGCTGCTGGGCACCTACGGCGGCTATATCAACACCCTCTCCTCCAACTACTATGCGCTGGTCAAGACCAACGTCTATATCGCAAAAAGCAGAGGATATTGCAGCGCAAGAAATCAGTCGCTGTCGGAAAACTTTATCCCGGAGGAGGTCTATGACAACCTGCTGGCGACCGTTCGTGCCAACACCGAGCCGTTCCAGCGGTATATCTCGCTGCGCAATCGGGTGCTGGGCTTGGACAAAAGCTATATGTACGACCTGTTCCTCCCAATCGTGCCGGACAGCACCAAAAAGTACAGCTTTGATGAAGCATATGAGCTGATGCTCAAGGCAACCGCTATCCTGGGTGAAGACTACACTGCTCTGGTCAAACGCTCCCATGAGGAACGCTGGTGCGACGTATATCCAAAACAGGGCAAGGTCAGCGGCGCTTATTCGACCGGAGTTTATGACGTGCATCCTTATATGCTGCTCAACTACAACGGTACACTGGACGACGTCTTCACCCTGCTGCATGAAACCGGACACTCGATGCACAGCTACTACTCCGACCACACCCAGCCGTTCATCTATTCCGACTACACCCTCTTCTGTGCAGAGGTTGCTTCCACCACCAACGAGATGCTGCTGTATCATTATCTGCTCGACCACGCGCAGACCAAGGAAGAAAAAGCAGTTCTGCTTTCCAAGCACCTCAACGACATCCGCTCCACCTTCTACCGTCAGACGATGTTTGCTGATTTTGAAAATCAGACCCACAAGATGGTGGAAGCAGGTCAGCCGCTGCTGCCGGATGTTCTGTGCGAAATCCATCGTAAGATCAATGAAGATTACTACGGACCGGACTTTGTTGCTGACCGCTTTATCTCCTACGAGTGGGCACGCATCCCGCACTTTTACCGTGCCTTCTATGTTTACCAGTATGCGACCGGAATCTCCGCTGCCGTTGCGATTGCCAACCGCATCCGCAAGTTGGGTCAGCCGGCTATCGAGGATTACAAAAACTTCCTGCGTTCCGGTTCGAGCGACCATCCAATCGAGCTGCTCAAGATTGCCGGTGTGGATATGGCATCTCCACAGCCGATTCTGGACATCATCGAAGATTTTAACCAGACCCTCAAACAGCTGGAAGAGCTGCTGTAAATCAGAAGTTCAAAGAACTTTAGAAAAGGCGGCGTCCGTTTTGATACGGACGCCGCCTTTTTACGTGGTCGGGCAGGGTGCGGTGTTGCTTTTTTGTCCTTGCTGTGATAAAATGCTGAGGAGAAAACAAGCAGGATGAAACAGAAGAAGGAGGAAGCTGGAATGGCGATATTCTGTCCGCTGTACAGCGGGAGCAGCGGCAACAGTGCCTATGTGGATGCAGGAGAAAGCTCGCTGCTGATTGACCTGGGTGTCAGCTGCAAGGCGGCGGTGACTGCTCTGAATACATTGGGAGCAGACTTTAGCAAACTCAAGGGTATTCTGATTACCCACGAGCACAGCGATCACATCAAAGGGCTGCGGGTGTTTTTAAAAAAATATCCTCTTCCTCTGTACGCTTCGGCGCCGGTGCTGGAATATTTGCAGGAGAATGTCGAGCTGCCAGCTTCGGTGAGCCTGCATGAAGCAGACCCGGAGGGCTTCACTGTCGGCGATATGCAGGTGAAACCCTTTGCCACCTGCCATGACAGCGTGGGCAGTTTAGGATACCGCATTCTGCTGCCGGATGGAGGGGAATTGGGTTTTGCCACCGACCTTGGCTGCTATACGGCAGCGGTGGAGGAAGGTCTGCGCGGCTGTGGAACGGTGATGCTCGAGTCCAACTACGACGACGGCATGATTTTAGCCTCCGACTACCCTTATTATTTAAAAAGAAGAATCCAGTCGAACAACGGGCATCTGTCCAACAACGACTGTTCGGCAGTGCTGCCGCAGCTGGCAGCCAGCGGGACCAAACAGTTTGTGCTGGGACATTTGAGCCAGAACAACAATATGGGATTGCTAGCGCATCAGGCATCCGAGCAGGCGCTGCTGCAATCGGGTCTGTCGCCGCAGGATTTCACCTTGCAGGTGGCACAGCGCAGCCAGCCAAGCACACCGATCGTTTTATAAATTAAAAGCGGGCAGGAACCAATCAGGTTCCTGCCCGCTTGTTGTATGGAGATTAGTCTGCGTCCGTGCAGTTGGATTTTGTTTTCTGTTTTCCTATCGGCTCCAAATCAGCTGACCGCCCAGGTACACATGGTCGATGCCGTCAGTATCAATGGAGGTCAGGTAATCGCCGTGGGAAGCGAAGGGGGATACCGGAACCTTTCTTGCGCGGATGAACAGGTCATTTCCTTCCTGCTTGAGCTGCCATCCTCGAAGGGCGACGGCGGATTCTACGGCAGTTACCTGTAAATCCAGATAGGAAGGATGCTCTGTAATCTGATATGCCAGCTGCTTGCCGTCGACGGGTTCACCGATGAGCAGCCAGCTGGACAGCAAGCAGGCGGCGGTCACCAGCAAAACGGTAAGGACGATTCCGATTTTCTTTTTCATGGGATTCCTCCTTTTGGGTGGGGATGGGTTTCCTTTTCTTGAGTTTATCATAATTTCCAGTGCCTGACAATAAAACGATGCAGAAAGGCAACAGCCTTCGCCCAAAGAAAAAATTTAAAACAGCGCACATATTTGTCAGCAGGCTGCATAGGATATAGGGTGAACTTTTTTATGAACAAGATGGAAGGAGGATTTTGAGATTGAAACAGCACACCCTGCCCCAGCAGCACCAAAAGCAGGAGCATCCGACCCGAGAGCACAAGCCGGTATATGAAAGCTGCCGTCAGTGGTTTATGACCGAAGGAGATGTCGATGACTTTATCTTCTATCACAGCGAGGAACAGGTCAGCCAGAGATAAAAAGAGAGCCGTTTTCCTTACAGGTGTCCTGCAAGAAAAACGGCTCTCTTTCTACTTATCGGATGTGATTTTGGTAAACAGGGGTGTAGCTGTCATCTTCGACCAGATAGACGGTATCAACGTCTTCATCAAAAATGCCCGACTGAACGAACTGCTCGATGTCTTCCTCCAGAAGGAATTTTACACAGGTTCCGCAGGAGGAGCTGAGCTTGCGCGGAACAGGCATCAGCATCGGTTTTTTCTCGGTGCCCTTGAGATGACGGGAGAAATTCACCGCAGCAAAGTGGGTGAAAAAGGTTGCGATGTAGGTCAATGTTACCATCCTTTTCTTTTGCGACTTGTTTTGCGACGCACTACACCTTACCGATTATTTTTTTAGGGTCAGGTGGAAATCGTCACCGTCTTCGGAAACGCTGACGGTGAAGCCTGCATTCTGCGCAAAACGGGTGACGTTTTCTTTGGCGGTGCCGTTGTCTACAATGATTTCAAAGCATTTTGCGGAAGGGGAAGCTTCCAGTGCTTTTTTGGTCATCAATACCGGCTGTGGGCAGGAAAGTCCACGTGCGTCTACGATCTGTTTGTCTGCCATATTATTCAGCTCCTTTGCTCGGATTGGAAAGGTTATCGGTTATGCGTTCTTTTTAGCTTTTGCGATGTTCAGGGAAGCAACCACCAGCATGACTGCCAGACCGATGAGGACAGCAACCTTACCTGCGATGGATGGACCGCCTGCGCTTTCAGCACTTGCAGCAGCTCCGGCAAGACCGAAGTTGTGTGCGAAAGCAGCACCGACGATGTAACCCAGAACGGTGATAGCGGAGTCTGCGTTGCCTTCACCGGTGAGGATGAGCTGACGCAGAGGGCAGCCGCCCAGCAGGACAGAACCGAAGCCAACGACCAGCATACCCATAAAGTTCCAAAGGTGCATAGCGTGTGCAACCGGCTGACCGGTGAATCCAAGGTGGAAGTTGCCGGTGACCAGGTTGCCAATCAGAGCTGCAACAATAATTGTAACAAATCCCAGCAGCAATTTCCAGTCTTTAAACAGAACCAGGTCGCGGATACCGGCTACCATACACATACGGGATCTCTGGCAGAGTGCGCCAACGACCAGACCGGCGATGAGAGCCACGATAATAGGAGCGTGCATCGAGCCAGGTCCTTTTTCGCTGAAGACAAACAGGGAGGGAACCAGCAGGAACAGCACAAACAGCAGACCCAGACCAACCGGCAGAGCAACACCTTCGGAGGTGGTCAGCTTATAAGTACGCTTGAGGGAGAAACCTTTGTTGAGGAAGAAGATACCGACCAAGATACCAACGGCAAAACCGGCAAGACCAACGATTGCGTTCAGGTCGCCGCCGCCGATACGCAGTACCATGCGCAGAGGGCAGCCCAGGAATACCAGAGCGCCAATCATAACAAAAGCGCCCAGGAAGAAGCGGGTGACCGGAGCGGAGCCGCCTTTTGGAGAAAATTCCTTGCTGACCATTGCCATGATGAGTGCGCCGCCGATTAAGCCCACGATCTCAGGTCGGAAGTACTGCACAACAGGTGCAGAGTGCAGCTTGGTGGCACCGGCGATGTCACGCAGGAAGCAGGCGATACAGAATCCCATGTTTTTCGGGTTGCCCAGCATGACCAGAACAACTGCAATCAGACCGATTACAGCACCGGTAACAACAATGCCGGCATAAGCTTTTTTGTCCTTCATAAACACATCTCTCTTTCTGCTCGGACAGGCAAAGCCTGTCGAAGATTATGATACTTTCGTAAACAGTTTATAACAGATGAAGAGAAAAGAAAAATAGTTTTTATCTATTGTTTTCTATAAATGGATTGAATTTATAAATAATGGTGGAACAAAGCGGAAAAGATGGTATAATGTAAACGAGGGAAACTGCCCTTTTAAGCCAAAATCACAAATGGGGCAGTTGCAGCCAAGCAATGCAGAAGAAGGAGAAGGATCATGAAAAGGGTATATCTGGACAACGGAAGCACATCTTATCCAAAGGCGCCGGGCGTAGGGCAGGCAGTGTTTGATTTTATTGAAAACATCGGCACCAATGTCAACCGCGGCGGCTATGAAGCTGCCTATGCGGCAGAGGATGTCATCATTGAAACCAGAGAGATGCTGTGCAAAATGTTTCATTTTGATAAGATCAAAAATGTGATTTTTACTCCGAGCATCACCTACTCCCTCAACTATATTATAAAAGGATACCTGCGCGCGGGAGACCATGTCCTGGTTTCCGCAATGGAGCACAATGCCATGATGCGTCCGCTGACCCAGATGCTCGAGCATGGCGTGGAGTTTGACCGCGTTTCCTGCAACCAACAGGGGGAACTGCTCATCGACCAGATGGAGGGAATGATCCGTCCAAACACCAAGGCGGTGCTGATGCTGCACGCTTCCAACGTCTGCGGCACTCTGATGCCGGTTGAGCAGGTGGGACAGCTGTGCAAAAAGCACGGTCTGACCTTTATTCTGGATGCGGCACAGACAGCGGGTGCCTTCCCCATCGACATGGAAAAGATGAACATTGATGTGCTCACCTTCACCGGACACAAAAGCCTGCTGGGTCCACAGGGAATCGGCGGATTTTTGGTCAGCGACGAGGTTGCGCAGCAGATGATCCCGCTGGTCACCGGCGGCACCGGCAGCGTTTCCGACTCGGAGGTGCAGCCGGACTTTCTGCCGGATAAATTTGAATCCGGTACCCAGAACATCCCGGGTATCTACGGACTGCACGCGTCCCTTTCCTTCCTGGAAAGGACCGGTATCGAAAATATCCATCAGCATGAGATGAGTCTGTGCAAGGCATTTATTGAAAAAATCGATGACCTGCATGAGGATTGCATCCGTCTGGTCGGAACCCGCGACATGGAAAAGCGCGGACCGGTGGTTTCTCTGGACTTCCAGGGCAGAGATAACGCGGAAATCTCCTTCCTGTTGGACAGTGAGTACGGAATCAGCACTCGCTGCGGGATGCACTGCGCTCCAAATGCCCATAAGACGCTGAATACCTACCCGCAGGGCACCGTTCGTTTTGCCTTTGGATGGGCAAATCGTATGGAGGATGTGGACTGGGCAGTTAAGGCGATTCGGGAAATTCTCCAAAAATAGAGAAGCACCCTGTTATTTTTATGACACACACGTTTTTTTGAACAAATGGGGATAAAAAATTTGTGATATAGTGTTTATTGGCTCGTTAAATAATATACAAACTAAACAAAAAAGCGGCATAAAAACTTACATTGAATTTATCGCTTACCCCCTTGCAATTTATCGAAAAATCAGATATAATAAAGCCAGTGAAATCGGAAATATCTATTAAGGAAATCAAACACAATAGATATAATCAATATAGCAAACCGCTAAAACCCTTTTCACGACATTAATATTTGGTTGAAAGCATCGGGAGAATCCCCAAGGGTTGTAAACAAGAGTGCCGCAGCCGATCGGGGTGCCGTAGGGAATAAGCAGCAGGGAATGCCATCCCTGGTCTGTAAAAATCTCAGGCCCAAGCACCGATGCCAGACAAATCTCTGGAAGCACCCGCCAGACTACGGGTAAACAGAGCGAAAGGCACGTCGGTTGTTTTTTGCTCTTTTTTTATACGCTGAAAAATAGATTGCGGGAGACAGAGAAAATGAAATTTGTGATCGTAACAAACAATCCGAAGGTTCGTGACGAACTGGGACAGGAATTCGATGTCGATTATGCAGACATCACCTATCGAGAGATTTTGTGCAAGGTGCGGGATATGATCTATGAAGGTCATAAGCTGCTGACCCATCCGCTTTCGGGAAGTGTCAAGCCAAACGAAACCCCGTACAAATCCATTTTGGTCGCAAAGAAGACCGGCAAGATGGATGTGCAGGACGCATCCATCATCGAAAACAGTATCATTACTGCGGACAAGTTTTCGGTTAAGTTCCCGGAAATGCCGCAGAGTGTCAGGGAAGATTTCCAGCTGATCGATTCCACATTGATCCGCTCTGCACTGATGAGCATCCCTGATATTTTTTAATGCGCTTACATTGAGCCTCCCAAGAGGTTTGATTTAAGAAAGATAAAGGGTTTTATATTAACAAGGAGGTGTTCGCTTTGAAAAAGTTGGAACTCGGTAATATTCTCATTCACGATGTTCAGTTTTCAAACGAAGGTTCAAAAGTAGAAAACGGCGTTTTGTACGTTAACAAAGAAGAAATCTGCAAAATCGCTCTGGAAGATGAAAATATCGCATCCTGCGAAGTTTTCCTCGCTCGTCCAGGTGAAAGCGTAAGAATCACACCTGTTAAAGACGTCATCGAGCCTCGCGTAAAAGTAGAAGGCAATGGCGGCATTTTCCCAGGATGGATTGCTAAAGTTGACACCGTTGGCGAAGGCAGAACCCACGTTCTCAAAGGTGCTGCTGTTGTTACCACCGGTAAGATCGTAGGCTTCCAGGAAGGTATCATCGATATGACCGGTCCTGGCGCAGACTACACCCCATTCTCCAAGACCATGAACGTTGTTGTTAAAATGGAGCCAGTTGAAGGCCTCAAACAGCACGAGCATGAGTACGCTCTGAGAATCGCAGGCTTCAAGATTGCTTGCTTCCTGGGCGAACTGGGCAGAAACGTTACTCCAGATGAAGTTAAAACCTACGAGTTTGACAACATCGTTGAGTCCGCTGCTAAATATCCAAACCTGCCAAGAGTTGCATATGTACAGATGCTTCAGTCCCAGGGTCTGCTGCATGATACCTATGTATACGGCGTAGACGCAAAGAAAACTCTGACCACCATCATCACCCCAACCGAGGTTATGGACGGTGCTATCGTTTCCGGTAACTGCGTATCCTCCTGTGATAAGAACCCAACCTACGTTCACATGAACAACCCTGTTGTTACCGACCTGTTCGAGCAGCACGGTAAGACCCTGAACTTTGTTGGTATGATCATCACCAACGAGAACGTTTACCTCGCAGATAAAGAGCGTTCCTCCAACTGGTCCGCTAAACTGGCTAAATACCTGGGCTGCGACGGCGTTATCATCTCTCAGGAAGGCTTCGGCAACCCGGATACCGACCTGATCATGAACACCAAGAAGATCGAAGCTGAGGGCATCAAGACCGTTATCATCACCGATGAGTACGCTGGCCGCGATGGTAAGTCCCAGTCTCTGGCTGACGCTGACCCATCTGCTGACGCAGTAGTAACCGGCGGTAACGCTAACCAGGTAATCGTACTGCCTCCAATGGAGACTGTATACGGTCACCTCGAGTTTGTTGACACCATCGCTGGTGGTTCTGCAAACAACATCGACGCTCACGGCAACATCACCGTTGAGATCCAGGCAATCACCGGTGCTACCAACGAAACAGGCTTCAACTACCTGTCCGCTAGATAATAGGAAGGGAAGGAAATACGATGAGCAAAATCAGAGTAGTACAGTACATTAACCAGTTCTTCGCTCAGATCGGTGGCGAAGAAAAAGCTGACATCCCAGCTGAGCTGCGTGAAGGTCCAGTAGGTCCTGGTCTCGCATTCAATCAGGCTTGGGGCGAAGAAGCTGAAGTTGTTGCAACCATCATCTGCGGCGACTCCTACTTCAACGAAAACCTTGAAAAAGCTCAGGCTGAGGTTCTCGAGATGGTTAAATCCCAGAACCCAGATATGTTCATTGCTGGTCCTGCATTCAACGCTGGTCGTTACGGCGTAGCTTGCGGTACTATCGCAAAAGCTGTTCAGGACAACCTCAACATCCCTGTTCTGACCGGTATGTACGTTGAGAACCCAGGCGCTGATATGTTCAAGAAAGACGTTTACGTTGTTTCTACCAAGAACAGCGCTGCTGGTATGAGAGATGCTGTTAAGAAAATGGCTCCTCTGGCTCTCAAGCTGGCTAGACATGAAGCTATCGGCGCATCCTGCGAAGAAGGCTACATGCCAAACGGCATCCGTGTAAACCTCTTCGAAAAAGAGAGAGGCTCCAAACGTGCTGTTAAGATGCTGATCGCTAAGCTGAACGGCAAACCATACACCACCGAGTTCCCAATGCCTTCTTTCGACCGTGTTGCTCCAAACCCGGCTGTTAAAGATATGGCTCATGCAACTGTTGCACTGTGCACCTCCGGCGGTATCGTTCCTCTGGGCAACCCAGACCACATCGAGTCTTCCTCCGCTTCTCACTACGGCGAGTACGACATCGAAGGCGTTATGGACCTGACTGCTGACAAATGGGCTACTGCACACGGCGGTTATGACCCAGTATATGCTAACGAAGATCCTGACCGCGTTCTGCCAGTTGACGTTCTGCGCGACATGGAAAAAGAAGGCCGCATCGGCAAGCTGTACCACTACTTCTACACTACTGTTGGTAACGGTACTGCAGTAGCTTCCTCCAAAGCATTTGCTGAAGAGTATGCTAAGAAGATGAAAGCAGATGGCGTGGATTGCGTTATCATGACCTCTACGTGAGGAACCTGCACACGTTGCGGCGCAACGATGGTTAAAGAAATCGAACGTGCAGGTCTGCCAGTAGTTCACATCTGTACTGTAACCCCAATTTCCATGACAGTTGGTGCAAACAGAATCGTTCCAGCTATCGCTATTCCTCACCCACTGGGCAACCCAGCTCTGACTATGGAAGAGGAAAAAGTTATCAGAAGAAAGATCGTTGAGACCGCTCTCGAAGCTCTCGAGACCGAAGTTGACGATCAGACCATCTTCGACGTTAAATATTAATCCGCTTCTGAAAAGCTCTTGCCGGAGGGAAGTCCTCCCTTCGGCAAGCTTTTAAGAAAATAAATTTAGGGAGACGATTACAATGGATAAAGTTTATGACATTATCGTGTTAGGTGCAGGTCCTGCAGGTTTGACTGCTGCTTCTTATGCTGGCCGTGCAAGAATGGACACACTCCTTATTGAAGGAACAAAAGACGGCGGACAAATCGTTATCACCAACGAAATCGAGAACTATCCAGGCTCCCTGGAAGAAGAATCCGGCCCGTCCCTGATTGCCAGAATGACAAAACAGGTAGAAAAATTCGGTGCTGACCGCGTTACAGACACAATCGTTGACGTAGAGCTTGAAGGTAAAGTAAAACACCTAAAAGGCAACCATGGCGATTACTATGCAAAAGCTGTTGTTATCGCTACCGGTGCTTCCCCTCGTCCGATTGGCTGCCCAGGTGAGAAAGAATTCACCGGTAAAGGTGTTTCTTACTGCGCAACCTGTGATGCAAACTTCTTCGAAGATTTTGAAGTATACGTAGTAGGCGGCGGCGACTCTGCTGTTGAAGAAGCTATGTACCTCACCAAGTTCGCAAGAAAAGTAACTCTGGTTCACAGACGTGACGAGCTCAGAGCTGCTAAATCCATCCAGGAAAAAGCATTTGCTAATCCAAAGATGGCATTCATGTGGAACACCACAATCGAAGAGATCAAAGGCGACGGCGTTGTTACATCTATGATCGTAAAAGACACCAAAACCGGCGAGACCAGAGAGATTGAGGCTGATGAGGAAGACGGAACATTTGGTATCTTCGTATTCGTAGGTTTCGATCCTAAATCCCAGCTGTTCGAGGGCAAACTCGAGATGGAAAATAGATACATCGTTACCGACAAATACATGCATACTTCCGTTCCAGGCGTATTCGCAGCTGGTGACGTTATCGTGAAACACCTGCGTCAGGTAGTTACCGCTTGCGGCGACGGCGCTGTTGCAGCTACCGAAGCTCAGCACTACGTAGAGAACCTGGCTGACTAATTGCCAGGATTTCCATCCAAAATCCAGGGAACGTTTTAAAAAGTTCGGTTTAATGAGAGTTTGAAGTCGGCACTTTTGGAATGTTCCAGAAGATAAAAATCTAAAAAAGTGGGACTGCAATCCGAACACGAGAATGCGCCTCTTTTAAAGAAGGAGATTTTGCAATTATGTTGGAAGTAACAAAAGAAAACTTCGAATCTGAAGTACTGCAGGCTGAAGGCTATGTATTCGTAGACTTCTTTGGCGACGGCTGTGTTCCATGTGCTGCTCTGATGCCACATGTACACGCTCTGGCTGACAAATATGCAGACAGCAAGCTCAAATTCTGCTGCATGAACACCACTAAAGCAAGACGTCTTGCTATCAAACAGGGTATCATGGGTCTGCCTGTAATGGCTATCTACAAAGATGGCGCTCAGGTAGAATCTCTGGTTAAGGAAGACTGCACCCAGGATTCCATCACCGCTCTGGTTGAGAAATACGTCAACATGTAATCTTCCCGCTTTTGCAGGGGATTACCAATTCATTTAACCAAAGCAGCATCAGGCTGTTTTGATAAACCGGTGATTCGGTTCATCGGAGAAAGAAATAAGGAGGATTTAGTCATGAGCCTTTTGAATGGTAAAAAAGTTATCATCATCGGCGACAGGGACGGCGTTCCAGGCCCAGCAATCGAAGAATGCGTAAAGACTGCTGGCGCTGAGGTAGTATACTCCTCTACGGAATGCTTTGTCTGAACTGCCGCTGGCGCAATGGATTTGGAAAATCAGAAGAGAGTTAAAGATTTCGCTGATCAGTATGGTGCTGAGAACATCGTAGTTGTTCTGGGTGCTGCTGAGGGCGAAGCTGCTGGTCTGGCTGCTGAAACAGTAACCGCTGGCGACCCAACTTTTGCAGGTCCATTGACAGGAGTTCAGTTAGGACTCACAGTATATCACGTTTGCGAACCAGAAATCAAAAATGAAGTCGACCCAACTGTTTACGATGAGCAGGTAGGTATGATGGAAATGGTTATGGATGTAGATGACATCATCTCTGAGATGAGCTCTATCCGCAACGAATACTGCAAATACCTCTAAACCGAAGTTATAGGTGGTGTGGTGGTGTGGTGATGAATCACCATGCACTGCACCGCCTATTTTCTTTTTTTACACACTGTCCGTTATGGACAAACTTTACGTTATTTTTATGACGATAAAGAAAATGCCTATTGGCAGAAAGCACAGTGCAGGGTGCCTTCTTGTGTAAAAAAAGCAGAATTCTGCAAAAATCCATGACAACCCGCCTATTTTAGTGTATACTGATTATATGGGACTTGTCCTCCTTTTTTGTGATACAAAGGCGGGTCTCTGTCCGCTCGGGCGCGGCTTTTCGCGTGCGGGCAAACGTTGTAAAAACCGGGATTCTGCGGACAGGCAGCCGGTTTTTAGCAAGGAAAAGATTCATCAATAAAATGAATGAGAGGCGTGACTGCAATGAACAGTGTAATCAAAGGCGCAAGCTACATTCTTGCCCATACACCAGACATGGTAATGGAAAATGGTACCACCCAGACCACCGAGAAAATCGTAAACCCAGGTTCTGAGTACCTCAAAGAACTGCCAAATCACATCAGAACTTACGAGCAGGCTCTGGCATATCTGCCAAACCAGACTTACATCGGCAATATGCATCCAGACGAACTGGCAAAATACCCACAGCCATGGGTAGACACCACCGTTGACGGCCTGAACAAGAGAGAGGGTAAATTCGGCGAAATCATGCCTGAAGATGAGTTCTACATGCTGATGCAGTGCGTAGACGTTTTCGAGCTGGTTATGCTGGATAAAGAGTTCGTAGCTCAGGTAAAAGATAAATTTGCTGCTAACCCAGTAATCGACGAGAGCATCGTTGCTAGAATCCACGAAGGCGTTGACGCTTCCGAGATTGAGCACTTTGTAAACGAAGAGCATGCTGAACCACTGGTATATGGCGGCAAAACCATCGGTTTCGTTAAGAGAGCACATGACGTTGACGAAAACCTCTCCGCTCACACCATGCTGGAGAACATGGTTTCCAAAGCATCTGCTGTTCTGTCCCTGCTGCACCTGATCCGTGTTACCGGCATCGACAAAAACGAGATCGACTACGTTATCGACTGCTGTGAAGAGGCTTGTGGTGATATGAACCAGCGTGGTGGCGGCAACTTCGCAAAAGCTGCTGCTGAGATTGCTGGTCTGAACAATGCTACCGGTTGTGACGTCCGCGGCTTCTGCGCTGGCCCAACCCACGCATTCATCAACGCTGCTTCCCTGGTTAAAGCTGGCACCCACAAACACGTTGTAGTTGTTGCTGGTGGTTGTACCGCTAAACTGGGTATGAACGGTAAAGACCATGTTAAGAAAGGTCTGCCAATCCTGGAAGATATGATCGGCGGTTTCGCTATCCTGCTGGGCGAAAACGATGGTATCAACCCAGAAATTGACACCGAGCACACCGGCAAACACACCGTTGGTACCGGTTCCGCTCCACAGAACGTAATCTCCTCTCTGGTAACCAATCCTCTGGATGCTGCTGGACTGAAGATCACCGACGTTGACAAATACTCTGCTGAGATGCAGAACCCAGATATCACCAAACCTGCTGGCGCTGGCGACGTTCCGCTTGCTAACTACAAGATGATCGCTGCTCTGGGCGTTAAGAGAGGCGAGCTGGAGAAGAAAGATCTGGCTACCTTCCCTGCTGAGCACGGTATGGTAGGCTGGGCTCCAACCCAGGGTCATATCCCATCTGGTGTTCCATATGTAGGCTTCTGCCGCGAAGACATCCTCGAGGGCAAAATAAACAGAGCTATGATCATCGGTAAAGGTTCTCTGTTCCTTGGCCGTATGACCAACCTGTTCGACGGCGTATCCGTAATGATCACCAAGAACTCCGGCAAGACCGAAGAAGCTGCCGTTTCCGAAGAGCACATCAAAGGCCTGATCGGCAAAGCAATGAAAGATTTCGCTGCTTCCCTGCTGGCTGCTGCTGACGAAGAATAATTTTGCAGGTTTGTTTTAAATCTGTAAACTGAAAGGAATGAGGAGATCATTATGGCACAGATTGAAAAAATGATTGCCAAAACTTTCATGGACATTGCAACCGGTCTGGAAACTGGCTCCTTCGGAGCAAGACCAAAGATCGCTGTAACCGGTCTTGGAAGCGAACATGGCGAAGCAAACTCTGTGGAAGCTGCCGTACTGGCTGCTGACAGAGGTGTTGATGTTACCCTCATCGGCACTGCTGAAAACGAAAAATTTACTACTGTTAAGGTTTCTGATGAAGACGAAATGTACAAGGAAATGGAAAAAATGCTGGATGCAGGTTCCATCGATGGCTGCGTTACCATGCACTACCCATTCCCAATCGGCGTTTCCACTGTTGGTCGTGTTGTTACCCCGGGTAAAGGCAAACAGATGTTCATCGCAAACACCACCGGTACTTCCGCTGCTGAAAGAATCGAAGCGATGATCCGCAATACCATTGCCGGTATCATCACTGCGAAAGCTTGCGGCATCAAAAACCCAACCGTTGGTATCCTGAACGTAGACGGCGCTAGACAGTGTGAAGGCGCTCTGAAAGAGCTTCAGGCTAACGGCTATGACATCCACTTTGCAGAATCTTCCCGTGCAGACGGCGGCTGCGTAATGAGAGGTAACGACCTGCTGGTCGGCGCTTGTGACGTTATGGTCACCGACTCTCTTACCGGTAACATCCTGATGAAGATGATGTCTTCCTACTGCACAGGCGGCAGCTATGAGGCTGTTGGCTACGGCTACGGTCCTGGTATCGGCGAAGGCTACGACAGACTGGTTCTGATCGTATCCCGTGCTTCCGGTGCTCCTGTCCTGGCAAACGCTATGGAATATGCTGCACAGCTGGTAAAAGGCAATTACAGAGAAATCGCTGCAAAAGAATATGCAGCTGCTAAGAAAGCTGGTCTGGAGAAGGTTATCGCTGCTCGCAAACCAGTGAAGAAAGAAGCTTCTGAAGAAGTCGTAGAGTGCCCACCAAAAGAGGTTGTAACCGCTTCCGTTGCCGGTATCGAGGTTATGGACCTGGAGGACGCTGTACAGGCTCTGTGGAAAGCAAAGATCTACGCAGAAAGCGGAATGGGCTGCACCGGACCTCTGGTTATGATGTCTGAAGCAAACCATGACAAAGCTGTTGAGATCCTCAAAGCTGCTGGCTATATTTCCTAGTTCTTTTTTGAAAGCACAGGAGAAATCGTTACAATAGAGAGCGGCTTTTGATGCTTTTCTAACATAAAAATCGTTACAAAATAAGGTACACAGCTTTTGCCTTTGGGCATCGGCTGTGTACCTTTTTTGTTTTTCTGAAAAAGCATCGGACAGGTGAGTTTTTCACATTTTCAATGGGGATTTGTTGAAAACAGGCAAGTAAAAAGCGGAAGGGCATCCATTGGATGTCCTTCCGCTTGATGGTTTATAAAGATTTTTTAAAATCGTACCGGAGGCAAAAAGCCTTCAAAGATGATGGCGTCATATTGATGGATAGCTGCCTCATAATCCTGTTCACGGATGGTCCAGCCGACGGTGAGCGCACCACAGCTCTTGCAGAAGGAGAAGGAATGACTGTCCTGTGCAAAGCGGTGGTCGTAGGCGATGAAATGAGGCTTGGAAAGGATATTGAACATCATGCCGCCCAACGCCGCCGAAGAAATGGCAGTCAGCGGTTTGCCCTTGGAAGGAATGTGGGTCGCCAGCTGCCCGCGCATGATCTGTGGCTCGTTTTTGGCAAACCAGCCCATAATCAGTGGGTTCATGGATTCGATGCAGTAGTCGCCCGGATAGTTGCGCAGCAGGTCATAGACCTTCAGACAGGTCCGTTCAATCCGCTCGGTGGATTTGATTTCCACAATCAGCGGGACCCTTCCATTGACCTGTGCCAGTACCTGGGAAAACAGCGGAATCTTCTCAAAGGTTTCACCCAGATTATATTCCTGTAGCTGCGCATAGGTTGCCTGCTCGATGACCAGAGGGGAGGAACACATCCGTTGCAGGTCGTCATCGTGGAAAACAACAATTTTTCCATCGGCGGTCATCTGTAAATCCAGTTCGATGCCGTAGCCTGCCTGTGCAGCAGCTTCAAAAGCAGATAGGGAGTTTTCACAGCGGGTCTGATTATCAAATAAGCCGCGGTGGGCAAAACAGCGGTGGAAAAATTTTCTTTGCAGTGGGTGCTTTTGGAAGGAGGGCATGACACACAGCGCACAGGCGCCGGCGCCCATCAAAGCAAGGGAGAGCAGGTGCTTCATAACAAACCTTCTTTCATTTTTGGTGTAGCGTTCTGTTGGACAGGGACTCAGCGGTCCAACGATTCGTTTTCAAAGGCATTTTCCAACATCTCTCCTTCGGCGCCGCACTCGCCTTCGTTTTCCTCGTCGGAATCTGCTTCATCGGGCAGCACCTTAGTCTGGCGGGCAAGGGTGTATTCCCGCTGTGCCATCTGCTCGACCGATGGATTAAAGTCGGAGAGATAGAGGTCAGGGTCGCGGCTCAGACGCTCCAGGTCGATACGCGCAGTCAGGCAGGCGTCGGAGGAAGGATGTTCGGTCTGGCTGATGATGCCGTTGCCCAGTTTGGTGGCAGAAAACGGACCGTAGATGCCGCTGATGGCGCGGAAGGGCAGGTCCATAAAGTCGCCGGTCAGCCAAGAGGCAACCGCAAACACCGGCTGCTCCTGACAGCGCATGAAGGCACAGCTTTGGAAGAAGGCGCTGCTGCGGCTGGAACAGAAGGCAGAAGGACACAGCAGCAACTGGGAGCCAAGCGAATGGGCAGCCCGTGCAGCTTCAAAAAGGCGCTGGTCCATACCAGTTAAAACCGAGATGCGGCAGAGCTTGGTCTGCACCGTCTGAAGCTCCCTGCCGGGGAGGATGCCACACAGCTTTTCCTGTGGGGAGAGGTGCAGCTTGTCCTGCTGCAGGATGATGGTGCCGTCCGGGTCAAACAGAAAGGCGCGGTTGACCAAGCCTTCGCGGGTGCGCACGATGGTCGTTCCGGCTAAAATGTAGACCGAAGCTTTGATGGCAAGCATCGAGAAGAAGCGGATATAGCTTTCATACAACGGCTGTGCCAGATATTTGGTGTAGAAGGAGAGAGCTTCTTGGACCGGTTCGGTGTCACCGTTGAGCAGGTTCTCGGAGAACTGGTAGCACAGGTCGAAGAGAGAAGAGGAGCTGAGCAGCGGGAGCAAACCGACATACTCGGGAAAGACAATCAGCTGGCTGCCGTCGGATACAGCGCGGTTGACACTGCCCAAAACCATCTCCAGGGCATCCTTGGCAGGCAGCTCGTTGTGCAGTGCCATCTGTACACAGGAAACCTTGATGTTGTTGGGACTGACAAAGTCCAGCGAGCGGGAAAGACGGATGTCTGTCTGCTCCAGCACCCGGTCCAGCTTCGGGATGCTCCAGTTGGAGAGCAGCAGCTTGGAGGCAGCAACATATTTGAGCTTCATCTAGCAGATGCCTCCCTTCCCGTAGATGCGTAGGTCCAGCTTTTGCGGAAGGTTGCCGCCAAAGTCACTGCGCTGTAATTTGTTCAGATACAGCTTGGCAAACAGGTTGTGAGAGCTTGCAGGCGGCACCAGATAGCCGCTTTCATCCTGTGTCAGGCTGCACGGCGCAGCTACCGCAGAAAAACAGTTGCAGCATCCCACCACATAGACACCGTTGGACTGTGCCGCATTCCAAATACCAGTGGTGAGCATATGGCGGCTGAGCTGGTAGGAGTCGATGAACTGAGAAGCAATCACGATCTGTGCGCCCTTCATGCGGGCAACGCGGACCACCTGCGGGTGGTAAATATCGACATCGACACACAAAAAGATGTTGCCGATGGGGGTGGAGATGGGTTCGATTTTATGATACTGCTCCAGCTCCGCCTGGTTGTACAGGTTGCGGTGGGTTGCTCCCTGGATGCCTAAAATTTCACCCTTTGGAGAGAACAGGCAGAGAAAGAGAATGTTATCGACAACAAAGCGGCTGGGGACAAGGTACACCTTGTTTTGTGCAGCATATTTTCGGCAGGCGTTCAGATAATCGGGCGTATCCCATTCGGGGATATAAGATTTAACATCGGAAAAGATGACCAGGTCGGTGAGCTGCCGGACCTTTCCGAAGGGGGGAATGATGCTGACTACGGCACGAGCCACAGAAATCACCTCTTTGAGTTTGATGGTTCTATCAAAAAAGACAAGCATAAAAAGAAATACTTTGCTTCTATTATACTATTCAATGGGAAGTAAGACAAGGCAATCGGGCAAGGTTCTCCAAAATACAAAGAACATCCCACCCAAAGAGGAGAAAATCCTGCGACCGAACAGGAAGGATTATTTTCAACAAAGAGGGTGTGGAAACAGTTTAAAAATAATTACCAATCGTAAAAACCAGGTAAAATATCATAGTTTAAACAGTTTCAACGAAGTTTTCAACATATAGTTGTTGTGGATTTTTGTTAAATAGAGGGGAAAGCAGTCAAAAAGGAGTTTTTCCTAGCGCAACTCTGCAAAAAATCTGCTGAGCAGTTGGGAACATTCCTCCTCAAGCACGCCGGAACGAACAATGGGAGTATGATTAAACGGCATAACAAACAGGTCAGCGACGGAGCCGCAGCAGCCGGCTTTTTCATCCTTAGCACCGTATACCACCCGGTCCAGCCGGGCGTTGATGATGGCACCGCTGCACATCGGACAAGGCTCCAGTGTGACATACAGCTCGCACCCGCTCAATCGCCAGCTGCCCAGTTTTTGACATGCCTGCTGGATGCACAGCACCTCGGCGTGCGCCAGGGCATCCTGGTCCAGCTCCCGGCGGTTGTGGGCGCGTGCAATGATTTCGTTTTGGTAGACAATCACCGCACCCACCGGAATTTCGTGCAGTTCGGCAGCCTTGTGCGCCTCTTCGAGCGCCTGGCGCATCCAGTGACAATCTCGTTGCAGATAAGCAGGAATCTCCTTCATCATTTCACCTCGACAGATAAAAGCAGAAGGAGCGGGATACTCCTTCTGCAAAAGATTTCGTTTATAGCATATTTTGTAAAATCAGCAGCACCAGCAGGGTCAGTGCAATCACCATCGTCACCGCAGAAAAGGTGACCCGATATTTAATTCGTTCGGTGGATAGGGTGGTGGAGCGGATGAACATGAACAGATTGGGGTATGCCCGCACCAGTACCAGCATGGCGGTGATGCCTGCAATCAGGTAGAAGGAAAGGATTGCCAGCCATACCAACGTCTGATAGGGTTCCGGGATGGTTTGGAGCAACAGGTCTGCGGCTAAATTGAGCAGATTGTTGACTGCGTGGATGATGATTCCTACCCACAGCGAGCCGGAGTAGAGGACGAGATAACCGATGACCAATCCCATCAGGAAAGCGTTGGGTGCCTGCGAGAGGTTGCCGTGGAACAGTGCAAAGAGGATTGCCGAAAGCACCAGTGCAAAGCTGTCACCGAAGCGGCGCATCGACTGGAAGATGATACCTCGAAAAACCACCTCTTCCACCAATGGAGTGAGGACGCACAGCTGAACTGCGAACAGCAGTAGCGCAAGCGGGTTTTGCGGAATGGAGATGGCAACATGTGGCTGTAGCCCAAACAGCTCCAGAAAGCGACCCAGCAGGCTGGAGGAGGCAAGCCCGATGACACTGACACCCATTGCCACAAAGATGCAGGGAACGCACAGGGAAGGGGAGAAGCGCTTCATTGGGCAGGCGACCCTTGCCGGCACGCGGCACAGCAGCATAAACAGCAGAAACGGGACCAGCATACAGATGGTGGAAGAAAAGATATTGACCAGCTGGATGATGCTGGAAGAGGCAACCACCTGGTTCCCATAGACACGGATGACCGGCCAAATCAGGGAGAACAGGCGAAGCACACCGAATGGAACACTGGCAGCCATCAAAAAATAAAGTAGGATAGCAAAGCCCAGCCCGTTGGAATAAAATTGGAGCATACGCCGTTCGGTGATGACCGGAGGCGGAGGAGCAAAACCGTAGCCATCCACATAGGTGTAGCAGTTGGGGTCCTCCGGCCGATAGCGGACAGGGTCTGACGGCTTTTTATTGTAATGAGTCATAGACAGAGCCTCCATGGGGAGAAAGTGTAGGGAATGGGATGAAAGAAAGAGGAAAAATCCCTTTCGACATTTTTTCTGTTTTTTAGTATAGCACAGATTTTTAGCGGAAATGTTAAGACAAAACTAATTCTTTCTTTGCAACAGCAAACTCCCTTTGGAAAGATAGGGGAAAAAGACAAAAAAAGAGCGCCGGAACAATTTTCCGACGCTCGAAAAGATGCTTAATATGCTTTGCCCCAGATGACCATGGTCTTGGCAGGCTTGCCGCAGCAGACACAGGTATCGGACAGGTGTTCCTGTTCAAACGGCATACAGCGGGAGGATACACCGGCAACCTCCTTGAGTTTTGCCTCGCACTCGGCATCTCCGCACCACATAGCTTTGATGAAGCCGGACTGTTCGGTGGCAGTCTGAATCATCTCCTCAAGATTCAAAGCGGTGAAGGTGCGGTTCTGGCGATTCTGAAGTGCGCGCTCGTACAGACCGTCGTGGACAGCCTGCAGCAGCTCGGCTACCTTGCTTTCCAGCTCGTCCAGCGAAACAAAGGTCTTTTCACGGTTGTCGCGGCGGACAATGACGCACTGGTTTTGTTCGATGTCCTTTGGACCGATTTCCAGACGAAGCGGTACGCCCTTCATCTCGTACTGAGCAAACTTCCAGCCTGGGGAGTTGTCGGAGATGTCGATGTCGGTGCGGAAAAGTTTTGCAAGACGCTCCTTGACCTCCTGTGCTTTTTCGATGACCCCTTCCTTGTGCTGAGCGACCGGAATTACGACCACCTGAATCGGAGCGATGGCAGGCGGCAGAGCCAGACCGTTGTCGTCACCGTGGGTCATGATGATACCGCCGAGCAGACGGGTGGAAACACCCCAGGAAGTCTGGTGCGGGGTCTGCGGTTTGTTTTCACGGTTCTGGAATTCAATCTCAAAAGCTTTGGCAAAGTGGTCACCAAAGTAGTGGGAGGTGCCTGCTTGCAGGCTTTTGCCGTCGTGCATCATGGCTTCGATGGTGTAGGTAGCTTCTGCGCCGGAGAATTTTTCCGAGTCGGTCTTTTTACCGCGGACGACCGGCATTGCCAGCTTCTGCTCGCAGAAATCAGCGTACAGGTTCAGAATCATCTCGGTTTCTGCAACAGCTTCCTGTGCGGTTTCGTGCATGGTGTGACCTTCCTGCCACAGGAATTCACGGGTGCGCAGGAACGGACGGGTGGTCTTTTCCCAACGGACCACGCTGCACCACTGGTTGTACAGCTTTGGCAGGTCACGGTAGGACTTGATGATATTTTTGTAATGGTCGCAGAACAGGGTTTCGGAGGTAGGACGGACGCACAGGCGTTCCTCCAGCTCTTCGGAGCCGCCGTAGGTGACCCATGCTACTTCGGGAGCAAAACCTTCTACATGGTCCTTTTCCTTCTGGAGCAGGCTTTCCGGGATGAACAGAGGCATTGCCACGTTTTGGTGACCGGTCTTTTTAAATTCCGCATCCAGGATGCTCTGGATGTTTTCCCAGATTGCATAGCCGTATGGACGGATGATCATACAGCCTTTGACAGAAGAATAGTCGCACAGCTCTGCTTTTTTGACGATGTCGGTATACCATTTTGCAAAGTCGACGTCCATCGAGGTGATGTCATCGACCATCTTTTTATTGTTTGCCATTGTAGATGTCCTCCTTTAGTTTACACACATGGGCGGCATGCGGCACTGATACCTTTTATTATATTACCTTCCTGTGATAAATTCAATAGAAAAGCCCGAAGCTGTGCGCTTTTTGCTCGAATCCACAAAAAAAAGACCGCTTTGTGCCAAAGGTTTTGACACAAAACGGTCTTTGTCGGAACAAAGCTTGGGGAAAGTGCGGAAGAATCTTATTCCGCAACACGGTCCTCGATATATTTGACAATGTCGCCGACGGTCTTGAGGTTTTCGATGTCCTCATCCGGGATCTCGGTATCGAATTCTTCCTCCAGGGTCATCACCAGGTCAACAATATCAAGGGAGTCAGCACCCAGATCGTCGATCACTTCGGAATCCTCGTTCACCTGCTCTTCCTCAAGGTCCAGCTGGTCACAAAGAATCTTTTTAACCTGTTCAAAAATGTCCATTTCTTCTCCCTCCTTTCCAAATGTACAATCAAAATCCGCCGCACATCAGATGCAAAAAACGGATGCAGCAGGTAATAGAAACGCACCTTTTGACAAACACACAAAAAGGGCGTACAAGGTATTGCTTATTTTTTATAGCATATTCCTTCTGGGAATGTCAATATCTAAAAGCAGATAAAGGCAGAGAATTTTGCTTCTGCCACCGGAAAAGGAGCAGTTTTGGCAGTTTCGCTCAAAAATCTTGTCATCACTAAGTGAATGTGGTAAACTAAAAACCAGATATTTTCTGTGCGAACGGTACAGGTCCAGGCAGAGGAGGAATTTGTGATGAAACGTTTTGCTATTCTGGGGTACCCGCTGGGGCACACCCTTTCGCCAAAGCTGCACCGGCTGCTGGCAGAGCAGTTGGGAGAGCAGATTGAGTACAGCATCTGTGCCATCCCGCCGGAGGAGCTGGAGGAACACTTTGAGGAGCTGTTTTGCATGGATGGCTTTAACATCACCATTCCCTACAAGGTGCGCCTGATGGGGCAGCTGGACCGGCTGGACACCAGTGCGCGCAACCACGGTGCGGTGAATGTGGTGTCGATTGCAGCAGACGGAAAACGGTGCGGCTACAACACCGACTGCGTCGGCTTTGTGCGCACCATGCAGTCCCATGGAGTGCCGATTGCGGGCAGAGTGTGTGTGCTGGGAGCCGGTGGCGTGGGAAGGATGTTTGCCACCGAGTGCGCTCTGCGCGGCTGTACCGTGACCTTAGCAGTCCGGGCAGCTTCGATGGAAGCGGCAGAGCAGGTGGCAGCGCACATCCGTTCGTTGGATGCACAGGCAAAGGTAGAGGTCATGGACATCGAGCGGCTCGACGGCAGTCAGGCGTATGAGCTGATGATCAATGCAACGCCGGTCGGGATGTATCCCAATGTGCAGCACAGTCCGGTCGATGAGCGGGCGCTGCGCTCGGTGAAGACCCTGTTTGACTGCATTTATAATCCGGGCACCACCCTGCTGATGCAGCAGGCACAGCAGGCGGGCTGTCAGACCATCGGCGGTATGGAGATGCTGGTCTGGCAGGCAGCAGCAGCGCAGGAAATCTGGTTCGGACGCTCCTTTAGCGACCGTCAGGTAGCGCAGGTAGCGGCAAAAATGTAAGCAGACGGCAGATAAGAGGACAGGAGGGAAGACAGGATGAAAGGCGTTCATCAAATTTTACTGTGCGGCTTTATGGGATGCGGCAAAACCAGTGTCGGACAGGCGCTCTCCTTTCGGCTGCGGTGGGAGTTTCTGGACACCGATGCGATGATTGAAAAGCGGGAAGGAAAAAGCATCCCGCAGATTTTTTCGCAGCAGGGAGAACCGGCTTTTCGTCAGATGGAACAGCAGGTCGCCCGGGGACTGGGTCGCAGAAAAAATGCGGTGATTTCCACCGGTGGCGGCTTTTTGATGCGGGAGGAAACGGTGCGTGCCCTGCGGGAAAGTGCAGAGGGGTCGGCAGTGGTGTTTTTGGACTGTTCGTTTGAAACTTGCTATGAGCGCATCCGTTCAAGCGACCGTCCGCTGGTGCGCGCCAACACCCGAGAACAGCTGTATGAAATCTTCCTCAATCGCCAGCAGCGCTATCGGGAGGTGGCAGACCTGGTCATTCAGAATGAGCAGCTGGTCAGCCAGACCGTAGAGGAAATTGTCAGGCAGCTGGCAATTTGACAGCAGTCTTGTGCGCATCCTCTGTTTTTGATGTCTAATTGCTTCATCGTTATATACAAGAAAAGACCCAATCGTACGATTGGGTCTTTTCTTGTATATGGAACGGAACAGGGAAAAATATTTTGGTTGGATTGCTTGTGCAGAAAGCTATATGCAATATAGCTAAATAAAGCCGGATAAAATTGGACAAAAAATAAGCCGGTTTATACGCAAGAGAGAATGGATTTTTGAGAAAGCAGCAGAAAAAAAGTATAAAATTTTCTGTTTACGATATTAGTATTCAGAAAACAAGGGGGAAATCAAACAATATATATAAAAATATTTTAAGATTATTGAAATTTATATATATTATTGCTATAATACAATTAAACCGTTTATCTCGAAAGCTTATTTGTTCCCAAACAGTACCCCGAAGGGCGCTGTTCAAAAGCCGATTTTTAAGGAGGAATATCTTATGAAAAAGTGGTCAAGATGGTTGGCGCTGGCTTTAGCTTCCGCGCTGGCGCTGAGCGGATGTGGCAACAGCGCTACAGAAGAAAAACCAACTACCGAGTCGGAAAAAGAGCCGACTACCGCTGAAAACCAGACCCAGCCAGAGAAGGAAGAATCGAAGGATGCAAGCGGAAAGCACGAAATCAAAGATTTGGTGACCTCCCAGCTGGTTGTCAATGAGATGGAAACCTTCAATATGCTGTACTCTCAGAGCCAGAAAGAGTTTGATGTGCTCTGTAACAACTGGGACGGTCTGTTGGAAGTTGACCCGCACGGGGTTCCGATTGCCGGCATTGCAAAGGACTGGGGTACAGAGGACGGCGGTCTGACCTGGACCTTCCATCTGCGCGAAGGAGTCAAGTGGGTAGACGTCAACGCGGAGGAGAAAGCCGACTGCAACGCATGGGACTTTGCTTCCGGTCTGGAGTGGGTGCTCAACTTCCACAAAAATGACTCGGCAAATACCTCTATGCCTCTGGAAATGATCAAGGGTGCAAACGAGTACTATGAATACACCAAGACCCTGAGCAAAGAGGAAGCCGATGCGCTGACTGCCGGCGAAGGTTCCAAGTTCCTGGAGATGGTCGGCATCGAAATCCCGGACGACCACACCATCATCTACCACTGCATCGACCCGAAACCTTACTTTGACTCGGTTGCAACCTACTCTTGCCTGTTCCCAATCTCTCAGGCAATGGTCGACGAGCTGGGCGGACCGGACGGCGTGCGTGCCATGAACAACGAAACGATGTGGTACAACGGTCCATATCTTATGACCACCTACATCCAGGGCAATGAAAAGGTTCAGACCAAGAATCCAAAATATTGGGATACCGAGTGCAGTCTTTTCGATACTGCCACCATCAAGATGGTTGAATCCAACGACGTCGCTTTCCAGCTGTATCAGGCGGGCGAGCTTGACTATGTCGGCTTGAATGAAAGCAACCTGACCACCATCTACAACAGCGACAGCAACGCACACCATGACTACCTGGTTGAAAAGCTGCCGACGAAATACTCCTGGCAGCTGCACTTTAACTTTGCAAAGAACAAAGAGGACGGCACACCGGATACCAACTGGAACCTGGCAGTTGCCAACGAAGCCTTCCGTCTGTCCTGGTACTACGGGCTGGATTTGGGTCAGTACTATCCTCGAATCAATGCCATCAACCCGATGAGCTGTGAAAATAACTGCTACACCATGAAAGGTCTGGTTTATACCTCCGACGGCACCGACTATACCGACCTTGTTAAACAGGAGCTGGGTATCCAGGAAAATGGCGAAACACTGGCAAGACTGGACAAGGAAAAAGGTCAGCAGTACAAAGAGCAGGCAATGCAGGAGCTGAGCGCACTGGGCGTTACCTTCCCAATCAGCGTTGACTACTACATTTCCGCCTCCAACCAGACTGCTCTGGACAGCGCAAACGTTCTCAAGCAGGTATTCTCCGACAGCTTGGGCGACGATTATGTAAAACTGAACATCAAGACCTACGTTTCCAGCTCGAGACAGGAAGTTTACACTCCTAGACTGCACTCCATCGTACAGACCGGCTGGGGCGCAGACTACGGTGACCCACAGAACTATCTGGGTCAGATGACCTACGGAAACGAAACCGCTTACTTCCCGAACAGCTACAACTATGTCAACGAGGTGGAAGTCAACGAGAACACCCAGGCTCTGATCGATGTCTTCAAGACCCTGACCGATATGGTCAACGAAGCCGACCAGATCCACGACGACATGGATGCCCGTTACAAAGCGTATGCCAAAGCAGAAGCTTACCTGATTGAGCATGCGATTGTGGTTCCAACCTACTACGACGTTGGCTGGTGCCTGAGCAAGATCAATCTCTACACCCAGAGAAACGCAATGTTCGGCTGCCAGAACGGCAAGATGAAGAATTGGGAAACTGCTGCTGACGGTTATACCACCGAAGAAATGACCGCGCTGAAGGAAGCTTTCCTGGCAGAGTAAAAAGAGTGGATGTCAGCACCAAACTTCGCAAACCTTTTTTAGCTAAATTCGAAAACGTCCATACAGAAAGCAAAAGAGCCATGTCCAAGCGGACATGGCTCTTTTGTGCTGACAAAAACAGCAATAAAATGGCGTCCCCGGGCAGATTCGAACTGCCGGCCTTTCGCTTAGGAGGCGAACGCTCTATCCTACTGAGCTACGGAGACAAAAGGTTTTCTCAACTTTCTTAGTTTACTATTTTACGCCGGGTTTGTCAATATCTGCCCCCAAAAGACAGGTCATGCCACGGGAAAGCGGTGGAAAAGGCAAAAAGATGTGTACCCCCTCTTTTCCATCGAAGGAAAAAGTGATATAGTAGTTGTCGGGTAAGAAAGAGAACGTTGTAATTTTACAGCGCAGGATCAATGATCACAGACAGGAGGAAGGAAATGAGGCTAGAGAAATCCTGTGGAGCACTGGTTTACCGCAGGAACCGAGAACAGATTGAACTGCTGCTTATCAAAAACAGATATGGAGGACACTGGTCTTTTCCAAAGGGTCATGTGGAAGGAAGAGAAACCGAGGTGCAGACCGCTTTGCGGGAGGTCAAAGAGGAAACAGGATTGGACATCAGCCTGCAGTCCGGTTTTCGTCATGCGGTAGAATATTTTCCCCGACCAAACGTCAAAAAGCAGGTGGTCTACTTTTTGGGTGAAGCCACCAGCAATGACCTGCATATGCAGGAGGAAGAAATCAGCCGCATCATCTGGATGGATATTCACAAGGCGTACCACATGGTCACCTTTAAAAATGATAAAAATCTGATTTGGATGGCGGGAAAACGCCTCCAATAAATCCGGCAGGTCACAGGTCAAGACCTGCCAACGAAAGGAAGAATGACATTGATGAAAGCGGTTAGAAAACGCTCGTCCAGCAATCCCGCCCGCATCATTTCAGAAAGCTTTGTAGCGGTGATTGCCATCGGGACGCTGCTGCTGTGGTTGCCGATTTCCTCCCGAGACGGGCAATTCACCCCGCTGCTGGATTCCTTATTTACAGCGACCAGCGCTACCTGTGTAACCGGGTTGGTGCTGTATGACACCTGGACCCACTGGAACCCGCTGGGACAAGGGGTGCTGCTGATGCTGATTCAAATTGGAGGGTTGGGTCTGGTGACCCTGACCAGCTTCTTCAACCTGGTGGTCGGCAAAAAGTTGGGATTGCGTGGCATGAAGCTGGCATCGGAGTCAATCAACTCCACCAGCTTCGGGGATGTTCCGCATCTGCTGCGGATGATTTTTACCTTTACCTTGACGGTGGAAAGCATCGGAGCGGTTTTGCTGGGACTTTATTTTGTGCCCGCCTATGGATTGCATGGGGTGTTTATCGCCATCTTCTTGGCGGTGTCGGCTTTTTGCAATGCCGGCTTTGATATTTTGGGCTTTTTGGGAGAGTACACCTCGCTGATGACCTTTAACGGGCGGTATCTGGTAATTTTCACCATCATGGCGCTGATTATTGTCGGCGGGCTGGGCTTTATCGTCTGGAATGACCTGCTGGCATACCGCAAGACCAAAACCCTGCTGTTGCATACGAAGGTGGTTTTGTTGACCACCGCTTTTTTAATTTTCATCGGCACGGTCTGCTTTATGCTATTTGAATGGAACAATCCGGCAACCTTGCAGCCGATGGGGATGAAGGAGAAGATCGGTGCTTCGCTGATGCAATCGGTTACCATGCGTACCGCCGGCTTTAACTCGGTGGATTTGTACGCCATGCGGGACTCTACCAAAGTCTTTTCGATTGTTCTCATGTTCATCGGTGCAGCGCCGGGCTCGACCGGAGGCGGTATCAAGGTGACTACCATCGCGGTCATCATTATGACGGCGGTCTCCATCATCCGCGGCAAGGAGGAACCGTATCTGCTCAAACGCCGCATCGCTGCTAACGTGGTTTATCGTTCGCTTGCCATTCTGTTTTTGGGTGTTGTGACGGTGGGTGTTACCGCCATCACCCTGATGGCAACCAGTCCGCTGGAGGCAAATGGATTGACCGGCATCGACGCTACCTTTGAGGCGGTGTCCGCCTTTGCGACCGTCGGGGTGTCCAGCGGCTCCACTGCGATTGGCTCCCCCTTCTCGAAGGTAATGCTCATCCTTTCGATGTTCATCGGCAGGGTAGGACCGGTTTCTTTTGGACTTTCCCTGGCGGCACAGCAGAACGTCAGCCGCAAGCTGATTGTGCCGGAGGGCAGAATCGTTGTTGGTTAACAACCGGACAAATTGTACAGCATCCGCATAGAAGCTATGTGGATGCTGTTTTTTGTGCAATGCAAAATAAAAAAGGGGAACCTTTTGAGCGGTGGCGACGAAATACAGGTAACAGGAGCAAGGGAGGGAAATGGATGGAAATCGAGGTGGTATCCGAGCTGATTGAGCAGTACGGCATGGAGGTAATGATTTTTTGCCGCAGGCTGACCGGCTGTGTGCCCGATGCACAGGACCTGTATCAACAGACCTTTTTAAAACTGATGGAGATGCGGATGAGGATAGAGCGGGAGAAAAATCCGCGGGCGTTTATATTTGCAGTTGCCAACAGCATCTGGAAGAACGAGCGCCGTAAGCTGATGCGGCGCGCCTTGATTGCACTCGGCTTCAGCCTGGAGGATGAACAAACCCAGGATGCACTCGAGCTGACCGACACCGAGGACACCCAGCAGCAGGTGATCGAGCGGATTTGCCGACAACAGCTTTCATTGGCAGTGCAGCGGCTGGAACCGAAATTTCGGACACCGATCCTTTTGATGTATGGCTTTGGAATGAGCATCGAGCAGATTGCACAGATCGAGCGGGTGCCCAAAGGAACCATTAAAAGTCGATTGAATCGGGCAAAAAAGAAATTGCGCAAGGAAATGGAGGCGTATGGATATGGAGAATAGGCACCAAAAAGACAGGGAATGGGAAAGGTTGCTGCGAGAAAGTCTTTCCGAAGAAAAACCGGAAAAGCAGGAGATGATTGTACAGAACAATCTGCTGCGCGCAAGGATGGAGCAAAAAAAACAGCGGCGTTCGATCCCGCTGTGGTATCTGCCGGGAGTGCTCCATGCACTGATCCTGCTGCTGGCGGCGCTGGTCATTTGTCTGCTGGTGCAAAATCCTCTGCTGGAGCTGTTGGCAGCGGTGACAGCGACAGTAGGCAGTCTAACAGGTTTTATTCTGACCCGGTTGGGTGTGCGGATGTTCGATTTAAAAAGCAGGCTGACCTGGTATATAGAGCGATGAGGAGGAAAAGGGATGTTCTGGTTTTATCTTTGTCTTGGGACGGTGCTGTTGACTGCCTGCAGTCTAACAGCCTTTATCCTGACCCGGTTGGGTGTGCGGATGTTCGATTTAAAAAGCAGGCTGACCTGGTATATAGAGCGATGAGGAGGGAAAGGGATGTTCTGGTTTTATCTCTGTCTTGGGACGGTGATTCTGGCAGCGCTGCTGTTGACTGCCGGTGTGTGCATTTGGGTCTATCAGGATGCAAAGGAGCGCGGAGAACGCGCCTGGCTGTGGGTGCTGATTATCTTGATTTCATCGCCGTTGCTGGGTGGTCTGGTCTATCTGATTGCCCGCAGGGAGGAGCGCAGACCCTGCCGCTTTTGCGGGTGGATGCTGGAAAGGGATTCCCACTATTGCAGCCACTGTGGCAAGCAGTTCCCCTTCTGTGAGCCGGGCAGCGGATATAAGGAGGACCTGATGCTCGAGCACCCAAAGCAGAAAAAGCGCAACCGCCGATACCTTGCGTTGACTGCTGCCAGTGCCGTGATGATGGTGCTGTCTTTGGTGGGGATGATTTTCTTTGCCGTCCATTCGTCGGGCTGGGAGCCGGAGTGGAACAGCGGCTGGGTGATGATGAATCTGGAAAGCAACAGCGGCGGCAGCTGGTCCTTCCGGTACAGTCGGGCAAGTGAAAATTATTACACCTCTTCCCGATTTACACTGGAGGACCCGCAGCGGCAGCAGCTGGCGGTCGACCTTCAGTTTGAGCAGGGGGAATGGATGCGGATGCAGATTACCCAGCAGACCCGGGACGGAAGGACGCTGGAGCGGGAGAGCAGGGTGACTTCGGACGAAAATACCCAGTATTTTTCCTTGGAAGGTTTTGAAGAGGGGACCATCAAGGTGCGGTTTTATAACAATGGAGTCAGCGGGGTAAAAGCGCAGGTGCGGGTAGCTTGACAAATGCCCGTCGGTCTGTTATACCAGAGGTAAAAGCCGTACCTCGTCTGTAAGGCGAGCAAGCGGGCAAGGAAAGGGGAGCAAATCAGGTGGAAATCATCAAACCGGAGGAGTACGCGGTATCCGAGTGGGCAGGAGGAAAGACCACCCAGCTGTACATTTATCCGCAGGGGAGCGAGTATGCCAAACGAAACTTTTTGCTGCGCATCAGCAGCGCAACGGTGGAGTGCGAGCGTTCGGAGTTTACCAGCCTGCCGCAGGTGGAGCGAATCATCCTGCCGCTGAGCGGTTCACTGCATCTGTTCTATGAGGGACACGGGGAAAAGAAGCTGGAGCCGTTTGAACAGGACCGCTTTGACGGCGGCTGGAAAACGGTGAGTGTCGGCAGAGCGACCGATTTTAATGTCATGCTGCGGGAAGGGACACAGGCACAGGTCCGGCTGCTGGATGTAAACCCAAACGAACAGGCATCGGTTGAGGTGGCTGCAAACGGTTTGACCGCGGTATTCGCCGCGCAGGGAACGGCAGTGGTCGATGGAAAAGCGTTGCCGGAGCGCGGACTGGCGGTCGCAAAGGAAGAAGGAAGCTTCCTTCTGACCGGCGGCAGCGTAGGATGCAGATTGCTGTGCGTAGAGGTTCAATTTTAACGAGAAAAAAGAGGGCAGGAATGTCCTCTTTTTTTATTGACAAATGATACTATACTATATATAATATACTATAACATGAAAAATAAGGAGAGGTGAAGATGGCATTTCAGTTGGGTTCAGCGCTGCTGGATGCCTGCGTACTGGCAATCGTGATGCGGGAGGACACCTATGGGTACAAACTGACACAGGAGGTCAAACAGATTATGAATGTGTCGGAATCGACCCTCTATCCGGTTTTGCGCCGCTTGCAGAAGGACGGGTATCTGACGACCTATGACCGACCGTATCAGGGACGAAATCGGCGGTATTATTCGGTGACCCCCAGCGGGAGGGAGCAGTTCTGGCAGTTTTACGATCAATGGAGACAGCTGAGGGATAAAATTGACGGCATTATGGACGGAGGGATCAATGGATGACCAAAGAGGAGTACATCAGAGAGCTGAGAGCGCGCATTTCCCATCTACCGAAGGAGGAGCAGGAGTCGGCGCTGCGGTATTATATGGAATATCTGGAGGATGCCGGTGATCGCCCGATGGAGCAGATCATCGAGGAGCTTGGTACGCCGCAGCAGGTTGCAGAGCGCATCATTGCAGACTGTGCCCAGAGCGCAGTCGAAGAAAAATCTGCCCACACCGGATGTGTGCTGGGAACGTTGGCGGTGGTGACCAGTCCGGTTTGGCTGCTGGTGCTGTTTGTGGCAGGTATTCTGGGTGCGACTCTGTTGTTTACCATCGCTTTGCTCATCTTTGCCTTTGGAGTGGTTGCGCTGGCACTCATCGGGGTAGGCATCTGGTCGCTGACCCTTTATCCAGCAACCGGAATTGCGGTGCTGGGCGGTGCGCTGATCTGTGCGGGTTTGACGCTGCTGTGTGTCGCACTGTTCTGGTGGGCAGCCGGTGCGGTCAAATCGGTCTGGAGGACGATAAGACAAAGAAAAAGCGTTTGATGAGGGCGCATGCAAGATAAGGGGGATACAGGATGAAAGGTTCGACAAAGCTTTTGATTGTAGCGGCGGCATTGCTGGTCGCAGGAATTCTTCTAAGCGCCATCGGTTACGGATTGGGTGCGATGACCCTGACCTGGGGGGAGGACGGATTGACCATCGACCCGACCCAAAGGGCAGGGATCGGTCTGGCAGCGCTGGACTTGCAGGAGGACATCCTGCCTTCCGGCGCGAAAACCGAAATCGACATCCGGCTGGATGGAGCGGTCAGGGAGCTGGAGGTGGAAGGCAGCGTCGGCAGCATCGAGGTGCAGCCGGGAGAGGACTGGTCGCTGGAGGGGTATGACCTGACGGCGCCGCAGCGGTTGCAGTACCAATTTTCAGACGGCAAGCTGACGGTCAGCTACGACCTGTCTAAAATCAAGACGGATGGCAGGAACCGGCAGGACCGCATCCTTCTGACCTATCCGCAATCGTTGCAGCTGGATGAATTTATTCTGGACGGCGGTGTGGGAGAAGCCCGCATCCAGAAGATTAGCAGCAAGGAGATGGAGCTGGTCGCAAGGGTCGGAAGTGTTGAAGCGAACGAGGTTCAGGTCAGCGAAAAGCTGGAGGTGTACGGCGGAGTTGGAGCGGTTCAGGTCAGCGGCAGCTTCGGCGGCGAAATCGAACTGAGCGGCGGTGTGGGTGAGATCAGCCTGACTGTGCAGGGAGCGCAAGAGGACGAATTTGACTGCCACATCGACAGCGGCGTGGGACAAATCCGTTTTGGCGGCAAGAATGTGGGACTGCTGGACGAAGAATATACCGTTGAGCAGGGTCGTGAAAAGAGCATCTCGGTGGATGGCGGTGTCGGAGACATCGGGGTTTATTTTGAAAAATAGACAAACAGGCAGCAGGCGCTTTGCACTGCTGCCTGTTTTAGTAAAGAGGATGAAAAGACAGAAAAGTTTTAGCAGGAAAGGAAAATCGACCGTTTAGCGCTTGTCATAGCGGTGGAAATGATGGTATGATAATTAGATAAGAAGAAAACAGATGCGTTTGCTTTGATAGATGGAAAACAACAGAGGAGTCATAGCCATGAAAAAAGTACAGTTTACAGCAGCTTTGCTTGCTTTGATGTTGGCGCTGGGAGGATGCAGCGAGACAACGGTGGGAGAGTCGCAGTCGGCTCAGTCCAGCCAGTCGATTACGGTGGGAGAATCACAAGAAGAGCAGGATGAACAGGTTTTGTCTGCCGAGAGGATTCCAACCGAACTGGAGGGAGAAGGGGTCTTTGTGGACCGTTGGCAGGATTGGGACAGGGAGACCTTGCCTTCACAGTATCTTACGGAGGTGGACGATACCCTTTTGCGCCTGGTCGAGCAGGTGCAGAAGGTCAGTGCGGATGCAGAGCCGGCGGATTTATTTGACGGAATCGAGCATGCAGGAACCAGCCGCCTGCTGCGGGTAGCATTGGAAAAGACACCGGCAATCGATTTGCAATTCCAGATGACCCGCGACAGCGAAGGAAACTTGCAGGCAGAAAGCGACAGCTATCCCGACCATGTGCTGACTGCTCTTCTGCAAAACGAGCAGGAGGAGGGCAGAGACCTGCGGGAATTTTACTACCAGGAGGATGTAGCGGCAGTGTACAGCCATCTGTTTGGCTCGGGACGGGCGCTCAGCTTCCAGGACCAGTGCCCTTCCTATTATTATTACGCACGCGAAGGGGTCTTTGCACACAAAGGAGATCGTATCCAGACACAGGTCTGGCCGATGGTAGTCCGCTATGACGATGGAGAAACGACAGCAACCGTTGATCTGCTGCTGACCGAGATACAGGGCAGCGACAAACCGCTGCTGTACCACAAGGCAGAAGGCGGAACGGTGGAACTGACCGCGTCAAACTATCAGCAGGAGCTGGAAGGGGAACCGGTTTACCGCTATACCTTCCAAAAGCAGGGGGAGCAGCTGATTTTAAGCGGGATCCGTCAGGTCGGTGTGCTTGCCGAAGGTGCTGCCGGAGTGGATGACGCGGCATTGCCGCTGGAGGAGCAGGGACCGCAGCTGCAAACACCGGAGCGGGTGATGATTTCCTCGGAGGATATGCAGCACCAGCTGGACTTGCAGAAGGAATATGAGGAGAGCACAGCTGTGGAGTATTTAATGGAGCTGCTGGGACAGGCACAGCAGGTCAGCAGCGCAGCCGCCTCTCAGGTGCTGGCAGGCAACGGTTCCCGCACGCTGACCATGACGTTGGGCTATACCGAGGGTCAGGAGGTTGTGCTGAATGTGATGAGTCAGGGCTATCTGCCCGGCGTGGAAGAAAGCTATATGACCTTTAGCCTGGGTTCCAAACAATTTGTTCTGCCGCAGGAAAGCTATGCGGATTTTACAAATTGCATCAACACCTGCCGTTTGGCACAATAAATAAAGGGAAGAAAATACCGCGGGCAAGTTGTTGCCGGCGGTATTTTTAGCCTGATCATAATGGAAAACAGAGGGCTTTGTGCAAACTTAACATAAACCTAACCTAGATTTCTTTAAAATGAACGGAATGGTAGAATCGCTTTTTTCGTCAAAAAAACACTTGCAAACATCGGGGAACTGTTGTATTATAATTAAGCGTGACTGCACAAGATATGCGTTGAAGCGGGAGGTTGCTATCCCAGAGATAGGTAATTTCCGCCGAGTATGTCCGATTTTAAACCGGGCGGCTTTATAAACACGGAAGTAATTCCAGTCTGACAGACAGTGAAAGCTGTGATTGTCTAAAGTCCCGGGTAAAGCTGCGTAATGGCAGTTTGCCCGATTTTTTATTTAGAAAATCAGGGAACACGCGGAAGCGTGTTCAAAGCATAGACACTCTGCGATTGAGAAATACAGCGGTGTAGGCAGAAGGTGAGTTTCCACAAAGCACATTTGGGCGATGGGGAAAACGCAAAAGCCAAAAGACGTCGTCCCACTCAAAAAAATGCTTTAAGGAGGCGATGATGTGGCAGTCAAAGAAAAAATCAGAATCAGACTGAAGGGTTTCGATTATCAGTTGGTAGACTCTTCCGCAGCAAAAATCGTTGAGGTGGTAACAAGAACAGGTGCCAGAGTTTCCGGCCCTATTCCGCTGCCAACCGAAAAAGAAATCGTAACCATCCTGCGTGCTGTTCATAAGTACAAGGATTCCCGCGAACAGTTTGAGATGAGAACCCACAAAAGACTCATTGACGTACTGAGACCAACACAGAAAACAGTAGAGGCTCTCAAAGGTCTTGAGCTCCCTGCAGGCGTAGAAATCGAAGTAAAACTTTAATCAAAAGTTTTCCACTGAAATTTAGGAGGACGGAAAATCCAGGTCCTCCGGCACTTTTCGAAGAGAAAAGATGCTTGTCTGCAAAGGTAATGTTGACAGCAGACGCTGCCAACCAATAACCAACAGGAGGTATATACCATGCAAAAATGCATCGTAGGCAGAAAGCTGGGTATGACACAGCTTTTTGACGAGAATGGCAAATTCATTCCCGTAACAGTAGTTGAAGCTGGTCCTTGTGTCGTCGTTCAGAAAAAGACAATCGAAAACGACGGTTACGAAGCCGTGCAGATCGGTTTTGGCGAGGTCACAAGCAAACACGTAAACAAACCCCTTCAGGGCCACTTCGCAAAGAGCGACGTTGCTATGAAGAAGGTGCTCAGAGAGTTCAGACTCGATGATTGCGCTGCACTGAATGTCGGCGACCTCATCAAAGCGGACGTCTTCGCAAACGGCGACAAAGTTGACGTATGCGGCACCTCTAAGGGTAAAGGTTACGCCGGCACAATTAAACGTTACGGCAACCACAGCCTCAAAGCAACCCACGGTACCGGCCCGGTCGGCAACCACGCAGGTTCCAACGGCGCTTGTTCCGACCCTTCCCGTGTATTTAAGGGCAAAGGTCTGCCAGGCCACATGGGTGCTGAAAGAGTTACAGTTCAGAACCTCGAAATCGTTAAAGTTGACGTTGAAAACAATCTTATCGCAATCAAGGGTGCTATTCCGGGTGCTAAAAACGGCGTAGTATACATCACTGACAGCGTTAAGATGGCCTAAGGAAAGGAGGAAACACGATGCCACAGGTTACTGTATTTGATATGACCGGCAAGAGCGTTGGTGAAATGACCCTCTCCGATGCCATCTTCGGAATCGAACCAAACACTTCCGTTATGCACGCTGCAGTAGTAAACTACCTTGCAAATCAGCGTCAGGGCACACAGTCCACCCTCACCCGTTCCGAGGTTTCCGGCGGCGGCCGCAAACCATGGAAACAGAAGGGCACTGGTCGTGCAAGACAGGGCTCTACCAGAGCTCCACAGTGGACACACGGCGGTATCGCTCTGGGTCCTAAGCCAAGAGATTACAGCTACGAGCTGCCAAAGAAAGTAAAGAGACTTGCTCTGAAATCCGCATTCTCCACCAAGGTTGCTGACAACGACCTGATCGTTGTTGACAACATCGCAGTAGAAGGTTTCAAAACCAAAGCGGTTGTAGAAATGCTTTCCAAACTGGGTGCAGACAAAAAGGCACTCATCGTAATGCCAGAGCTTGACCAGAAACTGATCAAGAGCGCTGCAAACATCCCGGGTGTTAAAACTGCGCTGGTAAACACCATCAACGTTTATGACATCCTCAACTGCGACAAGTTCATCGTTGCAAAGGGTGCGCTCGAGAAGATCGAGGAGGTGTACGCATAATGAAAACTGCACACGACATCATCCTGAAGCCTGTTATCACCGAGGCTAGCATGCAGGGAATTGCAAACAAAAAGTACACCTTCAAGGTTGCTAAGGATGCAAATAAAATCGAAATCGCAAAAGCAGTTGCAGAACTGTTTGGCGTAAAGGTTGCCAAGGTTAACACTATGAACGTTAACGGCAGATACAGACGCCAGGGTCTCAACGGCGGCTACACCGCTGACTGGAAAAAAGCGATTGTAACCCTGACAGAGGATTCCAAGAGCATCGAGTTCTTCGATTCCATGATGTAATTGCCCGAAGGATAATCCTTCCCGAAGTTATGTATGGGACAGATAGTGTCCCGCGAAAACGCACAAGGAGAGTGAAACCATGGCTATTAAATTTTACAAGCCAACGACATCCGGCAGACGTCAGATGACTACTACTGACTACTCCGAGCTGTCCAAGGTTGCTCCTGAAAGAAGCCTGCTGGCTCCTCTGAAAAAGAATTCAGGACGTAACAGCTACGGTAGAATCACTGTTCGCCACCGTGGCGGCGGCAACAGAAGAAAATACCGCATCATAGATTTCAAACGTAACAAGATCGACATGCCTGCAACCGTACTCACCCTCGAGTACGACCCGAACCGTTCGGCTCACATCGCACTGGTTCAGTACGAAGACGGCGAGAAGAGATACATCATCGCTCCAAACGGACTGAAGGTTGGCGACGTAATCGAATCCGGCGCAAAAGCAGACATCAAGACCGGTAACGCACTGCCTCTGGCAAACATTCCGGTTGGTACCTTCATCCACAACGTTGAGCTTTACCCAGGCAAGGGCGCACAGCTTGCTCGTGCAGCTGGTATCATGGCTCAGCTGATGGCAAAAGAAGGCAACCAGGCACTGATCAGACTGCCATCCGGCGAGCTGAGAAACGTACCTGTAAACTGCATGGCGACCGTTGGCCAGGTAGGCAACATCGACCATGAAAACGTATCGATTGGTAAAGCTGGCCGTAAACGCCACATGGGCTGGAGACCGACCGTACGCGGCTCGGTAATGAACCCATGCGACCATCCACACGGTGGTGGTGAAGGTAAATCCCCAGTCGGCCGTCCAGGCCCTGTTACTCCTTGGGGCAAACCTGCTCTTGGCTATAAGACCAGAAAGAAGAGCAACCGCTCCGACAAGTACATTGTCAAACGCCGCAACGACAAGTAATGCAGGCTGAAAGGAGACGTACTAATGGGTAGAAGTATTAAAAAGGGACCTTTTGTGCAGCCTGTACTGCTGAAAAGGGTAAAGGAAATGAACGCTGCCGGTGAAAAGAGAGTTCTGAAAACCTGGAGCCGTTCTTCCACCATTTTCCCTGATTTCGTTGGACATACATTCGCAGTTCATGACGGTCGCAAACACGTTCCGGTTTATGTAACCGAGGATATGGTTGGACACAAACTGGGAGAATTTGCTCCTACAAGAACCTATAGAGGCCACGCCGGCGCCAAGAAATCCGGTAACTAAGCAAAGGCCGAGAGGAGGATAACAAATGGAAGCAAGGGCTTACCTGAAATATGCCCGTATTGCACCACGTAAAGTGCAGATCGTGCTTGATCTGATCAGAAACAAGCCGACAAAATTAGCTTTGGCTATTCTGAAGCACACTCCAAAGGCCGCATGCGAGCCGGTTGAGAAGCTTCTGAAATCCGCAATCGCTAACGCAGAAAACAACCACAGCATGGACGTTAACAACCTCTATGTTGCAGAGTGTTTTGTTGGCGAAGGTCCTACACTCAAAAGAGTAAGACCAAGAGCACAGGGCAGAGCATTTAGAGTATTCAAGAGAACTTCGAACATCACGATCGTTCTCAAAGAAAAGGAATAGCCAAAGGAGGAGGTAAACTATGGGACAAAAGGTTAATCCACACGGCCTTCGCGTCGGTGTTATCAAAGATTGGGATTCCCGCTGGTTTGCTAAGGACGACGCTTTTGGCGATATCCTGGTAGAGGACTACAATCTGCGTAAGTTCCTGAAAAACAGCCTGCAGCTGGCAGGTGTACCACGCATCGAGATCGAGCGTGACGCAACCAAGGTAAGAATCCACATCCACTGTGCAAAACCAGGTATGGTTATCGGTAAAGGCGGAGCTGAGATCGAAAAGCTGCGCGCACAGTGCGAAAAGATCATCAACAAAGATAAAGAGGTACCTGCAAAGGTATTCATCAACATTGTTGAAGTAAAGCAGCCAGACAAGGACGCACAGCTCGTTGCAGAAAACATTGCTTCCCAGCTGGAAAGACGTATCTCTTTCCGCCGCGCAATGAAACAGTGCATCGGACGTACCATGAAACTGGGTGCACAGGGTATCAAAGTTCAGGTTTCCGGCCGTCTGGGCGGAGCTGAAATCGCAAGAAGCGAACATTATCACGAAGGAACCATTCCGCTGCAGACACTGCGTGCTGACATCGACTATGGTTTCGCAGAGGCTAACACCACTTACGGCAAAATCGGCGTCAAGGTTTGGATCTACGCCGGAGAGGTTCTCCAGGCAGTAAAGAGACAGCCTCGTAAGGAAGGAGGCAAAAACTAATGCTTCTCCCAAAGAGAGTTAAATACCGCAGACAGCACAGAGGCCGCATGAAAGGTGCTGCACACAAGGGCAACTACGTTGCTTACGGCGATTTCGGCCTGCAGGCTTTGGAGCCGTCTTGGATCACTTCCAACCAGATCGAAGCTGCTCGTATTGCAATGACACGTTACATCAAACGTGGCGGTCAGGTATGGATCAAGATCTTCCCACACAAACCAATTACTGAAAAGCCAGCTGAAACCCGAATGGGTTCCGGTAAAGGTAGCCCGGAGTACTGGGTAGCAGTTGTTAAGCCAGGCACCGTTATGTTTGAAATCGGTGGCGTATCCGAAGAGCTTGCTCGCGAGGCTATGCGTCTGGCAATGTACAAACTGCCAATCAAGTGCAAATTCATCAAGAAAGAAGAAAAGGAGTGTGAAAAGTAATGAAAGCTGTTGAGATCAGAAACTTGTCTGAAAAAGAACTTTCCGAGAAGCTTGTAGACTTGAAGGCTGAGCTTTTCCACCTCCGCTTCCAGCACGCCATTAACCAGCTTGAGAATCCGAAGAGAATTAAGGCAGTTAAAAAAGATATTGCCAGAATTTCCACGATTATCAAGGAAAACGCAATGAAGAACGCGCAGTAATTCTTGGAAGGAGGACGCAAGGTGGACGAAAGAAACCTTAGAAAAACAAGGGTCGGCACCGTTGTCAGCAACAAGATGGACAAGACCGTTGTAGTTGCGATCAAAGATAACGTAAAACACCCTCTTTACAAAAAGATCATGAAACGTACCGTTAAGTTCAAGGCTCATGACGAAGAAAACGCATGCGGCATTGGCGATAAGGTACAGGTTATGGAGACTCGCCCTCTGTCCAAGGACAAACACTGGAGAGTAGTCGAGATCATCGAAAAAGCAAAATAATTAAGATTATCTTGCAAAGTTTTCTGAATAGATATTTGATTTCAGTACAACCGAAAGGAGGGGACGCACTGTGATACAGATGCAGACCTATCTGAAAGTTGCCGACAATACCGGAGCGAAAGAACTCATGTGCATCCGTGTTCTGGGTGGTTCTAGACGCAGATACGCAAACATCGGCGATGTTGTTGTTGCTTCCGTTAAAAAAGCTGCTCCAGGCGGTATGGTTAAAAAAGGCGACGTTGTTAAAGCAGTTATCGTTCGTTCCGTTAAAGGTGTAAGACGTGAAGACGGCACTTATATCCGCTTTGACGAGAACGCAGCTGTTATTGTAAAAGAAGATAAAAATCCAAGGGGCACACGTATTTTTGGCCCAGTGGCGAGAGAACTGAGAGATAAAGATTACCTCAAGATTCTCAGCCTCGCCCCAGAGGTTCTTTAGGAGGTGCTCAAGAATGAACGTACACGTTAAAACAGGTGACACCGTTGTTATCCTGTCTGGTAAAGATAAGGGTAAAAAAGGCAAAGTTTTGGCGGTAAGCCCAAAAGAAGGCAAGGTCATCGTCGAAGGTTGCAACATGATTAAAAAACATGTAAAACCTCGCCGTATGGGCGAGCAGGGCGGTATCGTTGACGCTGAAGGCGCAATGTATTCTTCCAAAGTAATGCTCGTTTGCCCGAAATGCGGTAAGCCAACAAGAGTTGCTCACAAGATTCTGGCAGACGGCACAAAAGCTCGCCTTTGCAAAAACAACGATTGTGGCGAAACATTCTAATTAGGAGGAGAAAACATGGCAAAGCTTAAAGAGACCTATGTTAAAGATATAGCGCCAGCTTTGTACAAAAAGTTTGGCTATAAAAGCGTCATGCAGATTCCTAAGCTGGATAAGGTAGTCGTAAACGTTGGCTGTGGCGAGGCTAGAGACAACCATAAGATTATCGATGCAATCATGACAGACCTGGCTACCATCACCGGCCAGAAAGCTGTTCCTTGTGCAGCAAAGAAATCCGTTGCGAACTTCAAACTTCGTGAAGGCATGGTTATCGGCGCAAAAGTAACCCTGAGAGGCGAGGTTATGTACGAGTTTGTTGACAGACTCTTCAACATTGCCCTGCCACGCGTAAGAGACTTCAGAGGAATCAATCCAAACGGTTTTGACGGCCGCGGCAACTACAGCCTGGGTCTGAAAGAACAGCTGATCTTCCCTGAGATCGAATACGATAAAATCGACAAGGTTCGCGGTATGGACATTGCGTTCGTAACAACCGCAAAAACAGACGAGGAATCCCGTGAGCTGCTCACTCTGATGGGCGCTCCGTTCGCGAAGTAAGGAGGAAAAGGTTCAGTGGCTAAAACATCGAAAAAGGTAAGTCAGGCAAGAACACCTAAATACTCTACTCGCGCATATAATAGATGCAAAATCTGCGGCAGACCACACGCATATCTTCGCAAATTCGGCATTTGCAGAATTTGCTTCAGAGAGCTGGCTTACAAAGGTCAGATCCCTGGCGTGAAAAAGGCGAGCTGGTAAGCACGAGCAAAGGAGGTTGACGTCATGCAAATTACTGATAAAATCGCTGATATGCTGACTCGTATCAGAAACGCAAACGCAGCGAAACATGACACGGTTGATGTTCCATCTTCCAACATGAAGAAAGCAATTGCACAGATTCTCCTGGATGAGGGATACATCAAAGGCTTCCAGATTGTAGACGATGGTAAGCAGGGAGTTATCCGTATCACCCTTAAATACGGTCTGGGCAAAGAGCCTGTTATTACAGGTCTGCGTAGAGTTTCCAAACCGGGACTGCGCATTTACACCAGCTGCAAGGAAATGCCGAAAGTTATGAACGGCATGGGTATCGCAATCATGTCCACTCCAAAGGGCATCATGACCGACAGACAGGCTCGCGTAGAGAATGTCGGCGGCGAAGTCCTTGCATTTGTTTGGTAAGGAGGTGCAAGATAAATGTCTCGAATTGGTAGAAAACCTGTCGTGATTCCTGCAGGAGTTGAAGTGACCCTGGACGGTAACACTGTAACCGTAAAAGGTCCAAAAGGCACCCTGACAAGAACTTTCCACAACAGAATGAACATCGCAGTTGAGAACAACGAAATCGTTGTTACCAGACCAAGCGATGACAAAGAAGACAGAAGCTTACATGGCCTTACCAGAACACTGATCTCCAACATGGTAGAAGGTGTTACCACCGGCTTCAAAAAAGAGCTGGAAATCAACGGTGTTGGTTACAGAGCTTCTAAAGAAGGCAAAAACCTGGTTATGGTCCTGGGTTACTCCCACAAGGTAGTAATGCCTGAGATCGAAAACATCAGCATTGAAGTACCAGGTCCTAACAAGATTATCATCAGCGGTCCTGACAAACAGGTCGTTGGACAGTTTGCAGCTAAAGTTCGTGAAAAACGCAAACCAGAGCCATATAAGGGCAAAGGTATTAAGTACGTTGACGAAGTTATCATCCGCAAGGAAGGTAAAGCTGGTAAAGGTAAATAATTAAAGGGAGTGAATCGAAATGGTGAAAAAGCTTGATAGCAACGCAGCTAGACTCAAAAGACACAAAAGAGTCAGAGCTAAGATCAGTGGCACACCTGAGCGTCCACGCCTCAACGTATTCCGCTCCGCAAAACATATCTATGCCCAGATTATTGACGACGTTACCGGAACCACTCTGGTAAGCGCATCTTCAATGGATAAAGGTTTTGAAGGTTTTGGCGGTAACAAGGAAGCAGCTGGCAAAGTTGGCAAAAACATTGCGAGCAAAGCTCTCGAGAAGGGTATTTCCGAGGTCGTATTCGACCGCAGCGGTTACATCTATCATGGTCGTGTAAAAGAGCTGGCTGAAGCAGCCCGCGAAGGCGGCCTCAAATTCTAACGAGGAGGGATACTTTTGACTCGCATTGACGCTTCTACACTCGAACTGAGTGAAAAAGTAGTAGCCATCAACCGTGTAGCTAAAACGGTTAAGGGCGGCCGTGTCATGAAGTTTGCAGCGCTGGTAGTTGTTGGCGACGGCAACGGCATCGTTGGCTTTGGCACTGGCAAGTCCGCAGAGGTACCGGACGCAATCAGAAAAGGTATCGAGGACGCAAAGAAAAACCTGATCAGAGTTTCTCTGAAAGGTACCACTATTCCACACGAAATCATCGGCGAGTTCGGCGCAGGCCGCGTTCTGATGAAACCTGCTCCACAGGGTACCGGCGTTATCGCTGGCGGTCCTGTCCGTGCAGTACTGGAGACCGTTGGCATTAAGGACATCCGTACCAAATGTCTGCGCTCCAACAACCCAACCAACGTAGTAAATGCAACCATCCAGGGTCTGGCTTCCCTGAGAAGTGCTGAAGAGGTTGCAGCTATCCGCGGTAAAACAGTAAAAGAGATTCTTGGTTAAGGGAGGAAGCAGCTATGGCAAACCTGAAAATCAAACTGGTTCGCGGCTTCCAGGGCCGCAAGGACGACCAGATTGCTACCGCTCTTTCCCTTGGACTGAGAAAGATCGGCAACGAGGTTATCCAGCCGGATAATGCAGCCACCAAAGGCAAAATCAAAAAGATTTCCCACCTCGTAGAGGTAACCGAAGCTTAACAAGAGGAGGTGCAGCGAACAATGAAATTGCACGAACTTTCCCCGGCTCCCGGCTCTACAAAAAAAGCTTACCGTGTAGGCAGAGGTGCGGGTTCCGGTAATGGTAAAACAGCAGGTAAAGGACACAAGGGCCAGAAGGCTCGTTCCGGCGGCGGTGTAAGACCAGGCTTTGAAGGCGGTCAGATGCCTCTGCAGAGACGTATTCCTAAGAGAGGCTTCAACAACATCTTCGCAAAACAGTTTGCTATCGTAAACGTAAGCGATCTGGAAAAATTTGACAACGACACCGTTGTTACCGAAGAACTTCTCGTCCAGACCGGCCTGGTTAAAAAAGCACTTGACGGTGTTAAAGTATTGGGCAACGGCGAACTGAGCAAAAAGCTCACCGTGAATGTTACAGCATTCTCCGCTTCTGCCAAAGAAAAGATTGAAAAGGCAGGCGGAAAGGCCGAGGTGATCTAGGATGTTTGAAACCCTCAAAAATGCCTGGAAATTGCCTGACCTGAAAAGAAGGATCTGCTTCACTTTGATGATTATCGTCATCTTCCGTTTTGGAGCGGCACTTCCGGTTCCGTTCCTGGACGCTTCGGTGATGCAGGGCTTTGGCGATGGAAACCTGCTGGGATTTTTGAATATGCTGACCGGCGGTGCGTTCCAGAACGCAACCCTGTTCGCACTTTCGATTTCCCCATACATCACCGCCAGCATTGTTGTACAGCTGTTGGCTGTTGCAATTCCGGCTCTGGAACAGATGGCCAAAGAAGGCGCTGAGGGCCGAAAGAGACTGAACAAGATCTCCCGATATGTCACCATTGGTCTGTCTTTGATCCAGTCCTTTGGTTACTATCAGTTGCTCAACCGCCGCGGTGCGGTTGTAGACGGTGGAAATGCTTTTGGCAACTTCCTGCTGGCTATCACCATCATTCTGATGTTCACCGCAGGTTCTATGATCTGTGTGTGGTTGGGCGAACAGATCGATGAAAAGGGCATCGGCAACGGTATCTCGATGATCCTGTTTGCTGGTATCGTTTCCAGAGGTCCATCTGTTGTACTGACCATGTGGCAGTATCTGGTACTGGGTTACCAGGGCCTCAAGGCAGGCAGCACCGGAACCGGTCTGAGATATATGATCGGTATCCCGGTACTTGTAGTTATCTTTGTGATTATGGTCGGCTTCATCGTTCTGATGACAAAAGCAGAGCGCAGAATCCCGATTCAGTATGCAAAACGTGTTGTTGGTCGCAAGATGTACGGTGGACAGTCCAGCTACATTCCGGTCAACGTAAACATGTCCGGCGTTATGCCAATCATCTTTGCAAGCTCCCTGATGGCAATTCCAGGAACCATCGCTGCTTTCGTTGAACCGAAAGAGGGTTCCTTCTGGGCGAAGTTTGTACAGATTTTTAACTACAACAGTGGTTTTTACGCATTTTTGTATTTCATCCTGATCATTGCCTTTGCTTATTTCTATGTTGCTATCCAGTACAATCCTGTCGAGATGGCAAACAACCTTAGAAAGAACAACGGCGCAATTCCAGGTATTCGTCCTGGAAAACCAACTTCAGACTTTATCGCAAGAATCATCTCCAAGGTCACACTGATCGGCGCGATGTTCTGTGCGGTAGTCGCAATCCTTCCAATCGGTATCGCAGCCCTCACCGGCATTCAGGGCGTATCGCTGGGAGGTACCACCATCATCATTATCGTCGGCGTTGCACTGGATACAGTAAAACAGCTGGAATCTGAAATGATGATGCGTCACTATAAAGGTTTCCTGGAATAATCAATTTCCAGAAAGGGGATCTGTTATTATGAACATCATACTTCTCGGAGCGCCCGGAGCCGGAAAAGGTACTCAGGCGGAAAAAATCTGTGAGTATTGTCATATTCCTCAGATCAGTACCGGCAATATCATCCGCGCAGCAATGAAAAACGGAACAGAGGCTGGTAAAAAGGCACAAGAATTCGTTCATGCAGGAAAACTGGTGCCAGATGCAGTAGTGATCGAAATGGTGAACGAACGTCTGAAACAGGATGATTGCAAAAACGGTTTTATCCTCGACGGCTTTCCACGCACCGTGCCACAGGCACAGGCGCTCAAGGATATGGGTGTCGAGATCGATCATGTCATCGACATTGAGGTAGCTGACGAAGTCATCATGCAGCGTCTGACCGGACGCAGAGTGTGCGGCGATTGCGGCGCAACCTATCACATGGTCTACAACCCACCAAAGGCTGAAGGCGTTTGTGACAAGTGCGGCCATGAGCTGATCATCCGCAAGGATGACCACCCGGATACGGTCAAAGACAGACTGCAGGTTTACCACGAACAGACCGAACCGCTCAAGGATTTTTATGAACAGCTCGGCCTTCTGTACATGATCGAGGGCACCAATCCGGTTGAGCAGGTGACCAAAGATACACTCAATGCGTTGGGAGTCAAGTCTGCTTTGGAGGGTTAAACCCAATGGTTGTACTCAAAACAAGCAAAGAATTATCCGATATGAAACTTTCCTGCAAGATCAGCGCTCAGGCACTGAGGCTTGCGGGCGAGTTGATTAAACCAGGCGTGTCCACAGCGTATGTGGATAAAATGCTCCATGAGTTCATTCTTTCTCAGGGAGCAAGACCGACCTTCCTGGGCTATGGCGGTTTTCCGGCAAGTGCCTGCATCTCCATCAACAACGAGGTGATCCACGGAATCCCTTCCGAAGAACGGATCATCCAGGACGGAGATATTGTCAGCGTCGATGTGGGCGCTGCCATCAACGGCTACACCGGTGACAATGCGGCAACCTTTGCCGCAGGCCGCATCTCGGGGGAAGCGCAGAAGATCATGGACGTCACAAAGGAATGCCTTTGCAGGGCGATCCAGGCGGCGCAGCCTGGCAACAGGCTGGGCGACATCGGGCACGCGGTGCAGTCCTGCGCCGAAAGCTACGGCTTTGCGGTGGTCAGAGACTATGTGGGACATGGCGTCGGCAGGAAACTGCACGAAGACCCAGCAGTCCCTAATTACGGCACCCAGGGACATGGCCTCAAGCTGCTGCCGGGGATGACATTGGCAATCGAGCCGATGATCAACATAAAGGGCAGCGCAGTGGTGGTCAGACCCGACGGCACGGTGCTTACCAAAAGCGGAAGCCTTTCGGCTCATTTTGAACACACCGTCGCCATCACAGCCTCTGGACCGGTCATTTTGACACGGTAGATAAAACGGGAGGACAGTGATGATCAGACCAGGCTCCATCGTCAGACCGACGGCAGGACAGGACCAGGACCGGTATTTTGTAGTGCAAAGCGTCGAAGGATGCTGGGTGCAGCTCTCGGACGGAAGAAAGCGCAAACTGGAACATCCCAAGAGAAAAAAGCTGTGCCACATACAAGAGACCGGAGCGGTTTTGGAAGCTGCGGTGACGACCAATAAACAGCTCAGAAAAGCACTGAACAGTCTGGGTTTTGTCCGCACTCGATAAGGGGCGGTCAAGCCAACGCCAAAAGGAGGTTTTTTACTTGTCCAAGGAAGACGTAATCGAAATTGAAGGCAAGGTATTGGAAGCTTTGCCAAACGCTCAATTCAAAGTTGAGCTGCCAAATGGCCATGTGATTTTAGCACACATCTCCGGCAAGCTGAGAATGAACTTTATCAGAATCCTTCCCGGGGACAAGGTGACTGTGGAGATGTCTCCATACGACCTGCAGAAGGGCAGAATCACCTGGCGTTCCAAATAAATCCAAGTAAAAGGGTAAAGAAGCTTTTTGAAAAAGAAGGCTTCATGACAAGGAGGTAGTTTCAAATGAAAGTAAGACCTTCCGTTAAACCCATGTGCGAAAAATGCAAAATCATCAAACGCAAAGGACGCATTATGGTAATTTGCAGCAACCCGAAGCACAAACAGCGTCAGGGCTAATCGAAAACCGATAGCTCTTTGGGATATGCAAGACCTATATAATGGAGGTGCAACAAAAGTATGGCTCGTATAGCTGGTGTAGACCTGCCTCGCGAGAAGCGGATCGAAATTGGACTGACCTATATCTACGGTATTGGAAGAAAGTCCGCAAACGACATCCTGGCAGCCACAGGTGTTAATCCTGATGTCAGAGTAAAAGACATGGATGAGGATGACGTTACAAAGCTGAGAGATTACATTGATAAGAATTTTGTTGTTGAGGGTGACCTTCGTCGTGACGTTGCACTCGACATCAAAAGACTGATTGAAATTGGATGCTACAGAGGCGTTCGTCATAGAAAGGGTCTGCCTGTAAGAGGACAGAGAACCAAGACCAATGCCCGCACAAGAAAAGGTCCAAAGAAAACAATCGCTAACAAGAAGAAGTAAGGGGAGGGATATTGAGAAATGGCTAAAGTTAACAACGGTAAGAAAGCCACCACACCAAGACGTCGTGAACGTAAAAATATTGAGCGCGGCGCTGCTCATATCCAGTCTACCTTTAACAATACCATTGTTACTATTACAGACACTCAGGGCAACGCAATTTCCTGGGCAAGCGCAGGTGGTCTGGGCTTCAGAGGTTCCAGAAAATCCACCCCATTCGCAGCTCAGACCGCTGCTGAAACAGCTGCAAAGGCTGCCATGATCCATGGACTGAAATCTGTAGAAGTATTTGTTAAAGGACCGGGCGCAGGACGTGAAGCTGCTATTCGTGCATTGCAGGCAGCAGGTCTGGAAGTAAACATGATCAAAGATGTTACTCCAATCCCACACAACGGATGCCGTCCACCAAAGAGAAGAAGAGTGTAATTAAGGAGGAACCAAAACTATGGCAAAGAATAGACAGCCAGTTCTCAAGCGTTGCAAAACGCTGGGCCTTTCCCCGGCCGTCCTTGGTTACTCCAAGGAGACCCGCCGCAATCCAAAGCAGATGCGCCGCAAACAGTCTGAGTACGGTCTGCAGCTGAACGAAAAACAGAAGGTTAAATTCATCTACGGTGTTCTGGAAAAACAGTTCCGCGCTTACTATGAGAAAGCTGAACGCAAACAGGGCGTAACCGGCGAAATCCTTCTGCAGGAGCTGGAGCGTCGTCTGGACAACGTTGCTTACCGCATGGGCTTTGCTAACACCCGTCGTGAAGCTCGCCAGCTGGTAGGTCACGGACACTTCACCGTAAATGGCCAGCGCGTTGACGTACCATCTTACCAGGTAAAACCAGGTGATGTGGTTGCAGTATGCGAGAAATCCCGCAACAGCACAAAGTTCAAGACCCTCGTTGAAGAGCTGGGCAAAAACCCAACTCCAAAGTGGATCGAAAAAGAAGCAGGCTCCTTTGAAGCTAAAATTGCTGCAATGCCAGCCCGTGACGACATCGACTACGAGGTAAATGAGCAACTGATCGTTGAGTTGTACTCCAAGTAATAAGACGGGTATGCTTTCCAGATGGCAGAGCGCTTTTTGGAAAGGTACCGCCGCTCTTATTGAGTTGGTGGACACAAGGAAATCAGCATGGGAACGCGAAAATAACGGCGGTCAGAAGGCCGCTGCCATTTAAGGGGGGGTTAAAATGGTAAAGATAATCGAACCAAAGATTGAGACCGCAGAACTTAAATCTGATGGAACATACGGCAGATTTGTTGTAGAACCGCTTGACAGAGGTTTTGGTACAACATTAGGCAACAGCCTCAGACGTGTGTTGCTCTCCTCGCTTCCTGGTGTTGCAGTCACATCGATTAAAATTGATGGTGTACAACACGAATTCTCAACTATTGAGGGCGTGAAAGAGGACGTCACCGAGATCGTCCTGAACATCAAGGGGTTAACTGCAAAGCTTTATTGTGACGGACCAAAGGTCGTTTACATCAATGCGGAAGGTGAAGGCGAGGTTACCGCTGGTTCTATCCAGTGTGATGCCGACGTCGAAATCCTGGACCCAAGTATGCATATTGCAACACTGGGACCAAATGCAAGCCTGCGCATGGAGATCGTGCTGGACAAAGGTCAGGGTTATGTTTCTTCTGAAAAGAACAAACAGATCGCCCGCGACAAGAGCAGCGACAAATCCATCCAGGACAAGACCCAGGTCGATAAGATGTCCCTGAACAAGATCTACATCGACAGTATCTATACCCCAGTACTGAAGGTAAACTATGCTGTTGACAACACTCGTGTTGAGCAGATCACCGACTATGACAAGCTGACTTTGGAAGTATGGACAGACGGCACCATCTCTGCAAAAGAGGCGGTCAGCCTTTCTGCAAAAATCCTGACCAAACAGCTCAATCACTTTGTTGACCTTTCCGAAGAGGTAAGCAACACAGAGATCATGGATACTCAGGAAGACACCGGTAAGGAAAAAGCCCTTGAGATGACCATTGAGGAGCTGGATCTTTCGGTACGTGCGTTCAACTGCCTCAAACGTGCAGGTGTGAACACAGTAAGTGATCTGGTGACCAAGACACCAGATGAAATGATGAAGGTAAGAAACCTGGGTAAAAAATCTTTGGAAGAAGTTCTTGCAAAGATCGATTCTCTGGGCTTCAGCCTGAACAAAAACGACGAATAGTTGAGATACATTCCACAATCCATTAAAAAGGAGTGAATTTGGATGCCAGGCACCAGAAAACTCGGCAGAGCTACTGCGAACAGAACGGCTATGCTTCGAGCAATGGTAACTTTCCTGCTGGAAAACGGCAAGATCGAGACCACAGTTACAAGAGCAAAAGAAGTTAAGGCAATGACCGAAAAGATCATTACCAAGGCTAAGGAGAATGATCTGCATTCCAAGCGTCAGGTTTATTCTTATGTTACAAAGGAAACCGTCGCTAAAAAGGTTTTTGACGACATTGCTCCAAAATATAAAGAGAGAAACGGCGGTTACTGCCGTATCATCAAGATTGGCCCACGCCGCGGCGACGCAGCTGAAATGGCAATCATCGAATTGATCTAGGTTATCTGTTTTTGACAGATATTCCACCGGATATATCGATATAACCGGTCCTGTTGTGTGCCGTTTTGCACAGCACATGACAGGAGTGGGGGACCGGTATAAAAGAGCCCCCTTGACATCTGCAAAAACCTGTGCTATTATGTACAGGTAACGATTACATGACGCTTTTCGGGTAGAACCGATTGTGATCAGGTCAGTTCGTGAATGGACGCATTCGCCTGATAAAGGGTTATGGGAAAAAGAGCTCCGGGACGCCGGGGCTCTTTTTCTTATCAGAATCTTTTGACCGAACTGTAAGGAGGGAAGAGCTGTGAAGGAAAATCCAACCTTGCGCCTGCTCCATCAACGGGCATCGCTGCGTGTGTATGACAAGCGGGATATTTCCCAGGAAACATTGGACCAGATTTTGCAGGCGATGATGCGCGCACCGACCGCAGGCAATCAGATGCTTTATTCGGTGATCGTTGTGCGAGACGATGCCACCAAACAGAAGCTCGCACAAAGCTGCGACCATCAGGCGTTCATTGCAACTGCACCGGTGCTGCTGATTTTTTTGGCGGACCACCAGAGATGGTTTGACTACTATCGGCAGAATGATGTAGCTGGCTACTGCAACCGCCACGGGCTGCGCTTTGAAGCGCCGCAGGAGTCTGACCTGCTGCTGGCAATCGAAGATGCGATGATTGCAGCACAGAATGCGGTGATTGCTGCCGAGTCGCTGGGCATTGGTTCCTGCTATATCGGAGACATCATGGAAAACTATGAGTTCCACCGTGAGCTGTTTGACCTGCCGGATTGGGCGTTTCCAATCGGGATGCTGTGTCTGGGCTACTATCGGGAAAATCACTTGAAAAAGCTTCGTCCTCGTTTTGAGCAGCAGTACATCGTTTTTGATGAAAAGTACCGCCATCTCTCTGCGGATGAATATGAGCAGATGTTCGCAGAGCAGGCAAAGAGCTTTTCTTTGCAGAATCCTTATCATGCGGACAACTATGCGCAGGCGTTTTATGCCAGAAAAACCGGAGCTGCCTTCAGCAAGGAGATGGCGCGCTCTGCCAGAGTGGCTATGAAACAGTGGGATGGGCGTTTGCTCAATCCAAATCTGCCGGAAAAGAAATAAACCGTATAATTATCAAAATAAATACTGATTGTATATTATGAAAGGAGTTCTATGTTCCTTTTTCGCAAAAATGCACACCAAGTCGAGCAAAAAGAGCTGATGGAGATTGATACGGTCCTTTGGTTTAATATAGCTGCCGCACCTGTTTTTCTGCACCAGGGCAAGGATTGGCGGATTTTTGGTGGTTACTGGGCTGGCAATAAAGAGAAAATCTCACAGGATTATGAGCGCCTACAATCCCAATACAGTGCGGTTTGTAAGCAGGATGTGCTGGAAAAACTCGATGAGCTGATGCAGCAGGGAGAACACTTTGCCTATCAGCAGGAGATGGACCACTATCGCCAGCGTGGTTTTTTTGCGCTGACTCCCGAGCAACTGCGCTCGCAGGAAATCTTCCCACAGATTCAACCCAACCAGTTAAACTGGCTCTGCCGGATGATTGATGGATATAAAGCGTATGCAGAAAACGCGGTGTTGGCTTATGACCTGTGCCGCGCTATTGCGGTGGCGCAGATGGGCTTTATGGTCGGGCATTTGACCCTGGAGGAAGGATTGAAGTTTTGCTGGCAGGCATCGGTGATTCTTCAGGATCATTTTTCCGGTTGGGACGAACTGCTGCAAAGCTACTTGTTGGGAATGGCGTATCCGCAGCATGGAGAAGAGAAAGTCTTTTGTTTGGAAGATTTTAAAGGACAGCTACTGCAATATGATCCGCAGTTGTTCGATTTGGAATGGGAACTGCCTTTGGAAGAAAAACATCAGTTGTAGAAAAAAGCATCGTTGGAACGTCAACGATGCTTTTTTTAATATATCTTTGTCAGATTGAATAATTAGACAAGAAGAATCAATGCAAACTGAGGAAATGACCGTCAAAGTGGTAAAAAATAAAGTGAACAAAATATAGATGGCATATAAATCGAAGAAATTTATATTTAAATATAGTGTTTACTTCATAAATGTGTTATAATGGGAAAAAGAGAGAAAATGAAGCTGATAATAGAATCTTCAAAGCTAAAGGAGTGTATGTTATGCTGTTGATCAGACAGGCTGCTGTTTATGCACCGGAATATCTGGGCATTAAGGATGTGTTGATCTGCTCAAACAAAATTGAAGCCATCGAAGACCACATTGATGGGGAGATTCCCTTTTGCAAGGTGGTAGATGGACATGGAAAGAAATTGACCCCGGGATTTTTGGACCCGCATATTCATATTACAGGCGGTGGAGGAGAAGGCAGCTTCCACACCCAGGTGCCGGCAGTTAAGCTGTCGGAGCTGCTCGAAGGCGGCGTTACCACTGTGGTCGGCTTGCTGGGAACAGACGGATTGACCCGCAGCGTGGAAAATCTGATTGCACAGGCAAAAAGCCTGAAGGAACAGGGCTTGACGGTCTATGCCCTGACCGGCTCCTATGGATACCCAAGCACCACCATAACTGGCGATGTGCGCAAGGATATTTTATTCGTGGACGAAATTATCGGAGCAAAACTGGCGATTTCCGACCACCGCGCTCCGAATGTGACGGTGGATGAGCTGATTCGACTGGCAAGCGACACCCGGGTGGCAGGAATGTTGTCCGGTAAATGTGGAATGGTCACCCTGCATATGGGCGGTGATGACCGCGCGCTGGATTTGGTGATGGAAGCTTTGGATAAGACCTCCATTCCCATCAAGATTTTCCACCCGACCCATGTGACCCGTGCAGAGCGTCTGCTGGAGCAGGCATATCAGTTTGCCAACCGCGGCGGCTATATTGACATGACCTGCGGCAGCAAAGGAAAGACGGCGCCGGCAAACTGCATCATGCAGGCAAAGGAAAAAGGCGTAGCGATGGACCGCATCACCCTCAGCTCGGACGGAATGGGCAGCTGGTCCACCTATGATGCACAGGGCAACCTGCTGAAGATTGGTTATTCCAGGGTGGATACCGTTTATGAGGAAATCAAAAAATTGGTGCAGCAATATGGGATGCCGCTGGAGGAAGCACTCTGCTTTGGAACCAGCAATACAGCACACGCACTGGAGCTGTACCCACGCAAGGGACACATTCAGGTGGGAGCCGATGCGGACCTGCTGCTGATGGAAGAAAACCTGGATTTAAACTGCGTGATTGCAAACGGTCGTCTGATGATGGAGGATGGCAAGCTGTTGGTCAAAGGGACCTACGAACAGGGAAGTATCGAACGATAAAAAAATCAGGAGCCGAAGCTGTTATATACAGCTTCGGCTCCGTTTGATTTGTGCTTTACACACAGTAAGCTCCAAACAGCTTGGCAGTGTGTGCGGTGGGATTTTTCCAGGAATGTGGTGCATTGGCAGGAATGTGTACGCAGTCGCCGGGGTTGAGCAGATATTCTTTTCCTTCCAGGGTAAGCAGACAGCTGCCCTCCAGAACATAGAGAATTTCTTCTTCGGGATGGGAGTAAAGCGGTTCCTCCGGGTCGAAGGAAGGCTGCAACTCAAATATCAATCCTCGCATCTTGGTATTGGGCAAAGAGAAGGAGGCAGTATACTGGATAAACTGGCGGGAAAGCTGCAATTCCTCCCGCTGCCAGGAGCGGACGAGCAGTTTGTCATTTTCATCCTCGGGGTGGTTATCAAAAAAGGCACTCATTTCCAATCCAAGGGCAGATGACAGCTTTTTCAGTGCGCTCAGACTCAATGTGCCGTATCCCCGCTCTACCTGCGACAGGTAGCCGATGGAAAGTCCTACCTTTTCGCTCAGTTGTTTGAGCGTCAGCTTTTGTTGGAGACGTTCTTCTTTTAAGCGGCTGCCGATCATCTCCGATTGATTCATGGATACTCCTCCTTAGTTTTATTGGATTCTGTACTGGTTAAGTCAACAATATTGTAACACCAAAAGAAAGAGTTGTAAACTCGAGAGGCAAGATGAAATGGATTGAAAAATAGGTAGGATGATTCCATATGCACAGCCAAAAGGTATTTTTATAGGTCATTTTTCATAGATTTTACAGAAAACCGGCTGACATCTCTGCGCAAAAGAGGTATAATAAAAACAGAATAACGGGACAGGAGATGAACGACCGATGAATTGTTGGATGTTTTCTGCTCTTTCTATGAGAAATCCATAAGCAACCGCAATCGTTTGGTCTGAGGTGCATCTTTGCAGCTGTTGGACCGGACAGGGCGGTTGTTTTTGTTTGAGTTGAAAGGGGTGCTTTTCCATGATTCCATGCAGGAAAAACTGTGCTGAGTACTATGAAGGCTGTCACAAAAACTGTGAGCGCTGGAAGGAATTTCTGTATCAAAGCAGTATCGAGAGGAAGGAGAAAAAGGCATATCTAGACAACTACAATCAGTTGTGCAGCACTGTTGTAAGACAGTGTCTTGCAAATACCCCGCATTTCTATCGAGTATAAAAAAATAAAACACGGGAGCGTTTCTGATTCAGAAACACTCCCGTGTTTTGCTTTAACAGAATCATTGCCACAGGGCAGGCATACAATAGAGAATTCTTTAGCTACCCTCCGATTGCGCAGGGGAATAATGGATGATGCCGGTCTTGATAACGTTGATGCAGAGCGTATTTTCCTACTAGAATTCCATTTCTTTGAGCTTCGCCAGAATATCCCGGTCGGCGGGACAGAAGGAAAAATGGTCGATTTCATCGACGCCGATCCAGCGCAGGTCGTTGTGCTCCAGACGCTGCGGGGTATCTTGTGTCTGTGTCCAAAAGAGGGTTAGGCGGACGGTGATGTCAGGGTAGATGTGCACCAGCTGCATGAAAATTTCCTGCGGGGTGACCCGGATGCCCAGTTCTTCCCGGCACTCGCGGATGAGTGCCTGCGGGAGAGTTTCACCCGGCTCTACCTTGCCGCCGACAAATTCCCACAGCAGACCTCTTGTCTTGTGGGCAGGACGCTGGCAGATTAAAAAGCGGTGGTCTTTTACAATCAGGGCGGCAACCACCTCGGTGATTTTCTGCTCCATCATCAGTCGATATAGGTCATGATCTGCTCGAGCGGCTTGCGCTTTTTAGTGCGAAGCTGGTCGTTGGCAGCATAGCCGACCGAGAGGACCAGGCGGACCCGTTTCTCTTCGGTGATGCCCAGACCCTCCAGGAGGATCTTTTTATCAAAGGCGCCCATGATGCAGGTGGACAATCCCTGCTGCTTGGCAGCGTAGCACAGGTGTGCAACGGCAATGCCCAGGTCGATGTCGGCGTACTTCTGGTTCGGGTGCTGCGGGTCGCCCATCAGGTAGGCATCCTCCTCACAGACTGCAATAAAGGAAGGGCAGTTGTCGGTGAATTTGTTGAAGCCGGCGCACTGGGTAGAAGCGGCAACGGCAGCGGCTTTTTCAGGGGAATTGATGACTAGAAAGCTCCACGGCTGCGAGTTGCAGGCGGAAGGGGAGAGCTGTGCTGCCTGGATGCAGCGAACCAGCTGTTCTTTGGTTGGACGCTTTTGCGGGTCGTAGTTGCGGCAGCTTTCACGCTGTTCGACCAGCTGGAAAAAATCAGACATAAAAAGGCTCCTTTCAAATTGTTTTACGCGGTATGGCAAAAAAAGATTGTCGATACCGCAGGAAAGCAATTTTATTTTAGAAGAAAAAAACAGCGCTGTCAAGCAAAGAAGAAAAAAGGGGAAAGCAGAGAAAACTGCACAAAAAGAGAGGTGCTTTTCCTTCTTTCATCAGCATCCTGATACAAGGGCTTGCAAGCGAAAAAGGGACTGCAAAAGAAAGACGCAAAAAGCGGAAAAATGGCTTGACAAAGCCAAAAAGATATGATAAAGTAAATTGTACCGCATGTCACGGGCTGTTTTAAGTGTGCTCCAAAACGGGTCCACCGCCTGGAAAGGCAGCGAGTTTATACAGAAAGAGGTATATATTATGTACGCAATCATCAAGACCGGCGGCAAACAGTATCGCGTATCCGTAGGCGATGTAGTTTATGTTGAAAAGCTCAATGCACAGGAAGAAGAGAACGTTGAATTCGACGTTATCGCTGTTGGCAAAGAGGATGGAATGGTAGTAGGTACCCCAGTTGTTGAGGGCGCTAAGGTTGCCGGCAAAGTTATCAAAAACGGTAAGTCCAAAAAGGTTACTGTATTCACCTACAGATCCAAAAAAGACAGCAAACGCAAGATGGGCCACAGACAGCCATATACCAAAGTTGAGATCACTGCTATCAACGCATAATGATCCATGCAGACTTTGTTAAGACCGGCGATCTGCTGACAGGTTTCTGTCTGACAGGTCACGCAGGCTACGATGACTACGGTCACGATATTGTCTGCGCTTCGGTCACTTCGGCAGTCCAAATGGCAGCAAACGGCATCACAGAGGTGCTGAAACTTGGCGCTCAGGTGGATGTCGGAGAAAATGAAATTAAAATGACCCTCGACCGCGCGGATGCAAAGAAGGGACAGGCGTTTTTACAGGCGCTGCTGCTCCATCTGAATCTGCTGTCGGAAGATTATGAGGGAACGATCCAGGTAAATCTATCGGAGGTGTACAACAATGCTTAGACTTAGCATGCAATTCTTTGCTCATAAAAAAGGTGTTGGTTCCACAAAGAACGGCCGTGACTCTGAATCCAAGCGTCTTGGCGCAAAACGCGCAGACGGTCAGTTCGTACTGGCTGGTAACATCCTGTACCGTCAGAGAGGTACTCACATTCATCCAGGAGAGAATGTAGGCATCGGCAGCGACGATACCCTGTTTGCTCTCAAAGATGGCAAGGTAAAATTCGAGCGCATGGGCCGCGACCGCAAAAAAGTAAGCGTTATCCCGGTTCAGTAATCGAACAATATTTTGTGCAGAGAAAATCCCGAGATGACTGTCTCGGGATTTTTTTAAATGTAAAAATCCTCCCCGGCTTTTGCCGGCGGGAGTATCGGCAAAAAGCGGTGGCATGATAAGATGAAAGCAGGGTCAAACGCTCTGCAAAAATGAGGCAACAACGGAAAGAAGGGAAATTATGTTTATTGATAAGGCGACGATCAAGGTGCAGGCAGGCAGCGGCGGCAACGGAGCGGTTTCCTTCCACAGGGAAAAGTTTGTCGCAGCAGGCGGACCGGACGGCGGCGACGGCGGACGCGGTGGCAACATCGTGTTGCAGGGCTGCGAAAGCATCAACACACTGATCGACTTTAAGTACAAACGAAAATTCATTGCGCAAAACGGACAGAACGGCGGGACCAACCGTTGCTTTGGAAAGAGTGCGCCGGACCTTGTCATCAAGGTGCCGGTGGGAACGGTGGTTAAAAATGCCGAAAGCGGTCAGGTCATGGCGGACATCGTGGATGAATCGCCGGTGGTCATTGCACGCGGCGGAAAAGGCGGCTGGGGAAACAGCCACTTTGCGACTCCGACTCGACAGATTCCCCGCTATGCAAAGCCGGGTATCCCCGGGGAAGGCTTTGAGCTGATTTTGGAGCTGAAGCTGCTGGCAGACGTTGGTCTGGTCGGCTATCCGAATGTGGGTAAATCCACCCTGATTTCGGTGGTCAGCGGAGCAAAGCCGGTCATTGCAAACTACCACTTCACCACCCTGACGCCGGTGTTGGGCGTGGTCAAGGTGGCTGAGGAAAAATCCTTTGTTATGGCGGACATCCCGGGTCTGATTGAAGGAGCCAGCGACGGCGTCGGCTTGGGACACGAGTTTTTGCGCCATGTGGAGCGCTGCCGACTGATCGTTCATGTGGTGGATGTGGCAGGCAGCGAGGGCAGAGACCCGAAGGAAGATTTTGCAACTATCAACAAGGAGCTTGCAAACTTTAGCGAGGAGCTGTCCACCCGCGAGCAGATCGTCGTGGCAAACAAGAGCGACATCGCGACCGAGGAGCAGGTTGAGTCCTTCCGTCAGTTCATCGAGGAGCAGGGCTATGCCTTCTTCTGCATTTCGGCAGCGACCCGACAGGGTGTGGAGCCGCTGGTACACGCCATCTTCCACAAACTTGAGCAGCTGCCGCCGATCAAACGCTTTGAAGTCAACTACGTTCCGGTCATGCCCGAAAAGGACGAGGACAAATGGAAATTTGAAATCAATGTCGATGAGGACGGCGTCTATGTTGTGGAAGCCGACTGGCTGGTCAAGGTGCTGGGCATGGTCAATCTGGAGGACGAGGAATCTCTGGGTTACTTCCAGAGGGTGCTGCGTCAGAGCGGTATCATCGACCGTCTGGAGGAAATGGGCATCAACGAAGGAGATACGGTCAGCATCCTGAACTTTGAGTTCGACTATATCCGTTAACAGAGGAGGAGAAGGATGGAGCTGCTGCACAACGATCGGGTGGACATCCGTCTTTACAGCCCGCAGGCGCTTGCCTTTTTGGGGGATGCCGTCTATGAGATTTTAGTCAGGGAGCGCATTGTCCACAAGGCAAATATGCCGGTCAACAAGCTGCATTTGCAGGCGGTGGAGCAGGTGCGTGCCTCCTACCAGAGCAGGGCATACGCTGTCATCGAGCCGATGCTCGATGAGGAAGAGCTGGCTGCGCTCAAACGCGGGAGGAACATCAGCTCGATCAAGCCGCCCAAAAACGGCAATATGACCGACTACCGTCGCGCCACCGGTTTGGAGTGTCTGTTCGGTTACCTGTATTTGCAGGGCAAGATCGAACGCATCAACCAGCTGTTTGCAGAGATTGAATCTCAGCTGGAGCCAAACGAAGAGATAAAAGTAAAATAAGCAGAAAAAAGCATGGATGGAAATTCTCCATCCATGCTTTTTTTAGCGTATTTTTAGGAATCAATAATCTCTGGCTTCCGGTTTGCCCGGATGCTTGGTCTTGCATTCCGAAGCTTCATCTTTGCAGTTGCTACCGGTCTGCAAAGGGGTATCAATGGGAGGATTTTTGGGGGTGAGCTTGTGTGACTTTTTCGACATAACGGTCCATCCTTTCCGATTGTAAGAAATAGCGGAAAGATATTTTTGTGAGCGAGATTTTTAGAACCTATGGATTGCAAAAATCTCAGAAAAATTTTTCCCGCTGATGATAGTATGCCGGATTTTGGGCAAAGATATTCATACAGGAGGATTTTTGAGGCAGAGGAAGGTGGGATTTGGCAAAAATAGACAAGATTTATCCGAAAAAAATTCAAAAAAAAATATCGAAAAAACCTTGCAAATAATATACCAATGTGGTATTATTTAAATCGAAGGAAGAAATCGGACACCTCAATAGGAGGGTCCACCATCATAAATTTTAAGGAGGAAATTCATCATGAAAAAATGGGTTTGCAAAATCTGCGGTTATGTTTACACAGGAGAAACACCTCCGGAATTCTGCCCACAGTGTAAAGCTCCGGCTTCCAAGTTCGAAGAGCAGGCAAGCGGCGAGCTGGTTTGGGCTGACGAGCACAGAATCGGCGTAGCAGAAGGCGTTGACGCTGAAATCCTTGAAGGTCTGAGAATGAACTTCCAGGGCGAGTGCACCGAGGTTGGTATGTACCTGGCAATGTCCCGTCAGGCAGCAAGAGAAGGCTATCCAGAAATTGCTGAATACTACAAAACAGCTGCTTTCGAAGAAGCAGAGCACGCTGCAAAATTTGCAGAGCTGCTGGGCGAGGTTGTAACCACCTCCACCAAGAAAAACCTGGAGCTGCGCGTTGCTGCTGAAAACGGCGCTTGCGCTGGCAAAAAAGAAATCGCAACCAAAGCAAAACAGCTGGGTCTGGACGCTATCCATGACACCGTTCATGAAATGGCAAAAGACGAAGCTCGTCACGGCTGCGCTTTCCAGGGTCTGCTGAACAGATACTTCGGCAAATAATCCTATCGAATCAGACAAGGCAGGACCGATTGAAAAGGTCCTGCCTTTTTTGTTTTAGAAAGCAAAAGGAGGAAGAAGCATGATTTTAGTATTGGAATACCCCAAATGCAGCACCTGCAAAAAGGCGCTGAAATGGTTGGAGGAGAATGAAGTTCCCTTTACAAAGCGCCATATCGTTGAGGAAAACCCCAGCGAACAGGAGTTGACCGAATGGTATCACAAAAGCGGGCTGCCGCTGAAAAAGTTTTTCAACACCAGCGGCAATCTCTATAAGGAGATGCACCTCAAGGACAAACTGCCGCAGATGAGCGAAGAGGAGCAGCTGAGTTTGCTGGCAACCAACGGGATGCTGGTCAAGCGCCCTCTGGTCGTAGGGGAAGATTTTGTCCTGACCGGATTTAAGGAAGCCGAATGGGAACAGCTGAAGAAGTAAAACAAAAGACCGGCGAAGGAAGATTTCCTTCAGCCGGTCTTTTGCAAGTATGGTGAATAGAAAAGAGATATGCGCAGTCAAATTTTCAAAACTCAGGACATTCTGGAGCGGATGAAGCCGGACATCTTTTTGTACAGCAGCAAGGTCAGCAGCGAAAGGATGATGCCCTTGATGAGGTTAAAGGGTGCGGCTCCAAACAGAACATAGGCGTCCATGCTGTCAATCATCGGGTTGATGGCGTGGCAGGCGTCGATGATGGCCTCCAACGGCATGACTTTTGAAAAGAAGGGAATCAGCATAAATTTGTTTGCCAGGGAACCGACCACGGTGATGGTCGCTGCTCCGGCTGCCATCGACAGCGCAGCGCTCTTCTGAGAAGGATTTTTGCGGAAGACCAAAGAGGAAACGACAGCAAAGCTGGACAGCACCAGAATGTCCGCCAGCTCGCCGACACAGCCGGTCTGGCTGGAGAGCATATGCACCAAATCTTTGATGATGGTGACATAGATGGCAGGCATCGGTCCGTACATAAAGCCGATGATGAGGATGGGCACGCCGCTCAAATCAATCTTTAAAAAGGGCGGCATCAGCGGCAGCGGCATCTCGATGAACATCAAAATGGTGGAGATGGCAGCAAAGACGCCGATGAGGGTGATCATCCGGGTCTTGGAGACCGGTGGGGTAGAAGGATTGTTTTGCAAAGCTGGGAATGATGTGTTGTTCATAAAAGCATCCCTTTCTCAATTCCGGCAAAAAGCCGAGTATTTGTGATCGAGAAGGTCTGTTGCCTTTGGAGGAAGGGTATAAAAATCCCCCTGAAACATTTGTTCCAGGGGGAAACGTGCAGAAAAACACGCCGTTTCTTCATACCGGACTTTACCGTTGGTTTGGGAATCGCACCCAATCTGCCGGCTGGATACAGCCGGGTCGCGGACTTGTGGGGATTGCTCCACCCATTACCGCCAGTGAGGAATTTCACCTCGCCCCGAAACAGACTTTCTTTTTTTATTTGGTTGGAAGATATGCCAAAACGTTTTGTAGAATCTCTATCCATCCACATTATATAAAAGCAACAGAGAAAAGTCAAGGCTTATTGTACAAAATCATTGTCAAAAACTAGACAACGTTACAAGGATTTAGCTAAACATCCACAGTAAAAATAGGATAAAATGACGATGGATTTAAAACGGAAGGACAGAAAAGCACAAAACAGAAAAACCAATGCCAAAAGCTGCTCCGGCAATGGCGTCACGGGGAAAATGGACACCGGCAACGACGCGGGATAAGGCGGTGAGGACGGCGGATACAGCGGCAATCAGCGGAAAAACGGCAGGCAGAGCGGTATATCGGCAGAGCCAGAAGAGAGCGCAGGTAATCAAAAATGCGCTGGAAGTATGTCTGCTGGGGAAGGAGCATCCGTCCTCGTGTTGTACCAGAGGGACAAAATGAAAGAGTTGCGCCGGACGGGGACGATTGAGCTTTTTACGAATCAGGGTGACCAGCAAAAAGCCGGCAGCGGGGATTGCCCAAAAGGCGGCAATCCACAGCCCGACCTGTTTTTGCACAAGGGCAGACAGCGCACAGACCGAGCCAATGCCGTACAAAAAAACGAACAGCACCGGCAACAGGCGAAAGCAGGCGGTCAAACATTTTTGGCGGGCAGGGGTACGGGCAGCCCAGCCGCACAGCGACTGGTATTGTTTTTCGTTCATATCGGGACCTCCTAGGTCATAAAATAGAAAGCAAGGAACGTGCAGAGACAGGAGGGAAAGAAGCGATGGAGGAATGGATTATACAGTTGATGCAGTCGATGGGAGAATGGGGGACGGTGGGGATTTTTCTGCTGATGACGGCGGAAAACCTTTTTCCACCCATTCCGTCGGAGGTGGTGCTGACCTTTGCAGGATTTTTGACCACCTGTTCTCCCATGAGCCGCTGGCAGGCAATCCTCTTTGCGACCTTGGGTTCGTTGGCAGGTGCGCTGATTCTGTATGGCTTGGGGAGGGCGCTGCCGGTGGAAAAATTGCAGCGGCTGGGATTTGAGCGGGAGGAGATCGAAGGAGCCGAGCGCTGGTTTTGCAAGAAAGGACGGATCGCCGTGCTGGTGTGCCGCTGTGTGCCGGTGGTGCGCAGTTTGATTTCGGTGCCGGCAGGTGCGGCGAGGATGCCGCTGCTGCCCTTTTTGCTGCTGAGTGCGGTCGGTACACTGGTGTGGGATGCCGTTTTGATTGCGCTGGGAGCAGCCGCAGGCAGCTCGTGGCAGCTGGCAGCCAAACAGTTTGACTACCAAAGCGCTGTGCTGCTGATGGTGCTGTTTACGCTGGTGGTGAGCATCCTGCCGTTTTATCTGCTCAAAAGAAAGCGCAGGCAAAGGCGCGGGGAATAGCAACAGACAGCTGCATCCGTCATTGGGTGCAGCTGTCTGCTTTTTTATCGTACCAGCGCTTTTTGAACCTCCGCAATGTACAGGTCGTGGAAATCGTGGTTCGGGTAGCAGCTGTCGGCAACTGTCCGGTCGGTAAACTGCTCTGGATTCAGGGTCTGGACATACAGCTTGCGGCACAGCAGGACAAGGCTTGCTTCTTCAAAGCAGGGAACCGAGTCGATGTGGGTCAGGGTCAGACCGGATTTGGCAATCTTGTCCTCATCCCGACCGGAGGCGGTGCCCAGATAGCGCAGCGCTTCCATCTGCTCTCCACCAAAGAAGCAGAGGGAGAAGCAGTCGTTTTCATCGACAAACTGTTTGGTGTAGCGCTGCGGACGGATGAAGGCAAAAGCGACGTCCTTGCCCCAAAGGTGTCCCAGTCCACCCCAGCTGGCAGTCATGGTGTTGGCTTTTGGCTGACCGTCCACCGGCTTTTCGGCGGTAATCAGCATCCACTGGTCGGCGATGGCTTGGAACGGATTGATGGAAAGTTGGTGAAGGTCGATCGGATGAAAGTTGCTCATAGAAAGAAACCTCCCTGTTTTATTTTTGTGATTTTATGATACCCGATTTTAGCAGGATGTTCAAGAGCTTTTGCTATTCTTTTACCTCTGATGCTCCGGCAGAAAAGCACAGGAGCAGCTCCTTTTCTGCCGAATCGGAGAGGGACAGGGTGGCATCCGGGTTTTTTACAAAGGAAAAGGGGATGATTTGGGCGGGTTGTTCACAAAATCGGGAGAGAAAATCGGCAGCCTTCCGTCGGGAGTCAAAGTCGGAATAGACAAGGTCGGAGCTGCCTGTATTGACTACGGCGGTAAACAGGCGGGAGGAGTTTTCTTCGGAAAGCAAGGAGAGGTGCTGATGGATGCACAGGGCAAGCAGTTTGGGCAGCAGCTCGCATTGCAGGACAGGAGAAGCGGGTGTGCGGGAAAGCAGCAGCTGCCACATCCGCTGTCCGTCCAGAAGCTGCATCCCCTGCTTTAAGGTGAGGACGACGCTGTTGACGGTGAGGGTGACATCCCGGTCAAGATGCAGGCGGGTGGGTCCAAACGCTTCCAGCAGCTGTGGGAAGGCGCTGCGCGGCAGCATCAGGTAGCGGTCGCAGGGGATGGAGAAGCTCTGTTCGAGGGCGGTGCGCACCCCCTGGATGCCGTGGGAGGCAAAGATGTTGCCGACAGGCTCCCGAACGCCGTCCAGTTGCAGGAGCATCTGACGGGGAAAAGCAAAGAGAAAAATGCTTCCGCGAACCGGTTGAAAGCGCATCAGGAGAAACAGCTGCGGGTCCTGCCGCTGTTCGCACAACAGCAGGGTCATGCAGTCCGATTCCCCGGGCAGGTAGAAGCTGTCCTGCGAATCGGCGGAGGGCTGCACGTTTGACAGGGCAGCCGAAGGGTGCGCCAGCATCAGCACCGCCATCCAAAACAGCAGAAAGGCAAGAAATGCCGAGGTGAAAGCCATCAAAAAGCTGCGCAGACGAAAGGATGAAAACATCAAAATGACCTCCTTTTGTTCGGGAGGGTGGGCAAAAGGAAGGGAATTTATACATAAAAGCAGGACAAGACAAAGCAGCCGCGGAAATTTTTCCGCGGCTGCTTTGTCTTGTTTAAATGGATGTATAAGAGAAGAGAGGAAAGCGAGATTTATTCAGCCTCTGCACCGGTCTCAACCAGCTGGACAACGGTGACGTTGGAGGTATCAGAGCCGTCGATAGCACCGGTGTAGATGACCTCGAGGGTGTTGCCGGCGAGCAGACTGTCTGTCTGGGAGCGGTCGGTGTCATCGGAGAGGGAGAAGGTCAGCTCCTGTCCATCCTCGGTCTGGATGGTGACGGTGTCCTCGGCAGATTCTACGATGGTACCGGTGATGGTCTGCTGCTGAGCATCTTCAGCATCGGTCGGCTGTTCTGGCTCCACCGGCTTTTCTTCGGTAGCATCAGCGGCAGGCTCTTCCTTTTCCTCGTCGGTTGCAACCTCCTGCTCGGTTGTGCCCTGAGAGGCAGGCGCGTCATTTGAGGAGGAGCAGGCGGCAAAGGCAAAGACCATTGCGGACGCCAGCAGGATGGCAAAAAGATGTTTCATAGGAAAATCTCCTTTCAAGCGTGAATTGATTGTGCGCGTTGTTTACTTTTGGTATATCTTTGCGCAATTCCAAGATAACACAGAAAGATGAATAGCCTATGTACAATTTCATGATTTATTATTGTCAAATTATTAAATATCATAATAAATGCGGATAAAATGGAATATTTTGTCATTTTAAGAAAAATACTGCAATAATTTACAGAATAATGAAATAGAATGTCGAGAAATGAAAAAAGATTTAGATTACCAATAGTAGAATCTAGGACTGGGCAGGCAGCTGACGTCCGCTGGGGTCCACACAGCTGCTGGCAGGGTCGATCAGCTCTCCGACTGGGAACAGCTGATAGCCCATCTCCTGCGCAGCGTTTAAAATCAAAGGGAGCGCCTGAGCAGAGTATTCAGCACCTGCGTGCAGCAGCAAAATGGAGCCAGGAGCAAGCTGTCGGCGCACCCGCTGCTCGATCTCCTGCGCGGACAAACCCTGCCAGTCCAGCGTATCCAAATCCCACTGGATGGGGATGCAGCCGCTGCGATGGATGCAGTCGATGACCAAATCGTTGTAAGCACCGGAAGGTGGACGAAAGAGGACAGGCGTCTGTCCGCAGGCAGCATGGATATTTTGACAGGACAGATGAATCTCCTGTAAAATCTCCTCCTGCGAAAGGGTATCCATGTCGCGGTGGCTGTTGGAGTGGCTGCCAATCTCCTGACCGGCACGCGCGATGGTCCGGGCAGCATCGGGGTATTTCTGTGCCCACTCTCCCAGCAGGAAAAAGGTGGCGTGCACCCCGTTTTGCTGCAAGGTGGACAGCATCGGCAGGATGTCCCGGTCGTCCCAGGCGCAGTTGATGCCGATGGCAGCTTTTTTCTCCGACGTTTGCACCGAGTAGATGGGCAGACTGCGCCCGTTGGAAGCACAGAATGCCTGTTTGGGCGGCAGAAACAGGCTGTCGCAGGCAAACGCAGCGGTGAATCCGACCAGTGCAAGAGCGACTGTACAGCAAAGAGCGGCTTTCAGCGAGCCTCCTGCACGAAAAACAAAAGTCTTCATAGAAATGAAAATCCCTCCTTTGTCCCCAGTTTATGCGGGCAAAGGAGGGTTGAGCACCAAACGGCTTACAGAGCGGACAAAAAGGAGAGGACCTCTCGATTAAAGGCTTCGGGCTGTTTGGCAGCGCAGAAGTGGTCGGCGCCGGGAAGGCAGACAAAGCGGGAGCGCGGCAGCGAGTGGGCAATCAGCAGGCTGTGCTGATGGCGGATCATGTCGTGCTGCCCGACGATGACCAGAGCGGGCATCGTCAGCGCCGCAAGCTGGTGCGGAGAGATGTGCGGATGGTTGACCATCAGACCCAGGATCTGCTGCTTTTGACGAAAGTTCTGCGAAAAGGGAGAGAGCAGACCGCACAGGTGATATTCTGCCACAACAGGCAGCTGGACAAGAGGACGCATCCCCTGAGGCGCAAGGTTTGCACCATTGAGGATGAGCGAGCGCACCCGCTGCGGGTGGGCAAGCGCAAAGGTCAGCGCCAGATTGCCGCCGTCCGAAAAGCCGAGCAGGTGAGCTTTGGGAATGTGCAGGGCATCCATCAGCCGCAGCAGGTCCTGTGCAAAAACAGAAAAATTCAGCTTGCCGCGACCGGCGCTCGACCGTCCCTGCCCTCTGGTGTCCATCAGCACCAGGCGGAAGCGGGCGGAGAAGGCTGCAATCTGTCGGGCAAAGTAGCGGTGGTCCTCACCGTTGCCGTGCAGCAGGATGAGCGTCTGCGCGTGCGGGTGGGGAGAGGGGTATTCCAGATAAAAAATTTGTGCGTCTGCGCTTTGCACAAGACCGCTGCGTGGCTGCATAGGGCAAGCCTCCTTTTACGAATTTAAAAAGTTTACAAAACCATTATACTATGGAAATCTATGGCAGGCAAATGCAACTTGCAATAAATGTTAAAATCAGATATACTGAAAGCATCCAAACGGGAAACGGAAAACTTTTTATGGGGAAATAATAGGAAATTGTGTGCAAGGAGGGACTCCTATGGATAAAAAATGGAAGACGGCAGCGATTGCCTGCCTTTGTACGGTAGCTGTGCTGTCGGTCAGTTTTTCGGCGGTGACACTGGCAAGGCTTAAAAAGCTGGAAAGCAATCTGTCGCAGGTGCAAAACTCGGTGACCAGCATCGACAGCGACATCAACTCCACCCTCAACACCGCCATCACCACCATCACCCAGACGGCGGAAAAACAGGCGAGCATCGTGTCCGACTACAAGGTTGTATGGGGAGAGTGCAGCCAAAAGGAGAAGACCATGCAGATGACGGTGCGCATCATGCCAAAGGAGTTCAGCGACGACACCCAGGTGCGGGTCCGGTACAGCGGCTATTCACTCAAGGGAGAGGGCTATGATATGGTCTTTGACACCGAAGGCTTTGACGAGCAAAGCGCATCGGCGGCTCGGGTGGAGTCGGGCGTGTATGAGGCGAGCATCACCATTCCGCTGGTGGACTGTGTGAGCTTGAGTGCAGAGGTACAGGAAGGACAGACGGTGCGCCAGGAAAAGTTGGAGGACCAGTATACGGCGTGGGGATTGGAGCTGCTACATCCGCAGATGGAGGGCGGCTTTGATTACTACAAGGCAAGCGCCTCCGATAAGACCAGCATCGACTATGAAGCCTATGCCAACATCGACCTGATGAACAGCTATGACGCAGGCGGTGTGATGAGAGGTCCCAAGATGACCGGCGCTTCGGTCAGCCTCTACCTCAACGGGGAGGAGCTGCTGACCCGCCAGCTGGGAGAAGAGACCGAAGAGGGTCAACCGACGGTCAGCTATAAACAGGAGGATGGCTCGGTCAAAAAGGTATACAACAACGAGGAGCCGGGCAGCTATCTGTGGAACGGTCAAATCCAGAACCTCAAGGAGGACGATGTGATTTCGATGGTGATGCGGGTGCAGGATGAAAACGGCTTCACCTACGAGCAGGAGGTCAGCAGATGGACCGTCAGCATCAAGGACGGCTGGGTCCAGACCCGAGATGAAACATCCGGTGGAATCTTAATCAAATAAAAGAAACGCCCTGCTGCCGCAAGATTTTGGGCAGCAGGGCGTTTTTAGGATACAGGGATTGATTTACCAATCTTTGTGCATCTGTATCTCGCGGCAGACCTTGCCCAAAAAGAAATACTCCACCTCTTTGACCTCCTGAAATCCGATGTCGCTATACATTTTGCGTGCAACGGTATTTTCAAGGGATACGCTGATGAAAAGAGGGTCGTCGCTGTGGCTGCGGTGAAAATCATCCAGAAATTCCAGCGCCGCCTGTTTGCCATATCCTTTTCCCTGGTACTGTTTGCCAATCATAAAGCGGCTCATCGACCAGCCGGGGATTTGGTCGTCATAGTCATACAAGATGAATCCGACCATGGTATCCTGACAGTAGATCCCTAAGGTGTACAGATTTTCCTCGTAGGCAGCCTCCACCAGCGACTGCTTGTTGTCGGCAACAAAATCCTTTTGACTGTCATCGACCGTTAGCTCCATACATTCCCAATAGTTGGAGCGGTCGATCTTGCGAAATTCCATCTAAAGAATCCTCCTTGATTGGTTGTGATAATTTTGGCTGATCAATAGAAATGCTTTTGGAATCACCTTGCTTTTGTGGATGCAGCTTTATACTAGCATAAATCAGAGGAAAATACCAGCGGACGCTCCGGCAGGATTTGGCTTATAAAGGGCAAATTTGTAAGGGATAAAAAAGAAAAATCCCCAAACGGGTCTTTACAAAAAGCAGAGGAAGGGTATATAATAGGCATGAAACAGCAGAATAAAAAAGTGCGCGATGATGGAAAAGGTCACCGTTCCCAACAGCCTTCCAGAGAGCCGGCGGATGCTGCAAGCCGGCAGGCAGGAGGATGACTTCCGCTTCCGTAGCGCCCGATGAAAGTCGGGGGGAGATGCCCCTTACAGCGTCGTCAAAGAGCGGTACAGCCTTACAGTCGGCTGTGCAATTTGGGTGGCAACACGGAAATTTCCTTTCGTCCCATGGATTTGGGCGGAAGGTTTTTTTATATTCTGCGACCTTCCGCCGCCGTTTTAAAATAGCAAGGAGGATGTAAACTATGCTGGACATCAAACTGGTCAGGGCAAACCCTGAGCATGTCAAAGAAAACATCAAGAAAAAATTCCAGGACGAAAAGCTGGTCCTGGTGGACGAGGTGCTGGAGCTGGACAAACAGTTCCGCGATGCCAAATCCCGCGGCGACTACCTGCGTTCGCAGCGCAACACCCTCTCCAAACAGATCGGCGGACTGATGGCAAAAGGTCAGAAGGAGCAGGCAGAAGAGGTCAAAACACAGGTGACCGCTATGGCACAGGAGCTGGCTGACCTGGAGGTCAAAGAGGAGCAGCTGACCGAGGAAATCAAAAAGAGAATGATGGTCATTCCAAACATCATCGACGAGTCGGTTCCGATTGGCAAGGACGACAGCGAAAACGTGGAAGTGGAGCGCTTTGGCGAGCCGGTCGTTCCTCCGTTTGAGGTTCCTTACCATGTGGACATTATGGAGCGCCTGCACGGCATCGACCTGGACAGCGCAAGAAGAACCAGCGGCACCGGTTTCTACTACCTGTGCGGCGATATTGCAAGACTGCACTCGGCAATCCTGTCCTATGCAAGGGACTTTATGATCGACCGCGGCTTCACCTACTACATCCCGCCGTTTATGATTCGCTCCAACGTGGTCAACGGCGTTATGAGCTTTGCCGAGATGGAAAACATGATGTACAAAATCGAGGGCGAGGACCTGTACCTCATCGGTACCAGCGAACACTCGATGATCGGCAAATTCATCGACACCATCCTTGACGAAGAGCAGCTGCCGCAGGCACTGACCAGCTACTCCCCATGCTTTAGAAAAGAAGTGGGCGCACACGGCATCGAGGAGCGCGGCGTTTACCGCATCCATCAGTTTGAAAAGCAGGAGATGATCGTCGTCTGCAAACCGGAGGAGAGCATGGACTGGTTCAAAAAGCTGTGGACCAACACTGTAGATTTCTTCCGCACCCTGGACATCCCGGTCCGCACCCTGGAGTGCTGCTCGGGCGACCTGGCAGACCTGAAGGTCAAGAGCCTGGACGTAGAGGCATGGAGCCCACGTCAGCAGAAATATTTTGAGGTAGGCAGCTGCTCCAACCTGGGCGATGCACAGGCAAGACGCCTTGGCATCCGTGTCAAGAACAAGGAAACCAAACAGACCTATCTGCCACACACCCTGAACAACACCGTTGTGGCTCCTCCGCGTATGCTGATTGCATTTTTGGAGAACAACCTCAACGACGACGGCTCGGTCCGCATCCCGGAGGCGCTGAGAATGTACATGGGTGGAAAATCGGTCATCGAGGTCAGATAAGTCTGCTGTGTATAGGCAGAAAGAAGGGCTTACTATGGAACTGGATTTACAGGTCATCCGGCAGCAGGTGGTCCATGCGACAAAAGCGCTGCTGGAGCAGGCAAACTTAAAAGCCGGAGATATTTTTGTGCTGGGATGCAGCTCCAGTGAAATCTGCGGCGGACACATCGGTAAAGCCTCCAGCGAAGAGGTGGGACAGGTGGTGATCGACGCCATCCTGCCGGTCCTGCGGGAAAGAGGAATCTTTCTGGCGGTGCAGGGCTGTGAGCACATCAACCGTTCGCTGGTTGTCGAGCGGGAAGCGGCAGAGCGGTATGATTTGGAGATCGTCACCGTTAAGCCTGCCCTGCACGCCGGTGGAGCCTGCGCCGTAGCCGCCTATGACCGCGCAGAGGACCCGGTCATAGTGGAGCACATCACGGCAAAAGCCGGGATGGATATTGGCGACACCTTTATCGGGCAGCATATCAAGCACGTACAGATTCCGGTTCGTCTGGACATCGACCAAATCGGTGCGGCACACGCTACCTTTGTGCGCAGCCGACCCAAGCTGATCGGTGGTCCAAGAGCAATCTACCCAAACTGATTTGCAAAAACTAGAGCAGAGGGGGAAAACAGGATGTTATATCTTGCATTTGCAGGACAGGCAGCCGTCTGGGCAGGGCTTTATTTCCTGCTGGACAAGCTTTCCAAAAGATGGGAAGGAAAAGCATTTTTTACATTGATGCAGACCAATGCCCTTTGGAAGGGAATGGTTGCCTGTTTCGTTCTGATTTTTCCCCTGCTGCTGTTGGGCTTTTTTGTGGGATGGACCCATCTTAGAATCAACAACTGGCTCTGGATTGCCTTTTACAGCGGCGCACTTTTGGTCTTATCCTGCCGCAGGTGGTGGGTCCGCCTGCTGGGAGTGGGACTGAATCTGCTTTCTCTTTGGGCGCTGACGTTGATTGTGTCGATGGGTTCCGGGCAGGCATGGCTGGAGTTGCTGTGGCGTTCTATTTTACCGTTTTTGCCGGTCACGATTTTATAAACTAAAAAAGGTAGCGCACACTGCCCAGCAGTGTGCGCTACCTTTTTTGCCCGATGCAGTGCGTTGATTTTTGGGCGTGGATGTACTATAATGAACAGAGGTAACCATCGGGCATATATTGTAGAGAATCCATAAATGGTTTGGTATAAAAGGAGGACAACATGGCAGTATCCGAAAAAGAAAAAGCGTTGCAGACAGCACTGGCACAGATTGAAAAGCAATTTGGAAAAGGTGCTGTTATGAAGCTGGGACAGAACTCTTCGCTGAACGTAGAGGCAATCCCGACCGGTTCCCTCTCGCTGGACATCGCGCTGGGAATCGGCGGCGTTCCAAGAGGAAGAATCATCGAAATCTATGGACCGGAAAGTTCCGGTAAAACCACCGTTGCTCTGCACATTGTGGCAGAAGCGCAGAAGATGGGCGGCGAAGCGGTCTTTATCGACGTTGAGCACGCACTGGACCCGGTGTATGCACAGGCGCTCGGTGTAGATATCGACTCGCTGCTGGTTTCTCAGCCGGACACCGGCGAGCAGGCATTGGAAATCTGTGAAGCGCTGGTTCGCTCGGGTGCTATCGATGTTGTGGTCGTCGACTCGGTTGCAGCAATGACCACCAAGGCAGAGATCGAAGGCGAGATGGGCGATTCCTTTGTCGGCTTGCAGGCGCGTCTGATGTCGCAGGCGCTGCGAAAGCTGACCGGAGCCATCTCCAAATCCAACGCGGTCTGCATCTTTATCAACCAGCTGCGTGAAAAAATCGGTGTGATGTACGGTAACCCGGAGACCACACCCGGCGGTCGTGCGCTGAAATTCTACTCGTCGGTTCGTCTGGACATCCGCAAGAAGGACCCAATCAAAGAGGGCGGAGAGGTCATCGGCAACTTGACCAAGGTTAAGGTGGTCAAAAACAAGGTGGCGCCGCCGTTCCGTGAAGCAGAGTTTGACATCATGTACGGAGAAGGCATCTCCCGTGAAGGGGAGATCGTCGATCTGGCGGTCAAGCTGGACATCATCAAAAAATCCGGCTCCTGGTACAGCTACGAGGGAACCCGCATCGGTCAGGGCAGAGATAAGGTCAAGCAGTATTTTAAAGAGAACCCGGAATTTGCCGAGCAGATTGCAAAGCAGGTCATGGACCAGAAGGAGCGCCTGATGCTGATGGCAAAGGGCAAAAAGAAGGAGAAGGACGAGGAGACAGGCGGTGCGGCAGAGATGCCGGAGGAAGCAGCGGCACAGCCGGCAGAGCCAATGGCAGAAAAGCATGACCCGCTGCCGGACCTGGACGATGATTTCGGTGGGCAGAAGGTATCTTCGAGCAGCTTGATCGACATCGAAGCGGACGATAAATAATGGAACATACAGGTGACGGCGCTGCGCTTAGGACCATCACCGACCTGCGGCAGACCAAACAGGGCAGGATCGCAGTCTTTTTTGACGGAGAATTTGATTTTTCGGTCGATGATGAAACGTTGGTACAGTATCATCTGGCGGTAGGAAAGCGGTACACTGCCGGGCAATATGAGCAGCTGCGGCTGCAAACCCAGTACAAAAAGGCGCGGGACAAGGCTTTTTCGCTGTTGTCCCGCCGCGCTTATCCTGCTGCGCAGCTGCGGCAGAAGCTGGAACAGGATTTTCCCGAGGACTGTGTGCAGGAGGTGCTTGAGCGGGTCGAAGAGCTGGGATTGATCGACGACGCCGACTATGCGCTGCGCTGTGCAAAGGATTTAATCAACATCAAGCATTACAGCCTGCAAAGAGTGCGGCAGGAGCTGCGCCATCGCGGCATCCACGACAACGACATTGAGGATGCGATGCAGGAGTTTGAAGATTTTGATGAGCAGCAGGCGGTGCAGCAGCTGCTGGAAAAAAAGTTTGCTGCGGCATTGACCGAGGAAAAGGGAAGAAGACGAGCCTTTCAGGCGCTGCTGCGCCTGGGGTATGACGCAGGCACCGTGAAAAGCCAGATGCAGCGGGCGATGGAGCAGCTGGAACCGGAGGAGGAGCCGGAACAGCCTTCTGACCCGGAGGAGGAAATTCGGGCGCTGCTGCTCAAAAAATACCGGAAAAATCTGGAGGACCCAAAGGGGATCGAACGTGCCATCCGTGCGCTGATGCGCCGCGGCTATGCCTATGGCGACATCCGGTCGGTGCTCAAGCAGCTGGCGGAAGAGGAATAAAAAAATGAACAGAGAGACCTATCAAAGAATTTTTGAAGTCTGGTGTAAAAAGCTCAGGCTGTCCCCCGACTGGGATGTCAGACTGGAGTGGGTCGAGGACCCGGATTGGCACAAGACAGGCGACTTTAAGGTGGACTGTGAGGATAAGAAGGCAATTTTGATGCTCAACGCTTGCAATCCCAAGCAGGAGGAAAATATGGAGGAAATCATCGTCCATGAGTTGATGCACCTCAAGCTGTATCCGCTGGATCAGGTGACCGAATCGCTGATTCTGTCCGGCTTTGAAGAGGGCAGTCGAGAACAGGATTTTGCATACAGACAGTTTTTTGTTTCTTTGGAGCAGACAGTCGAAGAGCTGACCAAATGTTTTCTGCTGGAATTTGGAGAAAACAGAGAGTTGTCCTTTGGACGCTGTCGGCAAAAGCAGTCGTTTACCCGACTGTACGACGGGCTGAAAAATCTGGAATAGAAAATCAAAGACCTTTTGAATAACCGGAAAGGAAGAGAATATGGCAGTAAAAGTAGGAATGGTATCGTTGGGATGCTCAAAAAATCAGGTGGACGCCGAAATCCTGCTGGCATTGATGGTCAACAACGGATATGAAATCTGCGCAGACGCACAGCAGTGCGACGTGGTCATCATCAATACCTGCGGTTTTATCGAGGATGCCAAAAGAGAATCCATCGAAACCATCTTTGAATTTGCGCAGCTGAAAAATCAGGGACAGGTCAAGGTGCTGGTGGTGACCGGCTGTCTGGCAGAGCGTTACCGCGACCAGCTGGTCAGCGAGATCCCGGAGGCGGACGTTGTGCTGGGCATCGGCAGCAACACCCAGATTGCACAGGCGGTCCAGAAGGCGCTGGACGGACAGAGGGTATCTGCCTTTGGCGATAAGGCAGACCTGCCGCTCAACGGCGACCGGGTGCTGAGCACCGCCAACTATTCGGCTTATCTGAAGATTGCAGAGGGCTGCGACAACCGATGCAGCTTCTGTGCCATCCCGCTGATTCGCGGCGGATTCCGCTCCCGCAGGATGGAGGACATCCTTGAGGAAGCCAGAGGACTGGCAGCCAGCGGTGTCAAGGAGCTGAATCTGGTCGCACAGGATACCACCCGCTATGGACAGGACCTGTACGGCGAGTATTCCCTGGATAAACTGCTGACCGAGCTGTGTAAAATCGACGGCTTCCACTGGATTCGTGTGCTGTATGGCTACCCGGACCGTGTGACCGATTCGCTGCTGGAGGTCATGGCAAGGGAGCCGAAGGTGGTCAAATATATCGACCTGCCTTTGCAGCACGCCAGCGGCAGGGTGCTCAAGGAGATGAACCGCAACGGAAACTTTGATTCGCTGTGCGCGCTGATGCAGAGAATCCGCAGCAAGGTGCCGGGCGTTGTTCTGCGCACCACCCTCATCGCGGGCTTCCCGGGAGAGACCGAGGAGGACTTCGAGCAGCTGTGCGAATTTGTGCGCGCCGTTCGATTTGAGCGCTTGGGCTGCTTTGCCTACTCGCAGGAGGAGGACACACCGGCAGGCGAGCGTGAGGACCAGGTAGACCCGCAGGTTCGTATGCACCGCGCCGACCTTGTGATGGAAGAGCAGATGGACATCGCCTTCCAGATGGGCAAGGAGCTGGTCGGCAAGAAGCTGGAGGTGCTGGTCGAAGGATATGACGACGAGCAGCAGATGTACTACGGACGCAGCTACATGGATGCGCCGGACATCGACACCCGCACCAGCTTTGTCACCGAGCAGGAGGAGGTCCAGGTCGGCGATTTCGTCTGGGTCGAGGTGCTCGATTCGGTCGGATATGACCTGATCGGACGTCAGATCGGCTAATCAAACAAACTCAACGGAAAGAAGGGGTAGAGATGAATCTACCAAATAAGCTGACCATGCTGCGTATCCTGCTGATACCGGTGTTTATGGTCTTTATCGAGTGGGACAGCCTGCCGGGACACATCCTGTGGGCGTTCGTCATCTTTGTGGCGGCATCGCTGACCGACTTTGTCGACGGATACATCGCCAGAAAAAATAATATGGTGACCGATTTTGGAAAATTTATGGACCCGCTGGCGGATAAGATTCTGGTGACGGCAGCTCTGGTCTACTTTATCCCACTGGGACTGGCTCCGGCGTGGGTGGTCATCCTGATTCTGGCAAGGGAATTTCTGGTGACCTCGCTGCGGCTGATCGCTGCCGGAAAAGGAATCGTGATTGCGGCGGACAAATGGGGCAAATATAAGACAGCGACCACCATGGTCTGGATTTGCTATGCGCTGCTGGCACAGAACTTTTACCCGCAGATGTCGGTGGATGCAGGCGGCATCGTTGCCATTATCCATCTGGTGCTGATGACGCTTTCGCTGGCGTTGACCCTGATTTCGGGCGCCAACTATCTGTGGAAAAACCGCGCGCTGATCGCACAGGCAAAATAGCTTGCAGCCGTTTTGCAGCCGGTTGTTTGCCGACGCATTTGCTGATGTATTTGCTGATGCAAGGGAGGAAACGGGCATGAGCATCACGTTGGAGATTCCCTCTTTGGCACACAAAAAGGCGTGTGAAGAGATGATAGCCAAATGGATGCGATTTGGAGGAGAAATCCATCCGGGACTGCTGAGAAGATACAGCGAACGGCAAGGGGTGGTCCGCTATGAACAATGGCTGGAACAGCTTGTTGAGACAGAGGATGAACAGCAGCTGTATTTTTTGATGCAGGAGCAGCGGATGCTGGGAGCAATCGCCCTTAGACCGCATGAGCAGGGAGAAAGCCTGCTGGTCAACGGTCACTGCGGGTATGGAATCCGACCGTCGGAGCGCCGAAAAGGGTATGCCGTACAGATGCTGCGGCTGGCGCTGCCGCTGCTGAGGGGAAAGGGAGTCTGCACAGCGGTCATCACCTGCGACCAAAACAATCTTGCTTCGGCGAGCACCATCCTGCGCTGCAAGGGGATCGAAGCCGGTGAAATTCTTGACCCGGACACCGGAGGAATCAACCGGATTTTTAAAATCTGCCTTTCGGATGGCTGATTTTGCCCGGGGTTTGTGTCCTTTTTCGTTTCCCTCTTGCAATCGGGCAAAAAATATGGTACGCTGATTAAACAATCCTAAAACCAACAAAGCGATGACACAGGAAAAGTAGGGAAGGACCTCCCGACAGAGAGATCGGAACAGGTGAGAGCCGGTCAGGGGTATGCGACTTTTTGAATGCACCTGTCAGCTGCCCTTTGGAACGCGCAGAAAACAGCGCCAGTATAAAGGGACGTATCCCCTGCGTTAAAGGGCAAGAGCGATAAATCGTGAAGTGGAACCGCGGAACTTATAAAGCCGCCTTCATCTGCCAATGGGCAGAGGAGGGCGGCTTTTTTGCAAGCTTTGTCAAAGGAGGAGTTCAAATGGAACATCGAGTGCCGCATAAAATGCCGCATACAATGCTGCTGCATGGGCTGGGACAGAACAGCGACAGCTGGAAACAGGTGATCGACTGCCTGCCGACAGAGCAAAAGGAACTGCTGCACACACCGGATTTGTTTACCTTGAGCGAGGAGATTAGCTATGAGGGATTGTACCGGGGATGGGAGCAAAACTGTCAGAAGCTGCCCGGCAGGCTGCATCTGTGCGGACTGTCGCTGGGAGCGGTGCTGGCGCTGGACTACACCATCCGACACCCACAGCGGGTGGAATCGCTGGTGCTGATTGCAGGGTAATACCGTTCACCCAAATTCCTGCTGTCGGTGCAGAGCCTTTTGTTTTCCCTGATGCCCGCAAGCAATTTTGCGCAGTTGGGAATCAGCAAGGAGCAGATGCTGCGCCTAAACCGCTCGATGATTCCGCTGGATTTGAGCAGGCAGCTGAGTACTGTGCGTTGTCCGGTGCTGCTGCTGTGCGGGGAGCAGGACAAGGTCAACCGCAAAGCCTCCGAGCAGATGCTGCGCCTGCTGCCAAATGCCCGGAAACGGGAGATTGCAGGAGCGGCACATGAGGTGAACCTTCAGGCTCCGCAGCAGCTGGCAAAGGAGTTAAGCGCCTTTTGGGAGAGTCTGCCGAAATCGTCTGATTTGTAAATCATAGGAAGGAGAGATTTCCATGAAAATATTTAATACGCTGACAAGAGAAAAAGAAGAATTTGTGCCAATCGAGCCGGGCAAGGTCAAGATGTATGCCTGTGGACCGACCGTCTACAACTTTATCCACATCGGCAACGCACGTCCGATTTGTGTCTTTGATACCCTGCGCCGCTATCTGGAGTTCCGTGGCTATGAGGTCACCTTTGTCCAGAACTTCACCGACATCGATGACAAAATCATCAAAAAGGCAAACGAGGAAGGTGTGAGCGCAAAGGAGATTGCAGAGCGCTACATCAACGAATACCTTACCGACACCAAGGGATTGGGAATCCGCGAGGCGACCATCCATCCAAAGGCGACCGAAACCATCGACGAGATTAAACACATCGTCGAAACGCTCGAGGACACCGGTTTTGCTTATGAAGCGGGCGGCGACGTTCTGTTCCGCACCAGAAAGTGCCCGGGCTACGGCAAACTGTCCCATCAGCCACTGGAGGAACTGGAGAGCGGCGCACGCATCAGCGTCGGCGAGCACAAGGAGGACCCACTGGACTTTGTTCTGTGGAAGTCGGCAAAACCGGGAGAGCCAAGCTGGACTTCCCGCTGGGGAGAGGGCAGACCGGGCTGGCACATCGAATGTACTGCCATGATTCACAAGCATCTGGGTCAGACCATCGACATCCACTGCGGCGGACAGGATTTGATTTTCCCGCACCATGAAAATGAGATTGCACAGTCGGAGTGCTGCACCGGCAAGGAGTATGCACACTACTGGATGCACAACGGCTACATCAATGTGGACAACAAAAAGATGAGCAAGTCGCTGGGCAACTTCTTCACCGTGCGCGAGGTGGCAGAGAAGTACGGCTATGAGCCAATCAAATACATGATGCTTTCCGCACACTACCGCAGCCCAATCAACTACAATCTGACCATCATCGAGCAGTGCAAGTCGGCTTTGGAGCGTCTGTACAACTGCCGCGACAATCTGGACTTCTCCTTGCAGAATGCGCTGGCACAGAGCGAGGATGCAGCAGCGGACGAAGCCTTCAAAAAGCAGGTGGATGCAAGGGTCGAGCAGTTCATCCAGGCGATGGACGATGACCTGAACACCGCCGACGGTATTGCTGCCCTGTTTGATTTGGTGCGCGACATCAACACTTTCATCGCTTCTCCGAAAGCAAAGGAACCGATGGAGTATGCCGCACAGCAGTTTGACCGTCTGGCAGATGTACTGGGTCTGCTGTACAACCGCAAGAAGGAAAACCTGGACGATGAAATCGAGGAGCTGATTGCACAGCGTCAGCAGGCAAGAAAAGAGAAAAACTTTGCGCTGGCAGACAAGATTCGCGACGACCTGAAGGCACGCGGCATCGTACTGCTGGATACCCCACAGGGCGTAAAATGGAAGATGGAGCAGTAAACAAAGCTTTAACCAACAAATAAAACGGGAGCCGTCTGATTTTCAGACGGCTCCCGTTTTGAAAGTGGCAAAATTTTTATCGTGCAGACCCCAGACCGAACAGTGCGCCTGCCGCGGCAAACCACCCGGGATGGGTGAAGGTGTGCAGCAGCAGGGACATCGAAGGGGAGAGCCACCCGGTCATCTGGAACAGGCAGCCGAAGGCGTACATCAGCAGGAAGAAGATGGGAACAATCAGCAAAAGCATCCTGACAGGCGCCGGTATCGTTTTTAAGAAGAAATTGGTGAAGAAGGACACAGTTCCACCCACCACAGAAAAACTCAGCAGCTGCCGGCACAGCAGGTTGTACAGCAGGCTGTAGCCATTGATTTCATATGCCTGAGGTTGCAGCCAGAGCTGATAGACGATGAGATAGACAAGGCTGAGTGCAGCGGTAATCAGACAGAAGACGGCAAAAACGGGTGCTTTTCTACTCATAAAAATACCTCCTCAAAGCAATGGGAATCTTTGCTCCTATTATAGCATAGCCGCAGCAAATTCCGCAAGGGTTAGACAAAAAGAAAGGCAGTCGTAAGAAGAGAATCGGCGGTTGATTTTTCCTTGCCGCATCCTTATAATAAAGAGGTGAAAACGAAGGAAGCAGGAAAGGGAGCGGGCGTGTGATGAAAAAACTGTATGTTTCGGATGTAGACGGAACGCTGTATCGGGGAAAAAGCGAAGGCTTATCCGAGACGGGCAGAGAGTTGTTTATCCGGCTGATGCAAGAGGGCGTCGAGTTGACGGTAGCTTCGGGACGAAACCTGTACGGCGTGTATGACCTTGCGGCAAGCTGCGGCATCACCCTGCCGGTCATCGCCTACAACGGCGCAGTCATTTATGATTTTGGCAAGGGGAAGGCAGAACGGACTTTCCCCATCCAACCGGCAGATGCGCAAGGGTTGTTCGAGCGATTCGACCGTCAGAAGATTCCCTATAAGACCTGCGTGTTTCGTCCGCAGGAGGAGCGCTGTGTGACCTACCTGCAAAACAGATACCGCTCGCCCAACTGGAGTGAGCGTAAAAAACGCATCGAACAGGGCTGTGAGGATGCCGTTCATCCGCAGAACGGTTTAGTGTACGACGAACCGTTTGTGGATGTGCCGCTGTCGCAGCTGTTGGAGGGAGAGTGCCTATACATCGGCTCCAGTGGGGAACAGCAAGCCATCACCGCCATCTATGAGCAGGCAAAGCAGATGCCGGGTGTGAGCACGGTGCTGCATTGCAGTCCCTATGATTCCCGCCGCTGGTTTGTGGACATCGGCTCCGACCAGGCAGGCAAGGGCAAGGCGGCAGTGGCTTTGAAGCAGATGCTGGGCGCACAACAGTTGGTGACCTTTGGCGACAACCACAACGACATCCCGATGCTTTTGGCAGCCGACCGCAGCTATGTGGTTCCGCAGGCGCCGCAGGAAGCCAGGCAGGCAGCGACTGCCGTCCTGGAGGAGGATGTCGACTGTGTGCTGCAATTCATCTGGAAAGAATATCGGGCGGATAAAACAAAATAAGGAAAAGCAAAGCGGCTCGACCCACCAAACGGTGGGTCGAGCCGCTTTGCTGTGTTGCATAAAAGGCGGAGTCAGCGGAGTGGGTCCTCCTCTTCCTCCTTGTCTGCCTGTTCGTCCAGCTGTTTGACTCGGCGCAGATACAGCTTCCCGATGACGGCAAAGAAAACGCTGAGCAGCACGAGCATAGAAAGAAAGCTTATTACAAAGGTGAGAACGGAGCTGAGCGGGTCATGGTAGCGCAGCTGATTGGTCACTCCCAAGAAGATGCCCGTTGCCAGGCTGACCAGCAGACTGATGGTCCGGTTGGTTTTGGCACTGAAGGGTTTGGTGCGGTCCCAAATTCCGTTTTTGATGTAGGACAGCAGCAGGTAGCCGGAGGAAATCAGCAGGACTGCTGCTTCTCCCAGGGTGTTTTGTCCGTCTTTCCAAAAGATTTGCTGCATCAGGATGACAATCAGCAGTCCGGTCAGGGCGATGTGTAAGGTTTTGTGTTCGATTTCCAAAAGGGTCTTTTGCTGCATTTCGTCCAAAATCACTTTATTCTTCATTCTCTTTCTCCTCCCAAAACAGATCGTCCAATCGGCAATCGAGTGCCCAGCAGATTTTTAGGCACAGTTTGATGGTGGGATTGTATTCCCCTTTTTCGATGGTATTGATGGTTTGTCTGGAAACACCGATTTGCTCCGCCAGCTCCTTTTGCGTCATATCTTTTTTGGCACGGGCAATCTTCAGATTGATGTTTTTGCTCATCCGCTCGCCTCCCTGTGCTTTGAATTATAAAATAAAAGCGACAATAAGTCAAGTATATATTACTTTTAATCTATTATATTTTATTTTTATCACATCAAGTGCCTCGATGCTGACAACCCACCAGGCGTATTTTAGCAAAAAAACTCCGACCGGCAAAAACACCGGTCGGAAAGAAAGCACAGAGATGTATTTTATTTTACTGCGCGGGTCGCTATAAAACTCGGGACACCAAATTCGTGCAGCCTGCCTTCACCGTTGGTATCCTCATACAGGTCGGTGAGGAGGAATCCGGCTTTTAGCTGACCGCCGAGCTGTTCCTCCAGCGTGTGAGAAAACTGGATTCCCCAGTCGTTTTTCATCGACACCTCGTACAGCTGCGGGTCCTTGAGCGGGTTAAAAGGCAGAGGATAGGTCAGGCAGCGCTCCTCTTCATCGAACAGGTAGTTGATGCCGGTGTCCAGTCCGCACAGCAGGATGCCGCCTTTTTTCAAAATGCGGTAGCACTCCAGAAAGATTGGCTCCACCTTTTCCACATAGCAGTTGGATACCGGATGAAAGATAAGGTCGAAGCTTTCGTCTGCAAAGGGAAGCGGCTGGGTCATATCCCCCTGGATGATGTGAATAGAGTAGCCTTCCCGCCGGGCGACCATCCGGTCGCTTTCACACTGGCGGCTGGAGTAGTCCAGCAGGGTACACTGTGCGCCCAGAGCGGAAAAGATGGGCAGCTGCTGTCCGCCGCCGCTGGCAAGTCCCAGCAGCTGTTTGCCCTGCAAATCTCCGAACCATTCCTTTGGGACCGTTTTGGTCGGGGTGAGGTAGACACCCCAGTTTCCGGCAAGGGCATCCAGATACTGCTGGTGGGAGATGGGCTGTCCCCACTGCCAGCCGGATTCGCACCAGGAGTCGATGATTTGAGAATTGAGCGTTTGGTAATCTTTCATTTTTTTTTCCTCCTTGTGGACTTGGAATGATTCTGCGCCGTGCAGGATGATGTCGGGCAGCTGGCGCAGGGAGGAGATGGTAAAGCGAATGGGCAGTTCCTCTGGTGGCTGCTTGTCGTGCAGATTGAGCCAGCAGGCATCCACGCCGGCACGTCTGGCGCCTTCGATGTCCGACGAGAGGGAGTCGCCGACCATCAGCGCCCGCTGCCGGTCAAAGTCGGGGATGCGTGCAAAGACATAGTCAAAATATTCCTTCAGCGGTTTTTGATAGCCGCTTTCCTCCGATACAAAGACGCCGGAAAAGTAAGGCATCAGACCGCTGGCATCCAGACGGCGGCGCTGGGTAGCGGCGACACCGTTGGTCAGGATATACAGCCGGCAGCCGGCTTGATAGAGCTGCTGGCAGCACTCCTGCGCATACGGCATCGTCTTGCTGCCGTAGCCGAGGTTAAACAGGTATTCCCGGTTAAAGTTCTCGCTGTCGATGCCGGTGATGCCAAGAGTATCGAACAGCTGTGCAAAGCGGGTGGACAGCAGCTGCTTGCGGGTGATGAGCTGTTGTTCAAACTGTTTCCACAGTCCGCTGTTGATTTGCTGGTAAAGCTGGTCGATGGACGGGGTAAGGGTGAGATGATGGTCCTCAAAGGTGCGAACCAGCGCCTGATGTTCGGCATCGGGAAAGTCCATCAGCGTTTCGTCTGCATCCAAAAGGATGATGTCATATTTCATGTCGATTCCTTTCTGTATCGTTTTTATGATGATTCAGATGCTTTGCCTAAAAGTAGCAGAAGTTTTATTGATTTTAAATAGAAAAGCAGTAGATAAATTTACAAAATGATGCAGATTTAATATAATGTGACCGACCTTGCGCTGTCAAGGCAGAAAAACACCCTTTTATTATTGGGATGGATTTAAGAATGGCGGACGATTCATGCGCCAAAATATCCGTTCAAGAGATTGGAACAGGTTTACCTTTTGTTTGTATATACCTTGTATCCTGCCAAGCAAGCCAAAGCCATCACCATCGGAATGACGGCATAACCGGCGTTGGCTGCCCCGTTGGAAGCAAGAACAAAGACAGCGCCTGCAAAGGTCAGTATAATCAATAAGATTGAAAGAAGCAGCAGAAGTCTTTTCATCCGCGCACACACCTTCGTCAATTTGCATGGTTAATTATATTTTGCGCAGCACAGCTTCATCCAATGGAGAGGAGCATCCGTTCAAATGTCAAGGAAGAATTTTAGAAAAACAGTTGACGGAGCTGTTTTTTGCAAACTCCGTACAGCTGAACGGTACAGAAGCAGGCAATAAAAAAGAAGATAAACACCAGCAGGAAACTGATGACATCTTCAAAGAAAAAGGAAAAGGTATAGGGAAACCGAAGATTTGCCAGCAACAAAATACCGGCTGCGGTAATGGCAGCGGCAAGACGTAGAGAGCGGAACAGGTTTTCTTTTGTAGTATACATCCAGATTGACCCCTTTCCTGTGAAAATCACTTGTTTTAAGTCCATCATACACAGGAAAGGGGGAAAAATCAATCGATTTTTTGTCTAAAGATACGAAGATGAAATCATACAAAAGCACATAAAATATTCCACAAGCGTCCGAAAAAACTGGTTTAAATCGCTAAATCATGCGGCTGCTGACAGAGGGAAAGGAGGACTGCGCTCTCCCTTTGCAGGACACCGTTTTCGTAGCCGCCCAGCAGCAGGTGTACCTGTGCCGATGCAAATTCCGACGGCAGACTTAGCTCTCTGGGGTGGTAGGCTCGGTTGATGGCAACCAGCAGCTTCTGTTCATCCTGCGAGCGGATATAGGCGCACAGGTCGTGGTCGACCGCCAGCGGCATGAAGGTAGCTTCGGTCAAAAAGGGCATCGACAGCCGCAGTTGACCCAGCTGACAGAACCAGTCCACCAGCTCATGGTTTTCAAATCCCCATGGGTAGCAGCAGCGGTTGAACGGGTCGGCATATCCGCTCAGTCCAGCCTCGTCTCCGTAGTACAGGCAGGGCACACCGGGAAGGAAATATTGCAGGGTGCTGGCAAGTTTGAGCAGCACCTGCCCGTGCCGGTAGGCGTCCATCGGCAGATAGTGGTGTTCTGCCTGCCAGGGACGCTGCTTTCCTTCCATCGACTCCCCTGCCAGCACCGTGATGGCGCGCGGAGTGTCGTGGGTGGACAGCGAGTTCATCATCGAGCTCATGGCAGGCGGTGGGTAATTTTCCACGATGGAGACCACATCATTTAAAAATTCGTCCGGGTCTCCGCTGAGGATATAATCCAGCACGCTGCTGCGGAACGGATAGTTCATCACCCCATCCATCTGATTGCCCAGCAGGTAGCGGCGGCGGTTGCCATAGCTGATTTTGTTGGAAGCGTCCTCCCACACCTCTCCGATGACGATTTTGTCCTCACCGAAGGATTTTACCGTCTGATACACCCGGTCGAGAAAGGCATCGGGAAGCTCGTCGGCAACATCCAGCCGGAAGCCGGAGGCGCCCAGCCGCAGCCATTTGGCAAGGACGCCGGTCTTGGGGTCGCAGATGAAATCCATATACTGCGGATTGTTTTCCCGCACATTGGGAAGGGTGAGAAACCCCCACCAGCTTTCATAGCTGTCGGGGTAGCGGTGAAAGGTGTACCACTCGCGGTAGGGACTGTTTGGGTCGCGGTAGGCTCCGCTGTGCTGCCCATAACGACCATTGCGATTAAAGTAGACGCTGTCGCTGCCGGTGTGGCTGAACACGCCGTCAAGGATGACCGAGATGCCGTACTGTTTTGCCTTGGCACACAGTTGGGCAAAGTCCTCCTCGGTGCCCAGCAGCGGGTCGATGTGCAGGTAATCGGCGGTGTTGTAGCGATGGTTGGAGTGCGCTTCAAAGATGGGATTGAGGTACAGGCAGGTGACACCCAGCTGCGCAAGATAATCCAGATGCTGGGTGATGCCCGCAAGGTCTCCGCCAAAGTAATCGGAGTTGGTCACCTCGCCCTTTTCGTTGGGCAGATAGACCGGCAAGTTTCCCCAGTCGGTGCGCAGGGTGCGGTCAGCAGGGACATTTTGCTTGGGAGAACCGGAATTGCAAAAGCGGTCGGGAAAAATCTGGTAGATGATCCCGTTGCCCAGTGCGGCAGGACGCTTTTGGGAAGGGTCGTAGACGGTCAGCTGCCAATAGCGGTCGGAGTGCAGGTTAAGCTCCCCGCGCATCGACTCGTTGGCGTGGATGATGTGCAGGGTGCCGTCGGCTTCGGTGACCTGAAAATAGTAAAAGTGCAGTTTTGGATGTCGTGGAGTATAAGTGAGGGTGTAGCGGTTAAAGCGCAGGTTGCTTTCACACAGCTCCATCGGGAAGAATCGGTCATTTTCCCCGTCGCTGCACAGGACAAATTCTACCTTGCAGGGCAGCAGGTCCTTGGGCAGACAGATGGAAAAACGGACGCTGGTGCCGGCAGCCACAGCGCCGAAGGGTTCTTTAAAGATGGGAAGCCGGCTGTCATAGATACAAAAATCCATAGCATGATTCCTTTCCGTCAGGATGATGTTTGATAAAAGCTCCGGCGGGAACGGTCAGGTTTCCGCCGGAGCTGCAAAGACCGTATTAGTCTAAATTCCAGATATTGTGCGCATATTCCTGGATGGCGCGGTCCGCGCAGAAGTAGCCGGACTGAGCGATGTTGTTCAGCGACATCTTCTGCCACTTCATCGGGTCATGCTGGTAGGTGGACAGCAGTCTCTTCTTGGTCTGGTCATACGACTCAAAGTCGCGCAGCACCATGTACGGGTCGTTGGTCTTCAGGGAGGTGGCAATCTGGTCAAAGCGGTCACCTGCGATGTCCTTGCCAATCATGTCGATTGCCTGCTTGAGCACAGGGTCGCTCAGATACAGCTCGCTGGGGTAGTAGCCGGATTTTTTCAGCTGCTGGACCTCAGGGGTGCGCATACCAAAGACAAAGATGTTGTCCTCGCCGACCGACTGACCGATTTCGACGTTGGCTCCGTCCCAGGTTCCCAGGGTGACGGCTCCGTTGAGCATCAGCTTCATGTTGCCGGTGCCCGAAGCCTCGGTGCCCGCAAGGGAAATCTGCTCGGAGACCTCGCTGGCAGGCATCAGAAGTTCAGACAGGGTGACGCGGTAGTCTTCCAGATAGACCACCTTGAGGATGTCACGGGTCTGCGGGTCGTTTTCAATCATCTTGCCTAAGCTGCAAATAAACTTGATAATCTGCTTTGCCATATAGTAGCCGGGAGCTGCCTTGGCACCGAAGATGAAGGTGGTCGGCAGGATGTCGGCGTGCGGATTGGACTTGATTTCGTTGTACAGCGACAGGATGTGCAGCGCATTCAGATGCTGACGTTTATACTCGTGCAGACGTTTGACCTGTACGTCAAACAGGGAGTTCGGGTCGACGACCTGACCAGTGTGTTCCTGGATGTACTCGGCAAAGCTGCGCTTGTTTTCCAGCTTGATCTTTGCCAGCTGCTCCAGCACCTGCTTGTCATTCTGGTAGGGGAGCAGCTTTTTTAACTGGGTCATATCGTGCATAAAGCCGTCGCCAATCAGCTCGCGGATGTAGTTGTTCAGCTGCGGATTGGACTGGTACAGCCATCTTCTGGAGGCGATACCGTTGGTGACGTTTTTAAATTTGTTTGGCCAAATCTTATAGAAATCATGGAACAGCGATTCGCGCAGGATGTTGCTGTGCAGATTGGATACGCCGTTGACGCTGTGGGAAGCGACCACTGCCAGGTTTGCCATGTGCAGCGAATGACCGTTGATGATTGCCATACGGGATACGGTGTAGCCGTCCAGATGGAACTGCTCGGTCAGCTGGCGGCAGAAGCGGTTGTTGATTTCTACGATAATCTGATAGATGCGCGGCAGCAGGGTGCGGAACATATCCTCGTTCCAGCTTTCCAACGCCTCGGGCATGACGGTGTGGTTGGTGTAGGCAAAGGTGTCGCTGACAATCTTCCACGCCTGGTCCCACGGATAGCCGCACTCATCCAGCAGGATGCGCATCAGCTCAGGAATGGCAAGGGCAGGGTGGGTGTCGTTGATGTGGATGGCGTTCTTTTCTGCAAAGTTTTCCAGTGTGCCGTACAGCTCCATGTGGCGGCGCACGATGTCCGAGATGGAGGCAGCCACCAGGAAGTACTGCTGGCGCAGACGCAGGTTTTTGCCTGCCGGATGGTTGTCGTTGGGGTAAAGGATTTTGCTGATTGCCTCAGCGGTGGAATCCTGACCGAAGGCTTTGATGTAGTCGCCGCGGTTGAAGGCATCCATGTCGATGGCAGAGCTTTGTGCGCTCCATACACGCAGGACGCTGACGCCCTTGCCGTCATAGCCGGAGATCATAATATCATAAGGAACTGCCTTAACAGTGGTATAGTCCTTGTGCAGGACGTGGTGATACCCATAGTCCCAAAATTCTTCGATGTGTCCGCCAAAGTTGACATCGACTGCGTGCTCCGGGATGCGCTCCAGCCAGACTTCGCCGCCGGGCAGCCACTCGTCCGGCAGCTCGGTCTGCCAGCCGTCGATAATCTTCTGTTTGAAGATACCAAATTCATACAGAATCGAATAACCCATGGCAGGGTAGCCGCAGGTTGCCAGTGCATCCATAAAGCAGGCAGCCAGTCTGCCCAGACCGCCGTTGCCCAGACCGGCATCCGGCTCCAGTTCGAACAGGTTTTCCATCCGAACCCCCATCTCTTTGAGCGCCTGAGAAAATTCACCGGCAAGATTGAGGTTGTAGATGCCGTTTTTCAGCGACCGTCCCAGTAAAAATTCCATGCACATATAGTAGGTCTGCTTGCGTCCCTTGGCTTTTGCATCCGCCATAAAGTAGCGGCGCTTTTCTTTGAGGATGCTGCGCACCACCATGGCACAGGCTTTATAGTAGATTTCGTCCGATGCGGTGTCGGGAGTAAAGCCCAATGCCTTGATTTGAGAAACCAGCATGGATTGAATCTGCTGGGTTGTCAGTTTTTTATCCGCAGAAACGATGGAGGCTTGGATTTCTTTTAAAGCAAGATTGTTTTCACTAAGCATATAAACCGCCATTTCTCCGCACCGTTTGGTAGTCAGTCAGTAAAAAGCAGCAATCGCTCCGGTGCGGAAGGAGGATTGCGCTGAATGCTTTTGAGGAAAAGAGAGGCTGTACACGACAGCACTACACGATAAATTATAGTATATTGAACGTTTGAAGACAAGAGTTATTGCAAGCAGAAGACAGGATTTCTGGCAGGATGGACACAATTAGATGGGGATAACAGTAAAGTTTCCGAATTTTTAAAATGGAATTTACCTGCTTCTAATCTAAAAGCAGTCGGGAAAGCGAGCGTTTTGTCCGTCAAAAACTGTCTTTGCCCTTTACTTTCCACCTTCCAATCATATATAATAAAACAAAGAGAAAAATCCCGACCCGCCCGGCGGGCAAAATCATGGGAGTATAGAAAGGATGGTCTGCATGGCTGCACAAAATAAAGTCAGGGTGGAGATCTGCGGTTCAAGATATGTAGTATCCTCCAACGAGCCGGTGGAGTATGTCAAAAGGCTGGCAAACGCCATCGAAAGTAAGGTAAAACATTTTATGGATTCCAGTCCAAACGTCACGCTCAACGATGCCTATTTCCTGGCGCTGCTCAACTATGCGGACCTGTATGAAAAAAGCGAGCAGAATGCCGACCACATTCGCAGCCAGTTGACCGAGTACCTGGAGGACTCCACCAGAGCCAAGCTGGAGATTGACGAGTACAAGCGCGAAAATGAAAAACTGAGAAAGGAAATCGACATTCTGCGCCAGAATATCGGCAGAGAGCCGTGAAGGACTCCGCTGACACAAGCAGAATTCTCCACGATGGACAAGCTGCTGTTCCAGCCGGAGGAAGAGGTCAGCAACGATTATGGCGAAGATGAATATGAATATGACGGGCAGATGTGATACAGTAGAGCAACTGCCCAAGAAGGGACGAAAACAGATGGAATACCGGTTTCGCCGCGCACAGAATGCGGATGTGGACCAGATGATGGAGATTATTCGAGACAGAATCAAATGGATGGACAAGCAGGGACTGCACCAGTGGAACAAAACGGATTATATGCAGCAATACCCACGGGAATATTTCCTGGAGGGGATTGAAAAGGGTTTGTTTTATATTGCACTGGACGAGCAGGACCGGGTGGCAGGGCTGATGGCGCTGCTGACCGAGGACCCGCGCTGGGCAGAGGATGAACCAAAGGACTGCTACTATGTGCATCATCTGGCAGCAAGGTCGGACGCCAAGGGCGCCGGCAGAGCGCTGCTGGAATTTTGCCGCCAGCTTTCGGTGCAGGAGGGCAAGCAGAGTATCCGCCTGGATTGCCAGCTGGGCAACGACCGCCTGAACGCTTTTTATGAGAGTCTGGGGTATCTGTACACCGGACCGATGGTCGAGGGAAGCTACGAGGGCATCAAACGGGAAAAAACACTCAAATAGGTTGAAGAAAACAGGGAGGGAGATACCTCCCTGTTTTCGGCTGGAGCAAACGGTTGCAAGGACAAAGGAGAAGACGATGAAGAAGATAGAGCTGCTGGCGCCGGCAGGCAATCTGGAAAGCCTGCTGGCAGCGGTACACAGCGGAGCGGATGCGGTCTATTTTGGCTATGGGGAGCTAAACGCCCGCCGCAACGCAAAAAATTTTGACGAGGATTCGCTGAAGGAGGCTTCCCGCATCTGTAAAGAGCGCGGCGTCAAGATGCACATGACGGTCAACACGATGGTGTACGACCGGGAGTATGAGCAGGTGATGCGCACTCTGGAGATTGCCTGCCGCTACGGCATCGACGCGCTGATTGTGCAGGATTTGGGAGTGGCTGCGCTGGTGCGCAAGGCAGCGCCCGAGATGCCGATGCACGCTTCCACCCAGCTGACGGTCCACAATCTGTCGGGTGCACTGGAGGCAAAGCAGCTGGGATTTTCCCGCGTGGTGCTTGCCCGCGAGATGAGCCGGTCGGAGATCGCTGCGATTGCCTCGCAGGCGCAGATTGAAACCGAAGTGTTTGTACACGGTGCGCTGTGTATGTGTGTGTCCGGTCAGTGTTATATGAGCTCGGTGATTGGGGAGCGCAGCGGCAACCGCGGACTGTGCGCACAGCCCTGCCGCCTGCCGTTTTCCAGCGGTCGCAAGGGCGACAGCGGCTATGCCCTTTCGCTCAAGGACCTCAGCCTTGCCCATCGGGTGCAGGAGCTGGTGCAGCTGGGGGTAGATTCCTTTAAAATCGAGGGCAGGATGAAGCGCCCGGAATATGTTGCGGCGGCAGTCAGCCAGTTTAAGCAGGCGCTGGAAGGGCAGCAGGCAGATATGGATTTGATGGCGGCAGTCTTTTCCCGCAGCGGCTTTACCCAGGGGTATTTTGACGGCAAGCTGGGACAGGAGATGTTCGGCACCCGACAGAAGGAGGATGTGCTGGCAGGACAAAAGGTGCTCAAAAGCTTAAACGACCTGGCTTCCAAAGATGTGCCGCGGGTCGGGGTGGACTTTGCTTTTTCGATGTGCAAAGACCAGCCGGTCACCCTGTGTGCGCAGGACAAAGAGGGACATCAGGTGCAGGTGAGCGGTCCGCTGCCGCAGGAGGCACTCAAAGCGCCCACCACCGAGGAGCTGGTCCACCGCAGTCTGGAAAAGATGGGCGGGACCTTTTATATGCTGGATGGACTGCGCTGTCAGCTGGACGATGGGCTGATTTGCCCGGCTTCCCAGCTGAATGCCCTGCGGCGGCAGGCTTTGGAGCAGCTGACCGAGCAGCGCGGAGAGATCGTTGCAAAACCATTTTATAGATTAGAGCCGCAAAAGGTGCAGAAGCATCAGCCAAAACGCCAGCCGGACGGCAGCCTGCCGCTGCGGGCGTATCTGCGCCAGCTGTCCCAGCTGACCGAGGAGCTGGTCGAAAGCTGCGAACTACTGATTCTTCCGCTGGCAGAGCTGCTGCGGGGAGCGAACCGCCTGGACAAAAAGGTGCTTGAGAAAATCGCAGTGTCCCTGCCGCGGGTGGTGTTTGGTGACGACCTTTTGCAGCTTGTGCCAAAGCTGGAGGAATGTCTGCGGCTGGGTGTGCGCCATCTGTCCACCGGCAATCTGGGCGGTGTGCGTCTGGGAAGAGAGCTGGGCTTTATCGTTCACGGAGAGTTTGGGCTGAATATTGCCAACGCCGGCTGCCTGCAAGCGTATGAACAGCTGGGACTGCACGACTGCCTGCTTTCCTTTGAGCTGTCGATGGCAAAGGCAAAGGGAATCGGCGGAAATCTGCCGCGTGGACTGCTGGTCTATGGCAAGCTGCCGCTGATGATTACCAGAAACTGCCCGATTCGTCTGGGCGGCTGCAAGGACTGCAAGGGCGTGGGAACGCTGACCGACCGAAAGAAGGAGACCTTCGAGGTGCGGTGTACCGAGCGCGCCTATTCGGAAATCTTTAACGCAAAGCCGGTCTATCTGGCGGACCGGATGGAGGAGCTGGACAGCTTTGATTACGGGCTTTTGTATTTTACCGGCGAGGGACCTAAACAGGTGGACCGCATCTTAAAGCAGTACACCCAGCTGCACCAGCCGATGCAGGAGATTACCCGCGGACTGTATTACCGGAATGTAAAATAGGAGAGAAACGATGAGTATACTGAAGATCAAACGCCTGCACCCGCAGGCACAACTGCCGGCAAGGGCGACCGACGGCAGTGCAGGACACGACCTGTACGCCTGCATCGAACAACCGACAGAAATTTTGCCGGGACAGACGGTTAAGGTCCCGACCGGACTTGCTATCCAGCTGGAGAGTAGGAAGTATGTGGCGCTGATATTTGCACGCAGCTCGATGGGGACCAAATACGGTGTGATTCCAGCCAATGCGGTCGGAGTCATCGACTCGGACTACCGGGGAGAGGTCTGTGTCTGTCTGCACAATCATTCGGACAAGCCGTATGTGGTGCAGCCGCAGGACCGAATCGCACAGCTGCTGGTGATGCCGGTGGAGCTGCCGGACATCGAGGAAGTCGATGAGCTGGAGGAAACCGGACGCGGTCAGGGCGGCTTTGGCTCGACCGGAAAGTAAACCTGCAAGCAGGCAGGAGGAAAGGAAGAAAGAGGATGAAACTGGTGCTGGCATCCCAGTCCCCGCGCAGACGGGAGCTGTTGGAGTGGATACAAAAGGATTTTATCGTGCAGGCAAGCAGTGCAGAAGAGGTGATCCCGCCGGGAGCAACACCGTATGAAGCGGTGGAGCTGCTGGCAAGGGTGAAGGCGCAGGCGGTAGCAAAGGATTACCCCGACTGTGTGGTCATCGGAGCGGACACAGTGGTGGCACTGGACGGGCAGATCATGGGAAAACCGAAGGACCGCGCAGATTGCGTTCGTATGCTGTCGGCTCTGTCGGGACGGGAGCATGAGGTATATACCGGTGTGGCTCTTGTAGTGAACGGGCAGACTGAATCGTTTTATGAAAGGACGGCAGTGCGTTTTCTGCCGTTGACCGAAGAGGAAATCAACTGGTATGCAGACCTCGACGAGCCGTATGACAAGGCGGGAGCCTACGGCATCCAGGGTTACGGCAGTCTGCTGGTGGAGGGCATCTGCGGGGACTACTTCAATGTGATGGGTCTTCCGGTTGCTGCGCTCAACCGCCGGCTCAAGGCGCTGGGAAGGGCAGAAGCTTAGCGATTTTAGACAGAGAAATGCGATTGAACACAGGGTGTTTGGTTAAAATCTGTAATTTTTTGCCGCTTTCAAAAAATTCAAAAATTCCTGTTGAGATTGCGCCTTTTTCGGGTTATAATATATAGGATAATGTAGTTTGTCCGCTTTCTGGCGGGAAAAACGAATTGCTTTTGACTGTTTTTGCAATCAATTTTCAGATAAATTTGATGTGAAATAGATAGACGATCGTGCAGGGCAGCGGGGGAGCACCCTGAAATAGCGAAGATCGGCGCAGCTGTTTAAAATTTTGGCAGGAGGAAAAAAGGTTATGTTTGGAAAAGACATCGGCATTGATTTGGGTACAGCCAATACACTGGTATTCATGAAAGGAAAAGGAATCATCATGCGAGAGCCATCGGTGGTTGCAGTGGATACCAGAAATTATACCGTCAAATATGTGGGTCAGGAAGCAAAGGATGTTATCGGCAGAACACCGGGCTCTATCGTAGCAGTTCGTCCGCTCAAGGACGGTGTTATTGCGGACTTTGACATCACCGCAAGTATGTTGCAGATTTTTATCAAGAAAGCCTGCAACAATTCCATCTTTGCCCGTCCGCGCGTGGTCATCTGTATCCCATCCGGTGTCACTGCTGTTGAGCGCCGCGCGGTAAAAGAGGCTTCTTTGAAGGCAGGCGCACGCCATGTAGCCATCATCGAGGAGCCGATGGCAGCTGCTATCGGTGCAGGACTTCCGGTTGCCGAAGCGACCGGCAGCATGGTTGTTGACATCGGCGGCGGCACCAGCGAGGTAGCGGTTATCTCCTTGGGCGGCATCGTTGCCTCCCGTTCGGTCAGAGTCGGCGGCGATGAGTTCGACTCGGCAATCATTCAGTATGTCAAGAAAAAATATAACCTGCTCATCGGTGACCGCACCGCAGAAAATATCAAGATTCAGATTGGTTCGGCATACCCTTATGAGGATGAACAGCCGATGGAAATCAAAGGACGCAACCTGGTGGACGGTCTGCCAAAGAACATGATGCTGCACCCGGAAGAGGTCCGTGAAGCGCTGGCAGATTCCATTATGTCGGTGCTGGATGCCATCCACACCACCCTTGAGAGAACACCACCGGAGCTGTCTGCGGACATCATCGACCACGGCATTACATTGACCGGCGGCGGAGCTATGCTGCGCGGACTGGACCAGCTGATTTCCAAAGAGACCGGTATGCCGGTGCAGGTGGCAGAAAACCCGCTGGATTGTGTGGCTGCCGGAACCGGAAAGCTGCTGGAGAATCTCAACAGCATGAAGGAACTGCTGTCCGACGACGATTCCAAATATTAAACGTTTTGCAAATAAGGCTGCCGGCCCGGCCGGTGGCCTTCTCTTTTATAAAAACGCAGCTGCACAGAGAAATGCAATGGCTGATGCAATGGCTTTGTGCAGGCGGAAGGGAGTGCTGACCGAAAGTGAAGGAGTTTTTTCACAGCTGGGTCTTTAAGGTGCTGCTGGCACTGTGTATTGTGATGTTTGCCTTTCTGCTGCGGGCAACCATGACGATGGGAGCTTCCACCGTGGTGGAGCAGATTGTCGGGACCATCACTGCGCCGGTGCAGTCGCTGACCTCCGGTTTGAGCGGTTCGATCACCGGCTTTCTGGACCAGTTTCTCCGGGCAAGCGAGATTTCGCAGGAGAACGAGCAGCTTCGGGAGGAGAACAGAAAGCTCATCGAGCAGATGGTAGACTATGAAAACTATAAACATGAAAACGAAAGCTTAAAGGAGCAGCTGGGCATTCAGGAGGAAAATCCGCAGTGGGAAACGATGACTGCTTCGGTCATCGGAAGGGACCCGTCCGACCAGTTTTACTCCTTCACCATTGATAAAGGCACGCTGGACGGCGTGTCCTACCAGGACCCGGTCATCACGGCGGATGGACTGGTCGGCATCGTTTCCGAGGTGGGACCGGTGTTTGCCAAGGTGACCACCATCCTCGATGTCCGGCTGAACGTTGCCTGTCAGGACGTGCGCACCCAGGATGTCGCCACCATTTCGGGCGATATTGAGATGGCGCAGCAGGGCAAGTGCAAGATGTCGTTGATTCCGCGCGAAAGCGGGATTGCCAAGGGCGACATCGTTCAGACGGCAGGGACCTCGGGACTGTATCCGCAGGGAATTGTCGTCGGAAGAGTCAGCGATGTTGGATTCGAGCCACAGGGTACGATGATGTATGCGGTGGTCGAGCCGGCAAACGACATCAAGAGCATCAAGGATGTTGTCATCATCACCTCCTTTAAAGGGCAGGGAAGCAGCCTGTCCGGCTTTGAGCAGGATGTGCAGCAACAGCAGGAAAACTAGCCGAAAGGCAAAAGGAGGTACGGCGACGTGAACAGGCGTTCCAAAATACAGCTGATAAAATACATTTTGTACAGTTTTTTGATGATTGTACTGTATGTATTGCAGACCGACCCGAATTTTACCTTGAGCAGCGGGACCGGACCGGTGCTGGTGCTGCCCTTTGCTGTCGCGGTTGCGATGTTTGACGGGCAGCTTGCGGGCGGACTGTTTGGACTGTTTGCAGGGATTTTGTGCGACACCTCGTCCAGCGTCCTGTTTGGATTTGGCTCGATTTTATATCTGGTCATCTGTACGGCAGTGGGATTGCTGGTGCTTTACTTCATGCAACCCTCGCTGACCAACAGTTTAATTTTTACCGGCAGCGGGTTTGCGGTTCGGCTGCTATTGGAATACTTTTTTTACTATGCAATGTGGGGATATGAAAACAGCTCCCAGATTTTGCTGCGGCATATGCTCCCCAATCTGCTGTGTACCCTGCTGGTCACTCCGCTGATTTTTCTGGCGGTACGGCGGATGCACCGCTTTTTTGAGGAGAAATTGGAGTAGAAGCAGAAAGGAGGCTATGCCATGGAAGAAAAGCAGAAGCACAAGGGCAGGGTTTTTCTGCTGGTCGGTGTCATCATCGCGGTGTTTGTCGTTTTTGCGCTGCGGCTGATGAAATATCAGATTGTGGATGCAGAAAAATATCGGGAGATGGCACAGGGAAACTACACGAGTACCCAGAGCATCGATGCAGCGCGCGGAGAGATGCTGGACCGATACGGTCGCCCGCTTGCAGTCAATCAGGTCAGCTATGATGTGATGATCAACGAGGCGTATCTGCCCAATAAAATGAGAAATACGGTCATCGAGCGCATCATCCTGCTGATGGAAAGCGAGGGACAAAGCTGGATTGACACCCTTCCCATCAGCACCACCGAGCCGTTTGCCTTTTTGACCGAAACCGAATCGCAGAAGCGGCAGCTGGAGCAGATTAAGACCAACAATAAAATCAATCTGGATGCGGATGTGCAGACGACGCTGGACAACCTGTTCAAAAAATATAAGCTCATCCACTACACCTGCAAGGAATGTGGCTACCGCTATGAAGGAGAGCTGTCAGAGGAAAAAGAGGACTACGTCTGCCCGGAATGTGGAGCCTCCAAGGAACAGTTTGAAGCCTACGACCGGCTGATGGCAAGAAAGATTGCGGGCGTGCGCTATCAGATGGAGGTCTATGGTTCCAGCACCAGCACACCGTACACCTTTTCCAAGGACATTCCTATTGACGTGGTGGTGACCATCAAGGAATACAGCCAGCAGATGCCCGGCATCGAAATCAAGGAAACCACCAGCCGCCGCTATGTGGACGGCTCGTTGGCGCCGCACGCCATCGGAGTGGTCGGCTCCATCACCCAGGAGGAATACACGGCAAACAACCAGGCGATTTGGGAAAGAATCAAAGAGCAGCACCCCGACTGGACCGAGGAGCAGTTTGACCAGGCGTATCAGGAGCAGAAGTACGGATACAGCGACATCATCGGCAAAAGCGGTCTGGAATATGCCATGGAGGACCAACTGCGCGGAGAGCGCGGAGAAAAACGCATCACCACCGACGCCAGCGGAAATGTTCTCACCACCGAAATCATCAAGCAGGCAAAGCCCGGCAACACCATCGTCACCACCTTGGATAAGGATTTGCAGCGGGCAGCGCTGGAAGGGTGCGAGGAATTTTTAAAGATGGCAAAGGCGACCTATTCCCCCGAACAGGGCGGAAGCGCCGACCGCATCTCGGTGGTGGCACAGGACGTCAAGAGCGGAGAGATTCTGGCAATGGTCAACTATCCGACTTATGACCTGTCCGATTACTACACCAAATATTCCGAGTTAAGCTCCGACCCGCTGCGCCCGCTGATGAACTACTGCACGCAGGGCATCTATATGCCGGGTTCCATCTACAAGCCGGTGGTTGCCATCGGCGGTATGGCGACCGGTGTCATCGACGGGGAAACGCTCATCGACTGTAAGCAGGTCTATCAGACCGGCACCAGCTATAATCCACGCTGCCTGGGACTGCACGGTCCCATCAACGTGCAGTACGCACTGATGGTTTCCTGCAACTATTTTTTCTATGAATCGGGCACCCGACAGGGCATCGATAACATCGTCAAATATTCCAATCAGCTGGGATTGGGGACCAAGACGGGAATCGAGCTGTCGGAGGCGACCGGTCATGTTTCCTCGCCGGAGTACTATGAGTCGGTCAGACAGGGACAGGTGGATGATACCTGGACCTACGGTAACGTTCTCCAGTCGGCAATCGGTCAGTTGGACAACGCCTTCACGCCGCTTCAAATGGCAAACTACACCGCCACTTTGGCAAACGACGGCAAACGGATGCGCTCCCATCTGGTCAAGTCCATCGAATCCTACAATCTGGAGGAAACCGTTTCCACCACCGAGCCGGAGATGCTCAACCAGGTGGAGGCAGATCAGGATGCCTTTGAACAGGTACGTCAGGGAATGCTGCGTGCCTCTCGTGATACCACACGCGGTACGGCAAGGTACTACTTTGGCGATTATCCAATCGACGTTGCCTCCAAGACCGGTACACCGCAGGCGACCGGCAGCGACGACAACGCGACCTTCATTGCCTACGCACCAGCCAACGACCCGGAGATTGCAGTCGCAGTCGTAGTGGAAAAGGGTTACAGCGGTCAGCGCGGCGCGCCGGTGGCAAAGGCAATCTTTGACGAGTATTTTGGACTCAACGACCAGCAGACCGAGCAGCAGAGCAGCGACGGACAGCTGATTCCTTAAAATTTCACGCAGATGAAATTGCGGTTCCCTTTTGCGGACGAAATGTAGAAATCAAGAGGACGGAGGAAGTTACCTCCGTCCTCTTTGTGTAAAACGGCTTTCAACAGGTGAATATCCCGTGCTTAAAACGTGAATAAAAATGGTAAAAAAGAAGGATAACGGTGATAGCGTACAAAAAAGAAGATTTTCTTGATTGAAATAGACAAAAATCAGAGAAAAATAGTTTACAAAACAGAGCAATAATGATAGACTATAAATGGTAATAAGGAAAATGAAAAGCTTTAGAAGAAATGTGCAAAAAAAGGGTTTGCATATTTTTAAGCAAAAAGTGGGAAAAACAGGTATCAACCGAACGGGCAGTTTCTCCTGGTGCAAGGTCTGCGACAGAACGGAGAGAGGCTTGCAAGGCGCATCTGAAGGAAAAATCTTCAGGATGTTTTGATATTGTTTACAGAAAGGAATGAAAACAGATGAATATTGGTTTGATTGCTCACGATTCCAAAAAAGAGCTGATGGTACAGTTTTGCATTGCATACTGTGGTGTGCTCAGCCGCCACAATGTATGTGCAACGGGAACGACCGGAAAGCTTGTAGCAGAGGCAACCGGATTGGACATCCTGCGGTTCCTCAGCGGTTCACAGGGTGGAGATCAGCAGATTGCGGCAAGGATCGCCTGCAACGAACTGGATCTTCTGCTGATGTTCCGCGATCCAATCACAGTAAAACCAAATGAACTCAATGAGGCAAACATCCTCCGCCTGTGCGATGTCCACAATGTACCGGTGGCAACCAACATTGCAACGGCAGAGGCATTGATTCATGCTCTGGAACGCGGAGACCTTGACTGGAGAAATATCGGCAATCCGAATGTATAAAGGCGGGAAAACCAAAAGAAAATCGTACGGGATTTACAAAATTAGAATGCCAGAAGTAGATACAGACGGCATTCTTTTTGGTTTGCTCTGCAAAGGTTTTTATGGGTTGTTTGAAAGCGGGAAAACTTTCAAAAGAGGTCTTGACCTTAACAGCAGGATGATGTATGATAGGTGTATTCCATTTGGGATACACCTTTAAAATCATACCGAATAAAAGCGTTTGATGCATGGAGGAGTAGCAAAACATCGACCGACCAGAGAGGGTCCTCACCGGCTGAAAGGGACCCGGGAACCGGATTTTGTGAAGACACCTGCTTAGCTGGAACGAGAAAAATCGCTCCCGTAGTTTCCGCGTTAAGGAAAAACAACAAGGAGCGTGCTGTAAAACAGAGCGCTTGAATCAGGGTGGCACCACGAAAAGCAGAAAGCTTTCCGTCCCTTGCAGCTGACCGATGGCTGTGAGGGAGGGAAAGCTTTTTTTATTGGATTGGCAAGGAGGGGAGCAGAGATGACTTTTTTGGAGCCTTGCAAAAAGGGCGAATATTTTGGCACCGGACAGTTTCATCTGCGGCTGCTCAAAACCATTCCGGCACAGCCGCAAAAGAAATATCTGCCGGCATATCTCTTTGAGATGGTGGCAAACGGTCAGCCGGTAGGACGCTGCACGCTGCGGGTCGGATATAACGACCTGGTCGAGTATGCGGGAAATATCGGCTATGAGGTGGAGGAGGAGCATCGGGGACATCACTATGCTCTTATCAGCTGCCGGCTGCTGCTGCGGCTGGCAAGACGTCACCGGATGGAAGAGGTGTTGATTACCTGTCGAGAGGACAACTTTGCCTCCAGAAGGACCTGCGAACAGCTGGGAGCAACGCCGGCAGGCAGGGTGGATGTACCGGTAAACCATGAGATGTACCGCGCAGATTCGGACGCGCCGCTGCTGCAATACCGCTATCGATTAGGGCTGGAGCTTCGACCAATCACCGAGCAGGAGCTGGTCGAGGTAGGAAAGCTGTACGAATGTGTGACAGCCGACCAGCTGGCGGGAGAAAACTATTCCGGCTGGGACACCGAATATCCAAAGGAGTGGACCGCACGCGAGCTGTTTGCCCAGGGCGGGCTGTATGGTTTGTTTGAGCAGCAGACCGGACAGCTGGTGGCATCGGCAGCGTATGACAGCTGCTTTGACAGCTGCTATCAGCAGGTCAGCTGGAGCCGAACGGTCGAGCAGGATAAGCTTTTGTGTGTCCATACGCTGGCAGTCCATCCCGATTGGCAGGGCTTGGGACTGGGCAGGCGTTTGATGCACTTTGCCCAGCAGCAGGCGCAGCAAAGTGGGATGGAAGGGGTCCGCATCGACACTTGGGTGGGCAACCTTCCGGGACTCCATCTCTATCACCGGCTGGGATTTGCCGATGTGCAGACCTTGCAGCAGGATGTCCACTATGAGGGCGACCGGACAGAGTACCAGTTTTTGGAGTGGTACTGCCGGTAGAGTCAATTTTTGTCAGAACAAGCATTATACAACATCAAGCAGAAAGGAAGAAACAAGTATGGCAGAAACGATGAACGGTCTGAAAAGGACCAGCTACTGCGGAAAACTTTCCAAGGCAAATGTGGGCAACAGCGAAGTTGTCTGCGGATGGGTACAAAAACAGAGGGATAAAGGTCATCTGATTTTTATTGACCTGCGCGACCGCACCGGCGTGGTACAGCTGGTATTCGACGACGATACCAACCGTGAGGTGTTTGAAAAGGCAGCCTCGGTCCATGCAGAATATGTGCTGATTGCAAAAGGTCTGGTTCGCCAGAGAGAAGCGGTCAACACCGAAATCTCCACCGGCGAAATCGAAATCCACGTCGATGAGCTGCGAATCCTCTCCAAAGCACAGACTCCTCCGTTTGAAATCACCGACAAGAGCAAGGTAAAAGAGGAGCTTCGCTTAAAATACCGCTACCTGGACCTGCGCAGAAAGACTTTGCAGGAAAAGATGATCCTGCGCCATCAGGTTGCAAAGGTCACCCGCGACTACTTCTATGAGAACGATTTTCTGGAAATCGAAACCCCTATGCTGATTAAGTCTACCCCGGAAGGTGCAAGGGACTACCTGGTACCATCCAGAATCCACCACGGCAAATTCTATGCACTGCCGCAGTCGCCGCAGATTTACAAGCAGCTGCTGATGCTGTCCGGTTTTGACCGCTACATCCAGCTTGCCCGCTGCTTCCGCGACGAGGACCTGCGTGCCGACCGTCAGCCAGAGTTCACCCAGGTGGACCTGGAGATGTCCTTTGTTACCCAGGAGGACATCATGGATATGCTCGAAGGCTACATCCAGCGGCTGTACCGCGAGATCAAAGGCATTGAGATTGGCAAGATGCCGCGTCTGACCTACCGCGAGGCGATGGAGCGCTACGGCTCGGATAAGCCGGATACCCGCTTCGAGATGGAAATTGTCAATTTGAGCGAGCAGGTCAAGGGAACCTCCTTCCCTGTTTTTGCCGATGCGCTGGCAAACGGCGGTTCGGTCCGCTGCATCGTTGCGAAGGATGCAGCGGCTACCCTGACCAGAAAAGCCATCGACAAGCTGACCGAGCAGGCAAAGGGAATCGGTGCAAAGGGTCTGGCATACATCCGCTGGGCAGATGAAAAGCCGAACTGCTCCTTTGCAAAATTTATGAGCGAGCAGGAGCTGGAAGGACTGCTGAGCTCCCTGGGTTGCCAGCAGGGCGATGTGGTTCTGATTGTGGCAGATAAAGACCGTGTGGTCCTGCCGGTTCTCGGTCAGCTGCGTCTGACACTGGGCAAACAGCTGGGACTGATCCCGGAAGGCAAGTACAACTTCCTGTGGATTACCGAGTTCCCATTCTTCGAGTGGGATGAGGAAAGCCAGAGCTGGTTGGCAATGCACCACCCATTCACCATGCCGCTGGAGGAGTGCCTGCCATACATCGACAGCGACCCGGGTTCGGTCCGTGCGCAGGCGTACGACATGGTAGTCAACGGAGTTGAGCTGCTCAGCGGCTCCATCCGTATCACCGACTACGAGCTGCAGCAGAAGATGTTTGAGGCATTGGGTCTGACCGAGGAAGAGATCGAGGCAAAATTCGGCTTCCTGGTAGATGCCTACAAATACGGCGCACCGCCGCACGGAGGCGCTGCTTTGGGTCTGGACCGCATTGTGATGACCATGTGCGGCTGCGATAACCTGCGCGACGTGGTCGCCTTCCCGAAGGTACAGAACGCCAGCGAACTGATGAGCCAGTGTCCGTCCCCGGTGGATAAAAAGAGCCTGGATGAGCTTGCCATCGCTGTGACCGAATTTGAAAAGGACGAATAATCCAAAACAAAACTCCCGCTGTGTTTAACACAGCGGGAGTTTTTATGTGGAAAACTTTGGTTAGTAGGTCAGTACCTCGGCGCCATCCTCGGTGACGGCAACGGTGATCTCCCACTGGGAGGAGAGCTTGCCGTCGCTGGTAATGACAATCCAATCCTGACCGGCAGCAGTGTCGGCGTGGGAGTCCAGCTTGACGTGGTAGCTGCCCTGGTTGATCATCGGCTCGATGGTGAACACCATGCCGGGCACCAGCAGCATATCGGTGCCTCTTCTGCCGACATAGCCGACCCACGGGTCTTCGTGGAAGGCAAGCCCTACGCCGTGACCGCCGATTTCGCGGACGACGGTGTAGCCGTTTTTATGGGCGTGGTCGGAGACTGCCTGTGCAATGTCTCCCAAAAATCCCCAGGGCTTGACCTCTTTGAGTCCCAGCTCGACACATTCTTTGGAAACCTGTACCAGTTGTTTTGCTTCCTCGGATACCTCACCGATGCAGAACATACGGGAGGAGTCGGAGAAGTAGCCGTTGTAGATGGTGGATACATCGACATTGATGATGTCGCCGCTGCGCAGCACCACCTTTTCCGAAGGGATGCCGTGGCAGACCTGGTTGTTGACCGAGGTGCAGACGCTCTTAGGGAAGCCTTCATAGTTGAGCGGAGCCGGGATGCCGCCTAAACGGGTGGTTTCTTCATAGACGATTTTGTCAATCTCCTCGGTGGTCATCCCTTCGTGGATTTTCTGCGCCACCAAATCCAGCACCGCGATGTTGATGCGGCTGCTCTGGCGGATGCCTTCGATCTGCTCGGGTGTTTTGATCATCTGGCGGGTGGGGACGGTGTGACCCTCGCGGCGGAAGCGGTCGATCTGTTCATCCATCTCCATGTGGCAATGTTTATATTTTTTCTGGCTGCCGCACCAGCATGGGTCGTTGCGGCCCAGTTTTTTTTCGGACATAATAGATTCCTCCTAGATTAAAATTCTTCCTTCAGGATTGAATACAGGCAGTCGTCGTAGATGATTCCTCCGTACCCCAGTACGGCGTGCCGCAGGCAACCTTCCAGTTGGAAGCCCAACTTGGCAAGCAGCGCGCGGGAGGCAGTGTTTGGGGAAAAGCATCGTGCGCAGAGCAGTTGTGCGCCCTGCGCAAACAGCTGCGGGATGAGGGCGGCAAGCGCCTCGCTCATATAGCCCTGCCGACACTAGGACTCGCCCAGATAGTAGGAAAGGCAGAGCGAACCGGTCTGATAGCGCATCCGGTCAGGGGAGAAAAAGGCAGCTCCGATAACAAACCCGCTGTCCTTGCAGGACAGCACCAGCATCGAGTCGTGCAGTTCGCTTAGCTGCTGTTCCATCTGCGGCAGCGTTAGTGGACGCATGGCGTTGTAGCGCAGGACAAAGGGACTGTTGCGGATGGCAAGCAGCGGTGCTGCATCCTGCTTGCAGGGCGGGCGCAGCTTTAAGCGTTCGGTTAGAATCGGTTGCATCTTTTTCTCCTCCTTTTTGTGCCGTCGGTCGATTTGTTTTTAGTATACAGCAGACGGTTGGAGGATTGCAAGTTTTCTGCAAGGGAAGGACAACTTTTTTCCGATATAGAAAAGGGGGTAGGAGTGTTTTCCACGTTTTCCATGGGGAATGGTGGAAAATATCCCATCTTACAGAAAAAGGGCAAGCAGCAAAGCGGCGATGAGACAAAAAAGACCGCGCAGCCGCACAAAGGACAGACGGTAGTCGCTGGGTTCACTGTTTTTGACAACAAAGAAGGAGATCAGTTTGCACAGCAGTTCCGGCTGGAAGAGCATCATCGCACCAAGGAAACATAACAAAACAATCAGCGGGTATTTTGCCATATCCATCCTCTCCTTTCCTCGGAGTGTCCTGCGCTTTCTTTTGAAAATTGTACCACAAAAAGGAAAACAAAGCCAGACAGCAAAAGGAGCCGAACCATCGGTTCGGCTCCTTTTGCTGTTAAACGACGGGAGAGAAAACGCTTTCGATTCGCTTGCCTGCACATTCCGGGGAATATTGCCAGCGGTCGATGTGTCCTGACTGGATAAAATAGTGCATCGGCAGCGGTTGGGCAGGCGCATCGAACGAATCAATGATAATCAGCTTGACCTTCATCTTTTCGGGAATCAGGCTTTTGATGTAGACGCTGGCTTGCTGTCCTGTGCGGACGCCGGTCTTTGGCTCAGCAAGTCCGGCAAGGTTGGGAGCAAGCTCGACAAAGATGCCATAGCTTTCTACTGAGCGCACCTGTGCGGACACCGTTTGTCCCGGGGAAAACAGGGCGGCATTTTCCTCCCAGCTGCCCAGCAGCTCCTTGTGGCTGAGGGTCACACGCCCGTCGGCATCGACTGCGCAGACGACCGCACGGATGTCCTGTCCGGCAGAAAAGCGGTCGGCAGGATGGGAGATGCGGGAAACCGAGATGCAGTCGATGGGAATCATCGACGGGATGCCGCAGCCGATGTCCACAAAGCAGCCAAAACCCTCCAGATGGGTGACCCGGGCAGGGATGACATCCCCGGCAGTCAGCGAACGGATGTACTACTCCAGACACAGCTGCTGCGCTGCCCTGCGGGAAAGGACCGGACAGAGGCTGCCGTCGCTTTGCTGCCCGATGCTCTCGATGAGAAAGCAGACCGGCTTGCCCACGCGGGAGAGCAGGGCGATGTCCCGCACCGAGCCGTCGGCAATCCCCAAAGCGCCTTCGCACCGCGGGATGATGCCGCGGCAAAATCCGAAATCGACGACCAAGTCGTGCTGCTGGGTACACAAAATGGCGCGTGCCTCCAGGATGGTGCGGGTGTGGAATGCCTCCCAAAGTCCGGCTGGATTGCGGCAGAGACTGCGGTTGGCAGCGGTATCCATCAGCCAACCCTCCGGCAAGAAATTTGTCATTTTTTCTTCCCTCCTTCTGTCCGGCACCTGGGTGCGGACAGTCTTTATCTAGTCTTTGTAAAGTAAGCTGATACCATCTATATGCGGACAAAAGAGGAATTATTTTTGTGTCGATGACAAACAAAATCTTTTTTACAAAGAAAAAGCCCTGTAAAATCTTGCTAAAGAGGGTGCGGGTTTGCTATAATAGATTCTGTATGCAGGATAAAGCAAAAGAAAGGAAAGCCGGATGAAAGGAGGGCGATGGACAACAATGGATGTGCGTGTGGGAGATATTCTTGTCATGAAGAAAAACCACCCCTGTGGGGAAAACAGATTTCTTGTACTGCGCAGCGGCATGGATTTTAAGCTTCGATGCACCGGCTGCGGCAGAGAGGTGATGGTTGCGCGCTCCAAAGCCGAAAAAAACATCCGGCAGATCGAGCGACCGTAAATCAGAAAATCCTTTCGGAGATAGACGATCATAGGACACAATTCGTTTTTAAGGAGAATGTAAAGATGTTTGAACAGTTGAGCGGCGCCCAGGAGCGCTATCAGGCTATCAACGACCGGCTGATGGACCCGAATGTTGTCAGCGACCCCAAGCAGTATGCCGAGCTGATGAAGGAGTATAAAAATCTGACTCCAATCGTAGAAAAATACTGCGAGTATAAAAAAGCAACCGAGGACATGGAAGAAGCCAAGATGATGCTGGAGGAAGGCGGTCTGGACAAGGACTTCCGTGAGTTGATCGAAGAGCAGTATGAAACCAGCAAAAAGGACATCGAGGTCATTTCCGAGCAGCTGAAGATTCTGCTGATTCCAAAGGACCCGAACGACGACAAGAACGTTATCGTGGAAATCCGCGGCGGTGCAGGCGGCGACGAGGCTGCTCTGTTTGCAAACAGCCTGTACCGTATGTATTCGATGTATGCAGAAAGCCAGGGCTGGAAGATCGAGGTGCTCAACGCCAATCCGACCGAGCTGGGCGGCTACAAGGAAATCAGCTTCTCAATCAACGGCGACGGCGCTTACTCCAAATTCAAGTTTGAATCGGGCGTACACCGCGTACAGCGTGTGCCGGAAACCGAGACCCAGGGTCGTATCCACACCTCTACCGTTACCGTAGCGGTATTGCCGGAGGTGGACGATGTAGAGGTCGAAATCAATCCGAAGGATTTGCAGATCGACACCTATCGCTCGGGCGGTGCAGGCGGTCAGCACGTCAATAAGACCGAGTCCGCTATCCGAATCACCCATCTGCCTACCGGCACGGTGGTTGAGTGTCAGGACGAGCGCAGCCAGTACAAGAACAAGGACAAGGCGATGAAGATTCTGCGTTCGCGCATCTATGAGAAGATGCAGCGCGAGCAGGAGGAGAAGATTGCCTCCGAGCGTAAATTGCAGGTCGGCGCAGGCGACCGTGCCGAGCGTATCCGCACCTACAACTATCCACAGGGCAGGGTGACCGACCACCGCATCGGTTTGACCCTGTATAAACTCGAACAAATTCTCAACGGCGACCTGACCGAGCTGTTTGATGCGCTGAATACCTTTGACCAGGCAGAAAAGCTCAAGGAAAGCTCCGGCAGCACCGGCGGAGAGAACTAATCGCAGGGTCGGATGAAAAGAGGCGATACCATGGATCAAAACCAAACGATGAGAACCTGTGATACCCTGCTGCTTTCGGCAGCAGATGGACAGCAGGCACTGCAAAAGGCAGGACAGCTCATCCGACAGGGTGGGCTGGTCGCCTTTCCGACCGAAACGGTGTACGGGCTGGGTGCAAATGCACTGGATCCGCAGGCGGTGCGGGGAATCTTTGCTGCCAAAGGGCGCCCGCAGGACAATCCGCTGATTATCCATCTGGAGGATGCGTCCCAGACGGCGCTGTATGCCAAAAATATTCCGCCGGTCTACTACCGGCTGTGCGAACAGTTTTCTCCGGGACCGCTGACCATCATCCTGCCCAAAAGGGAAAACATCCCGCTGGAAACCTCCGGCGGATTGGATACGGTAGCGGTGCGCATCCCCTCCCATCCGGTAGCCAGACAGATTATCCACTGGGCAGGCGTACCGGTGGCAGCGCCTTCGGCAAACCTGTCCGGCTCTCCAAGCCCGACCACTGCCGAACACTGCGTCAATGACCTGTGGGGAAGGGTGGATGCCATTGTGGACGGAGGCGCGTGCAGCGTGGGACTGGAATCGACCGTCCTGTCTCTGGCGGGGGAGCACCCTGTCCTGCTGCGTCCGGGTGCAGTGACTCCGCAGATGCTCCGTCCGTTTTTACCGGATTTGCAGCTGCATGAAGCCATTACCCACAAGCTTCGGGAAGGGCAGACCGCTGCCTCCCCGGGGATGAAATATAAGCACTATGCACCAAAGGCACAGATCACGATTCTGGATGCGGACAGCCGCGAGTTTGTCGAGTATGTCAACCATCACCGGGAGGAAGGCTTGTTCGCTTTGTGCTTTGAGGAGGACCTTGCGGGACTGCAGGTGCCTGCCATCAGCTTGGGTGCAGACGATGAGGACCAGGCGCGGCGGCTGTTTGCAGCTCTTCGCGAACTGGACCGGCGCGGAGCAAAGAAGGTGTACGCCCGTTGTCCCGACAAGGATGGGGTAGGGTTGGCAGTCTATAATCGTCTGATTCGCGCAGCAGCCTACCATGAGCAGTCGGTGGATGACCCAAAGCAGGAAAGGTATGATGGATAAGATGAAAAATTTGGTCGTTGGACTGACCGGACAGACCGGAGCGGGCAAAACCACCGTTTCGGACTATCTCAAGGAGAACGGCGTCACCATCATCGACGCGGACCACATCGCCCGCGAGGTGGTGGAAAGCGGCAGTGCCTGCATCGCAGACATTGCGTTGGAATTCGGTTGTGAGTACATCAATATGGATGGGACGCTCAACCGCAAAAAGATGGCAAAGACAGTATTTACAGACAAGGCAAAGCTCAAAAAGCTCAATGCCCTGATCTTTCCGTATATTATCGACAGCATCCGCACCCGCACCGCCCAGCTGCGCCGTGAACAGCAGGGCATCATCGTGCTGGATGCCCCCACTTTGTTTGAAAGCGGAGCGGACAGGGAATGTGACTATGTGGTTTCCATTACCGCTCCCCGACAGCTGCGCCGCGAACGGATTATCCGGCGCGACCGGCTGACCGAAGAGGAAGCGGACCAGCGCATCAACGCCCAGCACGACGAGGAATACTACAAAAGCCGCTCGTGGCAGGTGTTGGAAAACGACGGGAGTGTCGATGAGCTGAAAAATCAGACCTCGATGCTGCTTTCCCGATTGGAAACGCTGCTGGAGCAGACGAATCAGTAGCTGTTTGAGCGAAAACAAAGGAGTTTGGTGTCTTTGAAAAAAAGGCGTACCTCAAAAGGCAAAGGCAGACGGACAGCCGTTTGGCTGGGACTGGCAGTGCTGCTGGCAGCGGCAGGCTTTGTACTGATGCGTCCTGCCACCGACAGTGTTTACCGCCAGATGTACCCGCGCAAGTACAGCCATTACATCGAGCAGTACAGCAGGGAGTATGGCGTGGACAAAAACCTGGTGTATGCGGTCACCCGCATTGAGAGCAACTTTGACCCGCAGGCGGTGTCCTCTGCGGATGCGCGCGGGCTGATGCAGATGACCAGCGATGCCTTCGACTGGGTGCAGTACCGCATGGGGGACGACAGCGGCGTCAGCTATGAGCAAATCTTCGAACCGAAGGTTGCCATCCGGTACGGGACTTATATGCTGCACCTGCTGCTGGAGGAGATGGGGGACGAAAAGCTTGCCATCTGCGCCTACCACGCGGGTATGAGCAACGTGCGCTCCTGGCTTTCGCAGGAAAACTATTCGAAAGATGGAAAAACACTTGACAAAATACCCTATTCTGATACAGAATGGTATTATGATAAAGTTTCTCAGGCAAAGCAGATCTATGAGGAGCTTTATTCTTAAAATTTTGATCTCTGCCGTGTCCTTGCAGGATGCGGTGCAGATAAATGCCTCTTTTCTCTGAAGGAGAAAGACTCTGCAAGGGAAAAGTCCCCGACAAAGGGGAAAAGGCTCAATTTTATCAATCAGGAGGATGAACGATATGGATAAGACCAAAGGCGAGCTGCTCCAGGAAGAACTGCTGTTCAAACAGGAAAACGGTACCACCCGTCTGTCTGATGAAGAAATCGACAAGGCGTATGCGTTTGCTGAGGACTACAAAAAGTTCATGGATGCTGCAAAGATCGAGATCGAGGCTGTTAAAGAGGCAATCAAGCTGCTTGAGGCAAACGGTTATCATGAATTTGAGAGAGGCAGAAAATACCTGCCGGGCGAAAGATTCTACTACAATAACCGCGGTAAATCTCTCATCTTCGGCACCATGGGTACACGTCCAATCGAAAAAGGCGTAAAGATCCTGGCTGCTCATGTAGATTCTCCAAGACTGGACCTCAAACCAAACCCACTGTTTGAAGAAGCTGAACTGGGCTTCCTCAGACCACATTACTACGGCGGCATCAAGAAATATCAGTGGCCGACCATTCCGTTGGCACTGCACGGCGACGTTTACAAGAAAGACGGTTCTGTTGTTACCATCACCATCGGTGAAGATGAGAACGACCCAATCTTCTGCGTAACCGACCTGCTGCCACACCTTTCTTCCAAACAGAGACAGCAGACTCTGGGCGAAGCATTCAAAGGCGAGTGCCTGAATATCCTCATCGGTTCCAGACAGTTCAAGGATGACAAAGCTTCCGAGAAGGTAAAACTGAACCTGATGAAGATCTTCAACGAAAAATACGGCATCACCGAGAGAGATTTCCTCGGCGCAGAGCTGTGCGTAGTTCCTGCTGACAAAGCAAGAGACGTTGGTCTGGACAGAAGCATGATCGGTGCTTACGGTCACGACGACCGCGTTTGCGCTTACACCGAGATGATGGCTGAGATCGACAACAAGAACCCAGAGTGGACCTCCGTTGTTATCTTCGCTGACAAAGAAGAGGTTGGTTCCGACGGCAACACCGGTATGCACTCCAGATTCCTCGAGTACTTCCTGGCAGACCTGGCAGAGCCATACGGCGTTCCGGTAAGACGCGTTCTGAGCAACTCCAAGTGCCTGTCCGCTGACGTAAGTGCAGCATTCGACCCGGCATTTGCAGACGCTTATGAAAAACAGAACTCCTCCTTCCTGAACTACGGCGTATGTGTTGTAAAATACACCGGTTCCGGCGGTAAAGGCGGCACCAACGACTGCAACGCAAAATTCACCAGCAAGGTATGCGCAATCCTGGATGAAGCAAACGTTGTATGGCAGATCGGCGAACTGGGCAAGGTTGACCAGGGCGGCGGCGGCACCGTTGCGAAATTCATCTCCGAGCTGGATGTTGACACCATCGACATCGGCGTACCGGTACTGTGCATGCACGCACCAATGGAGATCATCTCCAAGGTTGACCTGTATGAGACCTACCGTGGCTTCTACTCCTTCTTGGTAGCAGCAATCGACTAAGACAGGAAAACAAAACCCTCCGCAAATTTTGCGGAGGGTTTTTTGTGCTTTTGGGGGAATAGAGGAGAAGGTTGTATGAAAATGGAAGATGGAAAAGCAGAGCAAACAGCAGCTGGATTGGATTGCTGCTGCACAGAGGAAACTTTTTATACACCGGCAGATTGCAGGAAGAAATCCGCTGTGGTACAATGAAAAAAATGAGAGGGGGAAGGCGAATGTTTTTCTGGATGGATACTTTATTCCCGGTTTTTTTCTTTGCAATTACAGCAATCATCATCGCAACATTTGTGGTGATGTTTGTAAAAGGAATCAGGGAGTGGAACCACAACAACCATTCTCCGGTGCTGACAGTGCCGGCAAAGGTGGTGGCAAAACGAGAGCACCGCTCGCACAACAGTGCCGCAGGGGACGACATCGTCCACACCAGTACCAGCTACTATGCCACCTTTGAGGTAGAAAGCGGGGACCGCATGGAGCTGAGCCTTTCCGGCAGGGAATACGGGCTGCTGGCGCAGGGGGACGTGGGAAAGCTGACCTTTCAGGGAAGTCGTTATCACCGCTTTGAGAGAACCCGCGTACAGACAGGGCAGACAGAAGAGCCGACGGGAAATGATTGGTAAAAATTTGGCATATATAAACAAAACTCCGATTAAAAAATCGGAGTTTTTCTTCAAGCCCGCAACAGGCAAAAGATTGACTTTAAGGACAAAATACAATATAATATTATAATGTATCAAAATGGCTACTTATGGATTTAACCAAATATATTGTAGCACACAACAGTTGAAAATTCAATACCTTCTTGCAGGATATTGAATTTAAAGGGAAAAAAGTTGTACACAATAGACAATTTTCAAATAAGCGGATTGGAGTGGATAAGCCTATGGTGAATGTTAAGCCGGTACATCTGGGTAAAAATGTTCGAATGAGCTTTTCTCGGATCGATGAGGTTCTGGAAATGCCAAACCTGATCGAGGTGCAGAAAAACTCCTACAAATGGTTTCTTGAGGAGGGATTGAAGGAAGTATTTAAGGATATTTCCGAGATTTCGGACTATCAGGGCAATCTGGTGCTCGACTTTATTGACTACCGTCTTGACGAGACCCCAAAATACACCATCGAAGAGTGCAAAGAGCGTGACGCGACCTATGCGGCTCCTCTGCGCGTTCGTGCAAGCCTGCTGAACAAGGAAACCGGAGAGGTAAAAGAGCAGGACATCTTTATGGGTGATTTTCCGGTCATGACACCAAGCGGCACCTTCATCATCAACGGTGCAGAGCGTGTCATTGTTTCCCAGCTGGTTCGTTCCCCCGGTGTTTATTATGGAGTATCCCGCGACAAAGCCGGTAAAGAGCTGTTCTCCACCACAGTCATTCCAAACCGCGGCGCATGGCTTGAATATGAGACCGACTCCAACGACGTTTTCTATGTTCGTATTGATAAAAACAGAAAGCTGCCGGTAACCACCTTCATCCGTGCTCTCGGACTTTCCAGCGACGGACAGATCCTGGAATTCTTTGGAGATGACCCGCGCATCGTTGCGACCATCGAAAAGGACAGCACCAACAACACCGAAGAAGCGCTGCTGGAAGTATACAGAAAGCTGCGTCCGGGCGAGCCGCCGACAGTGGACAGCGCACAGAGCCATCTGAACGCACTGTTCTTCGACGCAAGAAGATATGACCTGTCCCGCGTTGGACGTTATAAATACAATAAAAAACTGGGCATCGCTTCCCGTATCAACGGACACATTGTTGCCGAGCCAATCATCAACAGCCGCACCGGCGAAGTGATGGCAGAGCCGGACGAAGTGCTGACCCGTGCAAAAGCAGAGGAGATCGAGCGCGCAGGCGTGGACACCGTTTTCCTCAAATGCGGTGACCGCATTGTCAAGGTCATCTCCAACGGCATGGTGGACCTGCTGGACTATGTTTCCTGCTACACCGAGGATGAACTGGAAGAAATCGGCGTCAACGAGAAGGTACGCTTCAGCGTGCTGTGCGAGATTCTGGACAGCTGCAGCTCCGACGAGGACTTGCGCCAGATGATTAAGGACCGCGCAGATGACCTGATTCCAAAGCACATCATCAAGGACGACATCTTTGCGACCATCAACTATCTGTGCTGCCTGGGCAACGGCGTCGGCTCCACCGACGACATCGACCATCTGGGCAACAGAAGAATCCGCTCGGTCGGCGAGCTGCTGCAGAACCAGTTCCGCATCGGCTTCTCCAGAATGGAGAGGGTCATCCGCGAGCGTATGACCACACAGGCACAGGATATGGAGGTCATCACCCCACAGGCGCTGATCAACATCCGTCCGGTGGTTGCTTCCATCAAGGAATTTTTCGGTTCCTCTCCTCTGTCTCAGTTTATGGACCAGAACAACCCTCTGGCAGAACTGACCCACAAGCGCCGTCTTTCTGCGCTGGGTCCTGGCGGTCTTTCCCGTGACCGTGCCGGATTTGAGGTCCGTGACGTACATTACAGCCACTACGGAAGAATGTGCCCGGTAGAGACCCCTGAAGGTCCGAACATCGGTCTGATCTCCTACCTGGCTACCTTTGCAAGAATCAACAAATACGGCTTTGTAGAGGCACCATACCGCCGCGTGGACAAAGAAACCGGCAAGGTGCTCGACGAAGTAGAATATATGACTGCCGACCGCGAGGATGAATTCATCGTCGCACAGGCAAACGAACCGCTGACCGAAGAAGGCACCTTTGCCAACAAGATGGTATCGGTTCGTCACCGCGACATGGTTAAAATCGTAGAGCGTGAACAGGTAGACTACATGGACGTATCTCCAAAGATGGTTGTATCGGTTGCAACTGCGATGATCCCGTTCCTGGAGAACGACGATACCAACCGTGCGCTGATGGGTGCGAACATGCAGCGTCAGGCAGTTCCGCTTCTCAAGACCGAGAACCCAATCGTTGGTACCGGTATGGAGTATAAAGCGGCAGTTGACTCCGGCGTTTGCGTTGTTTCCGACGTCAACGGCGTGGTTGACCGCGTAGACGCGACTAAGGTCGTTGTCAGAACCGATGAGGGAGAGCTGAAAAACTTCCACATCATCAAGTTCATGCGCTCCAACCAGGGCACCTGCTTCAACCAGCGTCCAATCGTCAGCGCAGGCGAACGAGTTACCGTCGGTCAGGTACTGGCAGATGGTCCTGCGACCAGCAACGGCGAGATTTCGCTGGGTAAAAATGCGCTGATCGGCTTTATGACCTGGGAAGGCTACAACTACGAGGACGCGGTTCTGCTCAACGAGAGAATGGTCCGCGACGACGTATATACCTCCATTCATATCGAGGAACACGAAATCGAAGCGCGTGACACCAAGCTCGGACCGGAAGAGATTACCCGCGACATTCCAAACGTGGGCGAGGATGCTCTGAAGGAATTGGACGAGCGTGGCATCATCCGCATCGGTGCAGAGGTACATTCCGGCGACATTTTGGTCGGTAAGGTTACCCCGAAGGGTGAAACCGAGCTGAATGCAGAGGAAAGACTGCTGCGCGCCATCTTCGGTGAAAAGGCAAGAGAGGTCCGCGATACCTCCCTGCGCGTTCCACACGGCGAATACGGCATCATCGTGGATGTCAAGGTGTTCACCAGAGAAAATTCGGATGAGCTTTCTCCGGGTGTCAACATGGTCGTTCGCTGCTATATCGCACAGAAACGTAAGATCTCCGTCGGAGATAAGATGGCGGGACGTCACGGAAACAAGGGTGTTGTTTCCCGCATCCTGCCGCAGGAAGATATGCCGTTCCTGGAGGACGGACGTCCGCTGGACATCGTGCTCAACCCACTGGGCGTACCTTCCCGTATGAATATCGGTCAGGTTCTGGAGGTCCACCTTGGACGTGCGGCAGCAGAGCTTGGCTGGAAGATCATGACACCGGTATTTGACGGTGCAAACGAAAACGACATCAAGGAATGCCTTGAGATGGCAGGACTGCGCGGCGATGGTAAGACCATCGTTTACGACGGACGTACCGGTGAGCCGTTCGACAACCCGGTTACCGTCGGCTATATGTACTACCTCAAGCTGCATCACCTGGTAGACGATAAGATCCACGCACGTTCCACCGGTCCATACTCTCTGGTTACCCAGCAGCCTCTGGGTGGTAAAGCTCAGTTCGGCGGTCAGCGTTTCGGTGAGATGGAGGTTTGGGCACTGGAGGCTTACGGTGCAGCTTATACCCTGCAGGAAATCCTGACGGTTAAGTCGGACGATGTCATCGGACGTGTAAAGACCTTCGAGGCAATCGTAAAAGGCAAAAACGTGCCGAAGCCGGGTATCCCAGAGTCCTTCAAGGTACTCATCAAAGAGCTGCAGTCGCTGTCGCTGGATGTCAAGGTGCTGGATAAGAACAACGAGGAGATCGACCTCAAGCAGGATTTGGATGATGATGTTGGCTTCAACGGCGGCGAACGCTACCAGGAGGAGGACGATGGTACCACCTTCCAGAGCGAAAATGTTGCAGTTGACTCCGAATTTGAGGACAGCTTTGCTGTGGAACATCCAGATCTTCCAGAGGAAGATGATTTCGGCGGACTGCTGGATGAATTCTCTGACTTTGGTCTTGATGATAACGAAGATAATATGTAATAAAGGAAGAAGGGGTCGTATCAATGGAATTTAATGTGTTCGAGTCTATTAAAATCGGCTTGGCTTCTCCGGAAAAAATCAGGGAATGGTCCTATGGCGAGGTAAAAAAACCGGAAACCATCAACTACCGCACCCTGAAGCCAGAACGCGATGGTCTGTTCTGCGAGCGTATCTTTGGTCCTACCAAGGATTGGGAGTGTTACTGCGGCAAGTATAAACGCCTGCGCTATAAAGGCAAGATCTGTGAGCGCTGCGGAGTTGAGGTCACCAAATCCAAGGTCCGCCGCGAAAGAATGGGTCACATCGAGCTGGCAGCTCCGGTTTCCCACATCTGGTACTTTAAGGGTACCTCCTCCAGAATGGGTCTGCTGCTGAATATGTCGCCCAGACTTCTGGAAAAGGTGCTGTACTTTGCTTCTTATATCGTAACCGATCCGGGAACCACCAATCTGAAAAAATACACCCTTCTTTCCGAGAAGGAATACCGCGATATGCGCGAGGCATATGAGGACGAGTTTGAAGCAGCAATGGGTGCAGAAGCCATCAAAAAGCTGCTGGAGGACCTCGACCTCGAACAGCTCTCCAGAGAGCTGAAGGACGAGCTGGAAACCCTTCCGGTTGGTCAGAAGAGAGCCAGAATCCTCAAAAGACTGGAGGTCGTTGAAGCGTTCCGCCTCAGCGGCAACCAGCCTTCCTGGATGATCATGGACGTTGTTCCGGTCATCCCGCCGGACATCCGTCCGATGGTACAGCTGGACGGCGGCAGATTTGCCACCAGCGACCTGAATGATCTGTACAGAAGGGTCATCAACCGCAACAACCGTCTGAAAAAGCTGATCGAGCTGGGCGCACCGGACATCATCGTGCGCAACGAGAAGAGAATGCTGCAGGAATCGGTCGACGCGCTGATTGACAACGGACGTCACGGCAGACCGGTAACCGGTCCAAACAATCGTCCGCTCAAATCCCTGTCCGATATGCTCAAAGGTAAACAGGGTCGTTTCCGTCAGAACCTGCTGGGTAAACGTGTAGACTACTCCGGTCGTTCGGTAATCGTTGTCGGACCGGACCTGAAGATGTACCAGTGCGGTTTGCCAAAGGAGATGGCGCTCGAGCTGTTCAAACCATTCGTTATGAAACGTCTGGTTGACCAGGAGATTGCCACCAACATTAAAAATGCCCGCAAGATGGTGGACAGAGCTTCGATGAAAGAAGTTTGGGATGCACTGGAAGTTGTCATCAAGAACCATCCGGTTCTGCTCAACCGTGCGCCTACCCTGCATCGTCTGGGTATCCAGGCGTTTGAGCCGATCCTGGTAGAGGGTCGTGCAATCCGTCTGCACCCACTGGTATGTACCGCCTTCAACGCCGACTTCGACGGCGACCAGATGGCGATTCACCTCCCGCTGTCCGCAGAAGCGCAGGCAGAAGCGCGCTTTTTGATGCTGGCAGCAGGCAACCTGCTCAAACCGTCGGATGGTCGTCCTGTTACCATTCCGACACAGGATATGATCCTCGGCTCCTACTACCTGACCATGGTACGCGATGACGAGCCGGGAGCAGGAAAAGTATTCCGCAACTTTGATGAAGCCAAGATGGCATACGACACCGGAGTCGTTGGACTGCACGCACCGATCAAGGTCCGTGTATCCAAGGAAATCGAGGGCAAGACCATCAGCCGCATCATCGACGCTACCGTCGGACGCATCATCTTCAACGACCCGATTCCACAGGATTTGGGCTTTGTAGACAGAACCGATTCGGAAAAGCAGTTTGACCTTGAGGTCACCTTCCTGGTACGTAAAAAACAGCTCGGTCAGATCATCGACAAGTGCATCCGCTCCTGCGGTACCGTGCGCACCTCCGAGATTCTGGACCGCATCAAAAACCAGGGCTTTAAATATTCCACCAAGAGCGGCCTGACCGTCGCTGTCCGCGATGCGCTGATTCCTGAGAACAAACAGGAACTGATTGCACAGGCGGATGAAAAGGTTGCACAGATTAAACGTCAGTACGACCGTGGTCTGATTTCGGACGATGTACGTTACGACCGTGTTATCAAGGTTTGGAACGACACCACCGAGATGGTTAAGAAGGAACTGAGCACCACATTCGGTGAGCGCAACCCGATCTATATGTTTGCAGATTCCGGTGCGCGAGGCTCTATGGAGCAGATCCGTCAGCTGGCAGGTATGCGCGGACTGATTGCAAATACCTCCGGTAAAGCCATCGAAATCCCAATCAAATCCAACTACCGTGAAGGTCTGAACATCTTGGAGTACTTCCAGTCCTCCCGAGGCGCTCGTAAAGGTCTGGCAGATACCGCGCTGCGTACTGCGGACTCCGGTTACCTGACCCGTCGTCTGGTAGACGTTTCGCAGGATGTTATCGTCCGCAGCGACGACTGCGGCACCCATGAGGGTATCGTGGTTTATGACATCACCGACAGCGGACGTGTCATCGAAAGTTTGGCAGAGCGTCTGACCGGACGTTACCTGGCAGACGATGTCGTTCATCCAGAGACCGGCGAGGTTCTGGCAACCCGCGAAAAGATGATCGACGAAAAGACTGCACAGAAGATCGTCGATGCAGGCATCACACAGGTTAAGATTCGCTCCATCCTCAACTGTCAGGCGAAGAAGGGTGTCTGCGCGAAGTGCTACGGCGCCAACCTTGCAAACGGTCAACCGGTCGGCATTGGTGAGGCAGTCGGTGTTATCTCCGCACAGTCCATCGGTGAGCCTGGTACCCAGCTGACCATGCGTACCTTCCATACCGGTGGTGTCGCATCGGCAAGCGATATTACACAGGGTCTTCCAAGGGTCGAGGAGCTGTTTGAGGCAAGAAAACCGAAGAATGCGGCAATCATCAGCCACGTTTCCGGTGTTGCCAACTTCCGTCTTGACCACAAGGGCGCTAATACCGTCAACGTCACCAGCGAGGACGGAGAGGTGTTCACCAAGATCGTACCATTCGACTACAAGATTATCGTTCAGGAAGGTCAGTATGTCGAAAAAGGTCAGCTGATTACCGAAGGTTCTGTTGAGCCGGGTGAGGTTCTTGCAGTCAGCGGCGAGCTGGCAGTGCAGGACTACCTCATCAAAGAGGTACAGCGCGTATACCGTACACAGGGTGTAGATATCAACGATAAGCACATCGAGGTCATCGTTCGTCAGATGATGCGCAAGGTCCGCATCGATGACGGCGGCGATACCAAGCTGATCACCGGCTCGCTGATTGACAAATCCGAGCTGCGTGAAGCAAATGAAGAGCTGCTGGCTCTGGAGGCACAGGATGGAATCCATCGCAAACCTGCCACCTCCCATGCAGTTCTCATGGGTATCACCAAGGCTTCTCTGGCAACCGACTCCTTCATGTCGGCGGCTTCCTTCCAGGAGACCACCCGCGTCCTCACCGAGGCGGCAATCAAAGGTAAGGTCGACCCGCTCAGCGGCTTGAAAGAGAACGTTATCATCGGTAAGCTCATCCCAGCCGGAACCGGTATCATCGAGTATATCGAACCGGAGAAGGAAGAGGAACCGGAAGAACCGATTGTGGAAGCAGAGGGCAGCGATGCCATCGTAGAAGCTCCTGAAGAAGAGCAGCAGGAAGCAGCGGCACTCTAATTTGAATCAAGTTTTTAAAGCACACCGGTGAAGTCCGGTGTGCTTTTTTTTATCGAAAACAAAAGAACCATTTCACAAAAGGTGCTGTCTAAATTTGGTCATTTGTCGAATTGATAAACAGCTGCAATATGCTACAATAATAGCAACACCCAGGACCAACTTCAAAGGAGGAATGACCATGAAAAAAAGGATATGTGCATGTTTGCTTGCAGCTGTTATGACAGCAATTTTAAGTATCAGCAGCTTTGCTACCCCAATCGACATAGGACCTAGGATGAGCCTTTCTTCCACCGTGCAGGAAAAGAAGGGGATAAAGGGAAAAAGCCTGACTGCCAAGCAGCTTGAGGAATTGAAGAAGGAGGAGAGTACCCTTTTCGATTACCCGGAGGTGAGCACTTCCTATATTGATAAAAAGAAGATGGTGCTTGAGCTGGATGTAGTGGGACAGGCATCGGCAGGACTGAAGAAAAAGCTGCAAGGTATTCAGAACAAGTACGGTGTCGATTCCAAAATCACCATCGTCGAGGAGTATGAATGGGTCGATTTGCCGCTGGCAGAGGAGCCGACAGAACCCTCTGCTCAGGACCCGGAGCAGATAAAAAAACAGGAAGAACTGAAAAAGTGGTATCAAGGGTTGACCGAAGAACAACTCTCATTTGTCCGCTCAGCCATACAGGAGGAAGAATATAAGCGTTTAGGACTTGAGGAAGAAAATCGGGCAAACGAGGTGGACAAGCTTACCGCATATTTGAAAAAGAATCTTTCCAAGACACAGTATACCTATATTTCTGATGAATACACTTCGGTTCGAATTGGAATCCCAAGCGACAAGTACAGGGAGACAATCGAGTCTCTGTATCGAAAGTACAGCAAAACAAATCCGAACAGCGTAACCGTTTTCTACGAACTTTGTCCGCTTTCTTTAAAGGAGCTGGAAAAGGCAATGGAGGAGCTGCAAAAGGACAGTCAACTGAAAAAGATGATGGAAAATAATCTCGGTGCTCTGTTTATCAATCAAAGCTGGATTGATTTGTATTGGACAAACGGTGTCCCAAAAGGATTTGAGGAGTGGCTGTCCAACAACCAATATCAAAAGCTGATTTATGTTCGGGAAAACCAGAAGCCGCTGCTGTTAGATTCGCCTGGTCTGTAAGGATTCGGTAACAACTGCAAATGAAAGAAAAAGAGGGCAATTTGCCCTCTTTTTTTCTGCACAGGAATAAAATGCCTGTCAAGGGAGCATCCTGTAACCGGGAATGTTTCGCTTTGTATAAGGAGAAGGGCATAAAAGAGCGGAAAATTGGCGTAAATGTCGATAGAAAATTTGTTGACAGAATGCGGCTGGAATGATAAAATATTTAATTGGTAGGGCTTGCGCAGGGATAACCTGCACACCAAAAAACAGCCGGTCCTATTAAAAAACAAATCTTTCGATACTTTAGTAAGGAGGTGCAATATGCCAACCTTTAACCAGTTAGTTCGTAAAGGCAGAGAGTCTGTAGAGAAAAAGTCCACAGCGCCAGCTCTTCTGAAAGGATGGAACTCCCTGAAGAGAGAAGCAATCGACCAGAATTCTCCACAGAAACGTGGTGTATGTACTGCAATCAGAACCCAGACACCAAAGAAACCAAACTCCGCGCTGCGTAAAGTAGCAAGAGTACGTCTTTCCAACGGAATCGAAGCAACCGCTTACATTCCAGGTATCGGTCACAACCTTCAGGAGCACTCTGTTGTTCTGATTCGTGGCGGCCGTGTAAAGGACCTCCCTGGTGTTCGTTACCACATCATCCGCGGTACACTCGATACACAGGGTGTAGCCAACAGAATGCAGAGCCGTTCCAAGTACGGCGCAAAACGTCCAAAGAAGAAGTAATAAAACTCCATTTTCATTCGACAATAACCGCTCATGTGGGCTTTTATATAGCTGAAAGCAGGGAGCACCTGCGATTGGCGTCATAGAAGACTTCACATTGGCAAACGGGAGTTTTGTCACTTTCGAGTACCGATGAATTCAGACTGTGAAGGAGGGAAGCGAAGTGCCAAGAAGAGGTCAAATCGCTAAACGTGATGTATTGCCAGATCCAATGTACAATTCCAAGCTGGTAACACGTTTGATCAACAATATCATGTACGACGGTAAGAAGGGTGTTGCCCAGAAGATCGTCTACGGTGCATTCGAAATCGTAAACGAAAAGACAGGCAAAGATGCTCTGGAAGCTTTCAAAGAAGCTCTGGAAAACATCATGCCGGTTCTGGAAGTTAAAGCACGCCGTATCGGTGGTGCTACCTATCAGGTACCAATGGAGGTCCGTCCAGCTAGAAGACAGACCCTGGGTCTGAGATGGCTGACCAACTACTCCAGAGCTCGTTCCGAGAAAACCATGAAAGAGCGTCTGGCTGGCGAAATCATTGATGCAATCAATGGTACCGGCGGCGCTGTTAAGAAACGTGAGGATACTCACAAAATGGCAGAAGCAAACAAAGCTTTCGCACATTACAGATTCTAATCAGGACAGTGTTGAAGCAGCCGTGCCCGGGGGCTGTCTGGGCGCCGCTGCTTTGGCGGTTCTGGTTTTTTACTACCCGAATATGATTGAACTATTGCGAAGGAGGACAATATGCCAAGAGACGTTGCATTAGCTATGACTCGTAACATCGGCATAATGGCGCACATCGATGCTGGTAAAACTACCACCACTGAGCGTATTCTGTACTACACCGGTATCAACCACAAGATCGGTGAAACTCATGATGGTAGCGCAACGATGGACTGGATGGTACAGGAGCAGGAAAGAGGTATTACCATTACTTCCGCTGCTACAACCTGCTACTGGAAGAACCACCGCATCAACATCATCGATACTCCTGGACACGTTGACTTTACAGTAGAGGTAGAGCGTTCCCTGCGCGTCCTCGACGGTTCTGTAACAGTAATGTGTGCTAAGGGCGGTGTTGAACCACAGTCCGAAACTGTATGGCGCCAGGCTGATAAATATCGCGTTCCAAGAATGATCTATGTAAATAAGATGGACATCATGGGTGCAGACTTCTACAATGTTCTGGACATGATCCATGACCGTCTGAAATGTAATGCAGTTCCGATCCAGCTGCCAATCGGCTCCGAGGCTTTCTTTGAGGGTCTGATCGACCTGGTAGAGATGAAGGCTTACATTTACAACGATGACATGGGCAAGGATATTTCTGTTGTTGATATTCCTGACAACATGAAAGACCAGGCTGAAGAGTATCATGTAAAGATGCTGGAATCCATCTGCGAGCAGGACGAAGAACTGATGGAAAAATACCTCAATGGTGAGGAACTGACCATCGAAGAGATCAAACACGCGATCCGTGTAGATACTCTGGCAAACAGAATGGTTCCTGTATGCTGCGGTACCTCTTATAAGAATAAAGGTGTTCAGAAGCTGCTCGACGCTATCGTCGACTACATGCCAGCTCCAACCGACGTACCGGACATCAAGGGCGTAAGCCTGGACAGCGACGAGGAAGAGGACAGACCTTCTTCCGATGACGCTCCGTTCGCAGCTCTTGCTTTCAAGATTGCGACCGACCCATACGTTGGTAAGCTCTGCTTCTTCCGCGTATACTCCGGTGTTGTCAATACCGGTGATACCGTCCTCAACGCAACCAAAGGTCATACCGAAAGAATCGGTCGTATCCTTCAGATGCACGCAAACCACAGAAAAGATATCGATGCTTGCTACGCAGGTGATATCGCTGCTGCGGTAGGTGTTAAGAAGGTAACCACCGGTGATACCCTGTGTGATCCAAAAGCTCCTATCATCCTGGAGTCTATGGAATTCCCAGAGCCGGTTATCCGTGTTGCTATCGAGCCTAAGACTAAAGCAGGTCAGGAAAAGATGGGTATTGCTCTGGCAAAACTGGCAGAGGAAGACCCGACCTTCAAGACCTACACAGACGAAGAAACCGGACAGACCATCATCGCCGGTATGGGTGAGCTCCATCTGGAGATCATCGTTGACCGTCTGCTGCGTGAGTTCAAGGTAGAGGCAAACGTAGGTAAGCCACAGGTAGCTTACAAAGAAACCATCAGAAAACCTGCTGATGTTGATATGAAATACGCTCGTCAGTCCGGTGGTAAAGGTCAGTACGGTCACGTTAAGATCAGAGTTACCCCGAACGAGTCCGGTAAGGGCTACGAGTTCATCAACAGCGTTGTCGGCGGTGCGATTCCGAAGGAATACATCCCAGCTGTTGACGCAGGTATCCAGGGCGCTATGCAGGCTGGTGTACTTGCCGCTTATCCGGTTGTTGACGTTAAGGTAGAGCTGTACGACGGTTCTTTCCATGAGGTCGACTCCTCTGAGATGGCGTTCAAGATCGCTGGTTCTATGGCGTTCAAAGAGGCTATGAGAAAGGGCGACGCTGTTCTGCTCGAGCCTATCATGAAGGTAACCGTTATCACTCCAGACGATTATCTGGGCGATGTTATCGGTGACCTGAACTCCCGCCGTGGTCAGATCCAGGGTATGGATGCAAGACATGGCGTACAGCAGGTAAATTCCTTTGTTCCACTGTCCGAGATGTTCGGTTATGCAACCGACCTGCGTTCTAAGACACAGGGTCGTGGTCAGTACACCATGGAGCCTTCTCACTACGTAGAAGTTCCAAAGAGCATTAGCGAAAAGATTATCTCTGCAAGAACCAAAGGAGAATAATCGCCATTAGCGGCATTTTTGCCGCACCTAAGCGAAATTTTGGGAATATTTCCGCTATTTTTGCGGGATTGCCCTTGATTTTTTGGCGATAAATTGTTACAATACGAATTGTAACATATAAAACTATGATTACGGGATAATCCCCGTATTGAAAAGGGAGGAAATAACCATGGCAAAAGCTAAATTCGAAAGAAACAAGCCACATGTTAACATTGGTACCATCGGTCACGTTGACCACGGTAAAACTACTCTGACTGCTGCTATCACCAAAGCTCTGTCCCTCAAAGGTCAGGCTAAATTCGAAGACTACGCTAACATCGATAAAGCCCCAGAAGAGAGAGAACGTGGTATCACCATCAACACTTCTCACGTTGAGTACGAGACTGCAAAAAGACACTACGCTCACGTTGACTGCCCAGGACATGCTGACTACGTTAAGAACATGATCACCGGTGCTGCTCAGATGGACGGCGCTATCCTCGTTGTTTCTGCTGCAGACGGTCCGATGCCACAGACCCGTGAGCACATCCTGCTCTCCCGTCAGGTAGGCGTTCCTTACATCGTAGTATTCATGAACAAAGCTGACCAGGTTGACGACCCTGAGCTGCTCGAGCTGGTAGAGATGGAAATCCGTGACCTGCTCAACGAGTACGACTTCCCAGGCGACGACACCCCAATCATCTGTGGTTCCGCTCTGAAAGCTCTGGAAGCACCAGACGATCCTTCCGATCCAGCTTACGAGCCAATCTACAAACTGATGGATGCTGTTGACGAATACATCCCAACCCCAGAGAGAAACGAAAACCTGCCATTCCTGATGCCTGTTGAGGATATCTTCACCATCACTGGTCGTGGTACCGTTGCTACTGGTAGAGTTGAGAGAGGCGTTCTGAAACTCTCCGAAGAGGTCGAAATCGTTGGTCTGCAGGAAGAGAAGATGAAGACCGTTGTTACCGGTATCGAAATGTTCAGAAAGCTGCTCGACTTCGCTGAAGCTGGCGATAACATCGGCGCTCTGCTGCGTGGTGTTCAGAGAACTGACATCAAACGTGGTCAGGTACTGTGCAAACCAGGTTCCATCCATCCACACACCAGATTCCATGGTCAGGTTTACGTTCTGAAAAAAGATGAAGGTGGCCGTCATACCCCATTCTTCAACAACTACAGACCACAGTTCTTCTTCAGAACTACCGACGTTACTGGCGTAATCAAACTGCCAGAAGGCGTTGAGATGTGCATGCCTGGCGATAACGTTGAGATGGACGTTGAGCTGATCACTCCAATCGCTATCGAAGAAGGTCTGCGTTTCGCTATCCGTGAAGGTGGCAGAACCGTAGGTTCCGGCGTTGTTACCAAGATCGTTGAGTAATCTCTGATTGCTTGATTCTTTTGAATAACTGACGTTTTCAAGAAGGTACAGATTTTATCTGTACCTTCTTTTTTTGCACTCTTTGTAAGAATACAGTAAACTTTAAAGGATATATTTACAAAATATAACTTTACGAGAGTAAAAATGACAAACAGATTACAAAAATTTTAAAATCCCCTTGTTTTTCTGTAATTTATATTGTATACTAAATGGTAGATGAACGTGCAGCACTTGGAATGTTTTCCGATTTGGAAAGCATATTATTTTGATAAGAAGGAGGCGGCACGATGAAAAAAGTAAAACGGATGTTGGTTTCTTTTGGAATGGCAATGACTATGATGCTCAACCTGAGTGCCGTTTCCTATGCGGTGCAGTTGCCGCAGCTGCCGCTGTCACTGATGATTGGACAGACCGCTCCGGTGTCGATGGAGCAGTCGCAGTACAGCTTGCAGCTTTCTCAGGCACAGGTCAAGCACACCGAAGCTATCGCCCAGTTGCTTTCTCTGCCGCAGCAGACCGAAAAGCTGGAGGATATGGACGAGCTGCGCTTTTTCCCGGGGGACATCCTTTACATCCCTATCGTCAATCGCCTGACAGGCGAACTGTACACCCAAAAGAGCCGACCGTCCAACTGGGCAATCGAGACCACCGGCATCGACCCACAGGTCATTTCGCAGGTGCGTTGGGCAAATGAAACGGGAAGCTTGAATGTTGCTGTTGATTTTGTAGCTACCTTACCGCAGTCGAAGGATATTCCGATGTACGGTCAGCTTGCCTTGTACGATGAACAGAGCAGAACTTCCTCCGAGTGGCTGCCGCTGGAGCTTACCTTTGGAAATGCAATCAAAGAGGTGCAGCCCAGAGGGATTACCGAGGTCAGCTCACCGATGAACCTGCACGCAGGACAGATTTACCAAGGGGAAGAGGTCATCCTTTCCTTTGGCGGCAATGTCTACTTTAAAGATGCAGTGCTCCAGCCGGGACAGACCATCTATCTGGATTTGGATTGCAGCTTTGATTCACAGATTGCCAACCGTTACAAGGCGTTTGATATTCAGTGCTATCGCTTTAACGGCGATGAGGACAGCTTTTCACAACCGGGCAGGGTCTGCCTGCCGGTTCAGCGCACCGACTCCTATGTGTATGAGGTGGTCAACGGGGAATTAAAGGCGTTGCAGACGCAGGTGGATGAGGACAGTGGGCTGCTTTGCTTCTATGCAGAGTCGTTGGGCTACTACATCGTTTCCCCTAGCTTGATGGGATAAAAAGAATCAAGAGCTTTTATGCGGAGGGACTGTTGATGCAGTCCCTCCGTTTTTTTTGTCACGTCTGTCAAATAAACAAACAAAATAAACGAAAATCTGCTATTAAATTTTGTACGGTATTAAGTCCAGCTAGGTATTGTGTAATACAAGGTACTATGCTATAATATGGGTACAGAGGGGGGAGGAAATGAATACACAATTTCGCAAGGGCGTTATCGAGATGTGTGTCCTTGCCCTGATCGAGCGCAAGGACATGTACGGTTATGAGATTGTACAAAGCATCGCTTATTACACCGAGATCAACGAAGGGACGGTCTATCCGATTCTGCGGCGATTGACGCAGGAGGAATATTTTGTGACCTATTTAAAAGAAAGCACCGTCGGTCCGGCTAGGAAATATTACCACATGACCGAAAAAGGAAAGGGGTATCTTGGCTCGCTGAAAGCGGATTGGGATGATTTTTCCAAAATGGTCAACGAGATTTTGAGAGGTGAGGTTGTTGAATAAACAGGAATATTTGGAGCGCTTGCAGGAGTGTCTCAAGCATAAATTACCCCGGGAAGAGATTGAAGACATCATGCGGGATTATGCCGAGTACTTTGAGGAGGGCAGGCGCCAGAGCCAGCAGGATTCTCAGATTGCAGCCAAATTAGGGGACCCGGAGCTGGTGGCGCAGCAGCTGATTGAGGAGAGTCAGGAACAGGCGGAGGAAAAGGTCCATGTGGGTGCAGAGAAAAAAGCACCTTGGAGCCACGCCTGGGGTTATGTCACCGACAAGGTGAAGGACGCCAAAGAAAAGTTTGACCAGTGGGACAAGGGAGAAGGCGCTCAGGAGCGTCCGCAGCCGGAAGCCGAGCAGCCACAGAAGAGTGAAAAAGTTTCTTCGGGACCAAAACAGCACGACGAAGAAGGCGTGATTTTGCGCTTCTGCAAAGCAATCGGGAGAGGCTGCCGTTGGCTGATGCTGGCTGCTATCGCTGTGATGCTCTTCTGTTTTGTTGCTGCACTCAGCATGGGTGTGCTGACCGTTTGGGCGAGTCTGTTGGGAGTTTTGCTGTTTGCATTGACAGCAGCTGTGGTGATGGCGCTGGTCGGTTGTATCGGCATCATCCTGTGTGGCTTTGCCTTTGTACTGGTCGGCAAGGGCGCGGGCGGCGCGCTGCTCTTTGGTTCGCTTGCCTGCATCGGTCTGTTTTCCGCCCTTTCCATTTTGTTCTGGCGGGCGCTGCGCTCCTGCTGGAAGGGCAGCGAGCCGCTGTTCCGCTGGGGACTGAACGTCTGGAGCCGGATGCTCCACAAGTTTGAAGGCTGGCTGATTGAAGAAGGGCATCACAGCAAGCGCAAAGAAAAGCCTGCTGCAAAAGCATCTCCTGCACAACCGTCTGAAAAGCAGGTAAAGCTGCTGCCGACCGCACTGCCGTCGCCGCTGGAGGAACAGGGGAATGCGGCTGATGCAAATGGAAAGGAAGGGTGCTAAATGAAAAAATCTCTCATAGCAGCTGTGAGCTGTTTTGTGGTAGGAGTGGTCGGCCTGACCTGCACCCTGCCGATGGCGGCACAGGAAGGTGTCAGCTTGTATAACGATGTGGTCAGCAACCTGGAAGAAAATTTGCAAAAGCAGGACCTGCCGCAGGAGATTACCTCCCTTCGGGTCATCCATCTCACTGATTATGGATACGGAAAGCGTTTTATCGAGGTTCGTCAGTCGCCGGATGCGCAGATTCATCTCTACACTGCCGACGGAGATACGGCTCAAGTCACCACCGAAGGGCAGTCGGCAGTCATCCGTCTACAGGAGCAGGAGACACTGGAAGGACAGCAGCTTCACTTTTCCAGGGAAGGCTTGCTCAATCTTCTCCGCGAGGAAATGCGCAGTCATCACACCATCATCATCGAGGTTCCCAAAACTGTTTCCATCACCAGCGGCAGCCAGGACGGTGTCTACTTCGATGTGGGCGGCGGAGTCGAGTTCGTAAACTTTGCGCAGATTCGGGAGTACGGCTACCTGCCCACCGAGGAGGAAACACTGAAAAACCAGTACGAGGAGCAGCAGGTGCAGCTGGAGATGTTGCAGCAAGAACTTCAGCAGTCCCAGATGGAAAATGAACTGCTGAAAGAACAGCTGATGCAGCAGGAATATGCAGCTGACGATGAGCAGCAGACGACCGCAGAGGAAAGCATTGCAACCGAAGGAATCAGCGTGGCACCGTCGGACATTTTGCAGCTGGAAAGACAGATGGAAAAAGACCGAGAGACTTTTCAAAAATATGCGATGAGTAAGGAATCTTATTTAACCGCCCTGTGGGACAACAGCCAGAAGATAACAGCCTACCGAGAGAAACAACTTTTGGATGCAGGTCGCGATGACCTGCTGCCGTTGATGGAAGAACTGGAAGCAAACCTATACCAGTACAACGAGGTGGATGCAGAGCTGTTAAGCTCGCAGCACGACTTCCAGGATGGAACGATCACCCAGCAGCAGTATAACAGCGTGGTACAGGCGTATGAGCAGCTGCTCAAAGAGCTGGATGAGGAAATCGACCAGCTCAAGGCAAAGCTGGCAGAGGAAGGCTACTACTGGGAAGGTGCGGTCCTCTTAAACAACTAAGACATCCTGTTATTTGATTCATCCATAAAAAACCAGCCGAGGGAAATTTCCCTCGGCTGGTTTTTTTATGTATTGTATGAAGCTTTTTCAGAAGATTTCTGTTTTAGAAGGATTTGATCTTTTCGTCGTTCAGGCGTTTGATGATTTCAACAGCCAGTTTTACGCTGTTCTGGTAGTCTTCCAGAGCGGCAAAACCGTGATGAGAATGGATGTAACGAACCGGAACACCGATGACGATGACCGGAACACCGCCGTTGGAGGTGTGGATTGGACCACCATTGGTGCCGCCGCCGGAACGAACCGATTCCTGAACCGGGATGCCCAGTTCTCTGCCAAGCTCCAGAGAGAATCTCTGGAAACGTGGGTTGGTCACCATCGAACGGTCGAAGTGGCGCAGCATTGGACCTTTTTTCATTGCGGTCTGGATGAAGTAGTCCGGGGTGAAGGTGTCGTCTGCCGGGCAGCCTTCAAAACAGATTGCGATGTCCGGTTTTACTACGTCGCGGGTAACGAATGCACCGCGTTCACCGATTTCTTCCTGAGAGGAAAGAACGCCGACAACGTCCACATCCAGGTTTTCGTTCTTCAGGTCCTTCATGGTTTCCAGAACAGCAGCGCAGCCGACACGGTTGTCGAATGCTTTGCCCAGCATGACACCGGTGGTTTCGTTGTACTCAAAGGTAACATCTGGAACAACCGGTGCGCCGATGTGGATGTTGAATACCTTTTCGGTTTCCTCTTTAGAGGTGGAGCCGATGTCGATGACCATATCAGCGATGGTTGGGCAGGCATTTTTGTTGTCGCCGGACAGGAAGTGTACCGGTGTGCTTGCAACGATACCGGATACCCATTTGCCGTCATAGGTCTGTACCTTTACCTTGTGAGCCGGAACGGTGTAGCTCGACCAGCCGCCCAGAGGCAGGAAACGCAGAGTGCCGTTTGGTTTGATTGCCTGAACAACAAAGCTGCATTCGTCGCTGTGAGCGTCTACCATAACAACCGGTTTTTTGCCGGTGTTTTTATGAGCGTCAATATAAACGTTGAGGTTGCAGTCGTGTCTGGCAGCACCCAGGTCTTCGTCCTGTGCATATTTTTCTGCGATTTCTACCACTTCGTCCTCAAAGCCGCACGCACCGTATGCGTTGGAAAGAGCTTCGATCAGTTTCAAAGAATTCATAGCAGATAGCCTCCCTTTGTAACAGATAAATTCTGGTGAATAGTAAAAGCGTTTTAGAATATTGACCTTACAAAGTAATGTAAATACTTCAATATTTGAGGATAGTATAGCACAACAAGCGGGATCATGCAACAATGGGAATTAAAAGAAAAAGTGAAAAAATCAAGAAAAACCCTAGTCAATCTGTATGATAATGACCTCTAAAACTGGTATAAACATCAGATTTCCGTTTATTTCTGCGGCGATTTTAGCAAAAATAAAGGCTGCAAAACGTCAAAAGGCATAAAAATCAAAAACTTTTTCTCTTTGAGCTATCAAAGAGAAAAAGTGATGCAGCTTTTTTCAAGCAGAACCGAGGGGTGCAGGGAAGAGAAACATTCTGCTCAATCAAAGAAAAAAAGTTTTGTAGATTAAAACAAATCTTACAGAAATATTTCAGATGATGATTGACAATTTGTATAAAATATAATAAGATAGGCTCAAGAAACTTTATAAAAAGGAAGGGATTCTCTTTGAACCAGAAACTGAAGACCTCGCAAATTATTTATGTTTCCTTTATGCTGTTTTCCATTTTCTTTGGCGCAGGCAATATGATTTTTCCACCGGCGCTGGGACAACAGGCGGGAACACAGGCTCCATGGGCGCTGCTGGGATTTATCATCACCGATGCCGGACTTGCCGTTTTAGGTATCCTGGCGGTGGTCATGGCAGGAAGCAGCATGGACAGCCTGGTCGGGAAGGCTGGCAGAAAGGTAGGCATATTGCTTACAGCAATCATCTACCTGCTGTTGGGTCCTTTTTTTGCGCTTCCTCGCACCGGAGCCGTTTCCTTTGAGATTGGTGTGGTTCCGTTTTTGCCGGAAGGCAGCTCCCATTTTGTTCCGATGCTGCTTTATACGGCTATATTCTTTGGAATCACCTATTTCTTTTCCCTCAAGCCTGCCAAGGTGGTGGATGTTGTCGGAAAATTTATGACGCCGGTGCTGCTGCTTTCCATCGGTGTGATTTTTGTGGCAGCTGTTTTCAATCCGCTGGGAGCGGTGCAGGATACCGCCATCGTCTATGAAAACGGACCGTTCATCGAGGGATTGCTGCAGGGCTACCTTGCACTGGACGGATTTGCGGCGCTGGTGTTTGCCATCATCGTCATCGACGTTTTCCGCGACAAGGGTGTGACCGATCACAAGAAGGTGGTCCAATACACTGCCAAAGTCGGTATCGTGGCAGTGGTGCTGCTGTGCTTGGTTTATGGTGCGCTGTGCTTTGTGGGCAGCCAGACTTCCGGTATGGAAGCGTTTGCCAACGGCGGCGTTCTGCTCAACTATGCAGTATACAGCCTGTTTGGAAAATGGGGAAATGTCATCTTAGGCATCGCCATGATTCTGGCGTGTATGACCACCTCCATCGGTCTGACGACCGCATTTGGAGATTATTTTACCAAGCTGTTCCCCAAGCTGTCCTACCGCACGGTCGTCACCGTTGTCACCCTGTTTACCTGGTTTGTTTCCAATGTGGGACTGGATACCCTGCTGGATACCGTGCTGCCGCTGCTGGTGGTGCTGTATCCTCTGGTGATTGTACTGGTGCTGCTCTCCTTCTTTGACCGTTTTTGGAAAGGTCGCACCGAGGTGTATGCTTTTAGTATGCTGTTTTCTCTCTTCTTTTCCATCTTTGACGGCTGCAAAACAGCGGGCATTTCGCTGGGTGGTCTGACCGAAAAGGTGATGCAGCTGCCGCTGGCTTCACTGGGCATTGGTTGGGTGTTGCCGGCGTTGGTTGGATTTTTGATTGGAATCAGTCCAATCGGCAGAAAAATCGGGGAATGTGTCCGAAATAGATAGACAAAATCCATAGGGAGGTAATCGTTTTGCAAGAAAAACAAAGGGAAGAAAAAATCAAACGCTGGTTTGATATGTGGCTGACAGGAGAACGTCAGGAGCTATCCAGGCTGTTTGATAAAAATGTATATTACAGCGAAAGCTGGGGACCGGAATATCACGGAATTGCGCAGCTGGAGCATTGGTTCGACGACTGGACCCAACAGGGCAAGGTGGAGCAATGGAAAATACAAGCCTTTTACCATCAAAACCAAAATACCGTGGTGGAATGGAATTTCCGCTGTACCTTTGCAGGCAAGGTGCAGCAGTTTGATGGGGTGACCATCGTCGACTGGAGTTCCGACGAAAAGATATTCTCCCTGCGGGAATTTGGTTCCGTCAGTGCGCACACATTGCCTTACGGCGTATAAAGTTGAAAAGGAGGAAAAACGATGCTTACCTTTAAGCAGGTTGGAAAAACGAACACCGATGTGACCCTCAAGCTGGCAATCCAGACCGCCCTCGAGCGGGAGATGGACCTTGTGGTGGCAACCACCAAGGGTGACACTGCGTTAAGAGCAGCAGAGCTTGCCAGGGAAATGGGATTTTCCGGTAAGCTGGTTGCGGTCAGCTGTGCGTATGGAGCAAAGGCAGTAAATGAAAACAGCCTTTCCGACGAGATGCGCGGCAAGCTGCATCAGCAGGGTGTGACGGTGGTGACGGCTGCGCACGCACTCAGCGGAGCGGAGCGCGGAATCAGCAAGGCGTTCGGCGGCGTGTATCCGGTGGAAATCATGGCTGCGACCCTGCGGATGTTTGGACAGGGTGTCAAGGTCTGTGTGGAGATTGCGCTGATGGCAGCCGACTGCGGAGCGATTCGGGCAAAACAGCCGGTGATGGTGGTCGGTGGCACCGGCGGCGGAGCCGATACCGCCTGTGTCATCACCCCTTCCTATACCGCCTCCCTGCTGGAGACAAAGGTAAATGAAATCCTCTGTAAACCGGCGCTGTTGCCGCAGGAAGAAACCGCAGAGTAAAAATCGATCAACAAAAAAGCTCTCCGAAAAGGAGAGCTTTTTGCTTTTCTGGTTTTAAAATAAAATGATGGTGATGCCGTCGTTTTGTCTGCCAAAATCAACATCGCTCTTGAGCTGCGGGCAAAGTTCGATGGCTTTTCTGCCGTCGGCAGTGAAGGGAGTGAAGTCCTCCCCGCGCACAAAATGGCGGATGACCCCGGTGCGCTTGCGGTCGGCACACAGCTTTAGGCAGGCGGTCTTGATGGCGCCGCCCTGACCGGTGGAGCCGTAGCCATGGATGACCTTGAGTGCGTGACAGCGGGCATATTTTGCCAGCCAGATTTCATTTCCCAGCTGGGTCATCGCCTGAGAAACCAAGGGCATATTTTTTTTGATATTGACAGTTTTGCAGATCAAGTGGGAACAACTCCTTTAACGGGCGGACCAATGGGGTGCGCTTAAAAATTATGCAAGAAAAAGCAGGAAAGGAAAAGCCGGCAGAGCTGCAATCACCGCCGTGACAGAAGCGTGCAGGCGGCTGCCACACAGCTGGAAACTCAGCTTTGCTACCAAGCAGGAAAGGGTCATGCTGGATGCAAAGCAGATTGCCCAGAACAGCGAGCTGTTGCCGGTGAGGACGACGATGACCAGCAGAAAGAACAGAGGAGGCAGCAGCAGGGAGAACAGCAAGCCGGTTAAGGCAGCGGGAGAAGATTTGCGGCTGCGCTCTAAGGTGGTCACTACAGCCCGTGGGAACAGCAGGAAGAGAACGACCGCCGCTGTAAGCAGGGCGACATTGCCAAAGCACAGCGGATTTGGAATGACAGGCAGCGGGAAGGTGTGCAGCAGCACAACGGTCAGCGAAAGTGCCGCTGCCAAAGCAGCTCCATAGCTGAGCAGCACCGGGGAAGCTTTGGTGCGGGTGGCTTCAAAGACACCGGAGGAGTTGCGCAGCAGGCGCTTGGACACCACCGGCAGCAGCAGGCAGAAGATGAGCAGCGCACAGCCAATCATCCAGATTGCCTGGGCAGAAAACTGATAAACGACCCAGCCGCCCAGCAGACCTGCCAATGCACCCAGCCAGGACAGACCGATGGCAGCGGGCAGGCGCAGGGAGGTTTTGACAGCCGAAGGGCTGTGCTCGACGCTGAAGGAAACCTGCGGCGCATATCCGGCGGAGAGGCGGATGGCAAATGCCAGCGCCAGCAGGAGCAAGGCGGGAATTGCCACAGCAGACAGATTGTATAGGCGTGGAAGAGCGGTCATCTCCGGTAGCTGCTCCACAAGCGGATTGAGAAACCGTAAAATCTCCTCTATCGTCTGGGAATGAAGCGGGACGGTGGCATGAAAGCCGCTGTCGGTGATGGAAAGGAAGACGTCGTTTTGGTCCGCGTGGTAAACACCGCCCATGTGGATGATGCTGTCGGAGGAAAACTTGTTGTACATCAAGGTCATCTGATAAGGGGTGGCAATATCGTCGCCGTTGGAGGTCAAAAGAAGAATCGGCTGGCGCACCATCTGCGGCGACAGGGAGTTGATCCACTCGCTTTGGTTTTGATAGTTACCGTTGACAATGATGGCATCGTCAATCTGTTGGCTGTCCAGCATCGGGGAGAGGACCACCGCCGCCTTACAGCTTTCGCTGCCGGTCATCAGTTGGTCGAGCAGGGAGTTAGCTCCTGCATGAAAGCCAATCCAAACCTGTTCGGACGGTTTAATGCCGGAAAGGGATTCCAGCAGCTGTGCTTCCTCTTCCAGCAGGCTGCCCTGCGCGGCAGCATCCGGGTCGGGATGGGCAGGATGCTCGGCGACCAGCACCGGAAAATCCTGCGACGAAAGAAAATGCAAAAGGTTTTGATGCGCATATCCGTCTTCCGGCACAGCCAGCAGAAAGGCGGTCGGTTGTTCACCGGCATAGTAGCGGGTGTTTTTCCCTGCGGGGGTTCCCCGGTGGGTAAGGTCAGGCAACAGCAGAACGGACAGACATACAAGCAGCAGAACCGCTGCGGCAATCAAGCCATTTTTTGCACTGCATATCTTTTTGAGAGGCATCTTGATTCCTCCTTTGTCACTTTGGATTCTTACTCCATATTATACATCGGAAATTGGGGGGAAGCAAGACGGCAGAAAGCAAAAGCAGCGGCAGCGCGGGTATCCGCGCTGCCGCTGCTTTTGTGGTGTACAAAGGGTTTACAGGATGCAGTACTGCTCCATATATTTTTCCATGTTGACCAGCACGGAGGCGTACTCCGGCTTTTCTTTGAGGTACTCATAGATGTCGGCAACGGTGATGATGGCATGAACGTTGATGCCAAACTCCTCCTTGACTTCCATGACAGCGGTCTTGCCTGCGTTCTGTCCGACCTCGCAGCGGTTGACCGAGATGAACATATCCGGGATGGTCACTTTAGCTGCGCTTTGCAGGATCGGAACAGTTTCGCGGACAGCGGTGCCGGCGGTGATAACATCCTCGATGATGATGATGCGGTCACCGTCCTTTGGCTGGTAGCCGACCAGGCTGCCGCCTTCGCCGTGGTCCTTGACCTCTTTGCGGTTGAAGAAGTATGGCTTATCTACGCCGTAGTCGCGTGCCAGCGCACCGGCTGCCGAGGTAGCCAGCGGAATGCCCTTGTAGGCAGGACCGAACATGGCGTCAAAGTTATCCTTGCAGTTTTCCATGATGCACTGAGCGTAGAATTTGCCCAGGGTGGAAATCTGTGCACCGGTCTTATAGTTGCCGGTGTTGACAAAATATGGGGAAAGACGTCCGCTCTTGGTTTTAAATTCGCCAAAACGCAGAACGTCCGCGCTCATCATAAATTCGATAAATTCTTTTTTTGCAGGGGAAATCATGGTGCAACATCCTTTCCAATTTTGTTAAAAGGTCAGTGGGAACAAAAGTACCCTTACTTTACAGTTTACCACAGCTTTTCCGCTTCCTCAACCGCTGCGCGAAAAAAATGCTCGAAACCAAACGAATTCGGCACTTGACTTTGTACGGGGAAAAGGGGTATAACTGAAACAGAAAATGGTGTTGGAGAATAGAGGAGGAATGAATTTTGGTCAATATTACCATCGACCCACAGCTCAAGGAGGTTTGGCAACAGGCAGCTTTAGGATGTGTTCAGTGCAGGGTGGTTGTGCAGCCCAGCTCCCGGCAGCTGCTCGAAGCCATCGACGTCGTCTGCCGACGCCTGATGGACAGCATGAGCATCGAACAGATTAAAACAAGGGAGCATATTGCACAGACGCGCGCCTGCTGTACGGCACTGGGCAAGGATGTCAAGCGCTACCGCAATTCTGCTGAGGCGCTCAACCGCAGGGTGCTTCAGGGAAAGGGCTTGTATCAGATTAACAATGTCGTCGAGGTCAACAATCTGATTTCACTGGATACCGGCTATTCTTTGGGCAGCTATGATTTGGAAAAGCTGGAGGGCGACATCGTCTGGAAGCCGGCAGGGGAAGGGGTGCATTACCACGGCATCGGCAAGGAGGCGGTCAACATCGAGTTTTTGCCGGTGCTCAGCGACCGGCAGGGATTTTTTGGAAATCCAAACAGCGACAGCACCCGTGCGATGATTACCCCACAGACCACGCGGCTGCTGATGTGCGTCTTTGGGTTTGGCGGCGCGCAATCGCTGCAACCGATGCTCGGGCAGATGTGTGAGGCACTGCAAACCTACTGTGGAGCGACCGAGCTGGAAACAGCGGTGATTGTGTGATTGGGCTAGAAAAGACGGAGGGATTTGGTATGAAAAAGGATTTTGCCTTTTATCGGAAGCTGTTTACTTCCACCTTTTATCTGAGTGCATTTACCTTTGGCGGAGGATATGTCATCATCCCGCTGATGCGCAAAAAATTTGTAGAGCAGTTTCATTGGATTGAGGAAACCGAGATGCTCGACCTGACCGCGATTGCGCAGTCAGCTCCGGGACCGATTGCAGTCAACGCCTCCATCCTGATTGGTTATCGTCTGGCAGGATTTGCCGGTGCGATGGTCAGCACGCTGGGCACGGTGCTGCCGCCGCTGATCATCCTATCGCTGATTTCCCTTGCCTACACCGCTTTTCAAAGCAGTCTGATTGTCAAGCTGGTGCTGCGCGGGATGCAGGCAGGTGTAGCGGCAGTCATTGCAGACGTGGTCATCAGCATGGGCGGAGATGTTCTAAAGCAAAAACGGTGGCTGCCGATTTTGATTATGCTCGGTTCTTTTGCGGCTGCCTGCTTCTTTCATGTCAATGTCATGCTCATCATCATTGTCTGTGCGCTGATTGGTTTGTTTGCCACCCTGCACGACGAGCGCAACGGAAAGGCGGGTGCATAAGCATGACCGTACTTTTGGAACTGTTCTGGAGCTTTTTCCAGATTGGACTGTTCAGCGTCGGCGGCGGATATGCTGCCATGCCGCTGATTCAGCATCAGGTGGTCGATCTGCACGGCTGGATGACCATGCAGGAATTTATCGACATCATCACCATCTCGCAGATGACGCCGGGACCGATTGCCATCAATTCGGCAACCTTTGTCGGCATCCAGATTGCAGGACTGCCCGGCGCTATCATTGCGACCCTCGGCTGTGTCTTCCCTTCCTGTGTCATCGTCCTGACGCTGGCGTGGGTTTATTTTCGCTATCGCAATCTGTCGGTGGTACAGGGTGTGCTGGGTGGACTGCGTCCGGCGGTGGTGGCAATGATTGCCTCGGCGGGTATCTCCATTTTGGTCACTGCCCTGTGGAATGCCGGACCGGTTTCGCTGAACCCGGCTGACTTGGACTGGATTGCAGCGGTGCTGTTTCTGGCAGCTCTGTTTGTTCTGCGCAAATGGAAGCTCAATCCCATCTGGGTCATGAGCGGCGCAGGCGCGGCAGGACTGATGCTGTACCTGTTGCTGGGATATTAAAAGGAACCCGTCTTTTCTGTTCTAACATGGGACGACCCTTCATACAGATAGGGTGAACCAAAATAACAGGAAGGGCGGGTTTTATGAATAACGAGGAAAAAAAGAGCATGGGCGCACACAATCTGATTTTGGAGGAGCGCGGCTCACTGACGGTGACCGGTGTGGAGGACATCGACAGCTTTGATGATCAGACGGTGGTAATCTACACCGGTCTCGGCGAGCTGACCGTCCGCGGAAATCAGCTGCACATCGAGCGCATCGACCTGCAGGCAGGAGAGCTGGAGCTGCAGGGACAGGTCGATGCGCTGACCTACGCCGACCAGCCTGCGGTGAGAGGCGGATTTTTTGCGAGGATCTTCCGATAGATGATGACCGGTATCACCATCGCAAAGGAAACCCGGCTGTTTCTGCTTTCGTTGGCGGTGGGAGCAGGGATGTCTTTTCTGTACGACCTGCTGCGGGTGCTGCGCCGCAGGACCGCGCACCGCGCAGCTGCTGTTTCGCTGGAGGACATTCTGTATTTCCTGCTGTGTGCTTTGCTGCACTTTGCCTTTGTTTTAAAGGATAACCGCGGACAACTGCGTGGGTATATCCTGGTGGGTGAGCTGCTGGGCTGGGTCTGCTGGCACCTGAGCGCAGGTGCGGTGCTGGTGGAGGCAGGCAGCCGTTTGTTGGGCATTGTGCAAAGGGTTGTGGCAGGGATTCTGCGGGTGCTGCTCTTTCCGCTGTACTGTTTGTATCGTCTGATGAGAAGGATTTCGGCAGCTTTGTCGAAGGTGCTGGAAAAAATTTTAAAAAAAGTTATACAAAAGGGGAAATATACCTTGAAACGCAAGCGGCTGATGTTGTATAATTTAATTGGTCGATTCAAAAGAGTAAATCAGAAAAGAGGAGATTGCGATGGCATCGAAAAAGAAACCGCTGAGTAAAAACCGTCTGCTGGTCGCGTCGATGGCTGTGTTTATAGCGGTCTGCTCTTTTAAGATTGTGAGCACCCAGATGGAAGTTTCTGCCAAGCAGTACGAGCTCGAGCAGCTGGAAAAAAGTATCGAACAGCAGCAGAAGATCAACGAGGAACTGGAAAATCAGTTGGAGCAGGGAAAGAACGATCAGGGCGAGGTCATCGGTAGAATCGCGTTTGAACAGTACGGGTATGGTTACCCGGACGAACATATTTATATTGACAGCCAGGCCAGCTGAGCTTACATTTTATAAGATTTAGGAGGACGTTGTAGAAATTATGCAGTTAGCGATTGGAGACGTACTGGAAGGAAAAGTTACCGGCATCACCAAATTTGGCGCCTTTGTAGAACTTGAACCGGGCAAGACCGGCATGGTCCACATTTCTGAGGTGTCTACCGATTATGTGGAGGACATTTCCCAGTATTTAAAGAAGGACCAGACGGTCAAGGTGAAAGTTATCAATATCACAGAAGAAGGAAAGATCAGTCTCTCCATCAAAAAGGCGATGCCAAGAGAACCGCGCCCCGAGCAGCACAATGCGGGAGGCAAGGGTGGTTCCAAAAACTTTGGAAACAGACGTTATGACAACAGCAACAGACGTCCCTTCAATCCACAGCAGGTCAGCAGCTATGAGTGGAATCCGCGCAAAAATGAGAGCGCATCTTTTGAGGATATGCTCAACAAATTTAAGCAGACCAGCGATGACAAGATGTCTGATTTGAAAAAGTACCGCGGAGAGGTCAAACGTGGCTCGGCAAACCGCCGTTCCCGTCAGGATTGATCGGCAAAACCAAACAGAAGATCAAAAGGAGAAGCGGGGATACCGGCTTCTCCTTTTTTGCAATATGGGAGGACATCCGATGCAGGGAAAAAAGTGGATGGAAAGAATCTGCCGACGCTACAGCGAGATTTTGGGTGAACAGCTGACAGGAATTTATCTGCACGGCTCGGCTGCCTTTGGCTGTGCCTGCGATGCAAGCGATCTGGATTTTATCGTGGTCGTGTCAGGTGCGCCTTCACAGCAGCAAAAGAGGGAGATGATTGCCCTGCTGCTGTGTCTGAGCCGAGAGCCGGATGCACCCGGCAAGGGCTTTGAGATGAGCGTGGTGGAACAAACGGTTTGCAGACCATTTTGTTATCCCACGCCCTACCTGCTGCACTACTCGCAGAGCTATCAAAAGCAGTTTGCCGAAGATTTGGACGGATGGTGCCGCCGCATGAACGGGGTGGACTATGACCTGGCAGCACACTTCACTGTCATCCGTCAGGCGGGCATCTGCCTGTGCGGAAAACCGATTGCAGCGGTGTTTGGGCAGGTGCCGCGGGAAAACTATCTGGACAGCATCTGTCGGGACGTGCAGGATGCGCCCATGCAGATACTGGACCAGCCGCTCTACCTGACTTTGAACCTATGCAGGGTGCTGGCAGCCTGCCGGCAGGGATTGGTGCTTTCCAAGTGTGAGGGTGTGTGCTGGGCAATGCAGGAAGACTCGCTGGCAGAGTTTCTCCCGATGCTCAAGCAGGCGCAGCTTTGCTACCAAAGCGCAGAGGAATTTATTTGGGAGAGCGAACCGCTGAAGCGGTTTGCTAAAATAGCTTTAAACCAAATCGACAGCGCCCTGTTGAAAACACAGCAGGACGAAAAAAGGAGGATTTGTCAGATGGAGCAGAACAAGGCAGAAAAATGGTGTAAAATCGAAATCTATAATGAATACCTTAAAAAGATTCCCAGCCTGCTGGTGCAGATTCATGCCGTAGAAAAGATGTATGAAAAGGCAAAGCTGGAGCAGCAGATGCTGACCACACAGCCGGAAAACGATAGCAGAAGGCAGTATCAGGCACGGCTGGATTCCACCGAGCGTCAGTGCGTCTGCCGTTTGCAGGAGATGCAGGAGGAGCTGCGCCTGGTGCAGGGACTCAAGGCACAGCTGGAGGAGGAGCTGGGTGAACAGCTCGGATGTAAGTAAAAGGGTAGGATAAAAAAAGAGCGGATGCAAACGCATCCGCTCTTTCATTTTCTTTTGAGAAAAGAAACTTATCTTTCTTCTTTCATTTTAGCAAAGCACTCGCTGCAGTATACTGGGCGGTCTTCTCTTGGTCTGAAAGGAACTTTAGCTTCTTTGCCGCAGCCTGCGCAAACAGCAGTGAACATTTCTCTCTCAGCTTTTTTGCCAGCTTTGCGAGCGTCTCTGCAGTTTTTGCATCTCTGAGGCTCGTTCTGGAAACCTTTTTCAGCGTAGAATTCCTGCTCACCAGCAGTGAAAACGAATTCAGCTCCACATTCTTTGCATACTAATGTTTTGTCTTCGTACATAGCTTTTTTACCTCGCTTTATATATTCGCCCATGGACCGGAACACTGGAGATGATTCGCAATGAAGTCGTATCGCTCTGCTGTGAGTCAAGGGCATATTTATAATCGCAGCGTTTCTGCGACTACCAACTTGATTATCGGGTGCTGCCCCGAAGCTTTCGTCTAACTCGTTGCAGGGCATTGTCGACAGCCTTTGTGGAACAGCCCAGCTGCTGTGCCATTTCTTCATAAGAAAGACCGTTGAGGTACAATGTTAAGGTTTCCTGTTCTAATCCAGACAAAAGGGTCTTGATTTTCTGCCGGCGCAGCTGTTCCTCCTCCTGCTTGAGGTAGGCTTCCAGTGGGTCGCCGTTGCGGTCGGACAGCTCGGCAAGTGCCTGTGCGGAATCGAGCGGCAGATAATTATTCAGCGGCAGATGTTTTTGCTCCAGAAAAAGACGGATGGTTCCCAGCATCCGAAACAGGATGCAGCGGGAAGCAAAGGTTGCAAAGGAAGCTTTGCGGGTGCTGTCATAGCTTTTGACGGCTCGCAGCAGACCAATCAAGCCTTCCTGTACCAGGTCCTCCGGTTCCAAACCTGCCAGTTTGTAGCAGCCGGCTTTTGCTTGGATGTCCGGCAAAAAACGAACGATCAGCTGTGCCAGTGAATCGGTGTCGCCGTTTCGGGCAGACAAAACCAGTTGTTCGTCAGAAGGTTTGCAGGATTGTTTGGACATAATCTTTCTCCGTTGCTGTAAAAATGCCACTACCCCATTATATAGTACGAAAAACCTTCTGTCAATTCATTTTAGCCGCAAGTGCAAATTTTATTTTCTGCAAAATCGGGCGACTTTCGGCAATTTTGAACAGCTTTCATCGAGGATTTTACCATTTACGACAAAAATCTTCTTGTGACCGGAGATAAAATAAATGAAAAAATTTTTGGGCAGGATTGAATTTGATTTTCATTTTGCGCCTATGGTATAATAAAAGGCACGGTAGCGCTCTCGGGCGACTTGACACGGCGCAAGGGTGCGGCTATACTAGGAAATATTGTTAATCGAGTAACAATGTAAAACAGGAGATGAGGCTATGAAAAAAATCCAGGTAAAAGTTTGTGTTTGTACAGCGTGTGTGATGAACGGCTCGGTGGAAATCATGGAGTCGGTGGAAAGTCTGCGCGACCTGCGCGAGCAGATGGAGGAAGGATACACAGCAGAAGAACATGAAGTGTTGGAAATTGCAACCGATAAATGCCTCGGCGGACTGCCGCATCAGGAGGATGCTCCGGTGATTGCGGTCGATGACAAGGTGTTCAGAAAAGCGGATGCAGAATCGGTCATGGCCTATATCGTCGAGCGTGTGCAGAACGGGGAACAGTAAAAATGACCCGCCTGTCTGCACACAGGTTTTAATGAACAACAGGGGGTAATAACAATGAGAGGGATTACTACGCCGGTAACCAAGATCAGGAGGCAGGTCTTTACCGAGATTGCCCGTCTTGCTTATGAGGATGGGGACTACTCCCGTATCGAGGAGCTGCCCTACACCATCATCCCGGGCGAAAAAGCAAATTATCGTGACAGTGTCTTCAAGGAAAGAGCGATTGTAGGCGAGCGGCTTCGCCTTGCGGTCGGTCTTCCACTGCGTCCAGTAGACCAGCACGCACCGGTATCACAGGGAATCAATGACAGCGCCATTGCGGATATGTTCTATGAACCGCCGCTGATCAACGTGATCTCCTTTGCGTGCAACGCCTGTGAGGAAACCAGCTACACCGTCACCGACCTATGCAGAAGCTGTATCGCACATCCATGTACAGCCGTTTGTCCGGTCAAGGCAGTTTCTATCGTGAACGGCAGATCCTACATCGACAAGAGCAAATGTGTCAAGTGCGGACGATGCGCACAGGCTTGCCCATATTCCGCCATTGTCAAGAGTGAACGTCCCTGCGCAGCGGCTTGCGGAGTGGACGCCATCGAAAGTGATGAATACGGAAGAGCAAAGATCAACTACGACAAGTGCGTTTCCTGCGGACAGTGTCTGGTCAGCTGTCCGTTCAGTGCGATTGCGGACAAGTCCCAGATTTTCCAGCTGATTCAGGCAATCAAGCGCGGCGACCAGGTCATTGCCGAGGTGGCTCCGGCGTTCGTCGGTCAGTTTGGTCCGTTGGCGTCGCCGGAAAAGGTGCGCGCTGCTCTGCGCAAAATTGGTTTTGCCCACATCTATGAGGTCGCCCGCGGTGCGGACATCGGCGCGGTGGAAGAAGCCGAGGAGTACATCAAGAATGTGCCGACCGGCAAGCTGCCGTTTTTGGCAACCTCCTGCTGCCCATCCTGGATTATGATGGCAAAGCAGCAGTTCCCGCAGATTGCCCACTGCATTTCCGACTCGATGACCCCGATGGTAGCCACTGCGCGTATCATCAAGGAAAAGCACCCGAACGCCCGCGTGGTCTTTATCGGTCCATGCGCTTCCAAAAAGCTGGAGGCAATGCGCGAGGACATCCGCAGCGATGTCGATTTCGTCATCACCTTTGAAGAGCTGATGGGTATCTTCCAGGCGAACAACATCGAATTTTCCGATTTGCAGGACGACACCGGCTTCAACCACGGTGCGACCGCTTCGGGCAGAGGCTACGGTGTGGCAGGCGGCGTAGCAAAGGCTGTTACCGACTGTATCCGAGAGATGGCGCCTGAGCTGGGTGAAATCAAGACCGACCACGCGGAAGGTCTGGTGGAGTGTAAAAAGATGCTGACCCTTGCAAAGCTGGGTAAACGCGACGGTTACCTGCTGGAGGGTATGGCTTGTCCGGGCGGCTGCGTCGGCGGTGCAGGTACTTTGACCAATATTCCAAAAGGTGCCAAAGCCGAGCAGGAATTTGCCGCTAAGAGTGAATTTAAAGTTTCCACCGAGGATAAGACTGTCTTTGAAAAGCTCGGAAAATATACAAAAAAATAAGTTACCCCCAAAAGGACCGCTCTATCTCGTAGAGCGGTCCTTTTTTATCTGCGAAAGCCGGGGAAGCGGCAAGGAGCAGAAACATAATTTGGTAAAACGGTGCGTATAATGAGCTAAAACGCTTGCAGGAGGGAAACGACATGAAAAAGGGCTCGGGGATGCGGCAGCTGCTGGCTGTGCTGCTGGCAGTTTGGATGGCAGCAGCCGGTGCGTTGGGTGCGGCTGCGCAGGAGGAAAAAAAGCAGGTGGCAATGAGCTTTACGGCGCGTTCGGCACTTTTGATGGAGCAGCAGACCGGTAAGGTGCTGTTTTCCCAGAACGAAACACAGCGGGTGGCGCCGGCGTCGCTGACCAAGCTGATGGACCTTCTGCTGATTTTCCAGCAGCTGCAATCGGGCAAGCTGACTATGGAGCAGGAGCTGACCTGCTCGGCATACGCCAAGACGATGGGCGGGTCGGAGATTTGGCTCAAAGAGGGCGAACGGATGACGGTGGAGGAGCTATTAAAGGCGCTGGTGGTGGCAAGCGCCAACGATGCGGCGGTGGTGTTTGCCGAAGCCATTGCCGCAAGCGAGGAGGAGTTTGTCCGGCTGATGAACGAGAAGGCGCAGCAGCTGGGTCTGCAAAACACCCACTTTGTCAACTGCACCGGCTTTGATGAGGAAGGTCACTACACCTGTGCGCAGGATGTTGCCGTGCTGGCAAGGGAGCTGATGACCGGATACGGCGAGCAGCTCACCCGTTTTTCAACCATCTGGATGGACAGCTTGCGCGGCGGAGAGACCCAGCTGGTCAACACCAACCGCCTGATTCGCTTTTACGATGGAGCCACCGGCTTAAAGACCGGCACGACCGATGCTGCCGGTCATTGCTTATGCGCGACTGCCACCCGAGATGGCCTGTCACTTATTTCGGTCATCATGGGGTGCAAAAGCAGCGATGCGCGCTTTGAGGAATCCAGGCAGCTGCTGGACTACGGCTTTGCGGGCTTTACCCTATACCAGCCGCAGCTGCCGCAGGACCGGCTGCATCCGGTAGCGGTCAAGCAGGGGATGCAGACACAGGTGGAGCCGCAGGTCGAGGCGCTGCCACAGGCGGTGGTCAGAAAAAACGAGGTGGACGGCATCGAAATAAAGCTGGAGCTTAGCGAACAGCTTCAGGCACCGGTGGCAAAGGGTCAGGCAATCGGCTGGATTCAGCTTGTGCAGAACGGCAGCATCATCGCCCAACAGCCGGTGACCGCCGGGCAGGAGGTGCAGCAGCTGACCTATGCAAAAAGCCTGCGGCTGTTGGCAAAGGGACTCATCGGGATGAACGGGCAATCTGTGTGCGAACAAGTGGAATAAAAAGAAGCGGTTGCGGGAAAGCCTTTTTGTAAATTTCATGCGAAAAGCATTTATCGAGAGAAAAAAGGTAGGTTTTTACAAAAACAGCCTTGCAAAATGCAGAGAAATAATGTAAAATAACTATATCACCAGAGAATAGAAGGCAGTTGGAAAACTGAAAGGAAGGGTCAGCTATGGCTGTAACACTCAACGCAAAATACCTGGAACCATTTGTCAAACAAGGCGAGCTGGAAGCAATTTTTCCACAGGTGCAGGCGGCTCATCACACCATTCATGAGCGCTCGGGTCCTGGAAATGATTTTCTTGGCTGGCTGGACCTGCCGGTCGATTATGACAGGGAGGAGTTTGCAAGGATTCAAAAGGCAGCGCAAAAGATACGCAGCCATTCCCAAATCCTGATTGTCATCGGTATCGGCGGCAGCTATTTGGGAGCAAGAGCCGCAATCGAGCTGTTGCACTCTCAGCTGTATAACGACCTGGTACAGGATGCACCGAAGATTTACTTTGTGGGAAACAGCATCAGTCCTTCCTACCTCAACCAGATTTTAAAGCTGTGTGAGGATAAAGATTTTTCCATCAACGTTATTTCCAAATCCGGTACCACCACCGAACCGGCGCTGGCATTCCGCATCTTCCGTTCCCTTGCCATCGAAAAATATGGCAGAGAGGGCGCAAAGGACAGAATCTTCTGTACGACCGACAAGGCAAAAGGAACCCTCAAGCAGCTGGCAGACCAGGAAGGCTATGAAACCTTTGTGATTCCTGACGATGTCGGCGGAAGATATTCGGTGCTGACAGCGGTGGGACTGCTGCCGATTGCAGTATCCGGCTCGGACATCGAAAAGCTGATGCAGGGAGCAGCACATGCCCGCGAGGCGCTGAGCGTCTGTGATTTAGAAAAGAACGATTGCTATCGTTATGCCGCATTGCGAAACATTTTGTACCGCAAGGGCAAGGCAATCGAAATTCTGGTTTCTTACGAACCGGCGTTCACGATGATGTCCGAATGGTACAAACAGCTCTTTGGTGAGAGCGAAGGAAAGGACAACAAGGGAATCTATCCTTCGTCGGCAGTGTTCTCTACCGACCTCCATTCGATGGGACAGTTCATCCAGGAGGGTTCGAGAATCCTGTTTGAAACCGTTGTGGATATCGGTCAGCCGCAGAAAGACCTTTATATCGAGGCAGATCCGGCAAACTTTGACGGACTCAACTTCCTGTCCGAGCAGAATATGTCGGTGGTAAACCGCAAGGCAATGCAGGGAACCATCCTTGCACATACCCAGGGCGGAGTACCGAACATGGTATTGCAACTTCCTTGCATCAACGAGGAAGAGCTGGGATACTTAATCTACTTCTTTGAAAAAGCTTGCGCACTTTCCGGTTATCTGCTGGCCGTCAACCCGTTCAATCAGCCCGGTGTAGAAAGCTACAAGAAAAATATGTTTGCTTTGCTGGGCAAACCGGGGTATGAGGACCAAAAACAGGCGCTGGAAGCGCAGTTAAAATAAGAATAGCAATATTCCAATCAAAAGAACCAGGGAGGAATTTCAAATGATTAAACTGATCGTAGGCACCAAAGGCACCGGCAAAACCAAGACCCTCATCGAGATGGCAAAAAAAGCTGCTGAAGAATCCAAGGGCAATGTAGTCTGTGTAGAAAAAGGCGAAAAGCTGGTTCGCGAACTGCCAAACACCGTTCGCCTGGTCAACAGCGAAGAGTACGACATTCAGGGCTTTGCTTGTCTGTACGGTTTCCTGGCAGGCTTCCTGGCAGGCAACTATGACATCACCCACCTGTTCATCGACGGCACCTTCAAAATCGGCAAGATTGGCGATGTAGAAAAAGACTATGAAGGCTTTGCTTACATGGTACAGTGCCTGGCAAAACTGAACACCGAGGCGCAGATTGTCTTCACCGTTTCCTGCGATGCTTCTGACCTGCCGGTATCTGTAAACGAGTACATTGTAAAATAATTGCTTGATGCAAAAAACAACCGCCCGAACAAACGAATGGTTTGGGCGGTTTTGTTTTGCAAAAATTTGCAGTTTTAGCGAATAAATCCTGCAAATTACTCTTGACGCACACAAAGGTGCATGATAGTATGGTAAAAGGTTAAAATGAAATCGGTCGTTTTGACCTTGTGTAATAAAAAACAGGAGGGATGGTCTTATATGGAAAAAATCAAGGTAGCGATTGTTGGATATGGGAACATCGGACAGTATGCCCTTCAGGCTGTTCAAGCTGCGGAGGATATGGAGCTGGTCGGTGTGATTCGTCACAGCGCACAGGCACAGCAACCAAAGGAATTGGAAGGAATCTGTGTAGTGGATTCTGTGGAAAAACTTCCGGCAAAGCCGCAGGTTGCTTTGCTGTGTCTGCCGACCCGTTCAGTAGAAGAAAATGCCAAGGAATATCTGGCAAAGGGCATCAATACCGTGGACAGCTTTGACATCCACACACAGATTTGGCAGCTGCACTGCGAATTGGATAAAGCAGCCAAGATTTCCGGTGCCGTTTCGGTTATTTCTGCCGGCTGGGACCCGGGCTCTGACTCGGTGGTTCGTGCTTTGCTGGAAGCTTGTGCGCCAAAGGGCATCACCGATACCAACTTTGGACCCGGCATGAGCATGGGTCATTCGGTAGCGGCAAAGGGAAAACCGGGTGTCAAGAACGCCCTGTCGATGACCATTCCGCTGGGAACCGGTATCCACAGAAGAAATGTCTACATCGAGCTGGAGGATGGATACGACTTTGAGCAGGTGAAGGCTTCGATTCTGGAGGATGACTACTTTAAACACGATGAAACCCATATCTTTGCGGTTCCGTCGGTAGATGCGCTGATGGATAAAGGTCACGGAGTCAATCTGGTGCGCAAGGGTGTTTCGGGTACGACCCACAATCAGTTGTTTGAATTCAATATGAAAATCAACAACCCTGCCCTGACCTCTCAGGTGATGGTTGCCTGTGCAAGAGCAAGTGTTGTGCAGGCACCGGGCTGCTATGTGCTGCCGCAGCTGCCGATGATGGACCTGCTGCCGGGTACCCTGGAAGAAAAAATCAAACGTCTGGTGTAATGCTTTTGCAGAAACCGAAGATAAAAACGACCGGATTTCTTTTTAGAAATCCGGTCGTTTTTGACATAAACCTTACTTTTTAAGAGAAGTGCGCGGGAGCTTGTCACGATAGGTGGTAAAAAAGTTTTTGAGAGCAGGGTGCAGCAGTCCATCCTGCTCCATTTTGCGGTACTGCGCTTCATCCACCCAGCAAAAATCGACGACCTCCTCCGGCTGCATCACAATCTGGCTGTCCTTGACATCCATGCACACCACAAAGGTGTCCAGAAAGCTGTGCAGACGGCGCTCCTGTGCCACCGGAACCATCTGCTGCGGCAAAACTTCCAGACCGATTTCTTCCCGGGTCTCCCGCAGGGCAGCAGTCAGGGTATCTTCACCGGTGATTGCCGACCCGCCGGTGCAAGCCCATTTCAGCCCAAAGGGAATGTCGGGATGGCGCTGGGTCAGCAGGACCTGTCCGGCGCTGTTGACGACCCAGATGTTGACCACCAGGTGGTAGTCACCATCCGCCATCGGTGTGCCGCGCAGATGCTGTCTGCCTGTGCTGCGGCGGTCCATATCAAAAATATCCCAATATTCAGCCATCCGTATCCTCCCTCACATTGACACTGCGCTGCCTTTAGCGCTGAAGAAAAGGTTTGATTTCGTTCAAAAAGTCTGCGCAATCGTCCGAATGAACCTCCATGGTAAGAGGCTTGGAAAGGTCCAAGCTAAAGATGCCCATGATGGACTTGGCATCGACGGTATATCTGCCGGAGGTGAGGTCAACATCAAAATCGCATTTGACGACCGAATTGACAAAAGCTTTGACATCATTGATGGTTTTGAGCATAATCATTTCCCGTTTCATATAAACGCTCCTTCTATTTTCAGAATGGAACCGAATTTCGCTGCAAGAATTTGTCGAAAGGCGGTTGTATTTATTGCTTAAATTCATTATAATTTATTTGTATAACATTTTCAATAGCCATCGGTGCAAAGATTCTTTGCAAAAAATGCGGGATTTGCACAATAAATTCCCCACAGGGAGAAGAAAAGGTGGATTTCAGTCGAGACGCCGGAGCCACCGCCGGAGAAAAGAGGTATTATGCGAGCAGCGTTTTACACCTTGGGCTGCAAGGTGAACCAGTATGAAACACAGATTCTGATTCAGCAGTTTTCTGCTTATGGATACGACATTGTGGACAGCAGTGATGCAGCGGATGTTTATGTCATCAACTCCTGCACGGTCACAGCATCCGGTGACAAAAAGACACGGCAGATCATCCATCGGATGAAGCGCACCAGTCCCGGTGCCGTCATCGCGCTGACCGGCTGCTTCCCGCAGGCGTTCCCGGAGGAAGCTGCAAAGCTCGAAGAGGTGGACATTCTGGTGGGCGCAGGGGAAAAGAAAAAGGTGCTGGAATATGTCAACCGCTTCTTAAAGGAAGGCAAGCGCATTGTAGAAATCACCCCGCACACAAAGGAGGAGCGATTTGAGGCGATGCACGCCGACAGCTTTTTAGAGCGCACCCGGGCATTTGTCAAGATTCAGGACGGCTGCGAGCATTACTGCTCCTACTGCATCATCCCGTATGCCAGAGGTTTTAACCGCTCAAAATCTTTGGAGGACCTCAAACTGGAGCTGTACGATTTGAGCGCAAAAGGCTACAAAGAGGTGGTTCTGGTCGGTATCGACCTGTCCAGCTACGGCAAGGACATCGGCTGCCATCTGGTGGATGCGGTGACGATGGCGTGTACCACCGAGGGCATCGAGCGGGTGCGCTTAGGCTCGCTGGAGCCGCTGATGCTCACCGATCAAAATCTTTCCATCCTGGCAGGGCTGCCAAACTTCTGCCCGCAGTTCCATCTGTCGCTGCAAAGCGGATGCGATGCCACCCTCAAGCGGATGAACCGCCACTACGACACTGCTTTTTACCGCGATCTGGTGCAGCGCATCCGCAGCCGGTTCGATAATCCTTCCATCACCACCGACCTGATGGTCGGCTTCCCCGGCGAAACGCAGGAAGAATTTGAGCAGTCGCTCGACTTTGCCCGCGAAATTGGCTTTGCCAAGGTGCACGTTTTTGCCTATTCTATCCGACCGGGCACCCGCGCTGCCAAAATGCCCGACCAACTGACCCGTCAGCAGAAGGAGCAGCGCAGCCACCAGATGGCGCAGGTGACCGAGGAAAGCCGCAAGAGCTTTTTGCAAAGCCAGGTGGGTATGGTGGAGAGCGTGCTGTTTGAAACCGAGAAACTCGATGGGATGCAGCATGGCTACACCAAAAACTATACACCGGTCTGTGTACAAAGCGACCGCGAGCTGTGCGGCAGCATCCATTCGGTGCGCATTACCGGGGCGAAGGATGATTACTGCATCGGTCAGCTGCTGACCGAGCAGGAGCAGGCAGAATGAGAATTAGCTGCTATGCGCAGGCGTCCGGCAGAGTGCAGGGAGTAGGCTTTCGCTACTTTGTGCTGCGGGAGGCAACCCAACGCGGCATCGGCGGCTGGGTATGCAACTGTGAGGACGGCTCCGTCCAGATGCTGCTGCAAGGAGAAGAGGAAGCGGTGCAGCTGCTGTTGCAGCGGATTCGGGAAGGTACGGTGTGGATTCAGGTGGAGAACCTGACGGTGCAGTACCCGGATAATGACACAGTGCCGCAGGAGCGGGAATTTTCGATCCGCTATTAAGTCCAAAATTCTCCCGCAGCGGAGAAAGGTACACGCTTTTGCCGAAAGTTGCGGTCAAATTTTGCTTTCTTTCGGACAATGTCGATATACAAACCGCCTGCGGATTATGGTATAATGAAGTCAAACCCTTCCTGATGCAGGAAGATGCAAGATAAAATAAAGAGAGTACAGTACAATTTTTAGGAGTGTGAAGTATGTCAGTTTACAGAGTATATGTCGAAAAGAAGGCTCCCTTCGCTGTGGAAGCGCAGGGCGTTCTTTCGGATATCCGCAGCTCGCTGGGTATCCACAGTGCATCCTGTGTGCGCATCCTGAACCGTTATGATGTGGAAGATATTTCCAAAGAAGATTTTGAGCTTGCTAAGGGAACCATCTTCTCCGAGCCGCAGGTGGACGATGTTTATGATGAGCTTCCTTCCTTTGCGGCAGAGGACCGGGTGTTTGCTGTCCAGTTTTTGCCGGGTCAGTTTGACCAGCGCGCAGACTCCGCAGTCCAGTGCATCCAGCTGGCAACCCAGCATGAGCGTCCGACCGTTGCTTCTGCAAAGGTCTATGTAATCAGCGGCGTTTCCGATGAGGAACTTGCCCGCATCAAAGCGCATCTGATCAACCCGGTAGAGTCGATGGAGGCTTCCATGGAGCTACCAAAGACTTTGCATACCCCATTTGACGTGCCGGCTGACGTAGCGGTCCTGGAAGGCTTCTGCGAGCTGGACCAGCAGGGCTTGCAGGAATTCATCGACCAGTACGGTTTGGCGATGGATTTGGGCGACATCACCTTCTGTCAGAAATACTTTAAAGAAACCGAAAAGCGCACTCCTACCATCACCGAGATTCGCATGATCGACACCTATTGGTCCGACCATTGCCGTCACACCACCTTCTCCACCAACATCGAGCAGGTGGACATCGAGAGCGATTACGTCAAGGACGCTTACAATGAATACCTCGAGCTGAGAAAGACCCTGCACGCAGGCAAAAACAAACCGATGACCCTGATGGATCTGGCGACCATCGGCGCAAAGGCACTCAAAAAGAAGGGTCTGCTCAGTGCGCTGGACGAATCGGAAGAGATCAACGCCTGCTCGGTCAAAATCAAGGTGGACATCGACGGCAAGGAAGAGGAGTGGCTGCTTCAGTTTAAGAACGAAACCCACAACCATCCGACCGAGATCGAGCCATTCGGCGGCGCTGCCACCTGTCTGGGCGGTGCAATCCGTGACCCGCTGTCCGGCAGAGCCTACATCTATCAGGCAATGCGCGTCACCGGTGCAGGCGACCCGCTGACCCCATTTGAGCAGACCATCAAAGGCAAACTGCCACAGAAGAAGATTGTGACCACCGCAGCAGCCGGATACAGCTCCTACGGCAACCAGATCGGTCTGGCGACCGGTCAGGTCAACGAGATTTATCACCCGGGCTATGTTGCAAAGAGGATGGAAGTGGGCGCTGTCGTCGGTGCAGTACCTGCCTGCAACGTAGTTCGTGAAGAGCCTGCCGCAGGCGATGTCATCATCCTGCTCGGCGGCAAAACCGGACGCGACGGCTGCGGCGGTGCAACCGGTTCCTCCAAGTCCCACAATGTAGAGTCGCTGTCCAGCTGCGGCGCAGAGGTGCAGAAGGGCAACCCACCGGAAGAAAGAAAGATTCAGCGCCTGTTCCGCAACGGCGATGTTACCCGCATGATCAAACGCTGCAACGACTTTGGTGCAGGCGGCGTTTCGGTTGCCATCGGCGAGCTGGCAGACGGACTGGAAATTGATTTGGACCTGGTACCGAAAAAGTACGACGGTCTGGACGGCACCGAGCTTGCCATCAGCGAATCGCAGGAAAGAATGGCAGTGGTCGTTGCAAAAGAAGATGCCCAGAAATTCCTGGATGCTGCCGACCGTGAAAACCTGATGGCTACCGTTGTAGCCAAGGTGACCGAGCAACCAAGACTGGTGATGTTCTGGAGAGGCAAACGCATCGTGGATCTCTCCCGCGAGTTCCTCGGCTCCAACGGCGCTGCAAAATATACAAAGGTCATCGCAAAGGCTCCTGCTCAGAAAGCACACTGCTGCAAAAACAAGGACCTGAGCGTCAAAGAAAAATTTGAAACCATCATGGCAGACCTCAATGTCTGCTCGCAGCGTGGTCTGTCCGACCGTTTTGACTCGACCATCGGCGCTAATACCGTTGTGATGCCATACGGCGGCAAGACCCAGCTGACTCCTTCTCAGGCAATGGTAGCCAAGATTCCGATGCTGCACGGCGAAACCAACACCTGCTCGATCATGTCCTGGGGCTTTAACCCATACATCTCCGACCAGGATCAGTTCAAGGGCGCACAGCTGGCAGTTGTCGAGTCGATTGCCAAGATCATCGCTTCGGGCGGCTCCAGAAGCAGATGCTGGCTGAGCTTCCAGGAATACTTTGAGAAGATTGGCACCGACCCGGAAAAATGGGGTAAACCATTCCAGTCGCTGCTGGGCGGTCTGAAGGCACAGCTCGAGCTGGGCTGCGCTGCCATCGGCGGCAAGGACTCGATGTCCGGCTCCTTCGAGGACATCCACGTTCCACCGACATTGATCTCCTTTGCGGTTTCCACTGCCAAGGTGAACAATGTAGTCACCGACGAGTTTAAGGCTGCCGGCGACAAGGTATACCTGCTGGCTCCTGAGTACGACGAAAACGGAATGCCGATTTACGAAAATATCCGCAAGGTATTTGACCACATGGAAAGCCTGATTGCCTCCGGCAAGGTCAAGGCAGTCTACACACTGGGCATGAAGGGTCTGGGCGAAGCGCTGTGCAAGATGTCGTTCGGCAACCGCATCGGCTTTGCGGCACAGGAAAACCTGCATCACCTCTTCAAACCGGTTTACGGCGCATTTGTATTTGAGGCATCCGAGGAACTGGACACCTTTGCCAAACTGATTGGCTGCACCACCGAGGAATATACTCTCCAGATCAACGGAGAAACAGTGGACCTGCAGGAGATCCAGCAGAAGTGGGAAGCAACCCTGGAGCCGGTTTATCCGCGCATCACCAAGGCTCCGCAGGAAACCGTTCCGACCTACAACTATCAGTGCGTAGAGCGCAAGACCTCCTCGATCAAGCTGGCACAGCCGCGCGTTCTGATTCCGGTATTCCCGGGCACCAACTGCGAATATGACACCGCTCGTGCGTTTGAACGTGCAGGAGCCAAGGCGGATATCGTTGTTATCCGCAATAAAACTTCCGAGCAGATCAAAGAATCGGTAGAGCTGATTAGAGAAAAGATTGCAAACTCCCAGATCATCGCCATCCCGGGCGGCTTCTCCGGCGGCGACGAACCGGAAGGCTCGGCAAAATTCATCGCTTCCTTCTTCCGCAACCCACAGATCACCGAGGCGGTGATGGAGCTGCTGAAGAACCGCGACGGTCTGATGTGCGGTATCTGCAACGGCTTCCAGGCGCTGGTCAAACTGGGTCTGGTGCCATACGGTGAGATCATCTCCACCGATGCAAGCTGCCCGACCCTGACCTACAACGTCATCGACCGCCATCAGTCGGGTCTGGTGCGCACCAGAATTGCATCCAACAAATCCCCATGGCTGATGCACACCAACGTGGGCGACATCCACACCATCGCTATCTCCCACGGCGAAGGTCGCTTTGTTGCCAGCGAGCAGCTGGTCAAACAGCTGGCAGAAAACGGACAGATTGCGACCCAGTATGTCGATTTGGAAGGCAACCCGACCGAAGATTACCGCTTCAATCCAAACGGCTCGATCGACGCCATCGAGGGTATCACCTCCCCGGACGGCAGAGTCTTTGGTAAGATGGGTCATTCCGAGCGTTACACCAACGGACTGTACCTGAATGTGGACGGCGACAAGGACCAGAAGATGTTTGCCGGAGCAGTCAGCTACTTCAGAGACTAAAAGAGAATTGTGATATTCAGCATAGGACCTCTCTGCCGCACCGGCAGGGAGGTCTTTGCAAAAGGTTAAAAAGAAAGGGAGATTTTCTTGCCAAATCAAACACGACCTTCCACAACAGCGCAGGCGGACCGGGTCGATTATCTGATGTCGGTGCTGTGTGTGCTGACCATCCTGGACATCCTGACCCTTCCGCTGACGGCAATCGTGGGAATCTTTTGGGTCAAACAATATGAACTGCCGATGATGGGGGAGGGTTTTTCCACCAAAATAAACGGCAAAAAACTCGGGCAGCTTGCCTTGCTGCTGCTTTCCGGTGCAGCGCTGGGCGCCTTTGCTCTGTCGGCAACTCAGGGACTGGTGGTGGTGCTTGAACAGCGGCTGCCGGGGACCCTTTTTGTGATGGGTGCCGGACACACCCTGTGGCAGGACCTGCTGGTAGCGGTGGTGACCGCCTTTGTGATGGAGCTTGCCTTCCGCCGCTGCCTCTTTTTTGAGTGGAGCCGCTATGGAATTTTGCCGGCAATCATCGGCAACGGACTTATCACCATGCTGTTGACCCCGCTGCCGCAGTGGCCGGGTGCTCTGCTGCTGGGCTTGTGTGCCGCAGCTGTCTACCAGGTGACCGGCTGTCTTGTGATGACCAGTGTCTTTCACATGGGATTTCTGGTGGCACAGACGCTGCTGTTGCACGGACCCAATCCGCAGCAGGTGCTTTCTGCGGGTGTGATGCTCCTGCTGCTGGCAGCGGCGCTGGTCGGCTGCTGGGCAGCGCTGGCTCTTTCTCCAAACGGTAAAGAAACCATTCAGAAAATGGTGGTCCAGCAGAAAAACCCAATCCGTCATCCGTATGTTTTCAGAACCAGCTTCAACTTTTTTGCAGTGGTGCTGGTGCTGTTTGCCACCACCGTCCTGTGGTATCCGCTGCTGCTGGGAAATGAAGCGACATAGAGCTTTCGACAAAATCCCTAATTGCCCGCCGGCAGAAGAGAGCAAAGTTGTGGGAAAGGCGGGAAAGTATAAAAAAGTGCCGTCATCAGGGGAAAAAACGCCTTTTGAGTGTTGACAAAAAAGGCACAAGATACTATAATATTTTCTGTTACGGATTGATTCGGAGGGATAAGTCTGTCCCGGAAAGGTCTGCTTCTGGCGGAGCGGACGGGATCAATCGGTGCTGCGGCAGGCCCGAAGCGATGCTGCCGCAGAGTATACCATGTATACCGGAAAGGAAGTTACTATGCTGCTTGACCTGAGAAGAGTGTTCGAAGGCGACGACCAGAGGGTGCCGTTTGTGCATCAGATGGACTTAAGCCAGATAGAGCAATGGGGTGACCGTCCGTTTGCGGAGCCGGTACAGCTTGAGGGTTATGTGCAGAACCGTGCGGGAATCGTTACGGTACACTACACAGCCAGCTACCTTCTTTCCACAGCTTGTGCCCGCTGCCTGGACCCGGTAGAGCGCAGGGTCCGTCAGGACTTTGACCACACTGTGGTCAGAAAGCTCAACCAGCAGGAGGACGATGATTACATCGTCTGCGAGGACGGCATTTTGGACCTGGACTTGATTGCACAGGACGACATACTTCTTGAGCTACCAATCAGGATGTTGTGTTCGGAGGACTGCAAGGGTCTGTGTCCGGTATGTGGCTGCAACCTGAACCGCGAACAGTGCGGTTGTCAGCAGCCGGAATGGGAGCCACAGGGCAGAACGGTCAGACCGTTTGCTGACCTAAAGTGGTCCGACGAGGAGTAAGTTTTCGCCGGCAGGGTCCCAAAAGCTTTTGTTTTATAATTTTATGATAATGTTTTAAGGAGATGCGCAAAAATGGCAGTACCGAAGAGAAAAGTATCCAGAGCACGCAGAGATAAAAGACGTTCCAATGTTTGGAAACTCGACACACCAGCATTTTCCGTCTGCCCACAGTGCGGCGAGCTGAAGACTCCACACAGAGTATGCGGCAACTGCGGCTACTACAAAGGCAGAGAGATCATCAAAAAAGACTAATTGCGTCTTTTTTGGACTGGATGTTTTTGAACATGAAGGGCAGAGGGGAAGGTCTTTCCCTTCCTGCCCTCTTTTTTATGCTGCAAACCAAGCGGACAGGAGGCGGTGCGGATGGCAGTCAGAATCACCAGCGTTGAACCGGGCAGTCCGGCAAGACGGGCAAGGATACACAAGGGAGATACCTTGATCAGCATCAACGGAAACGCAATCACCGATGTGCTCGATTACCGGTTTTATATGACCGACGAGCATCTGGAAATCCTGCTGTGTGATCAGGAAAAGAAGCTGCGCACAGTCGTGGTGGAAAAAGACGAGTACGACGATTTGGGACTGGAGTTTGAAACCTATCTGATGGACCGTCAGATGGGCTGCAAAAACGCCTGCATCTTCTGCTTTGTCGACCAGACACCGCCGGGGATGCGCAAGAGCCTTTACTTTAAGGATGACGATACCCGAATGTCCTTTCTGTTTGGCAATTACACCACCCTCACCAACCTCAAGGAGGGTGACATCCAGCGGATTATCAAAATGCATATCAGTCCCATCAATATCTCCATCCAGACGATGAACCCTGCGCTGCGGGTGCAGATGATGAAGAATCCGTTTGCAGGGGAATCGCTCAAATTTGTGCGGATGCTCACCGAGGGCGGAATCAAAATCAACACCCAGATCGTGCTGTGTCCCGGCTATAACGATGGGGAGCAGCTGGAATACAGCCTTTCCGAGCTGGCAAAACTGGGACCGAACGTGCAGAGTATCGCGGTGGTTCCGGTCGGCTTGACCCGCTATCGGGAAAAGCTGACGCCGCTGCGTGGCTTTTTTCCACAGGAGGCGGTGGAGGTTGTTAAAACGATGGAGCGCTGGGGAGAATATTTCTGCAAGGAGTATGGCACCCGCACCGCTTACGCCTCGGATGAGTTTTACATCCTTGCCGGAAAGGATTTTCCGCCGTATGAATTTTATGAGGACTTTGCCCAGTTGGAAAACGGTGTGGGCATGATGACACTGATGCAGCACGATTTTGCCCAGGCGCTCAAGGAGGCGCAGCTCGAGCAATCCCCTGCCGCGCACCGCTGCACCATTGCCACCGGTCAGCTGGCTTACCCGATGATGCAGGACTTTGCTGAGCGGGTGCAGCAGGCATTTCCACAGGTGCAGGTGCAGGTCAAAAAAATCCGCAACGATTTTTGGGGACCCACCATCACAGTGGCAGGGCTGATCACCGGTCAGGACCTGCTGGCGCAGCTGGAAGGGCTGGATTTGGGCAGCGAGCTGCTGATCCCTGCCAATATGCTGCGGCATGAGCAGGACCGCTTCCTGGATGACCTGACCCTCGAACAGGTGCAGGAGACTTTGGGCGTGCCGGCGCTTCCGGTGGAAAACGATGCTTTTGAGCTGCTGGCAAGGATGCTGGGCAGCCGGTAAAAAAGAGAACGAAAAAAGAACGATTCTACTAGAAAGTGAGGTCAGGATATGGCAGTCAGACCAATCGTTGCAGTGGTGGGTCGCCCGAATGTGGGAAAATCCACCCTGTTCAATAAACTGATCGGGCAGCGGCTCTCCATCGTGGAGGATACCCCGGGAGTGACCCGCGACCGAATCTATTCAGCCTGCGAATGGCGCAACCATGAGATTATGCTGGTCGATACCGGCGGTATCGAGCCTTATTCGGATGATATTATCATTTCGCAGATGCGCCGTCAGGCACAGATGGCGATTGAAAGTGCAGAGGTCATTATTCTGGTGGTGGATATGAAATCCGGCATCACCGCCACCGATCAGGAGGTCGCTGCAATGCTGCAAAAGAGCGGCAAGCCGATTGTACTGTGCGTCAACAAATGCGACGGAGTGGGCGAACCACCATCTGAATTTTACGAATTTTACAACCTCGGTCTGGGAGAGCCGATTGCGGTGTCCTCCCTGCACGGACATGGCACCGGCGACCTGCTGGATGCGGTGTATGAACATCTGGACTTTAGCGCCGAGGAAGAATATGACGAAAACAGCATCACCGTTGCCATCGTCGGCAGACCGAATGCGGGCAAATCCTCGCTGGTCAACCGCATTGCAGGCAGAGAAGCGGTTATTGTTTCGGACATCGCAGGCACCACCCGTGATGCGACCGATACTGTGGTAGAAAATGAGCATGGACGCTTTGTGTTCATCGACACGGCAGGTATCCGCCGCAAGAGCAAGGTGGAGGAGTCGATTGAAAAGTACAGTGTTCTGCGTGCCTATATGGCGGTCGACCGTTCGAACGTCTGTGTCATCGTCATCGACGCGACCAAGGGCTTCAGCGAGCAGGATTCCAAGATTGCAGGCTATGCCCATGAGCAGGGCAAGGCGTGCATCATCGCCATCAACAAGTGGGATGCGCTGGAGGAAAAGACCGATAAGACCATGCAGGAGATGAAAAAGCAGCTGGACATCGACTTCAGCTTTATGCCGTATGCGCCGATGCTGTTCATCTCTGCCAAGACCGGTCAGCGGGTCAACAACTTGTACGAGCTGATTAAAAAGGTGGACGAGCAGAATGCACGCCGCATCTCCACCGGTATGCTCAACGATATGCTCAACTACGCGACCGCCCGCGTGCAGCCGCCGTCTGACAAGGGCAAGCGCCTGAAGATTTACTACATGACCCAGGTGACCACTCGACCACCGACCTTTGCCTGCTTTGTCAACCGCGCAGAGCTGTTCCATTTTTCCTATCAGCGCTATTTGGAAAATCAGATTCGGGAAAACTTCGGCTTTGAAGGGACCCCGATTCGGATGCTGGTCCGCGAAAAAGGTGACAAAGCACACAAATAAGGAAAAAGATTTTTCGACAAAATGGATTCTTTTTCCCCATAAAGAGCCTCATTTGGGGCTCTTTTTTTTCTCTGATGAATCGGAAAGTCTCAAAACAAAGGGAAAAGGGCTTGCAATATAGTGAAACAGTTGATACAATGTACTGGAGGAGGATGAGAAGAATGGAATCTCAAATCATGCTCAATCTTGCAGCGTGCGTGCTGGCAGGCTTGGTGGCTTATCTGTTGGGAAGCATCAGCTTTGCCGTCATCGTTTCCAGAATCTATGCACATGATGATGTTCGAAAATACGGAAGCAAAAATGCAGGGATGACCAATATCCTGCGGACCTATGGCAAGCTGCCGGCATTCTTTACCCTGCTGGGTGATTTTTTTAAGGGTGTTTTGGCGGTGCTGGTCGGCAGATGGATTTTTTCGCTGATGGGCGTTACTGCTTTTGATGCGGGCTACCTTGCCGGATTTTTTGCCCTGCTGGGTCATCTGTACCCTGTCTTTTTTGGATTCAAGGGCGGCAAAGGGGTGCTGACCTCGCTGGGAATCATCCTGGTGGTCAACCCGCTGGTGCTGCTGATTTTACTGATTATCTTTTTGCCGGTGCTGTTCATCACCCGAATCGTTTCGCTGGTGTCGATCACCGGCGCGATGCTCTATCCGTTTATTACCCTGATTGTGGATTTGTGTCTGCGACGTCCGGTGCTGTTCGATTTTTTGTTTGCAGCGCTGTTTTCGGTGATTGTCATTTATAAACACAGGGAGAACATCAAGCGGCTGCTCAACGGCACCGAGCGCAGAATCGGCGACAAGAAGCCGTCGCAGGAGCCTTCGGAGCCGCGTAAGTAAAAGAGGATTTTGCACAGAAATTTGCTATCAAACAGGAAGGAGTTGGCAAAATGGCAAAGGTGATGGTTTTGGGTGCAGGAAGCTTTGGAACGGCGCTGGCGCTGCTGTGCCATCGCTGTGGGCATGAGGTGGTTGTCTGGTCCCACCGTGAGGAGGAAGCAAACCGGCTGCGGGAGGAGCGGGAGCAGAAAAAACTGCTGCCCGGTGTCAAGCTGCCGCAGCAGATTGCCTTCACTGCATCCTTGCAGCAGGCGGGTCAACAGGACCTGTTGATTCTGGCAGTGCCGTCCTTTGCAGTGCGCCAGACCGCCCGCCAGCTTTGTCCGCTCCTGCAATCAAATCAGATTGTGGTGTGTGTGGCAAAAGGTTTGGAGCAGGGAAGCTTCCATGATTTTTCGACAGTGCTCTCGCAGGAAATCCCACAGTGCGCCAATGTGGTTTTGTCGGGACCGTCCCATGCCGAGGAGGTCAGCCGCGCAGAGGCGACCACAGTGGTGGCTTCCTCCAAGGACAAGGAGGCAGCGCGCAAGGTGCAGGATTGGCTGATGAACCCATCCTTCCGCGTGTATGTCAACGATGACCTGATTGGCGTGGAGCTGGGGGGAGCGCTCAAAAATATCATCGCCGTTGCAGCCGGTATCGCCGACGGTCTGGGTCTGGGCGATAATGCAAAGGCTGCGCTGATGACCCGCGGCATCACCGAGATTGCCCGCTTGGGTGTTGCAATGGGCGGACATCAGGAAACCTTCGCAGGCTTGTCGGGCATTGGGGACTTGATTGTTACCTGTACCAGTATGCACTCGCGCAACCGTCGCTTCGGTATCAAGATTGGGCAGGGTGTGCCGGCGCAGCAGGCGCTCGAGGAAGTTGGCATGGTGGTCGAGGGTTATTCCTGTACAGCGGTTGCCCGAGAGCTTGCGCACCAGCTGGGGGTAGATATGCCGATTACCGAGCAGACCTATCAGGTGCTTTACTGCAACAAGCCGGCAGACCAGGCGATGCGTGACCTGATGGGACGCCCGAAACGCAACGAAAGTGAAAACATCTGGGTGGTATAACGCTGGCGCGCTTGCTTGGATTTCCGCTTTACAATAGGATAGCACACAAGGGAAGGGGGCAAGGTTTCCCTTCTCTTTTTTTGCGGATGGAGCACAAGGGAGCAGTCAACTTGTCAAACGGATGTAAAATATGTTATGATAGATAAGAATGTGGCTGGTGCGTTTTTCGCACAGCTTCACCAGTCAGAATCAATACGGGGAGGCTACTATGGCAGCAAAGAAGAATCAGGGATATGGCAACGAGAGTATCTCCGCTCTCAAAGGCGCAGACCGTGTCAGAAAGCGCCCGGGCGTCATCTTTGGCTCGGATGGGCTGGAGGGATGCGAACATTCTGTTTTTGAAATCCTTTCCAACTCAATCGATGAAGCCAGAGAAGGGTTTGGAAACAAAATTATCCTGACCTGTTATCGGGACCACTCGGTCGAGGTGCAGGATTTTGGACGAGGAATTCCGGTTGACTACAACCCAAAGGAAGAGCGGTACAACTGGGAATTGGTTTTCTGCGAATTGTACGCAGGCGGAAAGTACAACACCAACAACGGGGAAAGCTATGAGTTTTCACTGGGACTCAACGGACTGGGTTCCTGTGCGACACAGTATTCCTCTGAGTATTTTGATGCGGAAATTTATCGGGACGGATATTGCTACAATCTCCATTTTGAAAAGGGAGAGAACATCGGTGGGCTGAAAAAGCAGCCGACCAACAAAAAACAGACCGGAAGCCGCCAGCGTTGGAAGCCGGACCTGGAGGTCTTTACCGACATCGACATCCCAGCCGATTATTTTCGGGATGTACTTAAAAAGCAGGCGGTGGTCAATCAAGGGTTGACCTTCCTGCTGCGGATGGAACAGGAGGACGGCAGCTTTGCAGAGGAAACCTTCTGCTATGAAAACGGTTTGACCGACTATGTAGGAGAAATCGTCGGAGATGCCTCCTTGACCAACATCCAGTATTGGGAAACCGAGCAGCGCGGACGCGACCGTGCGGACAAGGATGAGTATAAGGTCAAGCTGTCGGTGGCGTTCTGCTTCTCCAATCGGGTCAAGTTCCTGGAATACTACCACAACTCCTCCCATCTGGAGTACGGCGGTTCGCCGGAGAAGGCGGTCAAACAGGCGTTTGTTTCAAAGATAGACGGCTATCTCAAGCAAAACGGCAAGTACCTCAAGAATGAAAGCAAGATTACCTTTCAGGATGTGGAGGACTGTCTGGTACTGGTTTCTTCTTCCTTCTCCACTCAGACTTCCTATGAAAACCAGACAAAAAAAGCAATTACCAATAAATTTATCTATGAGGCGATGAATGATTTCCTCAAACGGCAGATGGAGGTCTACTTCATTGAAAATCCCGACGAGGCAATCAAGATTGCCGAACAGGTGCTAATCAATAAGCGCAGCCGCGAGAATGCAGAAAAGACCCGACTGAACCTGAAAAAGAAGCTGGCAGGCTCCATCGACCTTGCCAATCGGGTGGAAAAGTTTGTGGATTGCCGCTCGAAGGATGTAAACGAGCGGGAAATCTATATCGTGGAGGGTGACTCGGCGTTGGGTGCCTGCAAACTGGGACGCGATGCTCAGTTTCAAGCCATCATCCCGGTGCGCGGAAAGATTCTGAATTGCCTGAAGGCGGATTTTGATAAAATCTTTAAAAACGACATCATCACCGACATCATCAAGGTGCTTGGCTGCGGCGTGGAGGTCGACTCCAAAGCGAACAAGGAGCTTTCCACCTTCCACCTGGACGGCTTGCGCTGGAACAAGGTGGTCATCTGCACCGATGCCGATGTTGACGGCTTCCAGATTCGCACCCTGATTTTGACCATGCTCTACCGCCTGACACCGACCTTGATTGAAAAAGGCTATGTTTACATTGCAGAATCCCCTCTGTTTGAGATTCGCTGCAAGGATGAAACCTACTTTGCCTATTCGGATGCGGAAAAAGTGGAAATTTTGCAGAAGCTGGGCAATAAAAAGGTCGACGTCCAGCGCTCCAAAGGATTGGGTGAAAACGAGCCGGATATGATGTGGCTGACCACCATGAATCCAAAGACACGACGGCTGATCAAGGTTTCCCCGGAGGATGCCGCTGCCACCGAGCAGATGTTTGCACTGCTGCTGGGCGACAATCTGGACGGAAGAAAGAGCTATATTGCCGAAAACGGTCACCGTTATCTGGATGACCTGGATGTTTCCTGATATTTCCCGGGAAATCGCATGAAATTCCCCGCTTGCTGCTATACAATATTTCCCGGGAAAAATATTTTCTGAGGAAATACTTCCTGCAAAACAGGGAAATGATTTTAGAAAAATTTCCTGGGAAATAGAGCGGGTGTTCCTGGATGGAAATAATTTCCCGGAAAAAGATTTGCACAAACCGAATCACACAAAGGGCGGACTTCGTCCGCAAAGGATATAATCATGGCAAGAAAAAAGAACACAGCGTCCTCGGTGCATAAAAACGACCCAAAGGCGTACATCGAGCACGCGGGCGAGGTGGTCGATCAGAAGATCACCGATACGCTGGAAAAAAACTATATGCCCTACGCGATGAGTGTCATCGTATCCAGGGCGATCCCCGAAATAGACGGCTTCAAGCCCTCCCATCGCAAGCTGCTGTACACCATGTATAAGATGGGACTGCTGACCGGCGCACGGACCAAATCTGCCAACGTGGTCGGCTCCACCATGAAGCTGAATCCACATGGTGATATGGCAATCTATGAAACGATGGTGCGACTGGCGCGCGGAAACGAAGCGCTGCTGCACCCGTATGTCGATTCCAAGGGAAACTTCGGTAAAGCATACTCTCGCGATATGGCGTTTGCTGCCTCCCGTTACACCGAGGTCAAGCTTGACCCTATCTGTCAGGAGCTGTTTCGGGACATCGACAAGGACACCGTCGATTTTGTGGACAACTACGATAACAAGCTCAAGGAACCGACCCTGCTGCCGGTGACCTTCCCGACTATTCTGGTCAATGCCAACACTGGCATCGCGGTGGGAATGGCAAGCTCTATCTGCCCGTTCAACCTCGAGGAGGTGTGCAATACCACCATCGAGCTGATTAAAAATCCCAACCACGACCTTTCGCTGACACTGACGGCACCGGACTTCCCGGGCGGCGGGCAGATTATCTATAATCCGGCGGAGATGGATAAAATTTACCGCACCGGTCGCGGCTCCTTCAAGGTTCGAGCCCGCTGGAATTATGATAAGAGCTGTAACTGCATCGAGATTACACAGATTCCGCCAACTACTACCACCGAAGCCATCATCGACAAGGTGGTGGATTTGATCAAATCCAACAAGCTGCGGGAAATTTCGGATATGCGGGATGAAACCGACCTGTCGGGCTTAAAGCTGGCAATCGACCTAAAGCGCGGTGTCGACCCGGATCTGCTGATGCAGAAGCTCTACCGCTTCACACCGCTCGAGGACAGCTTTTCCTGCAATTTTAACGTCTTGATTGGCGGCACACCGCGCGTGCTGGGCATCCGTGCACTGTTGCAGGAATGGATTGCCTTCCGTCAGCTGTGTATCAAGCGCAGAGTCTACTTCGACCTGACTAAAAAGCAGGAAAAACAGCATCTGCTGGAAGGCTTGCAGAAGATTCTGTTGGACATCGACAAAGCAATCGAAATCATCCGGCAGACCGAATCGGAGGAGGATGTTGTCCCCAACCTGATGATTGCATTTGGTATCGACCAGGTGCAGGCGGAGTATGTGGCGGAGATCAAGCTGCGCCACATCAACAAGGAGTACATCCTCAAGCGCACCGAGGAGGTCGACCAGCTGGCGCAGGAGATTGCCGAAATGCAGAAGGTGCTGGACGATCCAAAGCGCATCGACCGCATCATCATCAGCGAACTGAAAAATGTCATTAAAAACTATGCACAGCCGCGCCGCAGTTTGCTGCTGATGCACGAGGAGATCAAAACCTTCACCGAAGAGGAAACGGTGGAAAACTATCCGGTCAACCTCTTTTTTACACGCGAGGGGTACTTTAAAAAGATTACGCCGCAGTCCTACCGAATGTCCAGCGAGCAGTATCTCAAGGAAGGCGACCAGGTGGTGCAGCATGTTGAGGGCGGCAATGCCGACAATCTGCTCTTCTTCACCAACTGTGGTCAGGTATATAAGGCAAAAGCCTGCGACTTTGAGGACACCAAGGCGAGCGTGCTGGGCGATTTCGTTCCGGCAAAGCTGGGCATGGACGAGGGCGAAAGTGCCATCGCGATGGCAGTGACCGCCGATTATCAGGGATATATGCTCTTCTGCTTTGAAAACGGCAAGGTGGCAAAGGTCAACCTGAACGCTTATGAAACCAAGACCAACCGAAAGAAGCTGCTCAAGGCATACAGCACAAGGGAAAAACTGACCGCAGCGCTGTGTCTGCATGAGGATGGACAGATTTTGCTGACTGCCTCCAACGGACGTCTGTTGCTGCTGCCGACCGCCCTGCTGCCTGCCAAAGCGACCAAGGACCAGCAGGGACTTCAGGTGATGAAGCTGACCAAAGGTTCGGTCGTCAGTGCAGCCGAGATTTATCAGCCGGACACTCTGGAGGGAGAGCACCGCTATCTGGCAAAGGCTCTGCCATCCCGCGGAGAATTCCTTAAAGATAACCTTCCGGGATAGATTGGTTTGTAATCGCTTTTCATCCATTACAAAAAACAGGACCGACCCTTTTATAAAAGGGTCGGTCCTGTTTTTTTGTGGAGAAAATTACAGCACACCCTGTGCCATCATCGCATCGGCAACCTTTAAAAAGCCTGCGATGTTTGCGCCGGCGAGCAGATTGCCTTCCATGCCGTATTCTTTGGCGGCACGGCAGCAGTCGTTAAAGATGTTAACCATGATGTCATGCAGCTTTTCGTCCACCTCCTGTGTGCTCCAGGAGTATTTCATGGCGTTCTGGCACATCTCCAGTCCGCTGGTCGCTACGCCGCCTGCGTTGGATGCCTTTCCGGGCGCGTACAGGACGCCAGCCTGTTGGAATGCCGACACCGCATCCAGCGAACAGGGCATATTGGCTCCCTCTGCTACCAGCTGCACGCCGTTGGCAATCAGCTTCTGTGCATCCTCCAACAGCAGCTCGTTCTGGGTCGCACAAGGCAGGGCGATTTGGCAGGGGATGCTCCAGATGCCACGGCTGCCTTCCTCTTCGTTTGCCGGGTGGTATTCGCTGCCGGCAACCTGGTCGGCATACTCGCTGATGCGTCCGCGCCGGACCTCTTTAATCTGTTTGATTACCTCCAGTCGGATGCCGTTCGGGTCGTGCAGATACCCATTGGAATCGGACATGGCGATGACCTTTGCGCCCAGCTCCTGTGCTTTTTCGGCAGCATAGATGGCAACGTTGCCGGAGCCGGAGATGACCACCGTTTTGCCAATCAGACTGTCACCTGCCAACTGGGAGAGCATCTCGCGAACAAAGTACAGCAGACCGTAGCCGGTCGCCTGGGTGCGGACCAGCGAGCCGCCGTAGCTGAGTCCTTTTCCGGTGAGCACACCGGTGAACTGATTCCGCATCCGCTTGTACTGACCGAACAGATAGCCAATCTCCCGTGCGCCGACGCCGATGTCACCGGCAGGGATGTCGGTGTCTGGACCGATGTATCGGGCAAGCTCGGTCATCAGGCTCTGGCAGAAGCGCATGATCTCGGCGTCCGAACGTCCCTTGGGGTCAAAGTCACATCCGCCCTTGCCGCCGCCCATCGGCAGACCGGTCAGGCTGTTTTTGAAGGTCTGCTCAAATGCGAGGAACTTGATAATCGACAGGTTGACGCTGGGATGCAGCCGCAGACCGCCCTTGTAAGGACCGATGGCAGAGTTAAACTGCACTCTCCAGGCGCGGTTGACCTGGGTTTTGCCCTGGTCGTCCTGCCAGGCAACCCGGAACTGGATGGCGCGCTCCGGCTCGACCATCCGCTCGAGCAGACCGGCAGCTTCATATTCCGGGTGGCGCAGAATGACCGGCTCCAAAGTGCCCAGCACCTCGGTGACGGCATTTAAAAATTCAGGTTCGTTGGCATCGCGCTGACAAACCTGCTGGTAAACCTTTTGCAGATATGGATTGGTAATCTTCATATTGTGGCTTCCTTTCTAAAAAAGACTGAAAAGAATCTCCGGTAGAATGGTGCTTTATAGATGTTTCCATCCAAAGTACAAGCATTATTATAAACCGAAACGGCAGGAATTTCAATGCTCGCAGGTGCGGCAGGTGGATTGACAAGCCGAAAGGTAAGTGGTATATTTATATCATAAAGAGCGAAATACACCATAATATAAGGAGGAATATCGGATGAAAAAACAGAATTGGTATGGGTTGCTGGGATTTTTGTCGCTGTTGGGATGGATTGGTGTCTTTACACAGGAGCGCGTTTTCCTTCTCTTTTTTGCTTTTGCGGTGGATTTTCAGTATTTCTTTCTTCCGTCGGATGAGATGCTGGAGGAGTCGATGGCGCGTTGTGCAGCAAGGGGATTTCTGTTTGGCGTTCTGTCGATGGCAGCTGCGGTGCTGCTGGGAATGGCAGCCGGACTGCCGGTGGAGGCTACTTTGGCAAAGGGTTGTGTGCTGGGCTTTGGCATAGCGGTGATGGTCTATGAATTATCCTCCGCTTATTACGGATTTCGGGAAAGCAGAGGGCTGGGGGATGATTAAAAACAGGATTCGGGAGCTTCGTGCCCGACATCAGATGAAGCAGGAGGAGCTGGCAAGGCGGGTCGGGGTGCGCAGGGAAACCATTGGCAACCTGGAAAAAGGCAGGTACAATCCGTCGCTGGTGCTGGCATGGAAAATCGCTGCGGTGTTCGGGGTAAGCATCGAGGAGGTTTTTACGGTCATCGAAGAAGAGGAAAAAAGCGGGCAGACGGATTGACGCACAAACAAAAATAGAGTATAATCTTTGGGTGACCAGGCAGGATGACAGCGGGCGAGGGGGGACCTTCGCATGAGGAAAGTCCGGGCTTCACAGGGCAGGATAGCTGCTAACGGCAGCCGAAGGCGACTTTAGGGACAGTGCAACAGAGAGATACCGCCGGAATTTTTCCGGTAAGGGTGGAAAGGCGAGGTAAGAGCTCACCGGGGTGCAGGAGACTGCACTGCCATGTAAACCCTATCCGAAGCAACACCGTGACTGCAAAGGGTTGGACGGTTGCCCGCCGTCCCCGTTTACGGCAGTTTTGCCAGCGGTCTATGTGGCTTGAACCGTCGAGCAATCGCCGGTCTAGATAGATTGTCATCACAACAGAACCCGGCTTATTTGCCTGATCATTCCAGTAAAAAAGTCCTCTGTTTTTTTCTTTAAAAAACGGAGGACTTTTCTTTTTGCCCTTTTGCCCGCAGAGGGCTTGACTTATTTGGGAAAATATTGTATCATACCTAGGTAAATCCATCCACCTGCCGCTGTGGTGGAATCGGCAGACACAAGGGACTTAAAATCCCTCGGAGTAAAATCCGTACCGGTTCAAGTCCGGTCAGCGGCACCAAACCAAAATAATCCGAACCCGTTTCCAATAGGATGGGTTCGGATTATTTGTTTTTTTGGATAGCAGGCTGATGCTTATGGAATTTTAGTTATGGTGGTATGAGTTGTCAAAAGAAAAAAGCTATGATACAATAAATGAAAATTTTGTACGATAAACGTGGAGGAGTTATATGCCTAAAAAAACTTCACCCCAAATGGAACAAATCTCACTGGAAAAAAATTGTGTAAAAAATTACTCTTTAGAAGAATCGAGAATTTCGGATTTGCATATTTTTAAACCGGAAACATCAAATAATCCGACTTATATAAGAAAAAATGGAATGCTCTTTACAGGAAACAGTTTGCAATGGTTAAAATCCTTGCAGGATGAATCGATTGATATGATTTTTGCGGACCCTCCCTATAATATTAAAAAGGCTGATTGGGACAAATTTGATTCGCAGGAAGAGTATATCAAGTGGTCATTGCAATGGATTTCTGAAGCTTCAAGGATTCTGAAACCGACAGGTAGTTTATATATTTGTGGATTTAGCGAAATCTTAGCAGATTTAAAGCATCCGGCGATGCGGTATTTTTCAGGTTGTAAATGGCTGATTTGGCATTATAGAAATAAAGCAAATCTTGGAAATGATTGGGGGCGTTCTCACGAAAGCATTTTACATCTGAGAAAAACGAAAAAATTTGCTTTAAACGTAGATGAAATTCGGATTCCCTACGGTAGTCACACATTAAAGTACCCTACACACCCTCAATCAGAGAGCAGCCAGTATTCTAACGGAAAAAAGACGAACCCAGTATGGACACCAAACCCATTAGGAGCAAAACCAAAAGATGTGTTTGAAGTCCCGACCACCTGTAATGGAATGGGAGAAAAGACAAAGCATCCTACACAGAAACCGGAAGAACTGCTCAGAAAGCTTGTATTGGCTTCAAGTAAAGTAGGGGATGTTATACTTGATCCGTTTTCTGGTTCTGGAACCACCCTGGTAGTTGCAGAACAGCTACAAAGATTGTGGATTGGATGCGAAATGAACGAAGAATATAATTCGTGGGCAATCAATAGAATCGATCATGTGTGTCAGCAACCGATTGAAAAATGGATTATGTATGATAAAGAAAATGTTAAGAGAAGGGAGTCTATTCGATGAATTTATTGCAAATCGTGGAATGGGCAAAAGACAAAAATCGGTTTCAAACGATAGAGGACTATTCTGAGTTTTGTGAGGAGTACCTATCTTTTATATTCGATGGTTTGCAAGCAGTTATTGTTTCTCAGAATGAAAATCACTATCGCTTCTTTCAATATCGTGCAGAAGGAAACTATAATGTTTCACGTCCAATCAACAGTGAGCTTATGATTTCAGCTAATGATTTTGAAGAAGCTAAGACAAATTTTTATTATACATTACGCCATATACGAGAGATACAGGGAAATGCTGAGTTTCGACAAAATATCAACCGATTTGTGTATACCTGTCAGCAGGCGATTGGAGCATCCTTGGATGCACTTGCATCAGGAGAAAGCAACAAGGCACGGAAAATCAATGGGGATTTATTCGAGCGTTATATCAGATTGATTTTGAAAAGGATAGGTCTGGATGTACATGACGGAGTGGTCTCTGTTCCAGTGATGATAGATAATGAAGAACTTTTTAAAATGTCCTATCAACATGATTTAATTGTTGAGAAAGAAGGTGCAGTACGGGCGATTGGTTCAGTGAAAACATCTAGTAAAGATCGTTTAGATAAAATCTTTGTCGATAAATTTTTATACAATCGTTTAACCAATACAACAACACCGCACTTTGCTATCTTTCTTAATGATGTACAAAGAAAAGGAAAAGAACCGCATTTTGGAGTGAACACTACCTTTTTAACAGGACATTTTAAAGGGTATACGATCAAGTTGAATCCATTGGATGGGGTTTATTATTGTGATTTGCGACCAAATATGCTTACAGATCAGATTTTATCAGAGCAAATTCATTCTTTGGATGTCCTGCTTACAGAGGATATTTGGAAATTTCTTGAATAACCAAGTCAATACACCTTGATTTTATTCATGTGTGTAAAAGTAAAAAATGCAGATATCTTCCAAATTCTTCTATTTGTCCTCCACTTTCCTTAAGCTCGAACATCAGGTTAGAGTTTAGATTAATCGACTGCCGCACAAAAAAGACCCCGTTCTTCCCAGAGGTCAAAGCAGTTTTCTGAAGCCGGTGTGCCGGTTTCCTTCTGCCCTGTAACAAACGGAAGGTCGGAGTCTTTTTTACCGACCTTCCGTTTCTTTTGCAAACAGGCAGAGACAGGCAAGCCGGATTTTTTGTTTGACCCCAAATTCTGCAAACGCGGGGTGAAACAATCATAGTATCTGTAAGATTCGCCGGATTATACACAAGAGGGAAAAAGAAATAAAAAAATTGCCCTCTTTGTTGGGACTGCCCTTGAAAAAAAGGGACAACTATGCTATGATAATCAAGTTAGGTTATGATGCGGGAGATAGATGCCCGCTTTTATTTGCTAATTTTTAGGAGGTTCACAATGGGCGTACTGAATATCATCTTCGCAATCGTTCTGATTCTGACTTCGGTTGGCGTCATCGCTCTGGTTTCCATGCAGGAAAGCAAGAGAGGAATGTCTGCCCTTACCGGCGGACAGTCGGAGGCAGTTGGACGCAACTACGGCAGAACCAGAGATGCGATGCTGGTCAAAGGAACAAAAGTCCTGACCGCAGTGCTGTTTGTCCTGACGATTGTAATTTCGATCGTGGATAAATTTGCTGCATAATCGACCGCAAAAGATACAAAAGACAACAGTAAAACGGATGGGAAGTTCCCCGTCCGTTTTTTGTTGTGTGCTGTTTGCCGGTTGGGCAGTTTGGCAATGGATTTTTGAGGGCAAATATGCTATAATGACCTTTCAAAATGCCTTTGCTTTGGAAGGCAGGATAGATGGTCAATATTTGATTGCGATAGAAGAAAGGCTTGGTAAAAATCATGTCACAGACTTTTGAACAGCGCTTTTTTGAGCTGCGCCGCGCGGTGTTGGAAAAGCGTTTTTGTAAAATGAACGAAAAGCAGCGGGAAGCAGTCTTTCGTACCGAGGGACCGGTGCTGATTCTGGCAGGAGCCGGCAGCGGAAAAACCACTGTGGTGGTCAACCGCATTGCAAACATGGTGGAATTTGGAAATGCCTACCACAGCGACTACTGTCCGTCGTGGGTGGGGGAAGAGGAGCTGTGCTTTCTGGAGGACTGGCTGGACGGCAAGCTGGATGACGGCGACATCACCAACGAGCGTTTGCACCGCATCGTGGCAGACTGTCCCATCAAGCCGTGGAACATCCTGGCAATCACCTTTACCAACAAAGCGGCAGGCGAGCTGAAGGAGCGTCTGGAGGCGATGCTGGGCGAGCAGGCGCTGGACATCCAGGCATCCACCTTCCACTCGGCGTGTATGCGCATCCTGCGTCGGGAGATTGGAGCCTTGGGCTACGAGAGCAGCTTTACTGTTTATGATACCGACGATTCGGTCCGCATCATCAAGGAGGCGCTCAAGGAACTGAGCATCCAGGAAAAGGTGATGGCGCCCAAGGGCATCCTTGCCTCCATCAGTGCGGCAAAGGACAAGATGATGACCCCGCAGGACCTGTTGCGGGAAGCGGGAGGCGACTACCGTCAGGAGGTGGTTGCCAAGGTGTACGACTACTACCAGAAGCGCCTGAAGGCAGCCAACGCGCTGGATTTTGACGACATCATCATCTTCACTGTGCGCATCTTCCAGCAGTTCCCGGATGTGCTGGAAAAGTACCGCAACCGCTTCCGCTACATCATGGTGGACGAGTACCAGGACACCAACAATTCGCAGTTTTTGCTGGTCAGCCTGCTGGCAGGCGGTCACCACAACATCTGTGTGGTCGGCGATGATGACCAGAGTATCTATAAATTCCGAGGAGCCACCATCGAAAACATCCTCAACTTTGAAAACCAGTACCGAGATACCATGGTCATCCGGCTGGAGCAGAACTACCGCTGCACCCAGACCATCCTAAATGCGGCAAATGCGGTGATTGAAAACAATACCCAGCGAAAAGGAAAGACCCTGTGGACCCAAAATCCGCAGGGAGGTCAGGTCAAGGTCTACCGCGCGCTGTCCGAGCAGGATGAAGCCAGATTTATTGCAGACACCATTTTGGACAATGTTGCCAAAGGGCAGAAGTTTGCCGACCATGCCATCCTGTACCGCATGAACGCACAGTCCAACAGCATCGAAAATGCGCTCATCCGCTCCGGGGTAGCCTACCGCATCATCGGTGGTCAGCGCTTTTACGACCGCAAGGAGATCAAGGACATCATCGCCTATCTGAGCGTCATCAACAACCACGCCGATGCCATCCGCTTAAAGCGTATCATCAACGAGCCCAAAAGAGGCATCGGAGATGCGACGGTGGACAAGGCGCAGGAAATTGCCGATATGCTGGGTGTGCCGCTGTTTGAGGTGCTTGCCAACGCGCAGGACTACCAGCCGCTTGCCAAAAAGAGCCGTCAGCTGATGGAGTTTGCACAGATGATCGAGCAGCTGGGTCAGGTGGCGCAGTCGGGCAATCTGGAGGAGCTGTTCGACGAGCTGCTGGAGCAGACCGGGTATATGCTGTACTTGCAGACGATGGGGGAAGAGGGAATCACCCGCATCGAAAACGTAAACGAGCTGAAAACCAACATCATCAAATATGTGGAGGAAACCGAAAAGCTGCCGCAGCCGTCCATCGACCCGGATTCCCCGGACGAGCAGCCGCAGATCGTTCTGCCGACGCTGGCAGGATTTTTGGAGGAGGTCACCCTCTACACCGATTTGGACAACTACGACGAGGAAGCAGACCGGGTGATTATGATGACCATGCACTCGGCAAAGGGTCTGGAATTCAACAACGTCTTTTTCTGCGGAGCCGAGGAGGGCATCTTCCCGGGCATCCAGGCAATCTATGACCCGGAGCAGATCGAGGAGGAGCGCCGCCTGGCTTATGTCTGCATCACCCGCGCCAAAAAGCAGCTGTACATCACCAATGCAGCGCAGAGGATGATCTTTGGTCAGACGGTGCGCAACCGCGTGTCCCGCTTTGTCACCGAGATTCCTGCAAACTGCTGCGAGGTGGAGGACAAGACCATCCGCAAAGCCAGCCAGGCGGAGCTCAAACGAGCTTCCACCGTCAAAAAGACCCATGCCGACAACCACATCGGCGTGGGCGGGCTGGCAAAAAAGACCGGTTCTTACAGCTCGGTGGCTCCTGCCGGAGCCAGCTGCACCCTCCAGGCAGGCGACCGGGTCAGCCACAAGACCTTCGGGGAGGGAAATATCGTCAAGATGACCCCGATGGGCGGCGACTGCCTGCTGGAGGTGCAGTTCGACACCGCCGGCACCAAAAAAATCATGTACAAGTTTGCAAAGCTGACGAAGATTTAGTCTGCTGTCAAAAGACAGAGGGATAAAAAAGAGGAAATTTTGCCCATGTCGTGCTTTTGGTTCACAAAATCCGTCCCGTTTCATAAACTGATATTGAATGTCAGTGCAGCACAGGTGCCGAAACAACAGCCTGCGCCGACATATCATCAGGCGGCCCGCTGTCGGCACAGCTGCCGCAGAATCAAACGGAGGGATATTATGGCAGAATCAAAGGTAGTCCGACCAGGCGATTGCAGCTGCAGCTGCTTCAAGGAAGCCGTCTGCATTGATGCGGAACGAATCTATGACTCCTGCAGCGACAAGGACTGTCTGGAAGATTTGCAGGTCTTTTTCAGCGACAAGACCCAGCCGATCATCGACAAGGCAGCCAGCATCAAATGTAAAAAGGTCAAGGTGCTCAACGTCTGCGTCGATGTGGAAAGCGTCCCCTTCAACAAGGGATTTTACTCGGTGGATATGACCTTTTATTTCCTAGTGGAGCTGTCGGTGTACTTATCTCCAGGGACGCCCGCGGTCAACTGCTGCGGCATCTCCTATTTTTCCAAGAAGGTCATCCTGTACGGCAGCGAGGCAAATGCGCGGGTCTTTTCTTCCCACACCGGCTGCTGCAACGGCAACGAGCAGCTGACCGCCATGCCCAATGCGGTGGTGCAGATTGTAGACCCCATCTGTCTGGCGTGCCGGTATGTGGAGTGCCCGGAAAAGACCTGCTGCCCGGGTGCGGTCATCCCCTGCCAGATCTGCACCCAGGTGGGCGGCAGCTTCCAGGATGTGCCGGTTAGCAAGGAGGTCTACATCACGCTGGGTCTGTTCACCATCGTGCAGCTGCAGCGCAAGGTGCAGATGATGGTACCTGCCTACGACTTTTGCATCCCGGACAAGGAAAGCGAATATTCCACAGGTGACCCGTGTGAAATGTTCAAAAAGATTCAGTTCCCGATGGAGGACTTTTTCCCGCCCAGATTGGACGATTTTAAGGGCGACTGCGACTGCTGCAACGGATAAAATCGGGATTGGGGCAAAAACACAGGGCGGTCCGACCTTTTTGAAGGTCGGACCGCCCTTTCCCATACGCTTTTTAGGAAATAAGATTGAATAAAAACGAAAAAAATGCTAAAATAAACTAATTAAGATATAGTACGATGGAAAGAACAATCGGAGGCGTTGGATCTTGGGTTTTAAAAAATGGAAATTGCCGCAGACGGCTCCCGAAAGGGTAGAAAATTTAATCAGCCAAACGGGCATGGAGCGCATTGCAGCCCAGATCCTCGACGGAAGAGGCATCAGTGACCCGCAGCAGGCAATGCAGTATATCAGCTGCGACAGCGCTGCAAGGCTGCACGACCCATTCCTGATGCAGGATATGGACAAGGCGGTCGAGCGGCTGAGCGAGGCAGTGGAGCAGGGAGAGCAGATTGCGGTATACGGGGATTATGACTGCGACGGCATCACGGCGACCGCCATGCTGTACAGCTACTTGGAGGATTTGGGAGCGCGGGTCATCTACTACATTCCCGACCGCGATGTGGAAGGATATGGGCTCAACCGCGCTGCTCTCGATTTTTTAAAGGAGCAGCAGGTGGAGCTGATTGTCACGGTGGACAACGGGATTTCCGCGTTGGACGAGGCGGTGTACGCCAAAGAGCTGGGGATCGACCTTATCATCACCGACCACCATCAGCCGCGTCCACAGCTGCCGCAGGCGTGCGCGGTCATCGACCCGCACCGGCAGGACTGCGAATATCCCTTTAAAGCGCTGTGCGGCGCGGGTGTTGCCTTTAAACTCATCTGTGCGATGGAGGGCGACCTTGGCGGCGAAGAGATGATCTGGCATTTTGGCGAGCTGGCTGCCATTGCAACGATGGCGGACGTGGTGGAGCTGACCGGAGAAAACCGCCTGATCGTCCAAAGAGGTCTGGAGTGCATCGCACAGGGAGAGCAGGTGGGCGTTCACGCGCTCATCGAGGCGGCAGGAATGAGCGGACGAAAGCTCGATTCGATCGACCTTGCCTTTGGGCTTGCACCGCGCATCAATGCAGCAGGACGCTTGGGGCAGACCGACCTTGCGATGGAGCTGCTGCTCTGTGACCGGCAGTCGCAGGCGATGGAGCTGGCACAACAGCTCAACGAATTAAACGAACAGCGCAAGGCGCTGGTGGACCATATCTACGAGGAAATCAACGCAAAGATTGCACGACACCCGGAAATCTTGCAGGAGCGGGTCATCCTGCTGTATGGCGAAGGCTGGCACCACGGGGTCATCGGCATTGCGGCGGCAAGGCTGGTGGAGGAGTACTCCAAGCCCTGCGTCCTCTTTTCCATCGAGGAGGACCAGGCGCGCGGCTCGGCAAGGAGCGTTGAGGGCTATTCCATCATTGCAGCCATCTCCCGATGCAGCAGCCTGCTGACCCGCTACGGCGGACATGACCAGGCGGCAGGGATGACGGTGCCGGTGGAGCATCTCAGGGAATTTATCGACCAGATGTTACAGGATGCCCGAGAGCACTTTGATTTGATGCCGGTGGACCAGCTGAAAATCGATGCGGTTGTCGATGCGGAGCAGCTCAATCTAAAGACGGTGTACGGGATGCAGCAGCTGCGCCCGTTTGGCTGCGGCAACGAGCAGCCGGTGGTGGCAATGCCCGGATGCAGGATCGAAGCAATTTGTCCGCTGAGTGAAAACCGCCATCTGCGCTTGAAGCTGAGCTACCAGGGAAAAAGTTTTTCGGCTATCTATTTTCGGATGTCGCCCGACCGCTTCCCATTTTACATCGGAGATACAGTGGATGTGGCAGCCAATCTGGATGTCAATGAATACAACGGAGAAAAAAGTGTTTCTGTCAAGATAAAGGACGTGCGGCTGCACGGAGTCAAACAGGACAAGCTGGTGGTGGGCAGGCAGTACTATGAAAAATATTGCCGCCACGAGCCGCTGGAGGAAAAAATCAGAGAATACATCTGCCCGCAGCGGGAGGACGTAGCGGGACTGTACCGCTTTTTGCGGCAGTGCGGAGGTTTTGCCTTCGGCTACGATATGCTGTGGTGCCGCCTGAGAGGAATCAACTACTGCAAGATGCGCATCTGCATCGATGTGATGCAGGAGTTGGGATTGATTGAGAGGGCGCGTCTGTCCTCTTCGGGGGAGGTAGCCCTTCGTCTGCCGGACAAGGTCGTTAAAACACAGCTGGACCAGTCCAGGATTCTCAGACAACTGAAGGTTGGTGAATAGGATGAGTATGAACGGGTTTGAAGAATTGATGGCTGCTTTGAAGGAAAGCAACCGGCCGTATGATTTTGATATGATCACACAGGCTTATGAATATGCAGACAAAGCACATGAGAGACAGATGCGCCAGTCGGGGGAGCCGTATATCACCCACCCGATTGCAGTTGCGCGAATCCTGGTGGAGCTGGGAATGGACACCGAAACCATCTGTGCAGGTCTTTTGCACGACGTGGTGGAGGACACCGCTTCCACGCTGGACGAAATCAAAAAGATGTTTGGCGCAGATGTTGCGCTGATGGTGGACGGCGTTACCAAGCTGACCAAGCTCAGCTATTCCAGTAAGGAGCAGCGTCAGGCGGAAAATGTGCGCAAGATGCTGCTAGCGATGGCAAAGGATGTGCGGGTCATCATCGTAAAGCTGGCGGACCGCCTGCACAATATGCGCACCGGAGAATACTGGAAGGAATATAAGCGCAGAGAAAAAGCGCTGGAAACGATGGAGGTCTACGCTCCGCTGGCGGACCGTCTGGGTATCCGCTCCATCAAGGAGGAGCTGGAGGACATCTCGCTGCGCTTTTTGGACCCGATTGCCTATGAGGAGATTGAGCGGATGCTCAAGCTCAAAAAGGAGGAGCGAGAGCGTTTTCTGGACGCCATCCAGGAAAAGATACGGGAACGACTGAACAAAGAGGGCATGAAGTTCTTTTTGCAAAGCCGGGTAAAGAGCATCTACGGCATCTACCGCAAGGTGTATATGCAGGGCAGAAACTTCGACGAAATCTACGACGTATATGCTGTCCGTGTCATCGTGGACACCAGCTATGAGTGTTACTCGGTGCTGGGCATCATGCACGACGAGTTTACCCCGATTCCAAAGCGATTTAAGGATTACATCTCCACCCCGAAGGCGAATATGTACCAGTCGCTGCACACCACCGTGCTGGATAAAGAGGGCGGTATCCCGTTTGAAATCCAAATCAGGACCTGGGAGATGCACTATACAGCTGAGTACGGTATCGCAGCCCACTGGAAGTACAAGGCAGGCATCGAGAAGAAGGACAAGCTGGAGGAGCGTCTGGCATGGGTCAGACAGCTGCTGGAGGTGCAGCAGGATTCCGGCGATGCGCAGGACATCGTGCGCTCCATCAAGTCGGACATCGCACCGGAGGAATGCTTTGTCTTTACGCCAAAGGGGGATGTCATCAATCTGCCGACCGGATCGACCGTCATCGACTTTGCCTATGCCATCCACTCGGAGGTCGGCAACCGCATGACCGGAGCCAAGGTGGACGGCAGGATCGTGCCGCTCGACTTTAAGCTGGAAACCGGCATGATTGTGGAGATCATCACCTCCAAAGGACCCGGCAACGGACCCAGCCGCGACTGGCTCAAGATTGTCAAGACCAGCGAGGCAAGGACCAAAATCCGCGCGTGGTTTAAAAAAGAGCGCCGAGAAGAAAATATCATCACCGGCAAGGAGGAGCTGGAGCGCGAATTTAAGCGCAACCTGATCAACGTGCCGGAAAACGAGCTGGAGGATTTTGTCTTAAATCTGGCAAAACGCCAGCATATCAACACACTGGAAGATTTTTACGCAGCCATCGGCTACGGAGGGGTGCTGCTGTCCCGTTTGATGCCAAGGGTCAAGGAGGAATTCCAAAAGACCTACCGCAGCGCAGCAGAGGAAGAAAAGAAGGCGGCGCTGTTGCCGCAGCAAACCGCTGCCGCCGGCAAAAAGCCGGGCAAGCCGACCAGCGGTGTCATCGTGGAAGGACTGGACAGCTGTCTGGTCAAATTTGCAAAATGCTGCAACCCGCTGCCGGGCGACCCGATTGTAGGATTTATCACCCGCGGGTACGGCGTGTCCATCCACAAGCAGGACTGTGTGAACGTGCTGAACTCCCCTGCGGAGAATGAAGGCAGATGGGTGCGCGCCGAATGGGCATCCAATGTCACCTCGGAAAAGTTTAAATCTACCATCGACATCACCTCCCAGCCGAGAGATACCCTGCTGGCGGATGTGACCATCCTGCTGAGCAATATGCACATCCCGATGCACGCACTGGTGGCAAAGGAGAGCAAGGACCATTCGGTCATCCTCATCCAGGTCACAGTGGAGGTCAACGGTGTAGACCAGCTGAGCTACCTGCTCAACAGTCTGCGTGCCATCAAGGGTGTGGAGGATGTCAGAAGAACCATTCAGTAAACTAAAACAACGGAGAAAAGACTATGAGAGCATTGATTCAAAGAGTAAGCCACGCAAGCGTTACCGTCGAGGGCGAGTGCGTGGGAAAAATTGAAAAAGGACTGCTGGTGCTGCTGGGCGTCGGTCCGCAGGACACTGAAAAACAGGCAGATTTTCTGGCAGAAAAATGTGCTAACCTGCGCATCTTTGTGGACGAAAACGACAAGATGAATCTCTCGCTGCTGGACATCGGCGGAGAGATGCTGGTCGTTTCCCAGTTTACCCTCTACGCCGACTGCCGCAAGGGCAGACGCCCTTCCTTTGTGAATGCGGCAGCTCCCGCAGAGGCGGACAGACTGTATGAATACTTCCAGCAGAGCGTGAAAAATGCGGGCGTTGCCAAGGTCGAGCACGGCAAATTCGGTGCTTCGATGCAGGTAGAGCTGCTCAACAACGGACCGGTGACCATCATGCTGGACACCGACGAAATCATGCCGAAAAAATAGGCGGCACCCATAAAAGATAAAGGGGAATAAACGATGAATCTGGAAATCATCCACGTGGGTCTGTTGGGGACCAACTGTTATATCACCTGGGATGAAGAGAAAAATTGTGTCGTGGTCGATTGCGGCGGCGACGCGCAGAAGGTAGCGCAGTTTATACAGGAAAAAGGGCTGACCCCCACCCATCTGCTGCTGACCCACGGTCACGGCGACCACATGGGCGGAGCGGCAGACTTAAAGGACCTTTACCCACAGATGAAAATTGTGCTGGACAGCAAGGATTTGGAGATGATTGGCGACGGGCAGAAGAGTATGTCCGACGCCGTAGCGCCGTATGCGCGCAGCTTTACACCGGATGTTCTGGTGGGCGACGGCGATCAGCTGACCTGCGGTACGATGGAGTTTACCGTTTTGGAAACGCCGGGTCATACACCGGGCAGCGTGACCTATCTGAAAAATAACGAGCTGTACTGCGGGGACACCCTCTTTCAGGGCAGCATGGGCAGGACCGACCTGTACGGAGGCAACGACGAGCAGATGACCGCTTCGCTGGCGCGTCTGGGCAGTTTGCAAGGCTACTACAAGGTTTTTCCGGGACATGGCAGCGCAACCAATCTGGAGGACGAAAAGTTGGCAAACCCCTTCCTCAAGCAGGCAATCGCCCGCCGTTCCTGATAAGACAATGAGCAAAAGGAGCAAAAACAGCATATGAATATAAAGAATATCGGACACAGCATGAAATATGAAGCAGAGTGTATCGCAATGCTGTTTTTCCCGGATGAAAAGATTGTGACCACCGAATACCCTGCGGACGAGGAGGAGCACGAGGAGCTGCTGGTGCAGCAGGAACAGAAGGCTCCTGCCGAGGATTGCATCGAAACCAGACTGCAAAACGGTCTGATGAAGGTGACCTTGTCGTTGGACGGCAAGCAGACCAGCCTGTGCCGCACCATCCTTTCCGAGCCGCACTCGCCGTATGAAAAGGCGGAGTTTGTGATGAGCGATATGATCTACACCCTGCTCTCACAGGCGACCGGCATCCATCCGGCGTGGGGAATGGTGACCGGCGTTCGTCCGGTCAAGCTGTTCCACCGCAGACTGGACGAGGGCAAAACACCACAGATGGTGGCACGGGAATTTGAACAGCATTTTTATGTGACACAGGAAAAGATTGAGCTGGCGCTGGAAACGGCACGCCACGAGGCGCCCATCTTGCGAGAGGTAACCGACGACACCTTTAGCCTGTATATCTCCATTCCATTTTGCCCTTCGCGGTGCAGCTACTGCTCCTTTGTTTCCCACGACATCACCAGCAAACGCGCTAAGGACATCCTGCCGGTGTATGTCGACCGGCTGTGTGAGGAGCTCGAGCAGATTTCCCAAAAGGTAAAGGGGACCGGACTGCGCCTGACCACCGTTTATTTTGGCGGCGGCACACCGACCATCCTCTCGCCCGAGCAGCTTGACCAAATCTGCTGCGCAGTGGAACAGCACTTCGACCTTTCCCAGCTGAAGGAATACACGGTGGAGGCAGGACGACCGGACACCATCGACGAGGAGAAGCTGCGGGTGCTGCACCGGCACAACATCTCCCGTATCAGCATCAATCCGCAGACGCTCGACGACGAGGTGCTGCAAAAAATCGGACGCCGGCATACCGCCCAACAGGTCATCGACTGCTTTGAGATGGCACGCCAGATGGGATTTGACAACATCAACATGGACCTGATTGCAGGCTTACCCGGCGACAGCGTCGAAGGATTTTGCAAAACGGTGGATAAGGTCATCGCCTTGCAGCCGGAGAATGTGACGGTGCATACCCTATCCATCAAGCGCAGCGCCAGCTACGGCGAAAACTGGGAGGAACGCAGAAAGGCGCTGGAACAGGCGCAGCAGGTGGGACAGATGGTATCCTACGCGCAAAAGCAGCTGATGCAAAGCGGCTGGATGCCCTATTACCTGTATAAACAGCGCAACACCCTGGGCAACCTGGAGAATACCGGCTACTGCAAACCGGGCTGCGAGGGACGGTACAACATCTACATCATGGACGAAACCCAGACGATTCTGGCGGCAGGAGCGGGAGCGGTCACCAAGCTGTGCAGCAACCGCGAAGGCAAGCTGGAGAGAATCTTTAATTACAAGTACCCGTTTGAATATGTCGAACAGTTCGACGAGGTATTAAAACGTAAGGACAGGGTGGTGGATTTCTTTGAGGAAAATAGACCCCTTCCACTACGGAAGGATTGAGAAGGACGAGGTCAATCAGCAGGCGTTTGAAAATTATTTTCAGCTGATTGACGAAGCCGAGCAGTTTTACAACGACCAGATTCGCAGGGTGGTCAAAAGTATGTCTACCGGCAAGGACAAGACCGACGTCATCTGTCTGTCCGGTCCCTCCGCTTCGGGAAAAACAACGACCGCGCATACCCTAGCAAGACATTTTATCAGCAGCGGCAGAAGGGCAATGGTCATCTCCTTGGACGACTTTTATCTGGATACCGACAAGACGCCGCTCAACCGCAAGGGCAAACCGGACTTTGAAACCATCTATTCGCTGGACATCGAGCGCATCAACCTGTGCATCGACGAGCTGGTCAACAAAGGGCGAACCCTGATGCCCATTTTTGATTTTCACACCAGAAAACGGGTGGAGGGTCAGGAAAAGGAAATTGCCATCAGCGGCGATGACGTGGTCATCATCGAAGGACTGCACGGGTTAAATCCGCTGCTGACCCAGCGGGTGGGAGAAGACAAGGTGACCCGCATCTTTGCTAGCGTGCGTTCCCGTTTTACCGACCACGACCGGGTGCTGCTGACACCGCAGGATGTTCGCCTGATGCGCAGGATGGTGCGCGACCGCAGCACCCGCAACACAACGCCGGAGCAGACGATGGCGATGTGGGATGAGGTCTGCGAGGGCGAATCGGAGTATATCAACCCCTACCGCGACAGCGCAGATTTTAAGCTGGACACGACGCTCGACTACGAGCCGAATATTTTTCACAGCTATCTTCTGCCGTTCCTGGAGAACCGTTCCGGCATCGCTCCCGAACACTACCGCAAGCTGGATGAACTGTACCAGCGTCTGGATGAGTTTTTTGACATCAACAACACCCAGGCGATTCCGGCGGACAGTGTCGTTCGGGAATTTATCGGTCCGCGTCGGGAAAGCGAGCAGACAGAATAAAAAGAGGATATGATTCGCGTTAGAAAGGAGCAGTGAAGGATGAGTTTGAATTCTTTATTGGACAAAGCAATCTCGGTTGCCAATGTAGCAGGCAAAAAGACAGAGGAAATGGTGGAAGCTTCCAAACTCAAATTGCAGGAGGTTTCGGTCAACGCTGATTTGCAGGATTGCTATGAGAAGATTGGTTCTCTGGTATACCGAAGCAAAAAGAGCGGCGAGGACAACGAACAGGCAATCGACCAGCTGGTCGAGCAGGCGGATGTTCTGTTAGAGCAGCTTGCCCAGCTGCAATCCAAGCGTGAGGAAATTAAAAAGATGAAGAAGTGCCCGAACTGCGGCGCTGCGTGCAGTGTGGACTCCCATTTCTGCTCCAGATGCGGCATGGTGCTGCACGAGCAGACCGACCTGGCTCCGACCCAGCCACAGGAGGAGCAGCCACAGCAGGCGGAACAGGCAGAGCAGCCGGTCAATCAGGAGGAAAAGCTTCTGATTGAAGAAAAGCTGTAAGAATCGAAAGGATGCATCCGAGGACCGGCGGACAGCCGGTCCTTTTGCTGTCGTAGCGGATGGACAGCGCATGACTGAAATGCGCAGGGCATATACTCAAAAGGAAAGGAACAGCGCCTTTTCAGAAAAGATTTACAGAAAAGAAATTGAAATCCGGCGGCAGAATGTGGTAGATTATGGAAAACAAGTCGGTGCATTTTGAGGAGAGTGGGTGGACAGTTGAAAAAGACCAGTGAAAAGCAGGGCTTTGTGCAGGGAGCGATGATCCTGATGATCGGTACGATGACCGTCAAGGTGGTCAGTATGTTGTTTAAAATACCGATCAGCAACCTGTTGGGGGGAACAGGCTACTCTTATTTTACCAACGCCTACGAGATTTTTAACCTCATCTCCACCATTGCGACGGCAGGTTTTCCGGTTGCCATCTCCAAGCTGGTATCGGAAAACGGGGTATTGGGAAATTATCGGGACAACCATAAGATTTTTCGCATCTCCCGCACCTTCTTCTTAATCACCGGTCTTTTGTGCATGACAGTGATGATTCTGGGAGCAGGGAGCTTTGCGGCGATGATTCCAAACCCGGGAGCCAAGCTGTCCATCATCTGTCTTGCGCCCGCGGTGCTGACCTGCTGCCTGATGTCCGCCTACCGCGGCTATTATCAGGGGATGCAGAATATGTACCCGACCTCTATTTCTCAGATTATCGAAGCGGTTACCAAGATGATTTTTGGTCTGGGACTCAGCGGCGGTGTGATGTATCTGACCCAAAGGGAATACAGCCTGCACGCCACCGTGCTGGGACGCAGCTATCCTTCGCCGGAGCAGGCGCAGGCGGTCATCGCCCAGCTGGCAAGCGGTGCAGCGGTGCTGGGTGTCAGCCTGTCCACAGCGGCGGGCTTAGTGTACCTGATGCTGAGATGGCGCAAAAAAGGCGACGGAGTCAGCCAGCAGCAGTTGATGCACGCGCCCAAGCCGCAGGACAGCAGCATCTTACTAAAAAGAATCCTGGTGATTGCTATACCGGTCTGCCTGGGTTCGCTGGCGGTCAACCTGTCGGGCATCATCGACCTGCTGACGGTGACCGGACGGCTTTCCCATGTAATGGACACTGCACCGCAGCAGCTGCTGGCTTGCTATGGGCAGAATATCCCGCAGGCGGAGCTGGTCAACGGAACGGTACACAACTACCTGTACGGCGCTTACAGCGGCAAAGCGGTGGTGATTGCCAATCTGGTGCCTGCATTGACCACCGGGATGGCGGTCAGTGCGCTGCCGGCAGTAGCGGAGAGTTTTGCAAGAGGCAACCGCCTGCGTACCCAAAAGAGCATCCAGATGGTGCTGCGCATCACAGCGCTGTTTTGTGTACCGGCAGGATTGGGCATCAGCGCCCTGTCGCAGGAGGTGTGCAGCCTGTTCTTTGGCATGAACAACGAGGTGATGATCGGCGCGCCGCTGCTGCGGGTGCTGGGTCTTGCCTCCATCTTCATCGCCCTGACCGGCACCACCAACAGCCTGCTGCAGGCGGTGGGCAGGGTCAGCCTGCCGGTCAAGCTCATCCTTATCGGCAGTGCCATCAAGCTGGCGATGAACTACCTGCTGGTGGGCATCCCGCAGCTGAACATTCAGGCAGCACCTTGGTCCACCCTGGTCTGCTATGTTGTTATCACATTGCTCAGTTTGATTGCTTTGCGCAGCACAGTGGGTCCGCTTGGTGCTTTTGGTGTGTTTGGCAAGCCGCTGCTGGCAGGATTGCTGTGTGCCGCTTTTGCACGTCTGACCCAGAATATGCTTATGCAGGTGACTGCCTCCCGTTTTGCGGTGCTGCTGTCGGCTGCTGTGGGCGCAGCGGTGTATCTGGTGGGACTTTTGCTGCTGCGGGCTTTAAAAAAAGAGGACATAATGATGCTTCCCAAGGGTGAAAAAATGGCAAAAATACTTGAAAAGTACTCACTTTTAGGGTAATATATATAGAGCTGCAAAAAAGGACTGGACAAAACAAAGCGGACCAAAGCATAGGAGTGTGGTAACGTGAGCGTGTCTTATGAAAAAAAGGAAAAGTACAGCATCGACGACCTGCTGCGGATTATGGAGATCCTGCGCGGTGAGGAGGGCTGTCCATGGGACCGAGAGCAGACCCACCCGTCGATGCGTCGGGATATGATCGAGGAAGCATACGAGGTGTGCGAGGCGATCGACCTGAACGACACCGATCTGCTCAAGGAGGAGCTGGGAGATGTGCTGCTTCAGGTGGTACACCATGCCCGCATCGAGCAGGAGCAGGGCAGCTTTGATTTTCGGGATGTCTGCGACGGCATCTGCCGCAAGCTGATCCAGCGTCATCCGCACGTGTTTGCCAATGTGCAGGTGGATGACACCGAACAGGTGCTGAACAACTGGGAGCAGATCAAGCAGCAGTCCAAAGGGCAGACCACAGGCGCGCAGACACTGTTGAGCGTGCCAAAGACTTTTCCTGCGCTGATGCGCGCACAGAAGGTGCAGAAACGCGCAGCCAAGACCGGCTTTGAGTACCCGGACCTGTTTTGGGCAATGGACGACCTGGAAAGCGAACTGGACGAATTGCAGGCAGCCATCGACGAGGAAGACCCGCAGCAGTGCTTTGAGGAGCTGGGGGATGTGCTGTTTTCCGCAGTGAATATCGCGCGCTTTTTGAAGGTGGATGCCGAGGACAGCCTGAACGCTTCGACAGAAAAGTTCATCAATCGTTTCTGTAAAGTGGAGCAGCTGGCACAGCAGCAGGGAATCGACCTGGAGCAAACTTCTGTCGAACAGATGGAACAGTTGTGGAAACAGGCGAAAAATCAGTAAGAAAAGGCGCTTTTGCCCGTAGCTTTTGGGAGAATGGGCAAGGGAGTTTTAAGGCTCTTCCGCCGCAGGCGGGGGAATGGACCAATCAAGTGAAAAAATGGAGGATAACAAATATGACGAAAGCAGAATTGATCAACGTGGTTGCACAGAAAACAGAACTTTCTAAAAAGGACAGTGAAAAGGCTGTTGTTGCGGTGATCGACGCGATTTCTGAAGCACTGGCAGCAGGAGAAAAGGTTGCGCTGGTTGGCTTTGGTACCTTTGAGGTAAAGGAACGCGCTGCAAGAGAGGGCATCAATCCAAGAACCAAAGAGAAGATTGAAATTCCATCTTCCAAGCTGCCTTCCTTCAAAGCAGGCAAAGCTCTCAAAGAAATCGTTTCCAAGTAATTTGGAATCCACCAAGAACACATTCAACAGCTCCGGTGCTTCCGGGGCTGTTGTTGTATCAGCAGAAGTTAGAACAGGAGGAATAACCATGAGATTGGACAAATATTTAAAAATCACCCGATTGATCAAACGCCGCACCGTTGCCAACGAAGCGTGCGACGGCGGTAGAATTTTAGTCAATGGCAAGGTGGCTCGCGCCTCCTATGCGGTCAAGGAAGGGGACACGATTGAGATTCAGATGGGCAATCGTCCGTTAAAGGTGCAGGTGCTGTCGGTCAGCGAATATGCCACCAAGGAAAGCGCACCGGAGATGTACCGAGTGGAGGAATAACCGCTGCCGGTTGTACCCAAAACCTGCAAACCTTCCGAAACAGCGGGTGCAAAATCAATTTTTTTTAGAAGATGTAACAATCCTGCACGACGCTTGTTGACAACAATCGCCAAAAGCGTTATGATAGCCCTTGTCAAAAGAACAGACGCTGGATGGAAAAACTTCCACCACATTATTTTGTCAATAAAACTGAACAGCCTTATCAAGAGTGACAGAGGGGACAGGCCCTGTGAAGTCCGGCAACCTGCAAAGCGGCAGCTTTGTAAGGTGCCAAATCCTGCGGGTTAAGCCGAGAGATGAGGAAGCAAAGACTCGATCTCACGGTCGGGTCTTTTTTGTACCCCTTTTGGGGGGACAGCAAAAGAACGATCTCGAACCAGCTGCACGCTGTTTGGTTTATGAAAAATCATAGTAACCAAAAGAAAAGAAAGGAACGAACGACTATGGCAAAATACTTATTTACATCCGAATCGGTTACCGAAGGACATCCCGATAAAATCTGTGACCAGATTTCCGACGCAGTGCTCGACTCGATTCTGGAGCAGGACCCAAACGGACGTGTAGCCTGTGAAACCACCATTACCACCGGCATGGTCATGGTAATGGGAGAAATCAGCACCTCCTGCTATGTGGACATCCCGAAGATTGCCCGTCAGGTCATCCGTGACATCGGCTATGACCGCGCAAAATTTGGCTTTGACTGCGATACCTGCGGCATCATCACCTCCATCGACGAGCAGTCCTGCGACATCGCGCTGGGCGTAGACAAAGGTCTGGAGGCAAAAAATGCCAACAGCACCGAGGAGGACAACGGCGCCGGCGACCAGGGCATGATGTTCGGTTTTGCCTGCGACGATACTCCAGAGCTGATGCCGATGCCGATCTCGCTGGCACACAAGCTGGCAAAACAGCTGACCAAGGTGCGCAAGGATGGCACCCTCCATTATCTGCGTCCGGACGGCAAGACACAGGTCACCATCGAATATGAAAACGAGGTGCCGGTAGCAGTCGAAACCATCGTCATCTCCAACCAGCATTCCCCAGAGGTGGAGATGGAGCAGCTGCGTGCAGACATCAAAAAGTATGTCATCGACCCGATTGTGCCACAGGAGCTGATGACCGAGCAGACCAAAATCTTCATCAATCCGACCGGACGCTTTGTTATCGGCGGACCACAGGGCGACAGCGGCTTGACCGGCAGAAAAATCATCGTAGATACCTACGGCGGCATGGGTCGTCACGGCGGCGGTGCTTTCTCCGGCAAAGACCCGACCAAGGTGGACCGTTCGGCAGCCTATGCAGCAAGATATGTTGCAAAGAACATCGTGGCAGCCAAGCTGGCAAAGAAATGTGAAGTTCAGCTGGCTTATGCCATCGGCGTTGCAAAGCCGGTATCCATCAACGTCAACACCTTCGGCACCGGCGCTGTTGCAGATGAGCAGCTGGAAAAGGCAGTTGAAAAGGTATTCGACCTGCGCCCGACCGCAATCATCAACTCGCTGGGTCTGCGCCGTCCGATCTACCGTCAGCTGGCAGCATACGGACACATGGGCAGAGAGGACCTGGGCGTCAGCTGGGAAAAGACCGACAAGGTGGACGCTCTGCTGGCAGCTGTCAAATAAAATAGATAAACGCAAAAAGGACATGGGTTTCCATGTCCTTTTTTTGTGCCTGTAAACCTTGAGGGAAAGAATCTGCTTACAAAATGCTTTTATATTTTAAATATAGCGGAGAAAACAGAAGAATTTAGGAAAATAATCTAAAAATTTAAAGTTTATGCTTTACATTTCTGGCAACAAAGGATATAATGAAAGAAAAAATACCGGGAGGTTCAGTCGTGGAAATTTTAAATAAAACCATTGAACAAGTCAGAAAACAGTATGGAGTGGCTGGCGGTATCCTGATTGCCATTAAAGACGGCAAGGTGCTGCTCAAGGAGTGCTTTGGTCAGGCGGATGCGGAAAAAGGCAAACCGGTGGACAGCAAGACCCTGTTCCAGATCGCATCCTGCTCGAAAGCATTTACGACCATGGTTGCCGGTCAGCTGTGCGACGAAGGCAAGATGACCTGGGATACTCCGGTCAAACAGCTGATGCCGGACTTCAAAATGGTGGACAAATATGCCGAGGAACACGTCACCCCTCGTGATATGGCTTGCCACCGCACCGGTCTGTGCCGCCATGACGTCATGCGCACCTTTGTCCGCGAGGACAGAGCAGACCTGGTTCGCCGCATCGCTTACTTCCCACCGGCATACGGCTTCAGAGAGAAGTACAGCTACCAGAACCAGATGTATGTAGCACTGGGTTACCTGTGTGAACGTCTGACCGGAAAGACTTGGGAGCAGCTGCTGAAAGAAAAGATTGGCGACCCGCTGGGAATGGATATGTACTTCCGCGGCATCGACACCATCGAGGACAAGAACGCAGCCATGCCGTATGCGCAGAAGGACGGCAAAATTTTCCGCGTGGACGAGGTAGTCGGAAAGGCAAGCAACCCATGCGGCGGTCTGTACACCAACCTGGACAGCTTGGAGCGCTGGATTCGGATGCTGCTGGGCGAAGGTGAGCTGGAAGGCAAACGCATCATCAGCAAGGAAGGCTTTGCCGAGCTGATTAAACCAAACGTTGTCATCCCGGGCAAACCGTCCCATCCAAAGGAAATGCAGCAGTCCTACGCAATGGCGTGGATCAACTCCATCTATAAAGGCAAGCTGCTCATCTCCCACTCCGGTTCCACCAACGGCTTCAACTCGATGGTCGGCTTCTTCCCGGAGGAGAATGCAGCCTTCGCACTGTCGGTCAATACCGTGGATACCCCGGCATACAGCTGCCTGAAATACCTGCTGTGTGACCTGCTGCTCAACGACGTAGAGGAGGATTACTCCTTCCTGATTGACATTTATAACCGCCGCGTCAACCTCGGACCGGATTACACCGAGGAAGAGCAGAAAGACCTGCCGCTGAGCGAAGAGCAGGCGAAGAAATATCTGGGTACCTACTACAATCCGGGCTACGGCGTGATGGAATTTGTCTATGAGGACGGTCATCTGCGCCAGCACTACGGCTTGATGGACCAGCCGTTCAACTACATCGGCGATGATAAGTTTGTAGGCTTCGAGGTGCTGGATACCCGCACCTACCGAGCAAACTTTACCGAGGACGGCAACCTCTGGATGCGCCTGTCCACCGATGCAGTCTGCCCAATCTTCTTTGAGCGGGTGCGCTAATCGAGCGGCGGAGTATCACGGAATCAGAACAAAACAATCGGGAGGACATCCATCGGATGTCCTCCCGATTTGCCGTTGCAGGATATTTTCCACACATTCCCCTTGAACAGGTGGAAAAAGGTCATCCTATTCTCCGGCGACCAGCGGGACGCTGCACAGCAGCTGGTTGTCCAGAGTGTATTCCAGCAAGCCGCAGACCTGATTGGAAGCGGTGGGGGGATAGAGGAACGGCTGGGCAATCAATCGGCTTTGCAGGCGGGCAGATTCGCCCTGCCGCAGCGGGACACAGGGCTGCCAGGCGGGCAGCAGCGGAATGGGAGTTTCGATGCCGTTGGACTGGATTTCGCTGCCCACCAAAGTGGTGTGGACAGGCGGCAGCACCAGCGGCTGCATCGAGTAGCGGCTAAAGCAGCGGTCGTACAGAGAAGCGTGCAGGTTCCAGTCGTCCTGCGCATTCAGGGTGACACAGATGAGGGTCATCCCATCCCGTTCGGCAGCGGACACCAGACACCGTCCGGCATCGTCGGTGAAGCCGGTCTTGACTCCGATGCAGTCGGGGTAGAGGGTCAGCAGTCGGTTGTAGTTTTTCAGCCAACGCTCATAGGGCGGCGCACCAAACCGGACCTGCATCGAAGACTGGGAGCAGATGTGGGCAAAATCCTCGTTTTGTAAAGCAACGCGGGTCAATTTGGCAAGGTCGAAGGCGGTGGAGTAATGCTCGGGCGCATCCAGTCCGCAGGCGGTGACATAGTGAGTATCGGCAAGACCCAGCTGTTGTGCGCGCCGGTTCATCGCCTCCACAAAGCCCTCGATGCTGCCGTACAACCGTACACCGGCGGCATTGGCAGCATCGTTGCCGGAGGGCAGCAGCATCCCGCACGCCAGCGCGTACAGCGAAACCATATCGCCCTCCATCAGTCCCATCGAGGAGCCTTCCACCTGGATGGCATCGGGATCGACCAGAAAATAATCGTGCAGATTAGGCTGCTCGAGCACCATCATCGCGCCGATGATTTTGGTGGTGCTTGCCATCGGCAGCCGTTGGTGGATGTTCTGCCCGCACAGCACCCGACCGGTGGTTGCCTCCATCACCAGATAGGCTTTTGCGGCGGCATCGGGCTGTTCATAAACGGAAAAATCCTCCAGCGATACCGGTGACGGGCAGAGCGAGGTGCGGGTTTCCTTGGCAAAAATCCTCCAGTCCGCTGCACAGCCAAAAAGCAGCAGGGCACAGAGAAAAGAAAAAGACAGGCGTTTGAAAACGTTCAAGGCAGCCAACTCCTTTTTGTTCAGAAATCAGGGGTGGAACAGTACAGGATATGCCGAGGTTGGAGAGAAAATTCAAAATGTACAATTTGTAATCTAGTTTCATAACAATACAAATTGTACATTTTTTTTATTGAAAAAGTGCGAAGTGTGGTATATACTGTACAAGCAAAAACTTTTGAGGAGGAAAAATGAATGGAACAAACTCTACCCAAACTGAAAACCAATCTGGACACCAACCTGCCCAAGCTGGTTGCGGTCGTCTGTATGCTGCTCGACCACTTTGGTGGGACCTTTTTTGAGCAGGTCCCTGCCTTTCGCTGGGCGGGCAGGCTGGCGTTCCCGCTGTTCTGCTACTGTATGACGGTTGGGATGCTGTACACCCACGACATCAAGCGGTACCTGGGGAGATTGGGACTGTTTGCGCTGATTTCACAGCCGTTCTGGATTCTGGCTTTTAATGCGGAGGACTTTTGGGGAAACCTGCTCAATCTCAACATCTTTTTCACCCTCTTTATGAGCCTGCTGACCGTCTAGGGATTTAAGGAGAAGAAATACTGGCTGTTTGTGGCAGGGATCCTGGTGATGTCCTTCATCAACTTCGACTATTCCACCACCGGCATCATCCTGATGCTGATTTTCTATCTGTGCAGGAACAAACCGGCTCTGGGCGCTGCGTTGTATTTTCTGAGCTATCTGCCAGCCTTTTGGGGAGATGTGCAGGACCCGCTGGCGCTGGTTGTCGGCGGACACGCCATCAGCTTTGAGGCATTCTCTCTGCTGGCACTGCCGCTGATTTATTTAAAGACCAACAGCGGTCTGAAAATTTCTAAATGGGTGTTCTATCTGATTTATCCGGCACACCTGCTGCTGATTTATCTGCTCCAGCTGTGGATGGCATAAGACAAAATAAGGGAGGCGTCCTCTTTCATAAAGAGGACGCCTCCCTTATCGGTTTTGCAAAAGCTTTAGCAGAACAACGGCTGGAGCTGGCGCGCCGACAGTGCAGACTGCACGGTATCGGTCAGGCGGCTAAAGTCAGCAACAATCGAGCAGGGCTTTTGCTCGGGTGCATCCTGCCGCATCGGGACAAAGTAGATGTTTTTGCTGTTGAGCAGCGAACCGATGTTTTTCCCTGCGTTGGCAAGGGCATCGTTGGTGGATACCGCCAGCACCACCGGACGTGCGTTTCGCAGGTGGGCTTTGACGGCAAGGGTGACGCTGGTGTCGGTGATGCCGTTTGCCAGCTTGCCCAGGGTGTTGCCGGTGCAGGGTGCGACCAGCAGTACATCCAGCAGCTTTTTCGGACCGATGGGTTCGGTCTGGGTCAGGGTGTGCCAAATCTCACGACCGCAGATTTCCTCGATGCGGCGGCGAAACTGCTGCGCACTGCCAAAGCGGGTATCGGTTTCATAGGCGTTTGGGGACAGGATGGGATACAGCTGCCAGCCGGTCTGCTGCGCCATCTGTTCCATCTGGTCGATGACCTGCGAGAAGGTGCAGAAGGAGCCGGTCATGGCAAATCCCACCCGTACAGGAGCGTGTTCGTTCATGTCGTTCACCTCGTTTTGGATTGTATGTCTGTTATCATCTGTATGACAGTGTCGCACAGGATGTTCCCTGCGGTGACAGGCGCTGTTTTGGCAGGCAGGGCAAGGGAGTGCAGGCAGCGAAGTCCCAGCGAGCGTGCAGCCAGGTGGTCGATGCCGCCTGCACCGGAGGCAAGGTCGATCAGCAGGCAGTCATGGGGAAGCAGCCGGAGCTGTTCCTTTCCCAGGATGGGCGCAGGGACGGTGTTGAAGATGAGCTGCTGCTGCGGCAACAGGGTGTCCATCTGCGCAAGAGGAAGGGCGGTCAGACCAAAGCTGCGCGCCAACGCCAGGTCCTTTGGGCTGCGGGCGCAGACGGTGAGCTGTGCGCCAAAGGCTGTCAGCAGCCGTGCAAGAGGTTTTGCACACCGACCAAAGCCGGTGAGAAGGCAGCGGCTTTCCCAAAGGGTGATGGGCAGCTGGCTCAGCGCAAGCTCGATGGCAGCTTCGGCGGTGGGGACGGCGTTGAGCAGCGCCATCTCCTCCTGTTGCAGATAGCTGTGCAGCAAAAGGGAGCGGCGTTTGGCAAGCTGATGCAGCTCGTCGGTCACCCTGCCGCAAAGCAGGACCGTACCGCGGCGGCATTGCGCAAGCAAGGGCAGCAGAGCAGGCTCGACCAGCACCGGAAGCAGCAGAAAATCGGTTTGTGCGAGCAACAGCGGGGCGCTTTCACCGGGAATCAGACGCTCGACCACATATCCGCGGCGGCACAGGGCATCGGCAGCCGCACGCTGGCGGTCATCGGTGCAGAGGACGGCAATGGATGCAAAAGGTTCGGGATTCATACAGGTCACCTCCATAGGATTGGGCAGGAACGGGCAAAGGAACAATCTATCCTATGAAAAATGCGGATTTTGGTGCAGGCTGAATGTTCATCTGTCGAGGAATGTGGTATAATAACAGAAAATACAGCACAGGGGGAAACGACTTTGGCAAAGAAAAAACCATTGAAAAAGGATAGAAAAGCGGGCAGAGGCAATCTGCCGGCACAAAAACAGCCGTTTTATTTACAGGCGCAGCAGCAGAGAAAACCAAAGCCGAAGAAGCAGCAGGAGGATTGGGACGAACCGGCAATCGAACCGGGAGAATATCCGGTCAGCTGCGACAGAATGGACGAACAGGGCAGCGGCGTGGTGTATCTGGAAGGAGAAAAGCTGCCGGTGGACGGACTGCTGCCCGGCGAGCAGGCGGTCGTCGAGGTGTTTGGAAAGCGCAATCTGCACGCAAGGCTGCTGCAAATCAAAAAGGCTTCGTCCAAACGGGTCAAGCCGCAGTGTCCTGCTTTTGCCAAGTGCGGCGGCTGCAAGATGCAGCACCTGCAATATGACAGCCAGCTGGAGTGGAAGCAAAAGACGGTGGAGCAGCTGATGAAACGCTACATCGACGAGGGAGCCAAGCTCTATCAAATCGTTGGGATGGTAGAGCCGTGGCGCTACCGCAACAAATGCCATATCAGCTTTGGCATGAACGGGCGCAGACAGATCATCTCGGGCATTTATGAGGAAAACAGCCATCGGGTGGTACCGGTGGAGAGCTGCCTGATTCAGGACAGCAAGGCGGACGAGATTGCGCGCTCGGTGCGAGCCATCATGAAGGAGTGCAAGCTGCTGCCTTATGATGAGGACAGTGAAACCGGATTGCTGCGGCATCTGCTGGTGCGCACCGGCTTTGCCAGTGGTCAGGTGATGGTGGTGCTGGTGACTGCTTCCCCGATTTTTCCGGCAAGGAGCCGCTTTGTGTCCCTGCTGCGGGAGCGTCACCCGGAAATCACCACCATTGTGATGAACTGCAACCCGAGAAAAACCAGCATGGTGCTGGGAGAGCAGGAGCGTATCCTGTACGGAAAAGGGTACATCGAGGACATCCTCTGCGAAAAACGCTTTGCCATCTCGCCGCGCTCCTTCTATCAGGTCAATCCGCAGCAGACCGAGGTGCTTTACCAGCGGGCAATCGGCATGGCACAGCTGAAAAAAGGACAGCGGGTGCTGGATGCCTACTGCGGAATCGGAACCATCGGCTTGATTGCAGCCGACAAGGTCGATGAGGTCATCGGTGTGGAGGTCAATGCACAGGCGGTCAAGGATGCCAACGCCAACGCAAAACGCAACGGGGTGGAAAACATCCGTTTTGTCTGCGCAGATGCAGGAGCCTTTATGACCAATCTGGCGGATGCGGGCGAAAAGATCGACGTAGTCTTTATGGACCCGCCGCGCAGCGGAAGCGACGAGGCATTTTTGCAGTCGGTTTGCCGTCTTTCCCCGGACCAGGTGGTCTATATTTCCTGCGACCCGCAGACCCAGAAGCGCGACCTGGCAGTGCTGCGCGCCGGCGGCTACCATGTAAGGGAAATCCAGCCGGTCGATATGTTCCCGCAGACTGCGCATATTGAGACGGTAGTATTGATGTCAAGAGTAAGCAAATAAAGGGCGAAAATGCCCAAAAATGAAGGGATTTCTACTATCCAGGTAACCAAATGCCGGACCAGTTTACCGATTGCATGGCATTACCGGAAACAAATCAAAAAGCAAAAAACGGTTGGGTTGAGGATACAAATTAGCTTTCATAGGGTTGGGAATACAGTTTAGCTGGTTTTTATATGAGGGTTGAAGATACAGATTAACTGTTACAAATAGAGAAAGAATAAGCACAAAGGAAGGGATACGAAATGGCTGGATGCACTTGTGAAAATTGGAGTCTGCAGGATTTATCAAGTGCTTTACAGAATATGCATAAAGATAATAAACGAATCGTAGTACCGATGTTCCAAAGGGGAAAACGTTGGAAAAAAGCACAGGAGCAGAAGTTTATCGATTCTTTGATTAAAGGCTACCCTGTTGGCACGATGCTGTTCTATGAAACATACGAAGATAATAAGCGCACATACATCCTGGTAGATGGATTGCAGCGTGGTAATAGCATCAAGAAATACATGACAAATCCGACAGAATTCTTTTATGATGACAGCATTTCGGATGAGTTTTGTTCCAGTGTATTAAATTTGGTTCATCAATCCAACGAGAAGGAACTGTATGCTAAAATACGTGGAATCTTGACTACTTTTATCAAGGCTCAGAAAACTTTCAAAAATCTTCAATATTTCTCTGTGGCAAAGCAGATTGCTGATGAGTTTTCGGCTGGATTTGAGCCGATTGAACAGCTTATCGAAGTAATCAAACTGTTTTTTGAGGAACGCCAGGATTTATACGATAGAATTGCCAGCACTATTATTCCGGTTATCGTATATACGGGAGACGAAAATAATCTACCTGAAATCTTTGATAGAATCAATTCGCAAGGTACTCCGCTCGATCAGTATGAGGTATATGCTGCCGCTTGGCCTGTTAAGCAGAAATTTGCCATAAAAAATGCAGAGATCGTAGAATATGTGGTACGCAAGTACGATACCTTTGAAGAGGATGATTTCAAGATTCATGGATACAACCGCGAGGAAATGCGTACTCAAAAGACAGTGAATGCTTTTGAGTATCTCTTTGGTTTGAGCAAGCACCTGGTAGAAAAATATGATATTCTCGCTTTCAATAGAAACCTTGCAGAAGATACTGTAAATCCATTGGCATTTGAACTGGTAAATGCTTGCCTTAATGATACGGATAGAATAAAAACCTTATATCAGAATCTGTATACTCTGGATGTAAATGCTTTTGAGGCGGCTCTATATAAGGCAATCGAGTTCGTTCGGGATTCCATCCTTGTTATTACAAAGTTCAAAGGTAATTCTCGAAACGCAAACAAAATATTCCATTCTAAGTACCAAATTCTTTCAATGATCTCCACTACCTTCAAGGAGATGTATGCAGGGGCGGATTATACCCATTTTTCAGATACTTGGCAGGAGCGCAAACAAAAGATTGCCAGGAACCTTGTCCAGTATTATGTGTATGACATCATCACGAATTATTGGTCTGAGGGTGGTACTGGAAAAATACACAGCGCAGCTAAACCTAATCGTTATATGATGGAAATTCCAAGCCGTGCATGGATGGTGGCACTGGATGGTTTCTTTGAACGGTCTATGCTTCGTGCCGAGAAGAAAAATATCGCTAATCCGAGAAGTGAAGAATATGTCATTCTAAACTGTATCTATCTGAAAACTTTCACGGCTATGGATCAGCTGTCTATTGATCGTTTTGATGTCGAACATATTGCACCGAAAGAGCAGATGAGGAAGTTGATAGAGGCTTGTAGTGGTGAGGGGCTTCCAATCAGTTGCATTGCCAACCTTTGTTACTTGCCGGAATATGTGAATCGAAGCAAAGGTGCAAAAAACTTCTACCAAGATAAAAAATATTTGCAGCACATTGATCTTGCAGAAGTTGAGGGTAAGTATAGTTTCACTGAAAGTGACGATCTTGAGTGGATGGATATGCCGTATGAAAAGCCGGAAGACTTCGCAGTTCTTCGAGAATACTACACCGATTACTGCACGAAGAGATTCGATAAGCTGAAACACCTTCTGTGCGATTCTTTAGGCATCAAATATGAGGAAATCGAACCGCAGGAAACGGAAGTAGTGCAAAAGGTAGTTGTTGCAAAGAAATCTGATGAAAAGCCGAGTAAACAAGTTCGTTTTGCAGATAAGTGTATTCTTCGCCTTGCCGAAGTATTGGACACAGACTTATTAAAAGTTGGCAGGAGTACATATAAATCAACAGACGGAAAGCGTGGATATGTTATTACTACCTCGAAAATGTATACTCAGGGAAGCAGAGAAAAGTACTGGTTTGCTTATCGTAGGAATCCGTTTGAAGAGCTTACAGATTGTGGTGAACAGTATGTGGTTTATGGATGCAAAGATGAAAAGACTATGGTAGTGCTGCCAGTGCCTGTTATTGAGGCTCAAATTGATCACCTAAATGTGTCCAAAGATGAGGATGGAAATATATCTCATTGGCATATGGTGTTCTTTAAGGCAATATCAGGAAAAATGACATGGATGTTATCTCGTCCAAAGATAGAAGAAATTGAAATAGATAAATATATCGTATAGTAGTCATAAAGTGGTCTTCAAAAACGAAGGCCACTTTTTTTATTTGGGGTACTGATTTCTGAAAGAGTGTTGTAAAACAAATTGTAAAAGTAATTATAATTCAGCCTAAAAGTCCAAGCTAAATTTATTTTGTAAATAGGATTGTAATTACAATCTATTGATGCTATAATTTAAGATGAGTTATTCCGCAAGGAGGTAAGACAATTGAGCGAGAAGAAAATGATCACTCCAATGGAGCATTTAAATATTGGTGAATTTAACCGTGGTCAGTCATCCAAACTGTTGAGAGAACTGGCTGAAAAAGATAATACTGCCTTCATCCTAAAGAACGGAAAACCCATGGCAGTTGTTATGTCTTACGAAAGATATCAGCGATTGCTACAAGAAGGTATTGATATTAACAACTATTAAAGGATGGACGCATTATGGTAAGAAGAAATACTATCGGCAACACTGCTGAAGAAATAAATCTGGATTTTCTTCATGAGCAGTTATTGCTTGCAATGAAAAAAATAAAAATATCAGATGGGTCTATTGATAAAGATACTGTCTTGAGAGAAATAACAGCGTATTATGAGAGAAAATTTAGTTCGCTGACTAATGATGCCTTTTCATACGATTTTATAGATTTGTTCTGCGGAGCGGGTGGTTTGTCTATTGGATTGGAGCAGGTTGGTTTTAAGCCAATTATCGCGATCGATAAAGATGAAGCGGCATTGCGAACATATAGATTCAACAGACCGTGGATGACAGAACAGAGTTTGATTCATGAGGACATTCGGGATCTGGTAGATTCTGATATCTTCCCTCATGTTCCGGTCATTGTTGGAGGACCGCCTTGTCAAGGATTCAGCGTTGTCAACAAACACAAGAAGGAAAACGATGAACGTAACGAATTATACAAGTTCTATGTTCATGCTGTTAGCCAGTCAAAACCGAAGATTTTCTTGATGGAGAATGTTGAAGGAATCCTCAAACTATACGATACCATCAAGAGTGATTTCGCCAATGTTGGGTATATAACTTGCCAGCCTTTGGTTCTTAGTCCTAAAGATTTCGGTTTCCCGCAGAGTAGAAAACGTGCGTTTATTCTTGGTATCATGGATGAATATAGTGATATTGCAGATGAACTTTATTCAATATTCAAGGAAACAGTTTTTGGTTTTGCTTGTGGTGTAAAATACACATTAGGTGATGCAATTGGAGATTTGCCAGGATTAGCTGCAAAAACATTAAAGAATTCAACCTATGTTGAATCCGCTGCGTGGGGTTACACATTTGCAGGATTTCATGCCACAGAGTCAGAATATGGTCATCTGGTAAACATGGATTTGCCTAATACTGTTCCGCTCCTTAATCACCGTAGCAAATATAATAATGAGCGTGATATTCAGATTTATGAGACTCTTAGACCGGGAGAAAAGTCTGACGCTGAGAGCATCCAAGAGATAAATCCGTATAAAAGTCGTGCAGACATTTTCCGGGATAAATTTGATAAACTTGTAGCTGATGAACCATGCAAGGCTATTACAGCACATATGTACTATGACTGTAATATGTATATCCATCCAACACAAGCCAGAGGGTTAACACCGCGTGAGGCGGCAAGAGTGCAGGGCTTCCCTGATGATTATCTTTTCTTGGGATCTCCAAATGAGTGGTATCGTCAAATAGGCAATGCTGTAAGTCCTCTGATGGCACGTGTTCTTGGAAATGGTTTGAAAAAGGTTTTAGAGAGGATTGAGCAGCCATGAAAGAGATAATACGTTATTTTGACTGCTTTGCTGGCATAGGTGGGTTTCATTGCGGTGCCCAGGAAATCAAAAGCGATAGATACGAGTTTTCTCATGTTGCCTTTTGTGAAATTGAGAAGAATGCACAAAAGGTATATGAAGCCACTTGTGTTAATGGAAGCGTCCAAAAGATTGATGATGTTCAAAAGATACAGACTCGCAAGAATCCGGACGGAATTCGTGTGGCAGAGTTTGATATGTTGTTTGCTGGTTTCCCTTGCCAATCATTTTCTAATGTAGGGTACAGAAAGGGGTTTGATGATCCCCGTGGGCAACTGTTTTTCTACATTTTAGATATGTTGGATTTTTACCGTCCCAAATATTTCGTTCTCGAAAATGTCCAGAAAATTCACACAATCAAAGGTGGAGACTTGCTGGCAGAGATGAAAAAAGCCTTACAAGAAATTGGCGGCGGTTATCAGCTTCATACTTGGGATCTATTGGCTTCCGATTACGGTCTTCCGCAAAAAAGAAATCGTATCTTCTTTTGTGGAATAAGAAAAGATATTGCACAACTCAAAGATATCCCCGTACCTCCGGTTATTGATCTTTCTACAGCAAAGTACCCAACAACGTGGCACTTGCTGGAAAAAGGTCCTGTTGATCCAAAGCACTATATCCCCGCAGGTTCAAGAAAGACGATTCTTGCTAAACCGCACAACTGGCAAGGAGATGTAAATATTGATAACCCGATTGCAAGGCCGTTGACTGCAACGATGGCAAAATGGCATCGTGCAAACCAGGATAATTACTTCAGCGAGTCGTATATTAAAGGAAATACTCCTTACGAGCGCCCAGCTGTAAATATGGAGACCGAGCCGATTCGTAGAATAACCCCTTTAGAGGGCTACCGAATTCAAGGTTTTCCTGATTATTACGCAAAGACGGCAAAGGAATTAGGAATATCTTATTCCGCTCAGTATAAGCTGATTGGAAATGCACTACCCGTTGCACTGGCAAAAGCGGTTATAAAGCATTTCCTGGATTCGTATCTGGTTTCAGATACAGAAATGGAGGAAAATTGAAATGGCAATAGATGATTTCGATAAATATTTGGGGAATTTAAAAACGTATCTCCCTGATGTTGAAGATGCCTCATTTTCCTGGGCTGATGTAATTGGATTGCTGGTAATTAAACTCCGCAATACCGATAGCTTAAATAAGGCGCGTACTGCAAGCCATGCAACTCAGATTCAGCTTACCAGTGAAAGTGGAGCGTCTGAGGGAAAAAGAAAGACCGAGGACTTTTTTCCTACGCTCACATTAAATTCTTCATTTAAGAGTTGGAGAATTGCTATTCCGACAAGAATTCATAGGGATAATATTCTTCAGTTGGATAGCAATGACAAAGGTATCACTGAAAAATGGATAGATGATTCCATCCAAATTCGACGTAGGATATTGAATGAAGATGAGCAAGGCAATGGCAATCCGGCTCTTCAGATTTGCTATGGCAATGATCTGATGCCGCTAAGAGAATTACTGAATGTAGATGACTATATCGTAGTTGTAAAACGCAAAAATAGTCAGGTTTATGAGGCATTTGGTGTTCGCAGCGATGTCGATTTGGGCAGCGGCAAACAACTTTATGTATCGACCAAAGCATCTAACGATAGTACCGCTTTCTCGCTTGGTGATCTGACAGATAATCCAGAAGGTTGGATGCGCCTTGAACAGAAGCGTATATCGACTGGTCAGAATGTTTTATTGTATGGTGTGCCAGGTTCTGGTAAAAGCTGGACTATCGAGCATGAATATTGCAAACCAGGAACGAAAGTAGAACGACTGGTATTTCATCCAGATTATACTTACTCGGATTTCATTGGTCAGATTTTGCCTGCTGTTGACGAGGGTGGTCAGGTTAGTTATAAGTTCACTCCAGGACCGTTTACCAATATCTTGCGTGAGGCGTACAATCATCCTGCGGAGGAGTATATTCTGATTATTGAGGAAATCAACCGTGGTAATGCCCCTGCAATTTTTGGTGAAGTATTTCAGTTGCTCGATAGAAAGGTTGATATCCGTGATATCGGTGATGATGGTTTCCCAATCGGAACCAGTGAATACGGCATTACAAATATGAATATTGCGAAGGAAATGTACGGAGAAGAGAGGAAAACTACAAAGGTAAGAATTCCTTCAAACCTGTCGATTATCGGAACAATGAACACCTCCGACCAGAATGTCTTCACATTAGACACGGCTTTCCAACGTAGATGGGATATGCGTCTTATTGAAAACAACTTCGATAATGTTGATTCCCAATTAGCTGATGCAGTCATTCTGGATACAACAATTACTTGGAGAAATTTCTGCACCGAGATTAACAGAATTGTAGTAGGAAATGGTGCCAGAATGTCCTCCGCAGAAGATAAGCGTCTTGGTGCATACTTTGTACATTTAAAGGATCTCCAGTTCAACGATGGCATGGGAGATTTAAGTAGCGGTGAATACGATGCACTGAGAAAGAAAGAGACTGCTGGAACTATTACTGCGGATGAGAAGGCTCGTTTGGTGCAGATTCGTGACGCAATGAAGCAGAATCGAAGATTCCCAGAAAAGGTCATTAAGTATTTGTGGGATGATGCCTTCAAATTTAATAGAGAGATTGTTTTTGAAACGACTGACTATCAGAGCCTTGAACAAGTTATTCGAGCATTTATGTATGCAAAAGGCATAGCAAGATTCAATATGTTCAAGGAAAATGTCAGAAGTGCATTTGCTAACCCAGAAGAATAAAGGTGGTGAGTCATAAATGGATTTAGACCAGGCTTTACAAGCTGTGTTACAGTTTGATATAAAAAAACACTGTCATGTTAATACAAATGAAGATGGTGATAGGTTTGTCGGAATTAAAGCAGATTCTGATAATGCTATGGTCTACTTCCCCATTGGTTATCAGCTACCAGAAACCGATGCTGAACTTAGCACCGATATCAAACATCTTATTCAAGTTCTTTCAGAATTTACAACAAAGGATGATCGTCTGCTTGCAGTTAACAAATTCGCTGCTCCCCAGTCTGTTGATTTTCCAATCAATGCTTATACCAGTGTCATTGAATATTATTTTGCAATCGGTGGCAAATACTATGTGGAAACTGAACAGACTTATAAGACGGCTCCTACGGGTAAACAGGACTGGGCAAGAACCGCGAGAAAGCAGATGCCGCTTGTTCAGAGCAAGAATGGTATTAGTTCCTTCATATTTACTCAGTTTGAAGTTAGGTCTTCGACTCCGAATGATACAAAGTTAATCACGCAGATTAACCGTTTTTGCGTTTATGAAGCTTTTAAGCGTTTGGGTTGGCTGTATGTTCCGTATATGCCGGAGGATCCTGGTCCCCATCCGGATGTTAAGACCTCGATTGCAATTGTCCGGGCTAAACTTTATGCTACTAACGATGATAAGAAAAAGTCGTTGTTCCAGGGCATGAAGGATATGCTTGAGTACATGGATGAAAAGACATCCGATAAGCAGTTTTACTTTGGTACGGACGATTTTGATCATGTATGGGAAAAACTGATTGACCGTGCATTCGGTGAGCGAGATAAGGAGAAATACTTTCCAAGGTCCAGATGGCTTCTGGACTTCGGCAAGTACAAAGAGAAACATCCGCTTATGCCGGATACCATCATGATCTACAACGGAAGATACTACATTCTGGATGCCAAGTGCTATAAGTACGGCAGAACAGGAATCCCAGATCACTTGCCGAATGGTTCGTCTATCAACAAGCAGATTACATACGGCGAGTACCTTGAGAAATACAAAGGCGTGGATACCAGTTCCTTATTTAATGCATTTATCATGCCTTACAACATGGCTGATAATCCATTCAAGCTGACATCCTTCGTTGGAAACATCGGTGAAGCAGTCGGTGACTGGCGATATAATCGGAAGTACTACGAACGTATCCAAGGTGTTGTAATGGATACAAGGTATCTGATGTACCACTATTCCGGAAAGCCAATCAAGGAAAAGGTCGCTCTTGCTGAATGTATCGAGGCAGTATTGGGAAGAGCAGCAATAACCTCAACGGGTGAGGACCCTATCGCTCCTCCGCCTAAACCTGTCACATATACGCTGCCGGAGCCGAGAGTATCCATGGTTGCCGAGGCGGCTGTTCCTTATGGGGCAAAAACTGAATAATAGAATGACCACTGACTATGATGCAATTTTGTATCACAGCCAGTGGTCTTTTTTATTTGTTTTCTTCTTTTTCTCTTCTGCGTTTACGGTATCTGTCCTGGGTTACTCGATTGCAGCATTCTTGGCTACAGAATCGGTTTCTTGTGGATGTGGTTTTTACAAGGAAGTATCTGCCGCATCGTGGATTATCACACGGACGATATAGTTCAAGATCTGGTTTGAGATAGAAGATGGAAAAATACGCTGCACACAGCAAAGAATCCACCTTCCATGCCGGAGCCATTGTCTTGGAATCATATACGGGATGGATACCGTCCAGATTGGCATTGATTTCTTCTCCAATAATGAACTTGGCGATCTCAATCAAGGCACCTTTCATTTCGTGCGTGAAGTTTGCAATATTCGGCTCCGTATAATATGAAAGGCCGTTGCTGAAATCAATCATTCCAACATCATAGAAATAGTGGAACAGGAAATCAGTAATCATACGGTTCATTCCGCTGCTGTCATCGTTAAGATACATCATCGTGACGGCCTTGAACAACTGGTCACTGAAACCGGGAACGGAAGAATAGCCGCCAATAATATCGTTATATTCCTGCACATTCAATTGGGCTGTGCCAAAGATGCTGTCGACCACAGTGAAGGTATCACCATTAAATTCTTGATCACGGTGTTCCTGAGATAGTTGGGCTGCCGGGTTAATGAGACGGTCAACATAGGAATGATGGCAGCTGCGGTACTCCGTAACCATCGAATCGGTTTTTAATGCCATGTCCGGTGCAAACAGCAGCGAAAGGGTCAGTTCCAAAATCTTCTGATAATCCTTCCGCACCTCATTGGCAGCAGTCATCAATTCTACAGTCATTCTGAGTCGGTCAATGATTCCGTATAGAGCTGCTTCATCAAATGCTTCATAGGTGCCGGAATTTACCGGAAACAGAAAACCGTTGTTTTTCAGAAAGCTGGTAAGTTCCTTCGGAGGTTTATTCGGTAACGCAATCAGGGTTCCGAGAACATTAGCTTCTTCAATTGTGCCGTTGCTGGCTATACGAACCAGACCTTTCTTCGCCGCATATCCGAACAACTTCTTTTCATTTGGGATTGCCTGCAGTTTATATTTACGGACAGGTTCTTCTCCGGGAGCGATGTGTTCGATATCCTCCACGCAGTCACAGGAACAGCTTTCATATTTGAATAAGATATTTTCAAAAAAATTTTCAATAATTTGGGGCATTTGCGGCTCCTTTCTGACAGTAAAAGTCATGCGAAAAAGCATGGCTTTCTTTTTTTACTCAAAATCCATAATGGCAAATCATATCTAATGCTTCTATTTTACACAAAACACACCCATAAATCAACTCAATAAACATTACTCAATTAAGAAAGTTATGTTAAGACTTGCTATCTTCAATTACTTTTTCGCTGAGTCTACAATAAGGGAGAGTTAAAACTCAAATATCTCAAAGCCTGAGATGCGCATAAGGCGGCGGGATGCATAAGGAATTCGACACAGAGAAATCTGTGAAAATCCGAAGCACCTACCGCTTATTTCGTCATGCCCATTTGCAGGTCGGAGTCGGTATTCATTCGGATATCGGCTCCTTTTTTGTGTCCTTGCCGCCTTTCTCTTAGGGGAAAGGGCACTGAATGAAAGCAAAAAAGAACACTGCAGCACTGACCCGTACCAGCGCATTCCGTGAGGATCGCAAGAACTACCTCACCGAGAGCGGGTACACCTATTACCGCTGGGATGAGGATTTGAAGAAAGAAGTCCCGGTGAACATTGCTCTCGGAGATGATTTCCAGAACGCTGACGGCACGACTGGAACGATTGACCGTGAGATTCTGATCCTTCTTGACAGCATCGACCATGACGAGGATGTGGAGCAGGACGAGTACGAACGCCACACCGACAAGGTGTTCTCTGACAGGCTTGCCCGCTATGAGCGTTCCGGCAAGAGCGGTGAGGATGTGGCAAATCCGTGGGACGAAATCGAGGATACCAAATCCGACCCGTTTACCCTGCTGTTCCTGGAAGATGCACCGATGGACGAGAAGGTTGCAGCCATTCTGGAATTCATGGAGGGGCTGACCGAGGCACAGCGTGATCTGGTCTATGACCATCTTGGGGCATGGAAGTACCTCGAAGATGTCCGCCGTGAGGAGGAAGCCCGTACCGGAAAGGCGGTTACTCAACAGGCTATCTCCAACCGATGGAACAAAATCATTGCCAAGGGCTGCAAGCACTTCAGTGTTGAGAAGCCCCGTAAGCGCAAGAAGTAATCACTGCGGTCTGACCGGGGGTTGTTCTTTTTCACAAGGTAACAGAGGAAGAGATACGACCTCCGGGCGCAGACCCGTTCATTGAACAGGAGGATATGAAAAATGATGAATCTGCAACACAGAGTACAGATCAATATTGCAGACCGCAGTGGTCAGAAAAAGCAGGTGCTTGGCAGCAAGAAGGTTCGCCTTCCACAGAGACTGCTCCATCTGATCTTTGGCGATTTCTGCGAGGTGCTGGTGCTTACTCCCGGCACAAGTGTAAGAAACATTGAAATTCATGAGATGCGAGGAGGTGCGGACGATGACGAATAAATCCCTTCCGATGCCGATTACGGTCAGACCGTATCACCATCAGCAGCAGGCTTTTGATTTTGCCTGCATGAGATTCGGCCTTCTCCCTTCTGATTTTAGGAGCAACGGTGTGGCTCTTCTCATGGAAATGGGTACGGGCAAGACGATCACGTCCATTGGTATCTCCGGCATCCTTTATCAGTTTGGCAGGGTCAACCGCATCCTTGTTGTTGCACCATTGTCCATCCTCGGTGTGTGGGAAGAAGAGTTTGAAAAATTCGCTGCTTTCCCATATACGCTGACCATTTTGAAAGGTACATCCGCAAAGAAAAGACAGCAGCTTTCCGAAGTCGGCAAGACCGATGGGTTGGAAATCGTGGTGGTGAATTACGAAAGTGCCAGAATCCTTGAACCGGAACTGCTGAAATACAATGCCGACCTCATCATTGCCGATGAAGGGCACAAGCTGAAGGAAAACCGCAGTCAGCAGAGCAAGACCATGCATACCCTGGGTGACCATGCACGATACAAGCTGCTCCTCACAGGTACGCTCATCACCAACCGTGAGATCGATGCCTATAGTCAGTACCGCTATCTGAACAGCCGTATTTTCGGTACTTCATTCTATGCCTTCCGTAACCGCTTCTTTTTTATGTCCGGTTATGGCCAGCATACCCCGGTATTCAAGAAAGAAATGACCGGAGATTACCTTCGCCGCCTGCATAGTATCGCCTTTCGTGTGACCAAGGCTGAATGCCTGGACCTCCCGGAAATCACCGAAGAGATCCGTACCATCGACCTTGAGCCAAAAGCACTGAAATTGTATCAGGAATTGGAAGAAGAGTCCTTTGCCGAGCTGCGTGACAGCGAGGTAACCGCACCGAACATCCTTACAAAGCTGCTCCGCCTTTCACAGGTGACGGGTGGACATCTGACCGATGACGAGCGGGATACCCATATGGTCAGCACCGCCAAGTTGGATGCCCTTTCCGATATTATTGACACCGCCGTCTCCGAGAACAAGAAGCTGGTAGTCATGGCAAGATTCGTGCCGGAACTGAATGATATCCAGGCACTGCTTGAAAAGAAGAAAATCGGCTATGCCGTTGTCCGTGGCGGGGTGAAGGACCGTGCAGAAGAGGTGCGCCGTTTCCAAAATGACGATGATTGCCGTGTGTTTATCGGTCAGATTGCAGCGGCGGGTCTGGGTATCACGCTTACCGCTGCATCCACCATGGTCTTTTATAGCCTTGATTACAGCATGAGCAATTTCGACCAGGCGAAAGCGAGAATCCATCGTGTTGGTCAGCGTGAAAATTGCCACTACATTTATCTGATTGCCCGCGGCACCGTGGACAGAAAGATCCTCCGTTCCCTCCGTGACAAGATCGACCTTGCCAAAACGCTGGTGGATGACTACCGCAAGGGCAAGAATCCGTTCCGGGTCTAATTCCGGACGGAGGGGGTTGTTCTTTTTCCCAAGGTAATAGAAAGGAGGAAGACAACCATGGAAAACACACAGATCTTTGAAATGGCTGACCGTCTTAAGGCGGCCAAAGAACTGAAGAAAGACCTTGATGCACAGGTAAAGGCAGTAAATGCCGAAATCGAGCAGCTTGACCGTGACCTGTCCGATGCAATGGCAGAGCAGGAACTGGATAAGTTCACCCGTAACGGCAGCACCTTTTATCTGAACAGCAGACTGTTCGCATCCCCGGCAGCAGGCCGTAAGGAAGAACTGTTTGCTGCCCTCAAGGAAAATGGCTACGGCTCTTTGGTCACCGAGACGGTCAATGCCAACACCCTGGCAAGTTTCTGCAAGGAACAGCTTGCCGCACACGAAGACGAACTCCCGGCATGGCTCGACCATGTGGTTTCCACATTTGAGAAGGTTACGGTCGGAGTCAGGAAGGCTTAACCCTTCCTCGCTGATACAACGAAACACTGAGATCGAATGTAAATCAATTTCTGTATATGGAGGACATGAATTATGTCAGAAGCAATTAAGAACGAAACCACTGAAATGGCTGTAGCAAGTGGATACAGCGCAATCGCAAATATGGACTTCCTCGCTGAGGCTATGAACGATGACTGTGCGGGTCTGGACTTCAAGTTCGACCGCATCAAGATTCCTTCCGGCGGCATGACCGCTTTTGAAGTTCCTTCTGAAGACGGTGAGGGCAGTGATCTGGTCAAGGAGATCGAGGCAGTCATCCTTTATTCTCATCCGGCTAACAGCTACTACACCGAAGCATACAAGGGTGGCAGCAATCCCCCTGACTGTGGCAGCTTTGACGGCATCACCGGAACCGGTACTCCCGGCGGTTTCTGCAAGAACTGTCCGTTTAACCAGTTCGGCAGCGGTGAGGGCAAGAGCAAAGCCTGCAAGAACCGCCGTATGCTGTACCTGCTCCGTGAAAATGAGATTTTCCCGCTCACTCTGAATCTGCCTACCGGGTCTCTGAAGGGATTCACCAAGTATGTGCAGACCCTCCTTGCCCGTGGCAAGCGTCCGAATCAGGTCGTTACCAAGATCAGTCTCCGCAAGGCTGCCAGTGCATCCGGCATTGATTTTAGTCAGGCGGTGTTCAAGGTGGTCCGCAGTTTGGATGCTGCCGAGCAGAAGAACATTGATGCCATGGCTGAACAGATGAAGGATTACGCTTCCGGTCTGACTACCGCCGCAATGGTGGAGGACACTCCCTTCGTGGATGCCGAGACCGGAGAAATCATCGAGCCTTTGAAGTAATGCACCCATAGACCCGTGCCTGCCGTGGGAGGTTCGCCTCCCGCGGTTATGGCGTTTTTGAAGTGAGGTACTCTCTATGAACGAAATTAAGAATGAATATAGATGCGTGACCGACCCGGCAGAGGTGAAGGCATATCTGGGTGATTCCAAGATCGTGTCCTTCGACTATGAGACTGCACCGGATGAAGGTTACCGCGATGAAGATAAAGCTGCCCTTGATGCAGCGAAAAGCCATATCTGCACCTTGAGCCTGAGTGTCAGAGCGCATACGGGTATCATGATTCCCGTTGCCCACAAGGTCGGTCCCAATATGCCCAAGGCAGAATTTGATGCTCTCCTTGTAGAACTGCTGACCGACCGCAGCATCATCAAGGTTGCTCATAACCTGTCTTTCGAGGCAATGTTCTCCTATGCAAAAGGGATCGTTATTATGCCGCCTGTGTACGACACGATTGCCGCATCGCAGATGACGCTGAAGAATGCCTACGATTTCCGCAAGCTGTCGGATTCCGGTCTGAAGAAACTCGCCGGGGAACTCTGCGGAGAACCGCTCCCCTCCTTTTCTTCCGTTACAGACGGTAAGCATTTTGATGAGCTGGATTCCATGGATGCGGAGACCATCCGCTATAGCTGTGCCGACTCGGATTTTGCCCTTCGTCTGTATCACATCTTCAATAACTGGTTTGACCGCTTTCTGCCAAAACACAGATTTCTGGTGGAAGAGGTGGAAAGTCCTACCGCCGTATATCTCGGCATCATGAAATACAACGGTGTGCCTATGAACCTTCCTCTGATGCAGGAGCGTAAAGCAGAAGCCGATGCCGCTATGGAGCGTATCCGCAGTGAGATCACATTCATGATTGGTGATGTGAATATCGGCAGCAATTGCAGCACCAATGCCTTCAAGTCCTATCTTTTCAATGACCTGGGACTGCCTGTTCTCAAAACCACCGAGAGCAACCGCGAGGCTGCGGACGATGCCACCATGATTATGCTGAAGGAGTGGTGTGATGCCAACCGTCCGGAACTGTCCCATCTGTTTGAACTGGTGCAGGAATACCGCAAGTGGAATAAGATCGCATCGACCTATATTGATGGCTACATGAAATACATCAATCCGGCAACCGGACACATCCATCCGAATTTCTATGCTCTTTCTACGGATACGGGAAGGTTCAGCTGCAACAGCCCCAACCTCCAGAATGCTCCGAGAAAGACGAATGACCCCATCGGTGTCCGCAATTTCATCAAAGCACCGGAAGACTGTCTCATCGTCAGCTGTGATTATAGTCAGATCGAACTGCGTGTCGGTGCCCATTACTGTCAGGATGATATCATGCTGGAGACCTACCGCACGGGGGGTGACATCCACGCAGCAACCACCAGCGTTATCTTCAATATCCCTTATGCCCAGGCACAGGACAAGCACGCTGAAAATTATAAAGAACGCCGTACCATCGCCAAGAACGTGAACTTCGGTACATTCTACGGTCTGTTTCCTCGTGGCCTTCAGAAAACGCTGAAGTTTAAGGCCGGGGTCGAAAAGTCCGTGGAGGAATGTCAGGAGATCATCGCCAACCTCAAAGCGGGTTATCCGGCATTGGTCACATGGCAGGAAGAAACGAAGGCAGATGCCTACCGCAAGATGTATTCCGAAACAAGACTCGGCAGACGCAGATACCTTCCCGGCATCCGTTCCGAGGACTGGGGCAAGAAGAGTTTTGCCGAACGTTGCAGTATGAATACGCCGATTCAGGGTACGGCAGCAGACATTCTGAAACTGGCACTTGGTCGCATCCTTTTGGGACTGCCGGAGCATCCGTGGCTGAAGCCTATCCTTCAGATCCATGATGAACTGACCTTTATCATCCCGGAGGACAAGCTGACCGAAGCTGTCGCATTTATCAAGGGCTGCATGGAACCGCAGCCGTTCCCTGAGTTTGATCTGCCCCTCGTGGCAGAAGCATCCGCCGGTCCTACCTTTGGGCAGATAGAAGAATTGGAGGACTGATTATGTATAAGAATTCTGAAGGCTATAGCGATCCGACAGCCGGAGCAGCTATGAGCAGTATGATGAAAGAATATCGCCAGACCCGTAAAAAGGTCTGGCAGAGACAGAATGAAATGAAGACCCGTAAGAAGGTCTATGTGGCATCCCGTTACGCAGGAGATGTGGAGGCAAATACCGCCGCAGCTCTGGATTACTGCAGGTATGTCATCAAGGAAAAATGTATCCCCGTTGCAAGCCATATCCTTTATGCCGCCTCCGGTATGCTGGACGATAACAGTGAAGCAGAGCGTGAACTGGGTCTGATGTTCGGCCTTTCCCTTCTGGCGGTCTGTGATGAGATTTGGGTATTTGGTGAAGTCTCTGCCGGGATGCAGCAGGAAATCACGGAGGCAAAGAAACTGGGCAAGCGTGTCCGCTATGTGAAGGAGGGTATTTAATGGAAGTTTCAGCACAGCAGGTTCTTCTCAGTCTGTTCAACGCACAGGATACCGTATGCCTGCGTGTATTCGCAGACCGCAAGGACGATATTTATAAAGGGCAGAAACTGTCTGTGGAATGCGGAAAGTTTACTTCTATGGAAGATACGCTGAAACAGCATAATGCCCTGCATCGCGGCATTTTCTATGTGGTCAACTACGGCGGTCACGATGATGACAGCATCACCCGCATCAATGCCCAGTTCGTTGAGATGGACAGCGGTACTTTTGAGGAACAGCAGGCAAAGATCGATGCCTTTCCGTTTGCTCCGTCCATGATTATCAGAACACAGAAATCCCTGCACACCTATTGGTTTATCTCCGGCGGCGAGGTGCTGAAGTTCCGTCCGATTCAGAAGGGTCTGGTCAAGCATTTCGGCGGTGACCCTGCCTGTGTCAACGAGAGTCGTGTCATGCGTCTTCCGGGTTATGACCATTGCAAGAAAGACCATGTGAAGGTGGAGTGCATCCTCTTTCACCCGGAACGCAAGTATACGCAGGCACAGCTGGCAGAACACCTTCCGCAGGTGGAGGCAGATGCCCCGGTGGAAACGAAGAAAGGTTCGGAAAAAGGTCTGAATATCGTGACCCATGAGTGTGACTTCATGAAGCATTGTCAGCAGAATTCCGCTACCTTATCGGAACATGATTGGTATGCCATGATTTCTAACCTCGCCGTTTTTGAAGGTGGCGTGGAACTGATCCATAAGCTGTCTGCCGACTATCCCGGTTACGATGCCGGAAACACGCAGAGAAAGATCAATCATTTTCTGGAATCCGGCACCCGTCCGATTACCTGCAAGACTATCGCAGAAAAAGGCTTCAAGTGTCCCCGTATGGAATCCGGTGAATGCAAATGCAAGTCCCCGGCGGCGTTGTGCTACCTTCCCATGAGTATTGAGGGGCTGCGTTCCCTGATTGCGGAACTGCCTGTGCAGGACTCCGTCACAGAAGACCTTCAGACGGCATCGGTGTTCGTAAAAGAGTATCTCTTCAATCAGGATGTGGCTTCGGCATATTCCATGGTCAATCTGGAACTGAAGGATCACTTCAAGTTCAAAGGCCCTGTGCTGAAAACGCTGGATTCTGTGTATAAGGAAGCTGCAAAGGCATATCAGAACGGTCTGAAGGCGAGAAAGCATAAGGTGGAAACAGAACTCCCCTTGTGGTATGAACCCACCGATAAGGGCCTGCGTTTCCTGCCCGGGGTGCTGGCAGCGGATATGGAGGAACATGAAAATGTATTCTATGCCGCCGAACAGCATTATTCCTACGGCAGCGGTGTGTACATGGAGATGGCAGAAATGGAGGCACAGCATCTGTGTCAGCAGAAGATGCTCGTCCGTGAGACCAAGATGAATCAGATCGTGGATGCAGAAAAACAGTGGCGTCTGCGTGTGAGAAAGGACATCAAGGACCTCAATGCAAATCCCTTCATCATCAATCTCCGCAACGGTCTGTATAACGTGTTGGAAGATACCCTGACCGAGCATACCCCAGATTATTACTCTACGGTGCAGCTTTCCGTCAGCTATGACCCGAAGGCAGACTGCCCACTGTTTAAGAAGTTCCTTTCCGACAGCATGGAAGGTGATATGGCACAGGTGGCGCTCCTGCAGGAGATGCTTGGGTATTTCCTTATCCCCGTGAACTCTGCCCAGAAATGCTTTGTCATTGTCGGTGCTGCCGGAGCGGGTAAATCTGTCCTTCTCCGCGTGCTGAACGAACTGCTTCTGGGCAAGGAAAATGTGAGCAATGTATCCTGGCAGTCTCTGAATGAGCGTTTCAAGACAGCAGAACTGTTCGGCAAGCTGGCGAATATCTTCGCTGACCTTCCGACCAAGAACATCGATGACAACGGTATCTTCAAGGCTCTTGTTGGTGAGGACTTTCTGACGGTGGAGAAAAAGAACAAGAATCCGTTTTCTTTTCAGTCGACGGCAAGGCTTCTGTTCTCCTGCAACAGCATTCCGAAAAACTATGGTGACCGCTCCGAAGGTTTCTACCGCCGTCTTATCATCATTCGCTTCTCGCATACCGTCCCGAAAGCACAGCGTGATCCGAATCTTCTGGAGAAGTTCCGCAGCGAGGCTGACGGCATCTTCATGTTTGCATTGGAAGGGTTGAAGCGTCTGATGAACAATGATTACCGATTCTCTGAAACTGAGGTCAATGAACTGGAACTGCAGCAGTATCGTGAGGAGAGTGACTCCGTCCTGTCCTTCGTGAAGGAAAGCTGCGAAGTAGGTGCTGATTATGAAGTCGGTTCTACGGAACTGTTCAATGCCTATAAAGCATACTGCGAGGAATGCGGTCTGAAGCCGTTCGCCCAGCGTACCTTTGTGTCAAATCTCACTGCCGTGGTGACCGATGTTACTAAGGGCAAGGACAAGACCGGAAAGAGACGTACCTTGAAGGGCATCCGTCTGCAGGAACTTCTGGCATAAAACCATAATCATGGACACAATGGACACCAAATTCCCTATACCTTTCTATATTCATGCGTAAAAACATAAATTTCCACAAAAATCATCGTTTCTCAGATAGACTGTGTGAAGAAATGGGATTTTTAGTGTCCAATGCGTCAAAGCCCTTGAAATAACGATGTTTTTGCCGGACGGATAAGGTCAGACACTTCCGCCCGACAGATCAGGAAACAGGCAGAAGGGTTCTTCCCGAACTGCCGGAGAGGAGTTTTGGACACATGAACGAATCGGATATCGTCAAATCGATTATGAAATATCTGAAGAGCGTACCCCGGTGCTTCTGCTGGAAAGAGCATGGCGGTATGTATGGGACGGCAGGCGCCCCGGACATCATTGCCTGCATCAATGGCCACTTCTGTGGGTTTGAGGTTAAGACCGATGTCGGAAAGCCTACCAAACTGCAGGAAGCAACCATTCGCAAGATACTCGCTGCCGGAGGGACAGCTGTGGTTGTCCGCTCGGTGGATGAGGTAAAAGCCGTGGTAAACGGCATCAATGCACTCTGATACATCGAAACAATGCTCCAATGCTGCAACGGAAATACAGCAAAGGAGGATTCTGATATGGATTCTTACGAAAGACTGGCAAATGCCATCGTACTTCAGGCGGCGAAGGATTACCGCACGGCACTGAAACGTGTGGCAAGGCGTCCGAAAGACAGGGATGGTCTTGCTACGAAAAATGAGTGTGAGCGGTTCTTCCGTTCCGGCTGGTTCGGTATTCTGACGGGAATCGACCCGGAGATGCTGATGAGAAAATTGCAGATGGAGGTACAGTGATTATGACAGCAAAACAGTATTTGAAGCGGGCTCGTTATCTGGACGAGCGTATCAACACCAAGATCGCACAGGTATCTTCGCTGCATGACCTGGCTACCAAGGCTACTTCCACCCTCAGTGATATGCCCGGAAGTCCTACCCGCAATACTCACCGCATGGAAGATATCATCATCAAGATTCTGATGCTTGAGAATGAGATCAATGCGGACATTGATCATCTGGTGGATCTGAAGGACGAGATCCTTTCCGTTATCAAGGCTGTGGATGATGAGGAGTGCCGTCTGCTTCTGGAAAAGAGATACCTCAATTTTGAACAGTGGGAAGACATCGCTGCGGAGATGTGCACAGGTGTAAAGAATATCTACCGTCTCCACGACAAGGCATTGAAGATGCTCGTTCTCCCTGAAAAATGTCAGTAAAATGGAAAGAAATAGAGTAGGTTCTTATGATACTATTATAATGCGAAAAGAGAATAGATAAGAACCGGGCCACCAGGGAGAAATCCTTCGGTGGCTTTTCTTATGCCCAGACGGAGGTGAATGCAATGCCATATCGACAACCCTCTTACGCAGAACAGATATGGTATATCCTCCAATTCAAACTGAAGGAGGTGCTACGAATGCCATATAAGCCTGCCCACCCATGCCATTGGCCGGGATGTGGAAAGCTGACACATGACAGGTACTGCGAGGAACACACTAAACAGTCGAATAAAAACTACGAGAAGTATGGCCGTGACCCTGCTGTACGCCGTAGGTACGGCCGACCGTGGTCGAGGATCCGTGCCAGCTATGTTAAGACCCATCCCTTCTGTGAGGAGTGCTTCAGCCGGGGCATCATCGTTCCGGTCGAGGAAGTCCATCACAAGCTACCACTTGCACAAGGCGGTACGCACGATAGAGACAATCTCATTTCGCTGTGCAAAAGCTGTCATGCTCGTATCCATGCGGAGCGTGGTGACAGATGGCACAACACGACAAAAGATTCTGATGAAAACAGTCATGCCTCCGAGTAAAGGAGGTATTTTTGTTCTCTCGGAATTTTTGCTGTAACAGCGAAGTTGGCAGACCGTAGGGGCGGTCGGAATCTCTGTGGCTTCCCCCACCGGGCAACGGTGCCGCCCCTTCGTGCGCAAAAAAAGCGAAATCAAACGGGGTATTGCCCAAGGTCCCCGGAAAGGATGGTGAGAGCCTTGGCGAAAGACGGAACGATGCGAGGCGGAGCAAGAGCCGGAAGCGGCAGAAAGTCAAAATCCCTCGCAGAAAAACTGGATAACGGAAATCCGGGCGGACGAACCCTTACCGTAATGGAACTGCCGGACAGCACCGACCTGAGTGGTGCGGAGATGCCTAAACCGAAAAGCTATATGCAGGACAAGCAGAAGAACGGTGAGGATTTCGATGCCGCAGAAATCTTTGAAGAAACATGGAAATGGCTCAAGGAGCGTGGCTGCGAAAAACTGGTCAGCGCACAGCTGATCCGAAATTATGCCATGTCGATCAGCCGATGGATTCAGTGCGAACACGCTATTTCTGAATTCGGCTTTCTGGCAAAGCACCCCACCACAGGGGCAGCCATTGCCTCGCCCTATGTTTCCATGTCCCAGAACTATATGAAACAGGTCAATAACCTGTGGTATCAGATTTTCCAGATCGTAAAGGAAAACTGTTCCTCGGAATTCACCGGGGCAACACCGCAGGATGATGTTATGGAGCGGTTACTCCGCACCAGGAAAGGAATCTGATTATGTTTGAAAAAGTAAATCCGAGCCATCCGGATAAGGTGGCAGACAGAATCGCAGGTGCAATCGTTGACCTTGCGTACAAGGCAGAAGCCGATCCCAAGGTAGCCGTTGAGGTCCTTATCGGTCATGGTGTGTGCTATGTCATCGTGGAGACCAGTGCGGATATCTTCGCAGAGCAGATCAAACGCATCGTTACCCGTATCGCTGGGTCGATGGCAATCATTTCCGATATTCGTCCGCAGGATGAGATCCTCGCAGGCAATCAGAAAGAGGGCATCCGCTGCGGTGACAACGGTATCTTCCGTGGTGTGCCTGTGACTGAAGAGCAGAAGGCTCTGTCCAAAATCGCAAGGGATATCTACACTTCCCATCCCTATGACGGAAAGTACATTCTCGACCAGGCAAGGCTCATCATCTGTCAGAGCAATGCAAAAAGTGTACTTCTGAAGAAAAAGTACAGAGGTGCGGAGGTCAATCCCCTGGGCGAATGGACTGGCGGTACGAATGTAGATACCGGAGCAACCAACCGTAAACTCGGTTCTGATATGGCTGATTCCGTAACGGGCGGCGGTCTGCACGGCAAGGACCTCTCCAAGGCAGATGTGTCTGTCAATATCTACGCATGGCTTAAGGCACAGGAGACCGGAAAGCCTGTGGAGCTGTGCTGTGCCATCGGCGATGATACCGTTGACGGTATTCCTTATGCCGAGATCGTGGAGATCGCAAGGAACTACATCCAGTCCATCGGCGGCTTCGAGAAGTTCGCAGAATGGGGGCTGGTATGATGACTACGACAACGGATATGCAGCTCGTCAGCATCGATAAGCTGATCCCTTATACAAATAATGCAAGAACCCACTCCCCGGAGCAGATCAACAAACTGCGTTCCTCTCTGCGGGAGTTTGGGTTCATCAATCCGGTCATCATCGACCGTGACTATAACATCATTGCCGGACACGGCAGAGTGCTTGCTGCACGTGGTGAGAACATCACGGAAGTTCCCTGTGTATTCGTTGACCATCTGACACCCGCTCAGAAGAAAGCCTATGTCATTGCAGATAACCGTATGGCAATGGATGCCGGATGGGACGAACAGCTTCTGCGTGTGGAAATTGAAGCATTGCAGGGTGCTGATTTTGATATCTCCCTCACCGGATTTGACGAACAGGAAATCGCAGACCTGTTTGCCGAGGAAAAAGAAGCCAAAGAGGATGATTTCGATGTAGAGGAAGAACTGGCAAAGCCGTGCTTCTCCAAGACCGGAGACATCTGGCATCTCGGCAAGCATCGTGTTATCTGCGGTGATTCCACCGCCCAGGATACCTATACGGCATTGGTCGGCGATTCCAAGGTCAATCTGGTCTGTACTGACCCTCCCTACATGGTTGCCCTCAACAATGCGTCCGGCACGATCGCCAATGACAATCTCAATGATAAGGATGCCTATGAATTCCTTATGAAAGCATTCCAGTGTCTGCATGAAGCAATGGCAAAGGATGCTTCCATTTATGTGTTCTATGCGACCATGAAGGCAAGACTCTTCTACGATGCCTATGAGGATGCCGGATTCAAGGTCGGTGCAGGGCTTATCTGGAAGAAACCGAGAGCGCCTCTCATGCGTACCGACTGGAAATTCAACATGGAACCGATTATCTGGGGCTGGCGAAAAGATGGCAAACACATCTGGTACGGTGACCAGAAACAGAAGGCTGTGTTTGAATTCGATGGTATCAAGAATTCCAAGGCGGATGGTTTCGGTCATCCTTCCAGCAAGCCTGTTCCGCTGATCGCCTATCTGGTGAAGCAGTGTACACAGACCAACGGCATCGTGCTGGATGCCTTTCTCGGCTCTGCGTCCACCCTGATCGCCTGTGACCAGATTGACCGCATCTGCTACGGCATTGAATTAGAGCCGAAATATGTGGATGTGGCTGTGAAACGCTATATCAGCGGTCACGATGAAAAGACGGACGGCATCTATGTCATCCGTGACGGCAAGAAACTCACCTACGAAGAAGCGGTAGCTGCTATGGAGGTGGAGCATGAGTAATATGACTCTGGGCAGTCTGTTTGACGGCTCGGCGGGTTTTCCTTTAGGAGGCTTGATTTCCGGTATCACCCCTGTATGGGCATCGGAAATCGAGCCTTTTCCTGTCCGTGTCACCACCAAGCGGATGCCCTTCATGAAACACTACGGAGATGTATCGGTGCTGAACGGTGCCGAACTCCCTCCGGTGGATATCATCACGTTCGGAAGCCCCTGTCAGGATATGAGCATTGCGGGCAAACGCAGTGGTCTGGACGGCAGCCGTTCCTCTCTGTTCTATGAGGCTGTCCGTATCGTGAAGGAAATGAGGTGCAAGACCAATGGAAAATATCCAAGATTTATCGTGTGGGAGAATGTCCCCGGCGCGTTCTCCAGTAACAAAGGAGAAGACTTCCGATGCGTCCTCGAAGAGATTTGCAAAGTCAAAGACCCTGAGTTTTCAGTGCCTGCGTCTGACAAATGGTCAAATGCCGGAGAGATCGTGGGAGAAGGTTTCTCTGTTGCCTGGAGACTCTTCGATGCGCAGTTTTGGGGAGTACCCCAACGCAGAAAACGTATCTACCTTGTCGCAGATTTTGCAGACGGGTGTGCCGGAAAAGTATTATTTGAGTCAGAAGGCTTGTCTGGGTATACTCCGCAGGGCTTCCGCTCGTGGGAAACAGTTGCCGGAGATCTTGCAGAAGGCACTGGAGAAACAGGCTGCCTCTGCTTAAATGACCAGGGCGGCAATCGCATGGATGTGACGGAAGATGTGACCTGCACCCTTCGTGCCGAGAGCCATCATCCACCTCTTGTGTTTGAAAACCATTCACAGGACTGCCGTTACACAGGTCCTTTGACCGTATCCCAGACGGTACTTTCCACCTTTGGGACCGGCGGTAATAATCAGCCGTTCGTATTGCAGACACCGAAAACGCTGAAGATCCGCAGCGGATGCGAGGGCGGCGGCAAAGACGCTCTCATTCAGGATGACCTTTCCGCTACACTTGGAACGCACAACGATCAGACGGTCTTTGTTCCAAAGGCTTACGGCATTTGTGCCAAGGCGAGCCATTCCATGCAGTCGGACAACCCCAACAGCGGATTCTATGAAGCGGATACTTCCCGTTGCCTTGATGCCAACGGCGGTAATCCCAACTGCAATCAGGGCGGTATCGCTGTGGTGGCAGTGCAGGGTTCTATGATCGGTCGAGCGGAAAAGAACGGTCCGCAGGGCAGCGGCATCGGTGAGGATGTTTCCTTCACGCTGAATACGGCAGACAGACACGCAGTTGCATTCTGCGAAAAGGCTGCGACCTTATCTGCCAATGACGGCCCGAAGGGTCCTTCCAGTCAGCAGCTGAAGAATCCGGAATCCAACTTCGTATGTGAGAAAGCCTATGGCATTGACCATGCTGCCTTCAACCAGGGGCAGAATGCGAAATTCGGCTTTGCTGTGGAAGAAGAACTGGAACCGACCATCGTGGCAAAAGGTCTCGGTGCGATTGCATATTCCACCTATTCTTCCAGTAAGGCATCGTTTTTCACGGAAGCCTCTGAGGAGATGGCAAACACGCTGGTGGCTACGGATTATAAAGACCCGCCCATCGTAAATGATGAGGATGCCATGGATTACATCGTCCGCCGTCTGACTCCGACCGAATGTGCCAGACTGCAGGGCTTCCCAGATTGGTGGTGCGATGACCTCGGTACGGATGAACCTACCGCAGAAGAGATTTCCTGGTGGAGCGAGGTCTTTGAGACCCACCGCCGTATCACAGGCACTTCCGGTAAGGCGAAAACGGAAAATCAGATTATCAAATGGCTGAAAGATCCACACTCCGATTCTGCGGAATATAAGATGTGGGGCAACGGTGTGGCACTTCCCAATGTGGTATTCGTCCTGTCCGGGATTGTGTACTATAGCCAGCTGACAGGCGGAATCCTTGGTACAGATTCTGTGGATAAATGAGTTGCTATTCTGGGACTTTAGAGCAATATATGTACTACACCAAATTCAAAGGAGGTAGTTACAATGACCATTGACTACAAAGCAGAAAACAGAAAAGCACTGGTGCAGGCCATCAGCGAGTTCACCGGAGCAACGGCAAAGTACCTCGGAATGCCGAGTGCAGCCTACCAGATCGATTACTTCACGGTTACCAAGGAAGGCAATCTGGAGTTCGATGACCGCGCCGACAGTGAGGAGATTGAAAATCTCATCGAGCATCTTGCAGGAGCTGGTTTCCTTGCAGAGACCAAGCAGGAAGAGACCGAAGCTGAAGAAACGACCGGGCTGACCATTTCGATGCCACTCAACAAGGCTGCGGTCGGAAACCTTACAAGACTTCTGGATGCCAAGGGCAGTCTGATCCGCAAGGCACTGGGCATCACCGACACCCGCATCGAGATTTCCGAGGATAAGGTTTCCTTCCCTTGGTTTGAAACCATCCCTTCCCCGGAAAAACTGGATGCCTACACCAAGTTCATTGCAGCCCTTTGTGAGATGAGCGTGAAAACCAAACGTGTGACGGCAAAGGAAAAGGAAGTCGACAATGACAAATACGCATTCCGCTGTTTCCTTCTTCGCCTCGGATTCATCGGAGCGGAGTTCAAGGCAGAACGCAAGATCCTCCTTCAGAACCTGACCGGGTCGGCCGCATTCAAGAGCGGTGTCAAGAAGGGCGGTGATGCAGAATGATGTTCCCTGCAAGAGCAATCGTTGAACGTATCAAAAGAGAGTATCCTTCCGGCACCCGCGTGGTGCTGGTGGAGATGAATGACCCTTACCGCACTATGCCGGAAGGTCTGAAAGGAACGGTCAGCTGTGTGGATGATACCGGAACGATTCATGTGGATTGGGACAACGGCTGTCACCTCGGCATCGTCTACGGCGAAGATTCCTGCAGAAAGGTGGTAGACGGTAATGACTGAAACCATCCGCAAGCAGATCCTTGCAGTCCGGGACACCGCTCTCACCAATATGTTCGATGTGAACATGGTGCAGCGCATCGCCAATGACATGGGATTCTACGAACTGGTCATCTATCTGGAAGACCACCGCAGAGAGTATGCCCACTTCATTCTGACCGGAGAGACCGATTGATTGGAGGGACAGACCATGTGGCATGAAGGTACGATTGGCATTCCGATGCAGGACGGCGGTTACAAGATTGCCCATTACTGGGTAAAGTCCTTTGACGAGGGCAGCAAGTGGGGCATCAACGGCGGCAGGATTTCCAAGCTGACGATCAAGATTGACGGCAAGATTACCGCCAACTATGACAGGGGCTGGGACATCGAGCTGGATGAGGGACTTCCCACGCAGATGGCCTATTGCATCCTTTTAGAAAATTACAACTGATACTGAGGAATTGAATATTCCCGGATACCGAGCCGAAAGGCTCTGTATCTCGTTATGTGAGCCGCAGGAATGCGGTTATTTTTATGCCATTTGGGAGGTGAGCCTTTGAAGAAACTGAAGAAATATAAGCCAACAGAGTTCATGGCAAAAGGCTCTCACTACGATAAGTCGTCTGCGGATTATGCTGTAGCTTTTATCCAGGAACTCTGCCATACGAAAGGCACATGGGCAGGAAAGAAATTTCAGCTGCTCGACTGGCAGGAACAGATTATCCGTGACATCTTCGGTACGGTAAAGCAGAACGGCTATAGGCAGTTTAATACCGCCTACATCGAGATACCGAAGAAGAACGGAAAATCGGAACTGGCAGCGGCGGTGGCACTCCTTCTCCTCTGCGGTGACGGCGAACAGAGAGCCGAGATATACGGCTGTGCAGCAGACCGCAATCAGGCGAAGATCGTCTACGATGTTGCCGCCGATATGGTCCGTTTCTGTCCGGCACTGGAAAAGAGGGTCAAGATACTGGAGTCGGCGAAAAAGCTGATTTATCTGCCGACCAATTCCACCTACCAGGTGCTTTCTGCGGATGTTGCAAACAAGCACGGCTTCAACACCCATGGGGTCATTTTTGATGAGCTGCATACCCAGCCGAACCGCAAATTATACGATGTCATGGTGCAGGGTTCCGGTGATGCCAGAATGCAGCCGTTATATTTCCTGATCACCACTGCCGGAAATAATACGGAGAGCATCTGCTACGAAGTACATCAGAAGGCACTGGATATCATGTCCAGGAGAAAAATCGACCCAACATTCTACCCTGTGATCTATGGGGCAGGCACGGATGAGGATTGGACAGACCCCAAGGTCTGGAAGAAAGCCAATCCCTCCCTCGGAGAAACGATTGGTCTGGACAAGGTGCAGGCAGCCTGTGATTCGGCAAAGCAGAACCCCGGCGAGGAGAATTCCTTCCGTCAGCTGAGACTGAACCAGTGGGTAAAGCAGTCTGTCCGGTGGATGCCTATGGACAAGTGGGATGCCTGTGCGTTCCCTGTCAACCCAGAGGAACTGGAAGGACGTGTCTGCTACGGAGGACTTGACCTTTCCAGTACGACCGACCTTACCTCTTTCTGCCTGGTATTCCCGCCGGAAGATGAATATGAACCGTATTACATCCTTCCGTACTTCTGGCTGCCGGAGGATACGCTTCCTCTGCGTGTCAATCGAGACCATGTGCCGTATGACCTGTGGGAGCGGCAGGGATTCATTCAGACAACCGAGGGCAATGTTGTCCATTACGGTTTTATAGAGAAATTCATCGAAAAACTCGGTGAAGTCTACAACATCCGGGAGATCGCATTTGACCGCTGGGGTGCTGTGCAGATGGTGCAGAATCTTGAGGGTATGGGATTCACGGTCGTTCCTATGGGACAGGGATTTGCCAGTATGTCTCCTCCGACCAAGGAACTGATGAAGCTGACCCTGGAAAAGAAACTGGCACACGGCGGGCATCCGGTACTCAGATGGAACATGGATAACATCTTCATCCGTACTGACCCTGCCGGAAATATCAAGGCAGATAAAGCAAAATCTACAGAAAAGATTGACGGTGCGATTGCCTGCATCATGGCATTGGACCGTGCGATCCGCTGTGGCAACGATACAAGTGAGAGCGTCTACGATACCCGTGGGCTGCTCGTATTCTAAAAGAAAGGACTGGTGAGGGCTATGGGAATTTTAAGTGGAATCTTTCGGTCGAGGGATGCTCCCTCCAACAGAACGGCCGGCAGTGCCTACAGCTTTTTCATGGGCAACAGTACGGCAGGAAAGCGTGTGAATGAACGCTCTGCCATGCAGATGACGGCAGTCTATTCCTGCGTAAGGATACTGTCCGAAGCGGTGGCAAGTCTGCCCATCCATGTTTATAAGTACAACGAAAGCGGCGGTAAAGAGAAGGCTCTTGACCATCCGCTTTATTTTTTGCTCCATGACGAGCCAAACCCGGAGATGACATCCTTTGTGTTTAGGGAAACGCTGATGACCCATCTGCTCCTGTGGGGCAATGCCTACGCACAGATCATCCGCAACGGAAAGGGCGAAGTGGTCGGTCTGTATCCGCTGATGCCTGACCGCATGAGGGTAGACCGGGATGAACACGGGCAACTTTACTACGAATACAACCTTTCTTCGGATGATGCACCGACCATGAAAGGCAGCACCGTGGTTTTGAAACCATCCGATGTTCTTCATGTTCCCGGTCTCGGTTTTGACGGTCTTGTTGGTTACAGTCCCATCGCTATGGCGAAGAATGCCATCGGCCTTGCCATTGCAGCCGAAGAGTACGGCAGTAAGTTCTATGCCAACGGTGCTGCACCGAGCGGTGTGTTGGAACATCCGGGAACGATCAAAGACCCGTCCCGTGTCAGAGAATCTTGGACACAGACCTTTGGTGGCAGTGCCAATGCCAACAAGATAGCTGTACTGGAAGAGGGCATGAAATATACCCCTATCAGCATCAGCCCCAATGAAGCACAATTTTTGGAAACAAGAAAGTTCCAGATCAATGAGATTGCTCGAATTTTCCGTGTACCTCCGCATATGGTCGGAGACCTGGAAAAGTCGAGCTTTTCTAATATCGAGCAGCAGAGTTTGGAATTCGTGAAGTACACCCTCGACCCGTGGGTATCCCGCTGGGAACAGAGTATGATCCGTTCCCTTCTGACTGCTGATGAAAAATCCACATATTTCATCAAGTTCAATGTGGATGGTCTGCTCCGTGGCGATTATCAGAGCCGTATGAACGGCTATGCCATCGGCAGACAGAACGGCTGGATGTCAGCAAACGATATCCGTGAACTTGAGAACCTTGACCGTATCCCTGCCGAACTCGGCGGTGACCTTTATCTCATAAACGGCAACATGACCAAACTGCAGGATGCGGGAATTTTTGCAGCAAGTGGAAAGGAGGAAGATTCCGATGAAGAAGTTTTGGAACTGGACGAATCAGAGCCAGACGGAGACACAGCCGGAACAGAGGATTCTCACGCTGAACGGCACCATCGCAGAGGAAAGCTGGTTTGACGATGATGTCACTCCACAGCTGTTCCGTGACGAACTGGAATCCGGCGGCGGTGATATCACCGTGTGGATCAATTCTCCCGGCGGTGACTGCATCGCTGCGGCACAGATCTACAATATGCTCTCCGATTACAAGGGGCATATCACTGTGAAGATTGACGGCATCGCAGCCTCGGCAGCATCCGTTATTGCCATGGCAGGTGATGAAGTCCTTATGTCCCCGGTTGCCATGATGATGATCCACAACCCGGCAACGATTGCTATGGGTGACCATGCTGAAATGCAGAAGGCCATCGATATGCTGACCGAAGTAAAGGAATCCATTATCAATGCCTATGTGGTAAAGACCGGGCTGTCCCGTGCAAAGCTGTCCCATCTTATGGATGCGGAGACTTGGATGAATGCAGGCAAGGCTGTGGAACTCGGCTTTGCAGATGGTGTTCTGGAAAGAGCATCTGACACTCCTGCACAGGAGAATGCCGTCACCGATGTCATGTTTTCCCGTAAGGCTGTGACCAATGTACTCATGAACAAGATGACTGCCAAGTATGGCGCATCTGAAAAAACTCCCGGACAGCAGGCAGATATCCCTGCCCCGGAAGAAGTCAACCATGGCTGTTCCGCAAAAGAACTGCGTGACCGCCTCGACCTTATCGAAAAGATTATTTGATTGGAGGAATTCGTAATGAATATTTCTGAGATGATTAAGAACCGTGCTGACCTGGTAGGTCAGATGAGAAACTTCGTGGATACCCATGAGGACAAGGGTGGCAAGCTGTCCGCCGAGGATGCCGCTACCTATGCAAAGATGGAGGCTGAATTCGAGCAGCTCTCCGATGCCATTTCCCGTCAGCAGAGAGCGGATGCCCGTGAGGCAGAACTCGCTAAGCCTGTCAATTCTCCGATTACCGGAAAGCCTTACGTTATGGGCTCACAGCCGGAGGAAAAGAAGGGTCGTGCCTCCGATGCCTATAAGAAGGCAATGCTCACTGCCATGCGTACCAACTTCCGTCAGATCTCTGATGTCCTTTCCGAGGGTGTGGATGCTGACGGTGGCTACCTTGTTCCTATCGAGTACGACCGCAGACTGATCGATGTTCTGGATGAAGAGAACATCATGCGTGGCCTTGCTACCAAGATCACCACTTCCGGTCAGCACAAGATCAATATCGCAGCAACCAAGCCTGCCGCTGCGTGGATTGAGGAGGGCGGTGCGCTCACTTTCGGTGATGCCACTTTCGACCAGACCTTCCTCGATGCCTTCAAGCTTCATGTTGCCATCAAGGTGACTGAGGAACTGCTCTACGACAATGCGTTCAATCTGGAGAACTACATCATCACCCAGTTCGGCAAGGCACTGGCAAATGCGGAAGAGGATGCATTCCTCAACGGTAACGGTGTCGGTAAGCCTGTGGGCATCTTCGATTCTGCCAAGGGTGGTCAGGTCGTGAACACTCTGACTGCGGCGATCAAGTCTGATGATATGCTCGACCTGGTCTATGGTCTGAAGCGTCCTTACCGCAAGAACGCATCCTTCATCATGAACGATGCGACCCTCGCACAGCTTCGTAAGCTGAAGGACAACAACGGTGCCTATATCTGGCAGCCTTCCTACCAGGCAGGCGAACCTGACCGTATCCTCGGCTACGCTGTCCGCACCTCCGCATATGCACCTACCGATGCCATTGCCTTTGGTGACTACAGCTACTATAACATCGGTGACCGTGGCTCTCGTTCCTTCAAGCAGCTGAATGAACTGTTCGCCGGAAACGGTATGATCGGTTTTGTTGCCAAGGAGCGTGTGGACGGCAAGCTGATTCTGCCTGAGGCCGTTCAGATCCTCAAGCTGAAGAGCGAGTAAGAATATCGGAGATGGGGTAGCAATTCGTTACCCCATCCCTTGATTTGGAGGTGATGCCCGTATGGTTACGGTAGAAGAAATGAAACAGTATCTGCGTATCGACTTTTCCGAGGATGACGGCCTTCTGGGCATCCTCATTTCCTCCGCAGAAGAACTGTGTGCCAGCGTTGCCCGTATCCCCGTGGAAGAATACCTTTCCCTTTCAAATGATAATGCCAAGACTGCTGTTTTATATGCGGTGGCATATCTGTATGAACACCGGGAAGAAGCCGACCATCATCAGCTGACGATCGATCTCCGTTCCCTGCTGTTCGGTTTGCGGAAGGAGGGGTTCTGATGAATGTAGCACTGATGAATCTTCGTATCACGTTCCAGAAAAACACAGTCGTGACCGATGCCATCGGCAACCGCAAAAATGCATGGGAGGATTACTTTTCCTGCTATGCCACCATCAGCAGCGAGAGTGGTGCAGAAACCGAAACTGCCGGACAGACGATACCGCAGGCCAACGGAGCATTTACCGTGCGGTACTGCAAGGAGACCGCTGCCGTTACTTCTGACGGATATCGCATCCGCTGTGGGGATGACCTTTATAACATCAGCTACATCGACCATCAGAACAATAAGCGGAAATCGCTGAAGTTCTGGGTGCAGAAAGTGAGGCGGTAATTATGGCAACGAAGGTATCCATCGGAAATATGGCAGATGCCATCATGAAGGAACTGAATGAGTATGCCGATACGACCGCAGATGGTGTAAAGGCTGCTGTGCAGAAAGCTGCGAAAACTGTGAAAACAGAGATTCAGGCAGGTGCGCCTGCAAGAACCGGGGCATATAAGAAAAGTTGGGCTACGAAGAATACAGCGGAGTCCTCTAACAAACTGGAGATCACCGTGTATTCCCGTAACCGATATCAGCTTGCCCATCTGTTGGAACATGGTCATGCCAAGCGTGGCGGTGGCCGTGTGGCAGCAAGACCGCATATCGCATTGGCAGAGCAGTCCGGTATTGAACAGCTGGAACAGGAAATCGAGAGGTGTATTCGCAATGGATAAACTGTTGGAGATTTTGCAGGCAGTGGGTATCCCATTTGCCTACGATCATTTTGCAGAGGGCGAATCTCCAGAACCGCCTTTTATCTGCTATCTGCTGCCGGATTCGGACAACTTCTCCGCTGACGGCAGAGCCTATTACAAGGTCAATGAAGTCCATATTGAACTCTATACCGACACCAAGGGCTTGTCGGTGGAGAGACAGCTGGAAGCCGTGCTTGATGAGCATGGTATTTTTTATGACCGCTCCGAAGTCTGGATCGAGAGCGAGAAACTGTATGAAGTCCTTTACTCTTTTGAAATGGAGGCTTAAAAGCTATGGGTAATAAAGTCAAATACAATCTGAAGAATGTCCATGCAGCCAAGATGACGGAGTCCGTGGTTGATGGTGTTACCAAGTACACCTATGCTGCTCCCCAGGCGATCCCCGGTGCGGTCAGTATCAGTCTGGATGCCGAGGGCGATTCCAGTCCTTTTTACGCTGACGGAATCGTGTATTTCCGTTCTGTGGCCAACAATGGCTATTCCGGCGAACTGGAGATTGCTCTTATTCCTGAGTGGTTCCGTACCGATATCCTGCAGGAAAAGCTGGATTCCAATGGTGTGCTTGTTGAGAAGTCCGATAATGCGGAGAGCGTGAAATTTGCGCTGCTCTTTGAGTTTGACGGCGATGTCCGTGCCATCCGTCATGTTATGTACAACTGTACCGCATCCCGTCCTTCCATCGAGTCCGAGACCAAGGAGGATACCATTGAGCCTGGTACTGAAAAACTGTCCCTTACCGCTGATCCCCGTGAGGATGGTCTGGTCAAGAGCCGTACCGGAGATACCACTTCTGCGGAGACTTATCAGAACTGGTACAAGGCGGTATATACCCCTGTGGAAGAGTCCAAGGGCTAATGGAGGTGTGAGTAATGCTTCAGAAAACTGTCAAAGTCGGTGATAAGGAGGTAGCGTTCCGCTCCTCCGCTACCATCCCTCGTTTATACCGCATCAAGTTCAAGAGGGATATTTTCAAAGACCTGTCCAAACTGGAACAGTCCTACAAGGGCAAGACCAGTGAGGGCGGGTCTTTTGAGATTGAAGATCTGGAGATATTCGAGAACGTAGCATATATCATGGCATTCCATGCAGACCACAACATTCCGGATAATATTGATGACTGGCTCGACCAGTTCGAGATGTTCTCCATCTATGAAGTGCTTCCCGAGATCCTGGAACTCTGGGGTACGAACCTCATCACGGATGTTCAGTCTAAAAAAAACTTAACCGCAGTAGCCGGGAAATGACAACGCCCTTATTCCTCCTGCGCTGTACGGAAATCGGCATCAGCATTGCCGACCTTGACCTTCTGACTATCGGTCTTGTGATGGATATGTGGACGGAAAAAGGCAACGACAGTGCGAAATACAGCACGACCATTACAGCGGGTCAAGAGGAATTTGATAGATTTTAGCGAGGAGGTGAGCAGGCATGGCAGGCAGAATTAAGGGCATCACAGTCGAAATCGGCGGCGATACCACAGGTCTTGAAAAAGCCTTAAAAAGTGTCAACAGCACGATTAAAACCACACAATCAAGCCTCAGAGATGTCAACAAGCTGTTGAAGATTGACCCGTCCAATACCGAATTATTGGCCCAAAAGCACAAGCTGTTGAAGGATGCCATTGCCGCAACCTCGGAGAAGCTAGAGGCATTAAAGAAGGCACAGGAGCAGGCTAAGGCACAGCTGGAAAGCGGTGACCTTGGACAGGATAAATACGATGCCCTGCAGCGTGAGATTATCGAGACCGAACAGGAACTTAAGCATCTGCAGGAGCAGGCTATCGAATCGAATGCCACACTTGCCAAGATTGAGGAAGTCGGCGGTAAGCTGGAAACGGTCGGCAATAAAATGACAAGAGTCGGTCAGAAGCTGCTCCCTGTAACAGCAGGCATCACGGCTCTTGGCACGGCAGCAGTAAAGACTACCGCAGATTTTGATTCCTCTATGAGTCAGGTGCAGGCAACCATGGGTATTACCAAGGATGCCATGTCCGACTTGAACGGAGAGTCAGTCAACACGATGGATGCCCTCCGTGACTTGGCAAAGCAGATGGGTTCTGAGACGGCATTCTCCGCAAGTGAGTGTGCCGATGCCATGAACTATCTGGCACTTGCCGGATACGACACGCAGGAAATCTACGATACACTTCCGATCGTTCTGAACCTTGCGGCAGCTGGCGGTATCGACCTTGCGTCTGCATCCGACATGGTCACCGATGCTATGTCTGCACTTGGTATGGAAACATCCGAGGCAGATACCATGGTAGACCAGATGGCAAAGACTGCGTCCTCGACCAATACCTCTGTGGCACAGCTTGGTGAAGGTATCCTTACCATCGGTGCTACGGCACGAACGGTTAAGGGCGGTACGGCTGAATTGAACACGGCACTTGGTATTCTTGCCAATAACGGTATCAAGGGTGCCGAAGGTGGTACGCATCTTCGAAATGTCATCCTTTCCCTGCAGAATCCGACAGACAAGGCGGCTTCGCAGATGGAGGCGCTTGGTGTTTCCGTATATGATTCCGAGGGCAATATGCGTTCCCTCAACGACATCCTTGGAGACCTTAACACTTCCATGGAAGGTATGACAGCGCAGGAGAAAGCAAATATTATCAGCCAGATCTTCAATAAAACAGATCTGTCTGCGGTCAATGCACTCCTTGCCAATACCGGAGAGACTTGGGATGACCTTCAGCAGTCCATCATCGACAGTGGCGGCGCTGCACAACAGATGGCAGATACGCAGCTGGATAACCTTTCCGGTCAGCTGACCCTGTTAAAGTCTGCACTGGAAGGTCTGGCTATTTCCTTCGGTGAAATTCTTATGCCGATTGTCCGCAGTGCCGTGGAGAAGATCCAGGCATTCGTGGATAAACTGAACGGAATGAGCGATGCACAGAAACAGGCAGTCGTGAAGATCATGGCGGTTGCCGCCGCCCTCGGTCCTCTGCTCATTGTCCTTGGCAAGACCATATCTACAGTGGGTACGACCATGAAGACCTTCTCGTCTCTGACGAAAGGGGTTGCAAAACTCGGTGTGAAGATTGCCGGAAGCAGTGGTTCTATCACTTCCCTGGGCAGTGCACTTGGCACTGTTGCAGGACCGGTACTTGCGGTCGTTGCAATCGTGGCGGTATTGGTTGCCGCTTTCAAACATTTATGGGATACCAACGAGGAATTCCGTAATGCCATCACCGGAATATGGGAAGGCATCAAAGAGAAATTTGCCGCCTTCGGTGATGCGATCACACAGCGGTTGAACGCTCTCGGCTTTGACTTCCAGAACATCGTGGAAGTGCTGAAGGCTGTATGGGATGGCTTCTGCCAGGTTCTTGCTCCTGTATTTGAAGCCGCCTTTTCTGTTATCAGCACGGTGCTTGGTACGGTTCTTGATGTCATTGTCGGCATCCTCGATGTGTTTATCGGACTGTTTACCGGAAACTGGTCGCAGATGTGGAATGGCATTAAAGAGATATTCTCCGGCATCTGGAATGGAGTAACAGGAATTCTGACGGCTGCCCTCAATATGCTGAAAGGTATCGCTGATGTATTCCTCGGATGGTTTGGCACAAGCTGGGATGCACTGTGGACATCCGTGACCACCTTCTTCTCGAATATCTGGAACGGGATCGTATCCTTCTTCTCAGACATCTGGGAGACCATTAAAAATGTGGTTTCCGTGGGCATCCAGTTTATCGGTGCGATCCTGCAGGCTGCATTTGACATCATCACTTTGCCGTTCCGTTTTATCTGGGAGAATTGCAAAGAGATCATTATTTCGGTCTGGAATGCCATTAAGAACACGGTTTCTACGGTCATCAATGCCATAAGCAGTGTGATCTCTACCGTTCTGAATGCTATCAAATCGGTGTTCACTACGGTGTGGAATGCCATCAAAACGACCGTGACTACTGTCCTGAACAGCATAAAAACAACGGTGACTACGGTGTTCAATGCAATCAAGTCGGTGGCAACCACGGTATGGAATGGTATTAAGACCGCCATTACGACTGTGGTCGATGGCATCAAGAGCAAGGTATCCTCTGCATTTGAGGCAGTGAAGAGTACGGTCTCCTCCGTATTCAACGGTATCAAGTCTACCGCCACCTCTGTATGGAACGGCATCAAGAGTGCCATTACCGCACCGATTGAGGCGGCAAAGAATACGGTCAAGTCAGCACTGGATAAGATCAGCGGATTTTTCTCAGGCCTGAAGCTTCAGTTGCCGCATATTAAACTCCCTCATTTCAGCATTTCGGGTAGTTTTTCTATCGCACCGCCAAGTGTACCGCATCTCTCAATCTCATGGTATAAGGAGGGCGGTATTCTTACAAGGCCGACAATTTTCGGTATGAACGGCAGTTCTCTGATGGCAGGCGGTGAAGCAGGAGCGGAGGCGGTATTGCCACTGAGCAATTTTTATAAGCAGCTGGAAAACATTCTTGTCGGCAGACTGAACAACGATAATGTAGAAAAATATCTGTCCATCATTGCAGCGAACAGCGGCAAGGGCATCTATCTGGATGATGGCACACTGGTCGGCAAATTGCTGCCTGCTATTGACAGCGGCCTTGGACAGAGTCAGAAACTGAATGCGAGGTTGAGCCTATGAAACCAGATATCAAAATAAACAACATTTCCATGCTGAGTTTAGGGTGGCTTCGGGAAAGCATCGACTTTCCTACACCTCAGTCCCAGTCGGAAACGATTACTGTGCCGGGACGAAACTCCCCAATCAGATTTACAGAGGCTCTTGGGAGGGTATCCTATGAGCCTCGTTCTTTTGAAATCGTGCTGTCGATGCTCGGCAGCCGTGAAAGATACAACACCATAACAGCGGAAACCGTCAACCGATTTGCGGGCCAGTTTTGTCGAGTTATTACTTCGGAAGAACCGGAATTGTATGCTGTTGGTACACTGGAATGTATTCCTTCCTATAACCCGTTGTCCGGGAAAGGCATTCTGACATTATCCTGTTCGGATGGAGATTCCTATCGTTACCATACGGAAGAGACCGTGCTTTCTGTAACAGGCAGCGGTACGGTCACCTTTCAGAACGACTTCATGCCTGTGATTCCGAAGGTTACTGTCACAACTGATACAGACCTCAGTTGGAAGATCGGCACAGATACTTTTCAGAAAACAATCAGTGCCGGAACATGGGAAATCCCTGAACTGGAACTTATAGCGGGAGTAAATACAGTAAAGGTCACAAGTACGGGCAGTACGACCTTTCGCTATAGGGAGGGACGACTATGAGCATTTTTCGTGTTTATGTGGATGGAGAATTATTCTACCATCCGGGGCTATCCAAACTTGCCATTACGCAGGCACAGGTGTCTGAGGATGCGGAAAGCATTGATAGTCTGACCCTTTCCGCTCCCTACAATCATCCGTATCTGGCTTCCATCCATCCGATGGCATCAATTATTACCTGTAAAAAAGGTGATGATATTGTGTTTGAAGGTCGTGCAATGGATGATGGAGTAGATTTTTATAATACACACACTTGGAAATGCGAGTCGTGTCTTGCCTACTTGAAAGACACCATTCAGCCGCCTTTTTCCTATAATGGTTCGCTACGAGATCTGCTCGAACATTTTATTGATGTTCATAATGCAGCAGTGGAAGAGCAGAAACGGTTTGTCATTGGGAACATCACAGTCACTGATAATAATGATTATGTTTCCTATAGCAATTCAGAATACTCTGTGACGATGGATGCCATCAAAAGCAAGCTACTCAATACCCACGGTGGTTATCTGCAGGTGCGTTATGAAGACGGAAAGAAGTATCTGGACTATCTGGCAGACTTCAATCTGCGTTCCCTGCAGACCGTGGAATTCGGAAAGAACCTCTTGGATGTGAAGATCACTCATGACCACACGAAACGGGCAACGGCACTCATCCCCCTTGGGGCAAAACAGAAGTTGACCAATGAGGACGGCAATGAAACGGAGTCTGAGGAACGCGTGACCATTACCTCTGTGAATGACGGCAAAAGCTATATCTGTGATGACACCGCCGTAAAGGAAATCGGTTGGATATGGGCAAGTGAAGTCTGGGAAGATGTCACCCTTCCTTCAAATCTGCTCCGGAAGGCACAGACCAGGCTTGTTGATCTGGTCAAAGGTATCACCAGTATCGAATTGACCATCGTGGATGAATCAGATACCGGAGCAGATATTGGAGATATTCGCGCGAGTCCAATGGTATTAAGTCAAGAGGGTGATACAAGAAAATTTTAAGTAGAACTTG